>Ga0302279_10005878_pt1 | contig 13417 bp, 9 predicted proteins | sample III_Bog_N3_3_FD_194541 | JGI IMG/M metagenome (GOLD analysis project Ga0302279, IMG submission 194541) | Peat permafrost microbial communities from Stordalen Mire near Abisko, Sweden - III_Bog_N3_3 | ecosystem: Environmental > Terrestrial > Soil > Wetlands > Peat | place: Sweden: Abisko...
TGCCCCCTCCCCGGCCGTCCACCCTCGGGGCGCCGCCCCCGACCTCCCGGTCGAAGCTCCGCGTCGAAGGCGAGCTCGGCTGGCTGCGCCGCGTGCTGGTGTGCTCCCCCGGCGAGGAGCTGCGGCGGGTGCCGCCCGGCGAGCGCGATCGCTACCTGGTCGAGGACCTCCTCTGGCTGGAGCGCGCCCAGGAGCAGCACGCCGCCTTCGTGCGCGCGCTCACGCTGCTGATGCGCGCCGCGCCCCGCGTCAAGGGTGCCCCGGAGCCGCGGGTGGTCGACCTCCGCGCCGAGCTGCGCCTCGCCCTCCAGGACCCCGCCGCGAGCGACGCCGCCGGCGCCCTGCTCGAGGAGGTCTGCCACCTGGAGCCGCACCTGCGCGGGGCCGCCATCGACGAGGTGCTCGCGGCCCTGCGCGCCGACCTCGCCGCGGGCAAGGGCGACCTCGGCGACGACCTCATCGCCGGCGTGCTCGAGCCGCGCCTCGCGCCCGGCAGCGAGATGTTCCGCGTCTGCCCGTCGCCCAACATCGTCTTCGCGCGGGACTACCAGTTCGTGCTCGGCGGCGGCGCCTTCGTGTCCTCGATGGCGAAGGCGGTCCGCTGGAAGGAGCCGGCCATCGCGCGCTTCCTCTTCGATCACGCGCTCGGCCTCGGCGCGGTCTCCTTCGACGTGCGCCGCGCCGCGCTGGGGACCCGGGCCCGCCGCCTCCTCGAGACCGCCCCCGGCGAGCTGCTGGTGGAGGGCGGCGACGTGATGGCCCTCGACCGCAGCACCGTGCTCGTCGGCCTCAGCGAGCGCACCACCCTGCGGGGCGCCACCGCCCTGGCGCTCGGGCTGCGCTGGCTACGGCAGCAGTACCCGGACGACTTCCCCTTCACCGAGCTGTGCGCCGTGCAGATGCCGCCGCGCCGCGCGATGATGCACCTCGACACCGTCTTCACCCTCGTCGATCGCGGCCTCGCCCTCGCCTACCCCCCGCTCACGTTCCCCAACGCCCGCGAGGAGATGGCCGTCCTCTCGTGCGATCTCGCCTGCGATCCCGAGGCCCCGCTCGACTTCCGCCCGGCCGGCCCCTTCAGCGAGGCGATGGCGCGCCGCCTCTCGCTCCCGGGGCGCCCGCTCACCCTCGTCGCGGGCGGTGGGCGGCACCGTACCTTCCAGCACCGCGAGCAGTGGTGCGACGCGTGCAACGCCTTCGCGGTGGGGCCGGGCGTGGCGATCTCCTACGACCGCAACGACCGCACCCTGGCCGCGCTGGCCGCGCTCGACGGCGGCGCGGACACGCTGGTCGTCACGCCCGGACAGCGGCGGACGCCCGCGGCCCACCTCCGCCCGTTCCAGGTGATCCACGCGAGCGACCTCACCCTGCCCAGGGCGCGGGCGATGGTGGGCTCGGGCGAGCGGGTGATGGTGACCATCGACGGCGGCGAGCTCGGTCGCGCGCGCGGCGGGCCGCACTGCATGACGATGGCCCTCCATCGCGAGGCGGACGCCACGGCTTGACACCAGGGTTCTGCCGTCCGACTTGCCTCGGGTGGAGCTCTCTCAGCGCTGGGATCGGGACGCCTACATCGAGCTCGATGCGCTCGCCGAGGTCATCGTCGCCACCACGCGGGAGCTGGCGATCTCCGCCGCGCTCGTCCGCGAGGACGAGGGGGCGGACCAGGGCGAAGGGCTCGGCGGCAGGATCGTGATCTCCTCGTCCGGAGACCACCTCGTCGTCGACGTGCGGGCGCCGGTCGAGATCCGCGGCGAGATGGAGCTCACCGGGTACGGCTTCCAGCTCGACACGCAGGACATCGGGGGCCCGTGGGAGCCGTTCTACCTGTTGATGGCGCACCTCGCCACGGCGCTCGGCGCGCGCCCCGAGGAGCCGTTCGTGTACGAGGACGAGACCTCCTTCGTCGAGGAGGTGCGGTCCTGGGTGGATGCCTGCGTGGACGACCACCTCACCGAGGCCTCGATCGAGCCGGGGACCATCCCCCTCGCCATCGAGGCCTCGCCCGGAGCCATCGGCCCGTTTCGGCTGGAGTGGCGGCGCGACGCCTCCGGCCTCGTGCTCGACGTCCGCGGGGCGGGCACCGATCTGCGGGTGACCGTGGGAGGCCGCGTCCTCGAGCTGTCGGAGGCGCAGCTCGCGCCCCTGATCGAGATCCTCCGCGGCGAGGAGCTCGCCGAGCGGGTCGATCACGAGCGCGCCCTGGCGATGGGGACCTCGGCGCCTGCGGAGGCTCCCGCGTACGGCGGGACGGTGATGCTGTACGTGTGGGTCGGCGGCGTGTGCGTGCGCTCCGAGGTCCTGGACGAGTCGGGGCCCGTCCGCAGCCAGCTGGAGGGGGCTGCGCGCGAGGGCCTCTGCGACGTGGTGCGGTACCTCTCCAACGGGACGCCGCTGCTGCGCTGGGTCGCGACCGAGCTTTCGGATCGTCACCAATCCATCGCGGACCTGGAGCGGCTCCCCACCTGGCGCTGGTGCCCCGTCTCCACCGAGGAGGCGGCACGGGTCTTTCGCGAGGTGGTGCGGCTCATGGGACCACCGCCGGGATCTTCGCCCGAGACCTGGAACTGACCCCCGCGTCCGCCCGAGGTTGCCGTCCCGGAGGAACGAGGCGGTGTCCGGGAGGAACGGGTCGCGTACTCTGGGCCGCGGGGGGCGCGCCGATGGAAGCTCTGAGGCCAGCGAACGTCGGGTGGAGCGAGCTGCGGCAGCTCCTGCGGCTGGCGGGCGAGCTCCGCGAGCTGCCGCAGGGGTCGGCCGAGCAGCGGCGGCACGCGCTCGCGGGGCTGGTCCGGGTGGTGGGGGCGCAGGTCGGGCTCTGCGTCGACTGCACCATGCCCGTCCGCGGTGGACCGCTCCGGTTGGTGCGGGCCGTGGAGATAGGGTGGAGCGGGCCGTGGAGATAGGGTGGAGCGGGGCGGCGGAGCAGGCGATCTTCGCCACCCGCTCGACCCCTCGCTCCCGCGGATGGCCCGCGAGCTCTCGCGGCCCCGGCGCTCCCGGCGACCACGAGCGTGCTCACCATGGTGGGCGGCGCGGTCGTCTTCGACACCGGCGCGCTGGTGCCGGTGGGGCCCTGACGGCGGGAAGCACCTCCCTTCCTTCACCCCCGGGCGCGCGGCCGTTTCCAGGCCCTATACTCCCCGCGCCCATGCCCCCCCTCGAAGAGCTCGCCCTCCTCCTCCGCCCCGCCGGCGGCGGCCTCTACCTCGTCTCCACCGGTCGGGCCGAGCAGCTCGCGCTCCAGCGGCGGCTCTACGGCGCCGCCACCGACGACGACGTGCAGGCCCGGTGGCTCGCCGCGCTCGCGCGGGTGGCGACGGCCCGAGCCGTCATCCTCGGCATCCCCTCCGACGTGGGCGCGGGCTTCCGTCGCGGGGCCAACCTCGGGCCGCAGGCCATCCGCACGGCCCTCCTCGACGCGGACCCGGGCTTCCCGGAGCAGGCCGCGCGCGACGGCATCGTGGATCTCGGCGACGTGTTCGTGGTGCCCCAGCTTCTCCACGACGACATGCTCGGCGAAGCGCAGAAGGAGGCCTCGCGCCGGGCCCTCTACCCCGACACGGAGCCTTCGGTGCGCGACGCGCTGCCGGTCTCGCCGCTGTCCATCGCCGAGCGGGCGCTGGATCTGGTCTTCCAGCTCAACCCTCGGGTGGCGCCGCTGGTGATCGGGGGCGATCACTCGACCGCCTGGCCGGTCGCAGCCTCCCTGGCGCGCGCGCGGCAGGGGCAGGAGCCCTGGGGCATCGTCCAGTCCGACGCGCACACCGACCTCCTCGCCGAGCGCCTCGGCGTCCGGTACTGCTTTGCCACCTGGTCGTACCACGCCAACGATCTGCTGGGCCGCGGCGGCAGGCTCACCCAGGTCGGCATCCGCGCTTCGCGCCGCGACAGGGCGCACTGGGAGGGCACGCTGGGCGTGCGTCAGTTCTGGGCCGAGGAGTGCCGCGCGCACCCCGCGGAGGCCCTCGACGCGGTGATCGCGCACGTGAAGGGCACGGGGGTGCGGGGGGTCTACTTCTCCAACGACATCGACGGCACCGACGCCCGCTGGGCCGAGGCCACGGGCACGCCGGAGCCGGATGGGCTGGACCCGGAGTGGGTGGTGGAGCTGATCCGCCGGCTCGGGCGCGAGGTGGGGGTGATCGGCGGCGACGTGATGGAGGTGGCGCCACCGCTGGGGCCGACGGCGGAGGCGACGGCGAGGACCGTGGCGCTGGCGGTGCGGTACCTGCGGGAGACGATGGCGGCGGTGCTGGCGCGGGGGTGAGGGGCGGGCGGGCTACATGGGTACGGAGAGGATCGCGGTGCTGGTGGTGAAGTAGAGAGAGGTCCCGCCGATGACGAGGTTCTGGGGGCAAGAGACGGCCGTGGTCATCCGCTGCGCGGCGGCCAACGGGTGGTTCAGCGCGCGCCAGAGGTAGCCCTGAGCGCTCCCGCAGCTGGGATCTCCGTCCGTCAGCCAGTAGATGTAGGTGCCGTCGCTGACGAGACCCACGAACGCGCCGCTCGCCGGGGGGGGCTGGAGACCGATGGGCTGGCCGCTACCGCTCTTCGCCCAGCTCTCGATGCCGTTGGAGGTCGTCCAGTAGAGGAAGCCGGTGGTGGCGGTGGACAGGGGATCGACGGCGAGGTTGGCGTTCGAGCCAATCGGGGGCGCCAGCTCCGACTCGGTGGCTCCCATGGTCGACGTCGCCGTCGCGATCGTCGTGCCGTCAAACCAGTAGGCGTTGGTGGCATCGGCCACGATGACGGTCGTGCTGCTGTTGGTCCCGAGGTCGACGTATCCGGGCGAGCCCGTGTCCTGCCCGTACACCCCCCACTGCCCGCCCATCGACGCGGTGAAGAACAGCCGTGGCCCCGCCACGGCGAGGCTACCGTAGCCGTCGAATACCGACTCGAGCGTCGTTGTCTTGGGCGCCGCGCTCACCACCACACTCTGGAGCGAGGCGCTGGCCGCGGCGCCGGCGGTGCTGTTGGTCGCCCAGTCGATGGAGCTGACGGTGCCCCCGTTGAACACGAGCCCGAAGCCGACGATGTTTCCAGTGTTGATTGTCGTCGGACCCGGCGTGCCGCTGAGGGCGCGTTGGATCAAGGAGCCCACCTTCGACGGCGAGCCACCGGTCGGCGTCGACTCGTAGAGGTAGCCGCCGCTGACGGCGATGGCCGAAGGGCGCGCGCTCGAGGCCATCTGCACCACCGGGAGGGGCGTGCAGGAGCTGGTGTCCCACGTGCTCGAGGCAACGCACGTCGAGCCGGCCCCACAGGCGTGGCCGCACCACCCGCAGTTGGCGCTGTTGGTCGGACTCCCGCATCCCGCGTCGGCGCCGCCGGCCCCCGTGGTGGTCGTGCTCGTCTCCCCCGCGTCGGCGCCGCCCGCCCCCGTGGTGGTCGTGCTCGTCTCCCCCGCGTCGGCGCCGCCCGCCCCCGTGGTGGTGCCGTCTCCGCCGATCCCCCGGCCGCCTGTCCCCGCGCTGGAACTGGCGCTCACCCCCGTCCCGCCCGAGCCCCCCGTCTCCTGGTACCCCGAGAGCCCGCTGAGCACCTGGCAAGCGCCCACCCCGAGCACGCCAAACCCCACCGCCCCCATCCAAACTCCGCGTCGATAAGCTCGCGTCACGCGCCCGAGGCTATCACGCGCACGATTCCCCTGGTCGCCCGCTCTGGGTCCTTGCCTCGCCCGCCTCGGCTTGCTACCCGAAGAGGATGCCCTTCTCTCAGCGCTTCGCTCTCGGCGCCGTGGCGGCCCTCGCGCTCGCCGCCCTCCCCGGCTCCGCCGCCGGCGACGACGATCTCCCTGCCCCGGGCCAGGTCGAGGTCAAGTCGTACGCGGTCGCCGGGAGCGGCGCGCCTCGCATCGTGGTGCGCGCGGTGATGGATCTGCCGGCCAAGAAGATCTGGTCGATCGTCTCCGACTGCGCGCACTACAAGGACCACCTCCCCCGCGTCGCCGCCTCCGAGCTGCTGAAGAAGGAGGGCAACGTTCACACCTGCAAGGTGACGATCTCGATGCCGTTCCCCCTCTCCAACCTCACCGGCACGACCGCCGCCGTCCACGAGGAGAGCGAGTCCGGCATGTCCCGTCGGTGGAAGCTCCTCAGCGGCGACTACAAGGTCAACGAGGGGAGCTGGGAGCTCAAGCCCCTCGACAAGGCCGGCAACCAGACGCTGGTCACCTACACGGTCCACGTCGAGCCCAACATCGCCGTCCCCGATTTCATCCGCGACAGCGCCCAGAAGAAGAGCCTGCCGGAGATGTTCGAGCGCGTGAAGGCCGAGGCGGGGAAGCTCTAGCGAGCGCCGGGCTCGCGGCCGCTAGGCGCTGCGGCGGCCGGTTCGCTCCCGGTAGAACCCCAGGTAGTCGTCCACGAACGAGCGCTGCACGCGGCTCAGCGCCACCCGGGGACGCACGCGGGTGATGTCGGCGAGGGCGTCCTCGACGGCGGCCCCCTCGTGCGCGCACAGGTAGCAGAGCGCCAGCGACACGCTGCGGCCGACGCCGCTGGCGCAGTGGATGTAGACCTTGCGGCCTTCGGCCACCTGGGAGGCGATGAAGCGCACGCCGCGGTGGGCGTCGGCGAGGTCGGGGACGCGGCCGTCCCAGCAGGGCACCTGGAGGTACGAGAGGCCGGCGGCCTCGATGGCGGCGCGCGGCTCGATGAGCTCGCGGGAGACGTTGACCACGGCGCCGATACCCTCGCCGGCCAGGCGCGTGGCGTCCGACGCGTAGAGGAAGCCGCCGACCTGCAAGCGAGGGCTGATCCAGGTGCGCCAGGCCCCACCGCCCGCCGGGTACCGCGTCGCCTTGACCCGGCGCAGCGCCAGATAAGGGTAGAAGAAGACGAGGTAGGGCGCGAAGAAGACGCTGCGGAGCACGCTCGGGACGGTCACCCGACGAGTGTTGCCTCAGTCGCAGGCGGGTGCCAACTGGCGTGCGCTTGGCCGCCCGGCGTGGCCCCGGGAAACGGCACGCCGCACGCTTGCTGGAGCGGCGGAGGTGCGGGCCATGCTCACGCGCGGCCAGCGGGACGGAAGCACCGTGCTCCCCGTGCTCGTGGTCTTCTCGGTCGGCCTGCTGGCCACGTCCGCGCTTTTCGACGCGGCAGGACTGGCCTCCGGGCAGAGCGCCTGGACGGCGGTCGCCCTGCGGGATCGGGAGGCGGGGCTCGCCGGGGGCGTCGCGGTGGGAATCCTCGCGCTCGCGGCCGTCGCGGGCACCCTCCCGGGCTCGGGTGAACGGCGGCTCGCGCTGGGATGGGTCGCAGCGCAGTGGGGGGTGATCGGCCTGCTGGTGGAGGGGCTGGCGCTGCGGGGGTCCGGGCAGGAGGCGGGTCCGGGCGCGTGCCGGGTGGCGCTGTCGACCGGCGGGCTCGCGCTGGCGGTGCTGGCGGCGTGGCTGTCGTCGGTGCTCGACGAGCGCCTCCGCGGGGCTCAGGGCCGGACGGCGCGCACGAAGCCGTCGGCGCGCTGGTAGCGGACGTAGTCGCCGGTGTGCGTCGCGGCGATGACCCAGCCTCGTCCCACGTAGAGCCCGACGTGGCCGGGTCGCCAGAGGATGTCGCCGGGCTGGGCCGCCTCGAGCGGCACCGGCGTCAGCGCTGCCACCTGGGCCTCCGAGGTGCGCGGGATGAGACGGCCCCCCGCCTGCCAGGCCGCCCGGGTGAGGCCGGAGCAGTCGTAGCAGCGCGGGCCGTTGCCGCCCCAGCAGTAGGGCAAGCCCATGTGGGAGAAGGCGAAGGCGACCGCGGCGTTCGGATTGGGCACGGCAGGGCCCGGGCTCCACGGCGGTGCGTACGGGTACGAAGGCGGGGGCCCGTAGCCGTAGGCGGGTGGGCCGTACGCCGGGGGGCCGTACCGAAGAGGCGTAAGGCTCTCCTCGACGCAGCCGAGAGAGAGCGACGCGACCACGATCAGCGACAAGCTACGAGCAGCGCCCATCACGCGGCAGAGTGTGCGCGCGCTCCCCCGACAGGGGCAACGAACGCGCACGTTTCCGGCGCGCTTGTGAGCCGCCCTGCCCTGGGGGCGAGGGCGGCGGGTCTCTACGGCTCCACCACCGTGTGAACGGGCTGGCGTAACAGCGTCAGGGGGTGGTGGGGTCGAAGTCGCAGGGGTTGGCGGGCGCGCCGTTGCGGACCGCGCCGCCGGTGATCCAGTTCACCAGCTGGGGGGCGGCGGCGCCGTTGAGGCTCGCGTCGACCTCCAGCACGGCGCCCGCCGTGGTGGAGAAGGTGACCCCGTCGAGGGCCGACGAGGTGTTGAAGACCAGATGAAGCGAGCCGTCCCCCGCCGACGTGACCGAGTCGGTCGGCCCCAGATTGGTCCCGGCGGCGCCGCTGAAGCGCTTGGGATCGCTGGTGGAAAGGATGATGTCGTACGCGCAGGCGTTGCCGTCGGCCACGGTGTCGCACGAGGTGTAGACGTTCCAGGCCCCCGCTCCGGCGTACTCGACGAAGACGCCCTGGAGCTGGCCGGCCTTCACGACGAGCTTGACGCCGGTGTCGATGCTCACCTCCGGCACGCCGGTGCTGGAGGTGGAGTCCTGGCTGCAGCCGGCGCTCGACAGGGCGAGGCCGGCGGCGGCGGCGAGGGACGCAAGCTGGTTCAGACGGGAGGGGCTCATCGGGTTCGCTCCTGGAAAGTCGAGACGCTGATCACGAGCATAGCAAGGCGCGGGCCAGGGCGAGCCACCTCTCAAGGGCTGAGCTGCGCGAGGAACGTCTGCGCTTCCTCGAGGGCGGGGTCCTCCGAAAGGGCCTTCTTGGCGAGCATCACCGCCTTGCGCTGATCCCCCTGGTGCTGGGCGATCATGGCCTGGCGCAGGTAGGCCATGGCGCGGGTGAGGGGCTTGGGAGCCTTCATCAGGGTGATGGCCTTGAGGGCCTTCACCGCGACCTCGAGCTGGCCGAACTCGGTGGCGACCTCCGCGAGGGCGGCGGCGGCCTCGCCGTTCTGGGCGTCGCTCTCGAAGGCGGCGTTGAGCCAGGCCAGCTCGTTCTGGCGGTCGCCGACCGCCTTGGCAATCTGGGCCATGCGGTGCTGCATCATGGCCACCTCGCGTGAGCGCCGGCCCTTCTGCCCCTGGATGGAGGCGTCGAGGAAATCGGCGGCCTCCTGGAGCTTGCCGGACTGGATGTAGGCGTCGGCGAGGAGCATCGCCACCTCGTTGTCGCGGGGGCGCAGGTCGCGCGCCGCCTCCAGGGGGGCGATGGCCGCGGCTCCGTCGCCGGCCGACTCGAGGAGCAGGCTGCCAGCCTTGCGCAGCGCGGCGAAGCGATCGGCTGGATCGACGGCGAGGCGCGCCTCGGCGAGGTGGAGGCCGGCGAGCTCGCGGTGGGCGCCCTGCTGCTCGTAGATGGAGCGCAGGTGCTCGCGGATGCGGGTGTCGCCGGGGCTCTCGGAGAGCACCTGCTCGAGGACGGGGCGCGCGTCGAGCGGATACCCCGCCTGGTTGCAGGCGCCGGCGAGGAGGAGGGCAGCGTGGACCTTGTCGGGGCCCTGCGACATCTCCACGAGCCGCTCGCAGAGGGCCACGGCGCTGTCCCAGTGGCCGCTGTAGGCCTCGATCTCCATGGTCCGGAGGAGCACTCTGGAGTCCCCGGGGGTCCGCTCGATCCACTCGGCGAGCGCGCTGTGGGCGCGGTCGATGTCGCCCAGATCGACGAGGATGTCGACGAGGCGGAGCAGGAGAGCCTGATCCGCGTCGCCCCCCGGCTCCAGGCGCCGGCGCTCGAGGCCGTCGGCGAGATCGCGGGCGACACCCCGGGGATCGAGGCCGTGGGCCGCCTCGAGATCGGCGAGGGCGCCGTCGTGGTCGCCGGACTCGCTGGAGAGCTCGGCCCGCAGGCGCAGCAGCGCGACCCGATCCGCGGAGCGCGGGACGCCCCGATCGAGCGCGGCGCCGATGCGGGCCACGGCGGCGTGGAGACTGCCAGCGCGGGCCAGGCCGCGGGCGAGATCGACGAGGAGGGGGACGTCGCCGGGATCGCGCTCCGAGGCGAGCGCCAGGGCGCGAGACGCATCGGCCGGACGCTCGAGCTTGTCCAGGTAGATCGCCGCCGCCTCGCGCAGGCGGGCGACACTGGCGACGCCGGCGAGGCTTCCACCCTCCATTTCCAGCATGGCGGCGAGGTCGGCCCAGCGCTCGCCGCTGCTGTACAGAGCCGCGAGCCGCTCGCGCACGGCGGTCACGCTGGGGTCGGCGCGGAAGCCCAGCTCGAGGGCGCGGGCGGCCCCGTCCTCGTCGCCGAGGTTGGAGCGGAGATCGGCGAGGGCGAGCGCCCGGTCGGCCGCCTCGCGTCCGCGAGCCAGCTTGAGCAGGCGCTCGAGCACATCGGCGCGATCCTCGACGTGATCGTCGCCGGTGAAGAGCGCCAGGAGCCGACCCAGGAGCTCGACGCTCTCGGGCACGTTGTCCAGCGCGGCGCGGTAGACCTCGATCGCCTGGTCGGTCTTGTCCGTGGAGAGGAGCTCGCCGAGGCGGAGGGAGAGCGACAGCACGTTCGCCGCGTGGTCGTGGCCGCGCGCGCTGGAGAGCCGGCGCTCCAGGAGGCCGATGAGGTCGTCCTGGCGGCCCTGGCGCTCGTAGAGGCGGGTGAGCATCTCGGCGGCGGCGGCGTGCTCTTCGTCCTCCTGGAGGATCTCGTCGAGCTCCGCGGCGGCGTCGTCGGGGCGGTCGCTCTCGAGCAGCCGGGCGCGCTCCATGCGCAGGTCGGCCCGCCAGACGGCGTCGAACGCGCACTCGATGGCCTCGCGCAGCTTGGCTTCGAGCACCGGGGCGTCGCCGATGCCGCGGTACACCTCCAGGAGGGGCTGCCACACCTCCCGATCGTGCCGGTCGCGCGCCAGCAGGCGCTCCCACGCCTCGGCCGCGAGGCCGGGCGCCTCGAGCCTCTCGACGGCGATGGCCACGCTGCGCGCGGTGAGCCGCTGCGCCTCCTCGTGCTCGGCGGCGTCCACCGCGCGGCTGAGGTGTCCGAGCGCGCCCTGCCAGTCGCCCGCGGCCTCGCGCCCATCGGCGAGCCTGACCAGCGCCCACGTCGCCTCGGCCATGCCGTTGGTGTTGGCCTCGCCGATGGAGACCGCGCGCTGGAGGAGCGCGTCGACCCGGCCCGGATCGGAGGCGGTCGCGAGATCCACGGCCTCGCGCACCACGTCCATGCCCGCCGTGCCGGCCGCCGCGGCGCGCTCGAGCGCGTCGAGGAGCATCGCGGGATCGGCGGACGATCGCGCCACGCGCTCGTACGCGAGCAAGACCGTGGCGTCCGCGCCGAGCTCGGCGGCGCGCCGGAGCATGGTGCCCGCGCGCTCGTAGCGGGGCTCGCGCCCCAGCGCCCACTCGAGCGAGCTGAGGCCGGCAGCCGTCTCCCCGGTGGTGCCCAGCTCGAGCTCGGCGAGGCGGTAGACGTCCTCCGTCTGGGCAGCGGCGTCGCCCGCCGCTTCGCCGGCGAAGGTGAGCTGCCGGAGCACGCGGATCTGCTCGTCCGCATCCCCGACCGCGGCGGCGGCGCGGGCGATGGCGCGCCACACCGGGATGGGCTCGGCGTCGAGGCGCTCGGCGCGCTGGTAGAACGACAGGGCCGGCGCAGGCTCGGCGAGATCGCGCTCGTGGAGCTCGCCCAGGGCCAGGAACAGCCCGGCCGCGAGCGCCGTCCGGCCCTCGCCGTCGGCCTGCTCGGCGAGGCCGCTCAGCACGCCCGCCCAGCGCCCGATGGCGCCCGCGCGCCGCGCCATCCCAGCGGCGCGCTCGCGCAGGGCGGCGGAGCCGGCATCGAGCTCGAGGGCGGAGAGCAGCGCGCGGAACGCTTCCTCCGGTCGATCGAGGGGACCACCGAGCACCTCCGCCATGTCGGAGAGCACCACGGCGCGGGCGGCGCCCTTGAGCTCGCTCTGACCGAGCCGCTCCTCGAGCGCGCGCAGGTAGAGCGCGTGATCGCCGGCCTCCCGGAAGACCTGCTCCAGCCGCTGGGCCTCGAACTCGCTGCGCCGCGCCGCCTCGAAGGCGGAGGCCAGCATCTCGTCGGCGCGCCCCTGCTGCTTCAGCTTCCCGAGGATCCAGTAGAGGTTGATCATCACCTCGCTGCGCGCGGGCCGCTCGGGATCCTCGTCCACGCGGCCTTCGGTGGCGGTCTTCTGGCGGAGCGCGATGAGGAGGAGCGCGCCGAACATCCGCTCCGCGCGCTCCAGATCGCCGGCGTCGCGGTAGAGCCCGGCCAGCATCCGCAGCGCGCCGGGGTGCTCGGTGCTCATCCCCGTCGCGGTCTCGAGCTGGGCCTTGGCCTCGGCGCCCTGGTCGGCCGCGGCGGCGACCTGGGCGAGCTGGAAGTGAACCTCGGCGCGCTCCGGCGGGCGGCGCCGGCCATACTCCTCGAGCAGGCCGGTGAGGATGGCGCGGGCGCGGTCGAGCTCCCCGGCGCTGCGCAGCGCGGCCGCGAGCGAGAGGCGGGCGGGGCGATCGGTCGGCGCGAGCGCGACCATGGCCTCCAGGATGGGGATGGCCCGCTCCCGCGAGCCGAGCTTCTTCAGGCAGACGTCGGCGGCCTCGCGCAGCTCGTCCGCGCGGGGCGGGGCCTCGCCCTGGCTGGTGAGGAGGAGGACCAGCTCGTCCCAGGCGCCGGCCGCGCGGTAGAGCCCGCGCAGGGGCGCGCGCAGGGCCTCGATGCCGGGCTGCCCAGCGTGCTGCGCGAGCCCGCGCTCCAGGCACGCGCGCGCCTCGGCCGCGCGGCCCGCGCCCCCGAGGGCCTCGGCCAGCCGCGCCACCGTGGCGATGCGCGCGGAGGAGTCTTCCTGGTGGAGGGACTCGAGGCGCTTCTCGAGCCAGCCGACCGCCGCGGGGTGATTGCCGCGCACGGTGGAGAGCCGCGCGAGGGCGTCGAAGGTCTCGGCGGTGGGCCGACCGACGGCGGCGCGACGGCGGTCCTCGAGGGCGCGCCCGGTGTCGCCGAGCCGCGTCTCCGCGATCTCGGAGGCGCGCGTCCACAGGTCGGCCGAGCGAACGGCCTGGCCGCCGTCCTCGAGCAGGGCGGCCTGCTCCTCGAGCAGGGTGGCGAGCTCGGCGTGACGATCGGCCAGCAGGCTCGCCAGCTCCTCCAGCGAGAGGGCGTGGCCCGGCTCGTCGGCGAGGTTGTCGCGCAGCGCCGCGAGGCGCGCCTCGGCATCGCCGACGCGGCCGAGGAGCGCCGCGATGGAGAGCCGCAGCGCGATCCGCGCGGGCGCGTCACCCGCCAGCCCCAGCTCGTGGCGGCGCAGCGAGAGCAGATCCGCGACCCGAGCGCTCCCCTCGAAGATGGCCGAGAGCCTGGTGATGGCCCGCGCGTCGGCGGGGCTGTCGGCGAGCACTCGCCGGTAGAGCGCCACCGCGCGGTCGGCGTCGCCGAGGCGATCCTCGGCGAGGGTCGCCGCCTCGTGGAGGCGCTGG
>Ga0302279_10005883_pt1 | contig 13412 bp, 10 predicted proteins | sample III_Bog_N3_3_FD_194541 | JGI IMG/M metagenome (GOLD analysis project Ga0302279, IMG submission 194541) | Peat permafrost microbial communities from Stordalen Mire near Abisko, Sweden - III_Bog_N3_3 | ecosystem: Environmental > Terrestrial > Soil > Wetlands > Peat | place: Sweden: Abisko...
CCGTGAACGGGTCGTACGACACCCCGAACGGCCCGCCGACGTGCACCGGCTCATCGGCCAGGAAGTCTAGAATCTCATCAGGCTTCAAAAACTTCTTCCAGTCGTGGGTGCCCACCGGCAGCCAGCGCAGGATGTATTCGGCGCCGAGCACCGCCAGGGCCACGGCCTTGGGCGTGCGGTTCAAGGTGGCGAGGATCATCACGCCGCCGGGGGCCAGCAGCTTGACGCAATCCTTGAGGAACCGGGCGGGGTCGGCCACGTGCTCGATCACTTCCATGTTGAGCACCACGTCGAACGGCGGCTCTCCATTGTCCAGCAGGGCCTCGGCGGTGGAGGCCCGGTAGTCGATGTCCAGCCCCTGTTCGGCGGCGTGCGCGCGGGCCGTGCCGATGTTGCGTTCGGAGGCGTCCACGCCGGTGACCGAAAAGCCCAGCCGCGTCATGGGCTCGCACAAGAGGCCCCCGCCGCAGCCGATATCCAGCAGGCGCAGGCCCTCGAACGGTCGCCGCGCGGCAGTGTCGCGCCCGAAGCGCAGGGCCGCCTCGTCGCGGATGAAGGCCAGCCGCACCGGATTGAAAATATGCAGCGGCTTGAACTTGCCGGTCGGGTCCCACCACTCCGCCGCCATGGCGGAAAAGCGGGCCACTTCGGCCTCGTCGATGCTGGAATGGCTGTGGACAGGGTCCATGGTCCCTCGCGTGCCTCCGACCTGCGCATTGCAGGGCGCGCGTCTCGCCGCTAGAAGGGCGCCCTTGCGCTGGATGGCGGGTTTTATCCGCTCCGGCAAGCCATAGCGGGAGACCTGCGGCGTGTCGCGGCTGGTGATGAAATTTGGCGGGACCTCGGTCGCCGATCTGGAGCGCATCCGGCGGGTGGCGCGGCTGGTCGCTGCCGAGGCGGCCGCGGGCAAGCAGGTCGCGGTGGTGGTCTCGGCCATGGCCGGCAAGACCAACGAGCTAGTCGCCTGGACCGATGGGGCTGGCGCGTCGGCGACCGGCCTTGAGCCGTCGGACGACGAATACGACGTGGTGGTGGCGTCCGGCGAGCAGGTCACGGCCGGCCTGCTGGCCATGACCCTGCGCAACATGGGCCTCAACGCGCGCTCCTGGGCGGGCTGGCAGATCCCCATCCTCACCGATGAGGCGCACGGCCGCGCGCGTATCGAGGACATCCCGCCGGACAATCTGCTGGCGTCGTTCGATAAGGGCGAGATCGCGGTGATCGCGGGGTTCCAAGGCGTCACGCCCTCGGGGCGTATCGCCACGCTTGGCCGGGGCGGCTCGGACACCAGCGCCGTGGCCATCGCCGCGGCGGTGGGCGGCGCCTGTGATATCTATACGGACGTGGACGGGGTCTACACCACCGATCCGCGCATCGAGCAAAAGGCGCGTAGGCTGGCCCGGGTCTCCTATGAGGAGATGCTGGAAATGGCCTCTCTGGGCGCCAAGGTCCTGCAGACCCGGTCCGTCGAACTGGCCATGGCCCAGCGCGTGCCGGTTCGCGTTTTGTCGAGTTTCGTCGAGCCGGGCGAAGCGCCCGGGCAAGGCACCATCGTGTGCGACGAGGAGGAGATCGTGGAAAAGCGTATCGTGAGCGGCGTGGCTTACAGCCGCGATGAGGCGAAGATCACCCTTTACGGACTGCCCGACCATCCGGGCGTGTCCTCGGCCATCTTCAGCCGTCTGGCCGACGCCAACGTCAATGTGGACATGATCGTCCAGTCGCACGCCCGCACCGAGGGCTCGGCCAACATGGAGTTCACCGTTGGCAAGCGCGACGCTGCCAGGGCCGTGGAGATCGTCAAGGGCGCCCAGGCGGAGATCGGCTTCGACGAGGTCGCGGTCAACGACGACGTGGCCAAGGTCTCGGTGATTGGAGTGGGCATGCGCAGCCACGCCGGCGTGGCCAAGACCATGTTCGGCGCCCTGGCGGAAAAGGGCGTCAACATCCAGGTGATCTCCACCTCGGAAATCAAGATCAGCGTCCTGATCGACGCCGCCTACACCGAACTGGCCGTGCGCGCCCTGCACGCCGCCTACGGATTGGATCAGCTTTAGAGAGACCGTCAGATCGAAAGCTTGGCCAGCGCCCGGCTCAAATCGTTCATCTCAAAGGGCTTGGTGAGCGTTGGCGTATTGATGAACGGCTGCATCACGCCGCCTGAGCCGTAGCCAGTGGCGAACAGGAACGGCAGGCCTCGGCTGGTCAGGACTTCGGCCACTGGGAACGAGCTCTCTCCGCCCAGATCCACGTCGAGAATGGCGAGGTCCGCATCCGCATCGCGCGCCAGCTCCAAGGCGACGTCCAGTCGCCCGGCCACGCCGACCACCTGATGGCCAAGATCAGCCAGCATATCCTCCAACAGCATGGCGATCATCATCTCGTCTTCGATCACCAGCACTCGGCGGCTGGCGGAACGAAGCGCTGCAGAGGATGTCGAGACCATGCGGTTTGCCTTCAAAGCGGAAGTGGAATCTTCGGAGTTGTCCGCGGGGGACGCTCCGTCGTCGATAGCTGGCGGGTTGCGCGCGGAATGCCAGCCGCGCGCCACATGGCGAATGGGTACAATCGGGCATTTCAGATTTAGTTCAAGCGAGGCCGTATGACTCGCGAACAATCCACAAGGCGCCCATAGGTTTGTATCGCCCGCCTCTCCCCCACGCGACCTTTGCGGGTTAGAAGCGGCTGAGGCAAGGGAGACTCGATGGCGATTACCGGCCTAGCCGCGCGCGGACCCCGCAGCTTGCTGCGTCAGATTCGCGAAGCCCTGGCAAGCGGCGGCCCCGCCCAGGCGCGGCTTGACATGGTTGTGCGCATCATCGCCCTGTCGATGGTGGCGGAGGTGTGCTCGCTGTACCTGAGGCGCGCGACCAACGATCTGGAACTGTTCGCCACCGAAGGCCTCAATCCCAGCGCTGTGCACAACACCCGGCTCAAGCCGGGCGAAGGGCTGGTGGGCGAGATCATGCGGCTGGGTCGTCCACTCAATCTGTCGGACGCGCCGAACAATCCGAACTTCTCCTACCGGCCGGAGACGGGCGAAGACCCTTACCACGCCTTCCTCGGCGTGCCTTTGCTGCGCGGCGGCCGGGCCATCGGTGTTCTGGTGGTGCAAAACCGCACCGAGCGCATCTATACCGAGGATGAGGTCGAGGACCTTCAGATCATCGCCATGGTGCTGGCCGAGATGGTGGCCGGAGGCGAACTGGTCGACGAGGCGGAGCTCAAAGGCGTCGAGCTGGCGCCCCATCGTCCCGAGCGTCTGAAGGGCCTGAAATTCGCCGAGGGCGTGGCCTATGGCGAGGCCGTGCTTCACGAAGCGCCCGTGGCCTCCGAACAGTTGCTGTCGGACGATGCGGTGCGCGAGGAAGAGCGGCTGAAGACAGCCATCGACGCGCTTCAGTCACAGTTGGACATCATGCTGGATGGCCAACACGGCATCGTCGGCCCCTCCTTCGAGGTGCTTGAGACCTACCGCATGTTCGCCCACGACCGGGGCTGGAACCGGTCGCTGGAAGAGGCGGTGCGCTCGGGCCTGACGGCGGAGGCGGCGGTGGGGCGCGTGCGCTCCGAACACCGCGCGCGCCTCAGCCAGGCGCGCGATCCCTATCTGCGTGAGCGGCTACATGACCTGGAAGATCTGAACGACCGACTGCTGCGCCATTTGTCGGGCGCTGGCGCGGCGCCGCGCATCCTGCCCGACAACGCCATCCTGATCGCCCGCAACCTCGGCCCGGCGGATCTCCTGGAATACGACCGCACCAAGCTGAAGGGCGTCTTGCTGGAGGAGGGGTCGGGCGTCAGCCACGCGGCCATCATCGCCCGGGCCATGGACATTCCTATCGTCGGCCGCCTGCCGGGCCTGCGCGATCGGGTGTCCCAGGGCGATCCGGTGGTGGTCGATGCGGAATGCGGCGAGGCCTATCTGCGCCCCCGTCCCGACGTGATCGAGGCGATCATGGCGCGCATCGAAGTGCGCAATCAGCGCCGGGCGGAGTTCGCCCGCCTTCGCGACACCCCGGCCTTCACTCGCGACGGCGCCAAGATCACCCTTTTGATGAACGCCGGCCTGTCGGTGGACATCGATATCCTGCATGAGACCGGGGCGGAGGGCATCGGCCTGTTTCGCACCGAATTCCAGTTCATGGTGGCCGAGGAACTTCCGCGGCTCGAGGCGCAGACCGCCCTTTATTCCCATGTGATCGACGGGGCGGGCGAACTGCCCGTGATCTTCCGCACCCTGGACCTGGGCGGCGACAAGGTGTTGCCCTATCTGGAGGCCGAACGGGAAGACAATCCCGCGCTGGGCTGGCGCGCCGTGCGCCTGGGGCTGGACCGTCCCGCCCTGCTGCGCCTGCAGCTGCGGGCCCTGATCTGGGCCTCCAAGGGTCGCGAGCTGCGGGTGATGTTCCCCCTGGTGGCCAGCGTGGAGGAGTTCAGGGCCGCCCGCGCCCTGGTGGATCATGAAATCGGGTGGGCCGAGCGCCGGGGCCGTCCGACGCCCAGCACCCTTAGGGTCGGGGTGATGATCGAGGCGCCGTCGCTGGTCTGGCACCTGGACGCCTTGCTGCCGATGGTGGACTTCGTCTCGGTCGGCACCAATGACCTGATGCAGTACCTGTTCGCCGCCGATCGGGGCAATCCGCGGGTCAGCGAGCGCTACGATTTCCTGTCGCCGCCGGCGCTCCGTGTGATGAAGACCATTCAGGACGCCTGCGCCGAGTCCGGAACCCCGGCCTCCGTATGCGGAGAAATGGCGGGAAGGCCGCTCGAGGCCTTCGCCTTGGTGGCTCTGGGCTTCGACCGGCTGTCCATGCCCCCGTCCGGCATCGGGCCGGTGAAACGCATGGTCCTGTCGCTTGATCGCGAGGCCGCTCGCCGCGGAGTTGTAAATTTACTTAAAGGTTCGTCTGGATCGTTACGTAGCGAGATAGAAACGCTCGCCCGTAAACTATATGTCGCAATTTAGTCTATTGAATTCGATGAGATAGCTTGATATCCACAACGGCCGATTAACAATTCCGTGCTAACCGGATGAGTGTGCGGATTGTCCGCAAATCGGTTTGAGGTGGGGCGAACGGTAGCCATGCCGCTGGACTCGGGCGCGGTTACGGAATCCGGCGTTACGGTCGCTCAGGCGGCCGGCGGACGGATTGTCGAGGGGATGGAGCCGTTCATGAGCGGCGGCGTCGGCTTTGGCGGCGCGCTTCGCGCATTGCGTGAGGCCCGTGGCCTCAGTCTGCAGGATGTCGCCGACGTCACCCGGGTTCGCCGGGCCTATCTGTCTGCCCTGGAAGAAATGCGGGTGGACCAGCTTCCGTCCCGTCCGTTCGCCATCGGCTATGTCCGCGCCTACGCCCAGGCCCTGGACATCGATCCCGATGACGCCGTCGCCAAGTTCAAGGAAAGCGCGCCCTGTAACCATGAGCCGCTGCGCGCGCCTGCGGGCGTGCGCCGCCATCAGGATCCGCGCTTGTCCGTGGCAGCAGCCGCCGCCGCCGTGGTGGTGACCGCGGTTCTGGCTTGGAACCTCGCCCAACACGCCGTGGCCAGCGACGGCAAGGCTTCTCCTCCGGTGCCGGTGTCGCTCGCCGCGGCGCCCGCCGCCGTTCGCCAAGGACCTGTGACCTTGGCCGCCGCCCAGCCGGCGCCGCCGGAAACCGATGTCCCCAAGCTGTATGTTACTCCCGGCCTCGCGCCGCCGACCGCGGCCGCCGGGGCCGACTCGGGGCAGCAGGCGCCTGAACTGGAGCATGCCGTGTTCAGCCCCAAGGGCGCGGTCTACGGGGCGCCGGCTGAACAGTCCTCGCTGACCTTCCAGGCGCACAAACCCGCTTCGATCATCATCCGTGGAGCCGACGGCACGGTCTATTTCGCCCGTCAGCTGGCGGCCGGGGAGTCCTACAGGGCGCCGACCACGGTCAGGGGCCTGGTGGTGGACGTATCTGATCCACAGGCGTTTGACATCTACGCCAACGGAACGTTGCAAGGGCAGCTTCAGACGAACCAGACGCCCCTCACAAAGTTGAGCGGCTGATCCCTTTTCCGTTTTCGCGGTTTCGGGATCATAGTCGCGCTTGATGAGACCGATTAAACCCCCTTGGCCATGGTCAAGGCGGCGGGCCTTGGCCCTGCTGTCGGCCACCGCCCTTTGGCCCGCGGGCGCCGCCCTGGCTCAGCCGCCCGTTTCGACGCCGGGCAATCCACCCGCCAGCTCGCCGGAAGACCCAGCGGTGCTCGCCGCCGCCCGGGATGACACCGACCGGATGACTGTGCCGGTCATGGTCAATGGCCAGGGGCCGTTCGCGTTCATCGTCGACACCGCATCGGATCGTACGACAGTGTCGCAGACCCTGGCCGCGACTCTGAGCCTGCCGTCTGTCGGCACGCTGAACGTCAACAGCGCCACGGGCCTGAATGTCGTTCCGGGCGTCAGGATCGACCGTCTGCGGGTGGGGCCGAGGGAAATCAGGCGGATCGACGCGCCGGTCTTTCTGGAAAAGGACATCGGCGCGGCCGGGCTGCTGGGTATAGACGCCCTATCGGATCAGAACATCGTTATCGACTTCCGCTCCAAGCAAATGACGATCGAGCACAGCTCCGACCGGGATGAACCCGGCGATATCGTGGTCAAGGGCCGCAGCCTTTACGGACAATTGGTCCTGGTGGACGCCTCGGTGGCTGGACGCGACCTGTTCGTGGTGATCGACACCGGCGGCCAGTCGTCCATCGGCAACTCAACTCTGCAGAAGTTGGTTCATGGTCAAGGACCCCCCGGTTCAGGCGCGGACGAGGTGAGCGTGATCAGCGTCAGCGGAGACACGGCCAAGGCCCAGATGGACGTCCTTGCCCGTGTCCGTCTTGGCGGCGTGCTGATCAGCAATCTGCCGATCGCCTGGGCCGACATGCACACCTTCGATCTGCTGGACCTGCACGATCGGCCGGCCATGCTCCTCGGCATGGATGTGCTGCGCAAATTCGATCGCGTGTCGGTGGACTTCAAGGCGCGGCGCGTGCGGTTCCTCCTGCCCAAGGATCGTCTGAACCGCATCCCGGACTGACGGCGGGCTAAACCGAGGGTTCGACAAATCGGCCAAGCCTGCGCTAAGAGCGGCGCTTCGCGACTGCAGGTTCGTCAATGCGTTTGCCCCAGGCTCGGCTCGATCAGGTGCTCGACCGCTTCCATCAGGTGGAGGCGAAGATGGGCTCGGGCGCGGATGGGGCCGAGATCGTGCGTCTGGGCAAGGAACACGCCGAGCTGAAGCCGGTGGCCGACGCGGTGGACGCCTTGAGCCGGGCCCGCGCGGAGCGGCCCGAGTTGGAGGAGATGGCGCGCTCGGACGACGTCGATATGGCGGCCCTGGCGCGCGAGGAACTCCAGGCGCTGGACGATCGCTTGCCCAAGCTCGAGCGCGAAGTGGCGTTGCTTCTGGTCGCGCCGGACAAGGATGAGAACGCCTCGGCCATACTGGAGGTGCGCGCCGGCACGGGGGGCGACGAGGCGGCCCTGTTCGCCGGCGACCTGTTCCGCATGTACCAGCGCTATGCCGCCACGCGCGGTTGGCGGGTGGAGGTGGAGAGCGTCTCGGAGGGCGAGATGGGCGGCTACAAGGAAATCATCGCCTCCATCACCGGAGACGGGGTGTTCGGCCGACTGAAGTTCGAAAGCGGCGTGCACCGGGTGCAGCGCGTGCCCGACACCGAGACCCAGGGGCGCATCCACACATCCGCGGCTACTGTCGCGGTGTTGCCCGAGGCCGAGGACGTGGAGATCGAGATCAACGATTCCGACCTGCGCATCGACACCTATCGTTCCTCAGGCGCCGGAGGCCAGCACGTGAACAAGACCGACTCCGCCGTGCGCATCACTCACCTACCGAGCGGAATCGTGGTGACCTCATCGGAAAAGTCTCAGCACCAGAACCGGGCCAAGGCCATGAAGGTGCTCAAGGCCAGGCTGTACGATCAGCAGCGCACCGCGCTGGACGCGGAACGAGCCGAGGCGCGAAAGAGCCAAGTGGGCTCCGGCGATCGCTCCGAGCGTATCCGCACCTACAATTTCCCACAGGGCCGCGTTACCGATCACCGCATTAATTTGACGCTCTACACCCTGCCCAAGGTGATGGAAGGCGATCTGGACGAGATCATCGACGCCCTGAGCGCCGAGGATCAGGCCGAGCGGCTGGCCATGCTGGAAGATAGCTTCAACTGATCCTGCGGACTCTAGGGTCGCTCCGGCACGGATCCCGCGCGCTTGGACAGGATCACCGCCAGCCAATGCAGGCGCGGCACCTCCGACACGATGGCGATCACCACCACGGTCAGCAGGGTAGAGAACAGTGCGCCGGTAATGCCGAAGATGGCGTTCCAAAAGCCGAGGGACACCAGCACGATCACCGGATCCACGTCCAACCGCTCGCCCTGCAGGCGCGGCAGCAGCACGCTGTCGATGGCGATGACGCTGGCTTCCAGGGCCACGCCCATCAACAGCGGCCGCCAGCCCGAGTCGAATTGGGCCAGGCAGAGCAGGACAGGCAGGGCCACGGCGGTGGCCGGGCCGATGATAGGAATGAAGGAGGCGAGGAACACCAGAAAGGCCAGGAACAGGGCGTTGTCCAGCCCCGCCACCCGCATGATCGCCCAGAAGACCAGAGCCAGAAAGGCGCCCTTGAACGCCTGCAGACCGACATAGCTTTCCGCCCCGTCGCGCACGCGCTGGAACACCCGCTCGGCGTGGCTGCGGGATTCCGCCGTTGTGAACAGCCGGTCCAACTTGCTGGCGAAAGTGCGCCGCGAAGCCAGGATGAAGCCCAGATAAACGATCACCAGCAATAGGCCCGTGGCCAAACGCCGGGCGGCGAACAACAGACCTAGGCCCAGGGGCTTGAAGTCCACGCTCTCGGCCAGGGGATGGTCCGAATAAGGCAAGCCGAAACGGTCGGACACCTCGTAGACCATGTCCTGGGCCTTATGCGCGGCCTCGGCCAGACTCAGGCTGAATCGAGGCGCGGCGCGATAGATCAGCGCGCCCGAGGCCCCTAGCAGCAGGATGATGAAGGCGAAGGCCGCGCCGACCCGCACCCATTCCGGGGTCTTAGGCGCCCAACGCCCCACCTGGTCGGCCAGGATGTCGATAAGGAAGAGGGAGAACACAGCCACGATCAGCGGCGTGAGCAGGTCTTCCAGCCAGTGGGCCGCGGCGAAACAGCCGAGGACCGAAAGCACCAGGACGCTGTTGGTCAGGGTCGAACGCTGCGATGCGGAATTCTCCGCGGAGAGGCGTGGGGCGGGACTGTCGGCCATCAGCGTGTTCGCTCTTTCCCATTTCGCACAGACCTTGTGCGGCCATCCTAAGCGGAGCCTTGTCGGCGCGCCAGGGGAGCGAACCGTGCGTCGGTGCATCGGGGCGTCTGGCGCACGGGCTTGGCTCGCGCTAAGGCCTTCATATTGTTTCGTACGCCCAATGCATACACAGACTGAGCCTTAGGCCTTGATCTCTCCTGTCCTAGACCTCTGGCGCCGATCGGCGGCGCATGGGCTCAGACTCGCCGCCGTCCTGACGGCCGGCGCGCTGCTGCTCATGTCGACGGCGTTCCTGGCCGGCCGGCCGTCGGTGTTCTTCGACACGGACGGCTACTACCTCATGGGCGAGAACCTCACCCAGGTGATCAAGAGCCTGCCCGAGGCGTTCAGGGCCGGCGGCGCCAGTCTACGCACGCCGGTGTCCGATGACGATCAGATCGACATCGCCATCATGGGCGCGCGCTCGCCCTACTACGGCTTCCTGCTCTATGTAACGGACAAGATCGGCGGAGCTTGGCTGCTGGCCGCGGTGCAGGCCGCCGCCGCGGCGGGGACCATCTATCTCGTTTGGCGTCTCGCCGCGCCCCAGGCGCCGGAGTGGAGCTATCTCGCCCTGATCGCGGGTCTAGCCGCCGGATCGACCCTGCCCCTGTTCGCCACCTTCATCATGCCGGACATATTCGCCGGGCTGGCCGGCATTGGATTGGTGCTGTTGATGGCCTATGGCGACCGGCTGGGCCGGGCGAGCCAGATCGGTCTCTTCCTGCTGATGGCCGCCAGCTTCAGCTTTCACACCTCCCATTCCCTGATGATCCTGGCCGCCCTGGCGCCGGCGGCGGCGTTGACGTGGGCGCTAGGCGCGCCGCGACGCCCGCTGCTGGTCGGCGCGGGACTGGTGCTGGCGGCCGCCTTGCTGTCTGTCCTGGCGGGCAAGGCCTATGTCGCGGCATTCCAGATGCGCACCGGCCACGATCTGGGCCGTCCGCCCTTCCTGATGGCGCGCCTTCTGGCCGATGGGCCAGGGCGCAGGTATCTGACCAGGGTCTGCACCGGGCCGGACACGCCCTTCATCGTGTGCCGTTTCAAGGGCGCGTCCCTGACTCGGTCAGACGACATCCTGTGGGAGGACAAACCGGGCCTGGGCGTGTTCAACGCCGTCAAGCCGCCCGAGCAGCTGGTCATGGAACAGCAGGAGGGCGCCTTCGTGCGGGGGGTGATCTTTTCGGATCCGGGAGGCGTGGCCCTGGCCGCCCTGCGCAACTGGGGGCGGCAGATGGTCAAGATATCCTCGCACGACCCCCTGCGCGATCCGCGCGCGTTCCTGGCCAACGAGTACTGGCAGACCACGCGGCTGGTGGACTTGATCCCGGACCCGCGCGCCTGCAAGCCGCTGGGGCCCGGCTGTCGGCCTCTCCTGAAGCCGACTCCCACCAAATGGTGGCACGTGGCGGTGATCTTCGCCTCCCTCGCTTATGGCGCGTGGCGCATGAGCCGGGCCGACGTCCTCGCCGCCCTGGCCCAGCGCCGGCAGCCTTGGTCGCAAGAGGCCCGGCGCGTGGCGGCGGCCTGCGCGATCCTGGCGCTGGTGGTGGTGATCAACGCGGGCGTGTGCGGGGTGCTGTCAGGCGCTTTTTCGCGCTACCAGGCGCGCATCATTTGGTTGATCCCCATGGCCGCGGGTCTGATCGCCTGCGCCTTGGGACCGGTGCCGCAGTCGGTCGCCGGGCGCCTCAGGGCGTGGCGTCTAGCCGCATCCGCAAACGGCGCGGATCCGGCCATGAGGACCCCATGAGCGAAAGCCTCGTCCAGGCCTGGACACGCGCGCGTCGACGGCTCGAGGCCGCGGGCCTTGACGGCCCTGTGATCGACGCGCGCCTGCTTCTGGAAGCCGCCGCCGGGGCCAGCCGCACCGACATCCTGACCGATCCGCATCGCAAGCTCAGCGCCGAGCAGCTTTCGACCCTGGACGCCTATCTGGACCGGCGCGTGGCGCGCGAACCGGTCAGCCACATCCTCGGGCGCAAGGGTTTTTGGACCATTGAGCTGAAAGTCACGCCGGACGTGCTGACCCCGCGGCCCGACACGGAGACCATCGTGGGCGGGGTGCTCAAATCCCTGCCCGAGGGCCAGCCGGCCGACATCCTCGATCTGGGCGTGGGCTCGGGCGCCATCCTCCTGGCCATCCTCACCGAACGGCCCCTGGCCCACGGGGTAGGCGTGGACATCTCGCCGGCCGCCCTGGAGGTCGCCCGCGAGAACGCGGCCCTGTTGAAGTTGGAGGACCGCGCCGCGTTCCTGCACGCGTCGTGGGCGCAGGGCCAGCCGGACGGCGCCTTCGACGTGGTGGTCTCCAATCCCCCCTACATCCCGACCGGCGACATTGCCGGCCTTGAGCCTGAAGTGGCCGAGCGCGAGCCGCACCTGGCCTTGGACGGCGGGCCGGATGGCCTGGACGCCTACCGAGGGCTGGCGCCGCAGATCCTGCGCGTGCTCAAGCCTGGTGGCTTGTTCGCCCTGGAGATCGGTCCCGATCAGGGCCCGGCCGTCCGCACACTGATGACCGAAGCGGGCGGCGAGGGGGTCAATGTCGTGGGCGATTTGGGTGGGCGCGACCGCGCGGTGTTCGGCCGCAAACCGGCGTGAGCGGCTTTTTCAACAAAGGCCTTGGAAATCGTCGACTCATTCGTTAGAGCGTATGTGTCTTCACCCAAATCAGTCGGACTGAGCGCATCCCTTGGAAGCGCGGAGGCAACCGGCTAGGCGCGCACGCAGTCCGCGACGCGCCGGAGTGGGAAACCGGGAGCTGTTTCGGCGCGCGGCCGATACGTCGGTCGCACCAGCCAGCCCCCGTTAAGGCATCTCGATCGCAACGCTTGGGACAGTCCGCAGGCGGCGTCGATACGGTCAGCGATAGATGAGAGATTTCAAGGGTATGAAGCGGCAGCGCGGTCGCAACCGGGGCGGAAACGCCGGCGGCGGCGGCAACGGCGGCAAGCCTCAACACAACGTCAACCGGGCGTTCGACTCCAACGGGCCGGACGGGGTCAAGATCCGCGGCAACGCTCAGCACGTGTTCGAAAAGTACCAGCAACTGGCGCGCGACGCCGCCGGCGGCGGCGACCGGGTGCTCGCCGAGGGCTATCTGCAGCACGCCGAACACTATTTCCGGGTCCTGCGCGCGGTGCAGCCGCAGCGGCCGCCGTCGGACTTCCTCGGCCGCGAGACCTTCGCCTCCGGCTACGACATCGACTTCGAGGACGAGAGCAACAACAACTTCACCGAGACCGAGACCGTCTCGGAGGGCGAGAACCAGGCCACCGAGGGCGATGGTTTCGAGTCCCGCGGCGAGCAGAATCGCGACCAGAACCAGAACCGGGGCGAGCGCGACTGGCAGAGCCGCGACCGTGAGCAGAATCGTGACCAGAACCGCGATCGCAACTTCAACCGCGACCAGCGTCCCAGAGACGGACAACGAGACGGGCAACGCGACGATCGACAACGCGACGACCGCCCGCGCGGCGATCAGGCCGGGGGGGATCGCTCCCGTGACGATCGCCCCCGCGAGGAGACCCAGCGCGATGACCGCCCGCGCGGCCGCTATCCGCCGCAGGTAGGCCGTTACAACGACCGGAACCAACAGAGCGAACGCCCGCGTGACGAACAGCCGCGCGATCCGCTGGCGGTGGTCGAGCCGGAAACCACGCCCTTGACCTCCGCCGAGCCGCAGCTGCGCTCCCAGGACGGCGCCCTCAGCCCTGCTCCGGCCTTCCTGCAGCCCCGCGCCGAACGGGTCGAGACCGAAGCCGCCGCACCCCGCCGCACCCGCCGCCCTCGCGCGCCGCGCGCCGTCGAAACCGGCGCCGCGCCGACGGAGACGGAAGAGGTTTAGAGGGCTTCTCGGCTAATCCGTCGTCCTAGGTCTTGTGTTTAGGGTGACGAGATTGAGCATGCGGTCGCGGTGATGGGGGGCCTTGTGTGGCGCTGGCGCCACACCTAAATCCGGTCCCAAGCGGGACGATGCCTGATAGGGTCGCGCCCGCGGTGTCGCCACCCAAGGGGCCCTAATGAACATCGACGTCTATTCCGATCGCGCCAAACAGGCGATCCAA
>Ga0302279_10005887_pt1 | contig 13404 bp, 9 predicted proteins | sample III_Bog_N3_3_FD_194541 | JGI IMG/M metagenome (GOLD analysis project Ga0302279, IMG submission 194541) | Peat permafrost microbial communities from Stordalen Mire near Abisko, Sweden - III_Bog_N3_3 | ecosystem: Environmental > Terrestrial > Soil > Wetlands > Peat | place: Sweden: Abisko...
CCCGCTTGCCAGCAGAGATAATGTCCACTTAATCAGATCATGGACATTAGCCCGCTCTTGCCGGGCCGGACCCAACCTAACCTCCCAGACCGCCAACGCGGTAGGCGGCCATCAGCTTACGCTTACCATCCACCCGCCGGCGCTCGCCGCGGTCGGACTGACGCCGGACCGGGTGGTCTACGTTCATGCACGCAAGCCGAAGATCGTGCTGCTCGTCATGGAGGAGGGCCTGCGCCATCGCGGTCTGGCGGGGGTTGTCGCCGAATTCAGCGGTGCACTGGGGCTGACTGCGTCGCGCCGGCTGCAACTGGGGGCCGAGCAGTCCGGGGTCACGGCGTTCCTACTGCGGCGTAGCCGGTGCTTCGACAACCCGATCCTGCTGGAGCCGAGCGCTGCAGTGACGCGCTGGCGGGTGGCAACAGTGCCGTCCGGCCCGCCGCTGCCGCATGTGCCGGAGACCCCGGGTCTGGGCCGCCCGCGCTGGCGCGTGGACCTGATCCGGTGCCGCGGCGGCGAGGCGCATTCCTGGATCGTGGAGGCGTTCGATGCGACGGGTCGTTGCCGTCTGGTTGCCGACCTGGCCGACCGACCGGCTGCGGCGGAACCCCGGCGCGCCGTGGCCTGAGATGCCGCTGATCACCGCAGCGAGCGACGGGCGGCGGATGGTGGTGGCCGCCGCCGATCGCGCCGCGCTGGCGCTGGGCATTCGCCCCGCCATGCCGCTCGCCCATGCCCGCGCCATGGTGCCTGGCCTCACCGTGGTGGACGCCGATCCCGAAGCCGACGCCGCCGCGCTGGCGCGGATGGCCGCATGGTGCCTGCGCTATTCGCCGCTCACCGCCGGCGATCCGCCCGACGGCGTGTGGATCGACATCACCGGCTGTGCCCATCTGCACGGCGGCGAAGCGGCGCTGCTGGCCGACCTGCTGGACCGACGGGCGCATCCTGGAGGTCCGGCTCGGCCTGCGGATGGCCAAGGGCCTATCGAACGAGGATGGCGCCCGCATCATCGCGCATCGCGCCGGCACGCCGTACAGCGGCGTCGAGGAACTCTGGCGCAGGGCAGGGGTACCGGCCGCCGCGCTGGAGAAGCTCGCCGAGGCGGATGCGTATCGCAGCCTTGGGTTGGACCGGCGCCAGGCGCTGTGGGCGATCCGCGGCCTGGCCGACGCGGCGCTGCCGCTGTTCGTCGCCGCCGACCGCGGCCGCCAACCGGAGCCGGAACTCGTCGAGCCCCCGGTCGTGCTGGTGCCGATGACCGAGGGCGGCGAGGTGGTCGAGGACTACCGCAGCACCGGTCTCAGCCTGCGCCGCCATCCGGTTGCCTTCCTGCGCCAGGAGCTCGCCAGCCGAAAGATGATCACCTGCGCCGATCTGGCGCGCACGCGCGACGGGCGACGGGTTGTCGTGGCGGGCATCGTGCTGGTCCGGCAGAAGCCGGGGAGTGCACGCGGCGTGCTGTTCATCACCATCGAGGACGAGACCGGGTTCGCCAACCTGATCGTCTGGCCCTCGGTGTTCGAGCAGCAGCGGCGGCTCATCCTGAACGCCAGTGTGCTGGCCTGCCACGGCCGGGTGCAGCGCGAAGGCGAGGTCATCCATGTGATCACCGACCGGATGGAGGATCTGTCCGGTCTGCTGCGCAGCGTGGGCGAGCGGGAGGAAACGCTGATGGTTCGGCCTGGCCGTGGTGACGAGGCCCGGCATGGCGTGGGGGCAGACCCCAGGGGAGGGCGCGGAGTCGGTGACCGCGGGCCGCCGGACATCTCCGACATAAGGCCGGGTAGCGGTATCAAGGTGCCGACGAGGGACTTCAGGTAGACCGTTCCAACCCGGACCGACTGTACCCGACACACAGCGATTGCAGGACCGAACCGATGACGCTGCGCAAAATCGAACTTCACGAGTTCCGAAAAATCGCTCACGGGATCCGCCGTCCGGAGGATGTGGTGGCAATGCGCGATGGTCGCGTTTTCGCATCCCACCACGATGGAGCCGTTGCGCAAATCGCACCGAATGGCGACTTCCGTATCCTCGGTTCCAAGTCGGGAGCACCGAACGGCATCCAGATGGACGCCAAGGGCCGGTTCGTGATTGCAAACTTTGGCATCTACGATGGGCCCCCGGGGCCACTCGAACTCTTCGATCCCAGGACGAATGCCCGCGCCGTGCTGGTCAGCGAAATTGGCGGCCGGTTACTGACCTCTTGCAACTACCCGGTGATCGATCGAGCCGGAAACATATGGTGCTCTCATTCAACGTTCGCGCCATCCTGGCCGGACGCGCTTGATCGGCGGGCGGATGGATTCATCTTTGTCCTGCGGACGGACGGCAGCATCGACGTCGTGGCAACCGGCCTTCGCTTCCCAAATGGCATGGCACTCGATGCTGCCGAACAATACCTCTACGTCACCCAGACGTCCAACGGCGACGTCCTGCGCCTACCGATCCTGCCCGGTGCGAAACTTGGCGCGCCGGAGCGATATGGCCCGCGCCTCGGTTTCGTGGCCGGGATGAAGTTGAACCCTGATCTCAAGCTTCCGAGCTTCATCACGCGGCATCTCGGATACACCGATGGGATTGGGTTCGATGTCGAGGGCAATCTTTGGGTGACTCTGCCCGCCGCCCACATGATCGCAGCGATCACACCGGCCGGACGGAAGTTCGTCATCGCACACGATCCGTCCGGAAAGCTCATTCGCGGTCCTTCAAATATCGCTTGGGGCGGTCCTGATCTGACGGAGCTCTATATCGGTGATCTGCATACCGATTATGTTCTGACCACAAGAAGTCCGGTGGCCGGAATGCCAATGCATCATCAGCGTGCGTAGCGCTGATCGCCGGGCTCGCTACCGGGTGTCGTGCGCCGGACCCGCTGTTTCCTGCCCACCGGGAAGACGAGGCAGCAAGGTTTGCATGGAGGTCCTTGCCCAGGACGCACCGCCATCCGTCGTTCAATGGTCTCCTTGCCGCCGTGGCGCGGCTTGCGGGCATACATCGGTCGGTGGAGTAGCCGTGATGAGCTGCTTCCGACCCCCATCTGCGACGGACGGACCTGGCGCTGGCCCTCTCGAATGAGTGCCGGAATTCTCTTTCGCCGCTTTCAGGCCAGGCTTTTCGAGACCATTTCGTAGGTTCCTTTCGACAGCGACGGCACGGCGCGAATGCGATCCAGTTCCGCCCGCATCAGCGCCTGCCGGGCGGCGTCCATCCGCCGCCACTGGCCAAGCGGCGGCACCAGCCGCGCGGCCACGTGAGCGTTCGACGCATCGAGCGCGATGACCGTGTCTGCCAAAACACCATACCCGGCGCCGGACGCGTCGTGGAACCGCACTTGGTTGACGGCGGCAAATGTGCCGACCAGAGCGCGGACCCGACTCGGGCTTTGCAAGTTGAAATCGGGGTGGCTTGCCAGCGCGCGCACCGCCGCTGGGGTGTCCGGCAGCGATGAGGTCGCCTGAATCGCGAACCACTTGTCCAGCACAAGGTCATCGCCGCGCCAAGCGGCATAGAACGCATCCAGCGCAACGAGCCGTTCGGGGCAATCGACCGCGGCCAGCACCGCGAGCGCGGCCAACACGTCGGTCATGTTCTGCCCGGCGTCGAACTGTGCCTTGGCCAGGGCGACGCCCTCCGCACTGCCATCGGCAGCCAGGTACCCGAGGCAAGCGTTGCGCAACGCGCGCCCGCCGATCGCGGACGCCTCGATCCTATACGGGCCGGGATCGGTCAGCCGGTCGTAGGTCGCCCGCAACGCGGGGCGGATCGCCGCGCCGATCGCCACCCGCGCCTGGTCGCGCACGGCGTGGATCGCATCGACATCGGTGATCGCCATGGCGTCGGCGAGGAACGATTCGCTTGGCAGCATCAGCGCCTCGGCGGCGAACGCCGGGTCCGCCTCGGCCGTCGCCAGGGTGGCGGAGGCCGCCTCGATCAGCCCCGGATCGACCGGCGGCAGCTTTGCCCCGTTGCGCCACGCACGCAGCAGCGACGGCGTGGGCAAACTCCGCATATCCTCGAACACGAAGCGAGTCTCGGCCTGGGTGGCGAGCACGACCCGCGTGCCGTCGAGCGGCGCCGCCTCCCCGGCCAGCCGGGTCGGCAGCGCCCGCCCGTGGTCATCGAGCAGCCCCAGCGCCACCGGGATCACCAGCGGCTGCTTCTCCGGCTGGCCCGGCGTCGGTCGCGTGGTCTGGCGCAGGATCAGGGTCCAGCGCTGCGTTGCCGGATCGTACTCGTCGGCGACTTCGAGTTCGGGCGTGCCCGCCTGATAGTACCAGCGCTTGAAGCACGTCAGATCGACATCGGACGCGTCCTGCATCGCCTGCATGAAATCGTCAACGGTGACGGCGTGGCCGTCGTGGCGCGCGAAATACAGATCCATGCCGAGACGGAACGCGGGGCGGCCGATGATCGTAGCGATCATGCGGATGACCTCGGCGCCTTTGGCGTAGACGGTCGCGGTGTAGAAGTTGCCAATCGCGATATAGCGGTCGGGCTGTACCGGATGCGCCAACGGACCAGCATCCTCGGCGAACTGCGTGGCCCGCAAGGCGCGCACGTCTTGGATTCGCTTCACCGCGCGGCTGCCCTGGTCGGCGGTGAATTCCTGGTCGCGATAGACCGTGAGCCCTTCCTTCAGCGAGAGCTGGAACCAATCGCGACCAGTGACGCGGTTGCCGGTCCAGTTGTGGAAATACTCGTGCGCGATGACCGTCTCGATGCCCTGGTAGTCGGCGTCCGTCGCCGTCTCCGGCCGCGCCAGCACGTATTTGGTGTTGAAGACGTTCAGGCCCTTGTTCTCCATCGCGCCCATGTTGAAGTCGGACACGGCGGCGATGTTGAAAACGTCGAGGTCGTATTCGAGCCCGAAGGTTTCCTCGTCCCAGATCATTGCCTGTTTGAGCGAGCGCATGGCGTGGCCGCAGCGGTCCTCGTCGCCGCGGCGCACCCAGATGGCGAGGGCGACCTCGCGGCCCGAGCGGGTGACGAAGCTGTCGTTGACCGAAACCAGGTCGCCGGCGACCAGCGCGAACAGATAGCAGGGCTTCGGATGCGGATCGACCCAGACCGCGCGGTGGCGGCCGTCATGCGCAGACGTCACGCCCCGCGGATTGCCGTTCGATAGCAGCACCGGATAGCGGGCCGCGTCGGCGATGATCGTGGTGGTGAACCGCGCCATCACGTCAGGGCGGTCGGGGAAGTAGGGTGATGCGGCGGAAGCCCTCGGCCTCGCATTGGGTGAAGAAACTTCCGTTGGCAACATGTAGTCCGGTCAGCCGTGTGTTGTCCTTCGGCGCGATGCGCGTCTCGATTTCCACCGTCGCGACGTCGGGCACTTCTGGAATGACGAGCTGGCCGTCCTCGACGCGGTAGCGGTTGGCACCGAGCGGTGCGCCGTCGAGCGTTACACTGACCAGATCCAGCGCCTCGCCGTCCAGCCGCAGCGGCGCGCCGGGATCGCCGGCCGGATTGCGCCGCACGGCCAGACGCGACGAAACGCGCGTATCGGCTTCACCCAGATCGAATGTCAGATCGACCGTGTCCACCAGGAAGGTAGGCGGGCGATAGTCGGCCAGGCGCGTCTCGCGTGGCGTGCTGCCGGGAGCGGAGCTGGCGTCGAGCGGATGGGTCAAGCTGAGCCCCCGGCTGTGGCTTGTCCGACAGTATGCTCCAATTGGAAGGGATGGTTGAACACCGATGGGCCGCGGCCAGGCGGCTTTCGCCCTGGTCAGGCGCCCGCCGGGGCCGGAGGGTCTATGCCATGGGACGGCTCCCCGCATAGGATCGCATCCATCATCCAGCGAGAGGGGCAGTCATGACCGACGGCGCAATCGAGGAGGCCCGCGGCACCCGGGCCGTTGTCCGTTTCGACTCGGCGCGCTGCATCCACGCGCGGGCCTGCGTGCTTTCGCAGCCGGCCGTTTTCCGGGCCAATGTTGAGGGCGATTGGATCGTCCCCGATGCTGCGTCGCCAGACGACCTGCTTGCCGTTGCGAACAATTGCCCGAGCGGCGCGATCACGTTGGAGAGACTGGACGGCGGGGAAGCGGAAGCGCCGCCGCCGGTGAACCTGTTGCGCATCCGCGAAAACGGTCCGCTGGCTCTGCACGCCGACATCACCCTCGCGGGAACATCGTTTGGCAAGCGCGCGACGCTATGCCGGTGCGGCGCGTCCGCCAATAAGCCGTTCTGCGATGGCTCGCACGGCGCGGCCGGATTCACTGCGACCGGGGAGCCTCAGAGCGGGGAGAGTGCGCCGCTCGCGCTGACCACGGCGCTGGACAAGGTGGCCAGCGGTGAACCGGATGGGATCAATTATGCCGCATAAATGGCAGATCGCGGCGTTGCTCGGCACTCAGCGCGCTGACGGCCGACCGACTTTCGGCGAGGTCAGCCACCACTTGACCGGCTTTGAGTCTGACTTCCGCACTTTCGGTTGAGGCTTGGTGCGTGCCACGATTGAACCGCGCGCAGGCGCGTCGGTTGTCGGACGTGCGGCCTTCGTCGCGGCAAGTTTTGGAGGTCGCCCCACAGGTCTTCCAGGAACCGGCTCAGACAATCCCGGGTCGCCGATTCTGGTTTCGAGGGCGTCTTCAGCCTTCTGGCGGGCATCGCGCTCGGCGTCGAGCGTCGATATCAGTGCCCGCTTGTCTGCCTCCAGGCGCTGCGCGGTGTCACGGGCTTCATCTCGTTCGAGAAAGGCGTGACCGAGCTTGGTTTGGATATCGTGGATCGTCGCCTGTGCCTCGGTCAGCGCGCGTTCGGCTCGTTGCCGGGCTTCCTGTTCTGACCTAAGTGCCGTCTCGACCAAGGCAAGTTTGTTGACCGGCGCTGCGCCCTGCGATGATACTCCATCGGCCGGTTGATCGCGCCGGCCGACCAGAACCACAGGAACCTCACCGTCTCTTACGAAACGACGCCGCTGCGAGTATCGGTCGGTGTGTCCCGATGACTGCTGAGGGGAAGAAGTCGCCGGTTGGCGTTCCAGCCCAAGCGCTCGGCGCATCTTCAATTCGTCGCCGGCCGACGCGTCATCAGCCGCGTCGGAATGGTCGGGGGAAAATGCAGGTCGGTTGTGCATGCCTAAATCCAGTCGGCGCTTTCGAAGTCGAATGGCCTAATCACTGATGAACGGCCATGATGGCGACCGGTCGCGGTCACAATCCGGCGGTCCAGACGCTATGAAGGTTACGGAACGGCAGACTCTCCCGAACCGGCATAATGGAACGACCGCGCTTTGAGCGATAATAGATTCCAGTCCGCAAGCTATGTGCGCACTGGTCGTTGTCCGTCAAGCCCGATAGTCGTAATCCGGTTGCGCACGAGTGCCGCGACCCGGCAACCGGCGGGCTTGCGACCGTCCTGGCCGGCGCCCGATCATCTGATGCCATGTGTTTGGTGTTGGCGACCGAGAAATGTCACAAAAGGTACATTCCCAAGGTGCTGCCATGCATGGCGAAGACGATGACATAGCTCCTGCGACTGTCCCCGATTGCGAGCTGCTGCTCGATACCCTTGGCTATTGGATGGATGTGGAGGCGCTGACGCCGCCGGGCGCCGAGGAGGATGGCGAGACGGATGGCAAAAAGTCCTTCCGCGCCAGCTACGTTCCCGACCACGATTTCCCGTGGTTTTACGTCCATCGAGATCTCAACAGGACCTTCAAGCACTTCGTCCGTTTCGGGATATTCAGCCGTGAGGGCTACCAGGCAGACCTGGTCCGCTATCTCTCGGTTCCCCCCGACGAGGACTACGACACCGCGCCGCCGGTAAAGACCAGGCGCTTTGGCTTCGCCGGCGTCTTCGAAGCCGACCACAACGGCATGCCGGTCGTGGACAGCATTCGCATGCCCGCGTTTGCGCTGGCGTTCGAGAGCGTTCGCCGCCGCGAGCCGGTCGATCTCGACGGTGGCCTCGAGGAATTCCGGCGCCTGATGCGAGCCGCCTTCAATGATCTGACCGCGGCGTTCATCAGCGACGGAAAGCCGGTCGATGAATCCTTCATCGAAGCCGTCCGCGATAAGGCGGCAGAGACGCTGACGTGGCTGGACGACCGCCGGGCCGACGCGCCCGTGGCGATCGTGCGTGCGGCGGTGGACAGCATCGCCGAGGAATACCTGTCGAAGACCGAGCGGGAGGACGACGGCCGCCCGAAGCGCAAGCGGCGCACCCGGCGCCTGAAGCCTGAGCTTCCCCCGATCGACAGTTTCTATTTCGAGGACCTGCGGTTGATGCGCCGTGCGGTGCAGAACGGCAATCCGGGCCTGCTCGCGCCCTTTATCGCCGGCGTCGATGAACGGACCGACTGCACCGCGCGGGATTTCGTCGCGGCACACTGCGATGCGCAGCTGCACCCCGCCGGCCGCTGGCCCGCCGAACACGACCTGAGCTTGATGCAGCAGGTGGCGGTCGATCTGATCACGCGGACGACCGCGACGGGCGGTCTGTTTTCGGTCAACGGTCCGCCGGGCACGGGCAAGACCACGCTGCTCATGGAGCTCGTGGCGGCGGTCATCGTGCGCCGCGCCGAGGACCTTTGCGCCTTCGATCAGCCGCATCTCGCCTTCGTCGCCGACCGCTGGCAGATCGAGGCCGGCCCCGCGCCGGGGCCGGTGCACGCGCTCCGCCGCAGGCTACTCGACCATCTGATCGTCGTCGCCAGCAGCAACAACGGCGCGGTGGAGAACGTCACCAGGGAACTGCCGAACAAAGGCAAGATCGACCACCGCTTCCTGGAGGGGATCGACTTCTTCTCCGCAACCGCTGAAGCGCTGCTCCGCCGCCCGCCGCCTGACGAGGAAGTGGAGGGCGGCGAGGACGAAGACGACGAGGCCGAGGAGCCCGTGGCGGAGCGGGACCCCCGCGCCTGGGGCCTTGTGTCGGCCGTGCTCGGCAACTGGAACAACAAGCAGCGCTTCGTCGGGGTCCTCGCCAAAGTCGAGGACACGGGGCCGAACCAGGGACGCCGTGCTCCGGGCAACATCTTCCGGGCGATCGACGAGGCGCGGCGGACCGCGAACTGGCCGCGGGCGCGGCAGGCTTTCCTGCGCGACCTTGATCAGGTCCGCATCATGCAACGTGAGATCGCGGAACTCGACCGGACTGTTGCGGCTCGCGTCGCCGCGGTGAACGAGGCCGAAGGACTCTGGGAGAAGCTTGAGCAGGCCGGCCAGGCCGTCGTGATGGCCGAGGCTGATGTCCTGCGGGCGCAGACCGATCTCGCTGATGCGCAGGCGGCATTCGAACGGGCCGACAAGGGTGTCGATCTGCTCAGGGGCAGCAGACCAGCCCGGCTCCGCGTCATGGCCCATACCAGGTGGCAGGCCGCGTATGCCGCCGCGGTTGCGACCCGGGCCATCGCCGACCAGACGCTGGCGGCTGCCACGCGCTACCTGAAGGAAGCCCGGGCGGCGCGCGATGGCACGGTGGACCTCCGTAACGACATCCAGGCCCGGATCCTGTCGGCGCAGATCGCTGCCGAGGCGGCGGAGCGCACACTGGCGACAACGCTCGCCGCCCATCCGGGGCTGGTGACGGCGGTCGATGTCGCCACCGAGCAGGACGAGGTCCGCCGGCAGCAGTTGCTCCCTGGCAGCAGCGAGGCTCTGGCGGAAGCCCGTGCGCGGCTGTTCGCGTCAGCGCTGAACGTCCACCTCGCGTTTGTCTGCGGTGCGGGAGAGCTGTTCGACCGCAACCTGTCGGTCGCCCTCGACATGCTGCAAGGTCGTTCGTCGCTCCAGGGCATCCTGCCAATGGCCGCGCCGCATCTCTGGGCCACGCTGGCCCTGGTTGCGCCGGTGATCTCGACGACCTTCGCCTCCCTGACACGCACCTTCCGCCGCATGGGCGCGGGCAGCATTCCCTGGCTGCTGATCGACGAGGCCGGGCAGTCCGTGCCGCACCATGCCGCGGGCGGCATATGGCGTGCTCGCCGCGCGATCGTGGTTGGCGACCCGTTCCAGGTCGAGCCGATCATCACCCTGGACCGTAACGCCGACGCCAGACTGGCCGAGCGCCGCGGCGTGCCGGACCGGCTGCGTGCGACGCTGGCTTCGGCTCAGACACTGTCGGACGGCGCCAACCGATACGGCGCGTGGATAACCGGCCGCCGTGGCAGGCCGGTCTGGGTGGGGTGTCCGCTCACCGTGCACCGCCGCTGCGTCGAGCCGATGTTCGGTATCGCCAACCGGCTGGCTTACGCCGGCTCCATGGTGCTCGGCGATGGCATGCTCGAGACGGAGGCCAGGCTCACCGCGGAGCGGCCCCTGCTTGGCGGCAGCGTCTGGATCGATGTGGCCGTCCAGACCGGTGGACCCAAGCACTTCATCCCCGAGCAGGCTCAGATCGTCCGGCGGATCGTACTGACCTATCTCGATCGCGGGCTGGTCGGCGAGGACGATCTGCCCCGGCTCTTTGTCATCTCCCCATTTCGCTCAATGGCCGACGGGCTGCGCTCGGCGCTGGTCCGTGACCTGGTGGCACAGGGCCTGACGGCGAAGGCCGTGACCGGGTGGGCGTCGGCCTCGGTCGGCACCGTCCACACGTTTCAGGGCAGGCAGCGCGAGACCGTCGTGTTGGCGTTGGGCGGAACCAGCGATGGCGCGATCCGCTGGGCAAGTGGGACACCCAACATCCTGAATGTCGCCGTCACCCGGGCGCAGCGCCGGCTCTACCTGGTCGGCGACCGCCGTCGATGGATGCAGCACGAACTGGTGGCGGAATTGGCGGCGATCGAAGCCGTCCCGCTCGACGAGGCCGGACAGCGGCTCGGGCTCGCCGAACGTCCCTCTGGGCCGCCCGTTCAGGGAATCGCTCGCGAGCTGGATGGCCAAAGTAGTACCGGGAGTGTTGGTTTGATCTGAAGAGATTGGAGCGCCGCACCGGCAGAACGGTGTTGATGGAATGCCGTGTCTTGAAGTCAGATTAAGCCAATCCGCTATGGCTGACTCTCCCCCTGGGGCGATTTGACCAAACGGGAAATTAGCGTCAACGAATTAGTGCCACGGCAATAGTCAGGACAGGTGTTGCGGAGGCAAGCCCTGATAGCGCTGTTAATATTGCATTATGCGGCCGTCGTATAGCTCAGTCCGCGCATCGCCGGTAAACTGCTTGTTATTTGCTGCTGTCAATAAGTTGAAGTATTATTTGAACGGCGCGATAGGGCTCGCGGATCATGCGCTGCATTCGATAACCAAAATAAGAGCCTTACACAAGGCTGCGTTGAGGGGATGTCAGATGGCAGGCGTGCACGTTGCCACGTTTATCGGGGCAGGCATCTATGAAGTCGTGCTTGCGCTGTCCGACATCGATGCTGCGGTGGAAGCGATTGATGCCGAATTTGACGGTATCGGGGTGCCCAGAGGGCGTATCACAAGAACAGCCAGAACTAAGCAAGATATCAAGACAATAAAGAGCAACTCTCTGCCAGCCAATTTCGGTAAAATCGCTTGCATGATTGCGTACGTATATGTCAAAAAGCATGGCCTGCTGGCCGCGAAATACGGAATTGTTGCCGTACTGATAGACAATAATTACATTGATCAGATGCACATTGTCGATTGCAACAACGAGGCGGAATATACCGCCTTCATGGAGAGCATGCGGAAAACAGTTGAGGACCTCTGGGGCTGGACTGTTACATGGTACATTGATTTGGAACAACTGGCTTCATAGGGAAGCCTTCGCCCGTGATGAAGCCGTGAGTGCTGGGCGGCGCATCGGGTCGGGCGAAAGCATGCAAGACACCGTAACCGCTGTTGGACACGGCGTGCCGACATGGCCGGTCACAGCGCTGCGCGGCTTATGGCGGCTTGGCCTTGAGCGGCTGAACCGCTTGCGGGCACGTTCGCCAGACCGGCGAAGGCTGAGACCACATCGGTCTGGCCGCATTTCGGGCAGCGTTGCGGGTGGCAGGCTCGGCAGTATGCGCGGCCACAGCCGGGACACGGCGCAAGTCCTGCCGGCGCGACGAGATGCAACGCATCGTCGCACACCAGGCGCGGCCGTTCGGCCGACCAGCCCGCCTCGCAGGGCGACGGCTCAAGACGGCGCGCCAGCGTGTTCCAGTCCAGGGCCATCGTCCGCTCCGCCTTGCGGCGGCGGATTTGCACGGTCAGCCGGTGCACGGGCATCACCAGCTCCAGCGTCTGCACCCAGTCCACCGTGACGCGCAGCGCGTATTTGTGCGCGAGGTCCTCCATCTTGGCGCTATACTCCTGCCCGATTGCGGCAATGCGCAGCGTCTCCCGCTGGCGGCCGGCGTCGCTGGCTGACGGTTGCGTCGCCCGCATCGACGCTTCCCGGTGCAGGTCGTTGTGGTAGGCGTGCAGCCGGTCGAGGTCGCGCGCCAGCCGTCGGCGCAATCCCATCGCGAAGGGCGCCAGCGCCGCTTCCACCCGCCAGGGCAGGGCGCGCTGTACCCGCTCGACCACGCGTGCGCGCTCCCAGTCTTCCGGCAGCACCACATCGGCGGGCAGGGCGCTGTCGTCGCCGTCAAATCCCCCTGGGGCGGCCCACAACGCCATCCGGTCCAGCATCCCGTCCGGCATCGCGCCGGTCGCCAGGTTGATCGCCAGCCGCTGAATGCCCTCGCGCTTCTCCTCCGAGACCGCGGTGAAGCGAAAATCCAGCACCAGATAACGCGTCCACGCCGGGGAGGCGTCGATCAGGCGGAACGTGGCGTTGTCCAGTGCCAGCTCGTGCGCCAACAGCCGCTCGGCATCCGGCGTCTTGCGCGGGCCGGGGTCAAGCACGCGACGGCTCCAGCGGCCACGGTCGCGCACCACGCGTTCAAACCGGGCCAGCCAGTCGCTTTCGATGCCCACCCGCTGCGCACCTTCGGGCAGGGTCTGGCCGAAACCGAACCGGCAGAACTCACCCACGCCAAGCGCATGCTGCAGCGGCGGCGGCGCCAGCACTTCCAGCCCGTCGGGCTCCAGCGATTCGACCAGCCCGCCGTCCTCCGCCAGCAGGTCGGCGACGAACCGGTGCATGCGGCCTTCTTCAAGCGGCATCGAGATCGTTCCCGAACAGCGCGTCATCCAGCTTCTTGGCGTCGTCGTATTGCCGCCGTGCCGCCAGCAACTGGCCTTCCAGCGCGGCGAAGGCGGCTTCGCGGCCCTCGTCGGTGCTCTGCAGCCAGGCATCGAGGACCAGCGACGAGAAGTCCTGCGCGTCGTCGATCTCGCCCAGGATGGCGCCAACCTCGCCGACCACCAGCTCGAACATGTTGATCTTCTCATCGAGAATGCGGAGCATCGCGTCCTCGATGGTGCCCGCGGTCACCAGGTTGAACACGAACACCTCGCGCGTCTGACCGATCCGGTCGATGCGGCCGATGCGCTGCTCGATCGCCATCGGGTTCCACGGGATGTCGAAGTTCACCAGCGTGTTGCAGAACTG
>Ga0302279_10005891_pt1 | contig 13392 bp, 13 predicted proteins | sample III_Bog_N3_3_FD_194541 | JGI IMG/M metagenome (GOLD analysis project Ga0302279, IMG submission 194541) | Peat permafrost microbial communities from Stordalen Mire near Abisko, Sweden - III_Bog_N3_3 | ecosystem: Environmental > Terrestrial > Soil > Wetlands > Peat | place: Sweden: Abisko...
GGGCGAGGGTCGGGCCGCTCATGATTATTTCCGCTCCGAGGTGCGCCGGGTCGTGGTGGGCCGGGCGAGGAATTCGGGCCGCAGGGTCGCGCCCAGGCCCGGGCCGAACTTCAGGATCGCGCGGCCTTCGCGCAACGGCACGGGCTCGGCCACGACCTCGCGGTAATAGCCCTCGCAGAACCCCCGGACGGTTTCCATGATCATCGCGTTGGGCACGGCCGCGCAGAGCTGGAGGCAGGCGAAGAGGTTGACCGGCCCGGTGCAGTCGTGGGGCGCGATCGGCAGGTGGTGGGTCTCGGCCAGGGCGGCGATCTTCACCGCCTCGGTCAGGCCGCCCGTCCAGATCACGTCGGGCATCACGATATGGGCGGCGCCGGCGTCCATGACCCGGCGGAAGGCGTGGCTGGTGAACAGCCGCTCGCTGACGCACTGCGGCACCCGCGTCTCGCGGACCAGCCGCGCCAGGTCGGTGGCGCTCTCGGGCTGGATGATGTCCTCCATCCAGAGGACGTCGTAGGGCTCGAGGGCGCGGGCGATCCGCAGGGCGCAGTTCAGGTCCCAGCGCGAATGGCCCTCGATCGCCACCTGCATCCGGTCGCCCACCGCCGCGCGGATCTCCTGCACCGTCCACAGGCCGGCCTTGAGCTGCTCCGGGGTCAGGTCGTGGCCGGCGGGGCCGATGGCCGACCAGCCCGCCGGGCCGGTCGCGGCCGCGACGGCGCGCTGCGGCGCGAAGCGGTCCCACGGCCAGACCTTCATCGCCGTGATGCCCTGGGCGAGGAGTGAACGCGCCAGTTCGCCGGGGGCCTGGATGAAGCCGTCCTGGTCGGCATAGGCCGGGGTGTTGACGCAGGTGTTGTAGATTCGGATCTCCTCGCGGGTCTGGCCGCCCAGCAGGTTCATGACCGGCTGGCCGGTGGCCCGCCCGAGCAGGTCCCAGAGGGCGAGGTCGAGCGCGGAGATTGCGCGCATCTCGGCGCCGGCATAGCCGAAGAAATTGGCGTGCGAGAACAGGGCCTGCCAATGGCGCTCGCGGTCGAAGGCCGACTGACCGAGGAGCAGCGGTGCGGCAAAATCGTGGATCACCGCCTCGACCGCGCCCGGGAGGTAGAAGGTCTCGCCGAGCCCGGTGAGACGTCCGTCCGTGTGGACCTGCACCCAGAGCAGGTTGGGGAAGTCGGAGGAACGGATGGTCTCCAGCCGGGTGATGATCATGGCGGGCCCGACCCGGTCCTAGGACCTCTTCTTCTTTTTCCCGGACCGGCCGAGGCGCTGCTCCCAGCCCTCGGCGAACACGTTGAGATAGGCGCCGGGGTCGTAGGGATGGGCGCGGGCGACCTTGTGGTTGAGCTCGAGCCCGAGGCCGGGCGCGGTCGGCAGGGAGAGATGCCCGTTGGCCGGGTCGAGGGTCGGGACCCAGGTCACGAGCTCGCGGGTCCACGGGTCGTTGAACGGGTCGAAATGCTCCTGGATCAGGAAGTTCTCGACGCAGGCCGCAAGCTGCAGGCACATCGCGGTCGCCACCGGCCCGCCGCTCTGGTGGGGGGCGATCCAGCTGCCGTGGGCGAGCGCGAGGCCCGCGACGGCGAGGGTGGGGCCGATGCCGCCGAGGGACATCGGCTCGGGCTGGAAGATGTTCACCCCGCCCCCGGTCGCGAGGGTGTAGAATTGCCCGACCGTGTCGTACATCTCGCCGGTCGCCACCCGGATCGGGCATTGCAGCGCGACCGCGTTGGCCGGCTGCTCCCGCTCGCGGGTCGTGGGCTCCTCCCACCAGTAGATCTCGAGCGGGGCGAGCTTGCGCGCCGCCCGGAGCGCGTCGGCCTCGGTGAAGCGGCCGTGGACGTCGATCAGGATGTGCAGCGCCGGGAATTCGGCGCGCACGGCGGCGATGATGTCGTGGGCGAGCTGGAGCTCGGTGTCGTCGATGAAGCCCTGCGCCGTGCCGAACGGGTCGACCTTGAGCGCGCGGAAGCCGCGGTCGACCACCGCCTGGGCGGCGCGCACAAAGTTGTCCGGGGTGCGCTCGGTGCGGTACCAGCCGTTGGCGTAGCCGAGGATGGAGTCGCGCCGCTTGCCCCCCAGCAGCTGCCAGATCGGCACGCCGAGGGACTTGCCGAGGATGTCCCAGCAGGCGACCTCGATCGCGGCGATGGCGGTGCGGTGGATGTGGCCCCCGTCGAGCGAGACGCTGTCGAGCAGCCGCTTGGCGAGGTGGCCGACCTGGGTGGGGTCCTGGCCGATCGCCAGGTGCTCGAGCTCGCGCACGGCGGCCTCGGTCGTGCGGATGAAGCCGTTGAGGGTGCCCTCGCCGAGGCCGTGCAGGCCGGCGTCGGTGTGCACGGTGACGAACAGCCAGTTCTTCCAGCCGGCACCGACGGTGCAGGTATCGATTTTGGTGATGCGCATGGGGTTCAGGAAAGCAGCTCGCGGGCGGCGGCCGCGATGTCGGGGGCGCCCATCCGGTAGCGGCGGACGAGGTAGGGGATGGATCCGCTCTCGCAGAAGCAGTCGGGGATGCCCACCCGGCGGAGCTTGATGGCCCGGCCGGCCTGGACGGCGACGTCGGCCACCGCGCTGGCGAGTCCGCCGGTCACCACATGGTTTTCGGCCGTGACGACCCGGTCCACCCGGCCGATCAGGGCGGCGATCGCCCCGCGGTCCAGGGGCTTCAGGGTGCTCACATGCAGGAGCGAGGCGCGCACCCCCTCGGCTTGGAGGAGGCGGACGGCCTCCAGCGCCCGGCCGGTCATCAGGCCGGTGCTGATGATCGCGACGTCGGAGCCCTCGGCGAGCAACCGCGCCTGGCCGATCTCGAAACGATAGGTCTTGGCATCCAGCGCCACCGGCACCTGCCCGCGCAGCAGGCGCATGTAAACCGGCCCCGGATGGACGGCGATCGCCTCGGTGGCCTGCGCGATTTCCGTGGCGTCGCAAGGGTCGATGACCGTGAGATTCGGGATCGCACACATGAGCGCGAGGTCCTCGATGCCCTGGTGGGTGCCGCCGTAGCCGGTGGTCAGGCCCGGGAGTCCGGCGACGATCTTGATATTGGCTCCGCCGAGCGCCGCGCCGATGGCGATGAAATCATAGGCCCGCCGGGTGGCGAAGACGCAGTAGGTCGTGGCGAACGGCACGAAGCCGGTCCGCGCCAGGCCGGCGGCGCAGCCGACCAGGCTCTGCTCGGCCATGCCCATCTGGAAGAATCGCGCCGGAAATTTCTCCGCAAAGACATGGATGTCGGTGTACTTGCCGAGGTCCGCCGTCAGGCCCACGATCCGGGGATTCTTCTCGGCCGCGCGCACCAGCGCATGCCCGAAGGGAGCCGCCACCGTCTCCGTGGCGCCGCCGGTGTCGGAGGTGAGGATGTTGCCGGTGACGCCGCGCGGGGCGGCCGGCTGGGACGCTGGCGCGCTCATGGGGCCGCCTCCTCCAGCTGGCGGCGGGCGAGGACCCATTCTTCGGGGGCGACCCGGATGAAGTGATTCTTTTCCCGCTGCTCAAAGAGGGGCACGCCCTTGCCCATCAGGGTGTCGAGCACGATGGCATGGGGCCGGCCGGCCACCGCCTTGGCCTCGCGCAGGGCGGCGGCGATCGCGGAGATGTCGTTGCCGTTCACCCGCTGCGTGTGCCAGCCGAAGGCCTCCCACTTCTGATGGATCGGCTCGATGCCCATGACCGCGGAGGGCGGACCGTCGGCCTGCTGGTTGTTGCAGTCGATGAACGCGAACAGGTTTTCGAGCCGGTGATGCGCGCCGGCCATCGCCGCCTCCCAGGTGGAGCCTTCCTGGCATTCGCCATCGGAGAGGAGGTTGAACACCCGTGATGCGCGCCCGTCGAGGCGCAGCCCGAGGGCCATGCCGACGGACTGGGTGAGCCCGTGGCCGAGCGACCCCCCGGTCATCTCGACCCCCGGGGTGGTCTCGGGCGCGGACATCTCGAGCCGGGAGCCGTCGCTGCCGTAGGTGTCGAGCTCGCCGACCGGGATCACGCCCGCCTCGGCCAGCGCGGCATACAGGCCGATCGCGTAATGGCCGATCGACAGGACGAAGCGGTCGCGGTCGGGCCAGTCCGGGCGTTTGGGGTCATAGCGCAGCTCGTCGAAATAGAGCACGGCCAGCAGATCGGCGATGCCCAGGCCCTGGCCCACATAGCCCTGTCCGACGACTTCAGCCATGCGCAGGACGTGGAGGCGGAGCGCGTGAGCGCGGCGTAGCAGGCTGGGCGGGGGCGCGACGGTCGGACTCATTGCAATATCTGGCCTCCGGTGAAGTTGAAGCGCTCCGCGGTCACATAGGCGGCCGCGCCCGATGCCAGCCACACGGCGGCGGTGGCGACTTCGGCCGGATCCACGCGGCGGCCCATCGGCAGGCTCTTGGTGCGGCTGGCGACGAGTTCCTCGAGATTCTGCCCGGTCAATTTGGCGAGGTCCCGATCGAGGGCATCCACCATTCCGCCGGTCATGCGGCCGGGCGAGATGGTGTTGACGGTGATTCCGTGCGGCGCCCAGGCGATGGCGGCGGACTTGGTGAGGCTGTCGACGACGGCCTTGCTCGCGCCGTAGCTGGCGAAATTTGGGACGGCGAGCTGCGCGGCGGGGGAGGTGATGGTGATGATCCGGCCGAAATTGTTGGGGATCATTTCCGCCGCCGCCGCCTGCATGCAGAAGAACGCGCCCGTGGCATTGACGGCCATCACCTTGTCCCAGCGCTCGGGCGTCACCTCGAGCAGCGGATCCACGAGGCAGATCGCGGCGCAGTTCACCATGAGGTCCAGCCGCCCGTAGTGCGCGGCGGCCTCGCGGGCGGCCTTTTTGATGTCCCCGGGCTTGGAGACGTCGAGGGAGTGGGCCAGCCCGGTCCCGGCCTGCCCGGCGAGGGCGAGGGTCTCGGCCGCGAGGCTGGCGTCGATGTCCGCCACCGCCAGGCGAGCGCCCTCGCGGGCGTAGGCGAGGGCGATGGCGCGGCCGAGGCCGCGTCCGCCGCCGATGATCCAGGCAGTTCGCTGGTGAAGTTGCATAGGGGCGGGGTGGTCCTCCCTGTTCAAATCCGATTTATATTCTCGGCAATCTAATTCCGAATATCGCTGCAGCGCGGCGCGACGCCCAGTCCCGCGCGGTCGCGGGCGGCACCCCGACCCACCGGGCGGCCTGGGCGACACCCTCCTCCAGGGTGAGCGACGAGCCGGCAAAATAGGAGGTCCCGGGCAGCCGGACGACCCGGTCCCGGCCGCAGGCGACGGTGAGCTGGCCGATCCGGAAACGGCCGGGCGGCGCCCCGGCGGCCGCCATGGCGTCGGTGGTGAGGATCACCTGTCCCCGGGGCTTGGCCCGCACCAGGTTCTGCAGCGTGCCGGGCGGGAGATGGATGCCGTCGGGAATAAAGGAGGCGATCAGTTCGTCGCGCGCGAGCAGCCGCTGGATGATGTTGTCATGGCGGTCCAGCAGGGAGGGACAGCCGTTCCCGAGGTGGGTGCAGACGGTGGCGCCCGCGCCGATCGCCCGGTCGATGTCCCGGTGCGAGGCATCGGTATGGCCCAGGGCGGCCACGACCCCGTCGCGGCGGAGCGCGGCGATGAAGCGCGCGCTGCCGGGCCACTCCGGCGCCAGCGTGACCATGCGGATGTTCCCGCCCGCCGCGCGCTGCAGGCGCCGGTACTCCCGCAGGTCGGGGGCCTTGATGAATTCCCGCGGATGGGCGCCGCGGAAGCCGTCCGCCGGGTTGAGGTAAGGCCCTTCCAGATGGTAGCCCGCCACGGTCTCGGACACCAGCGGGTCCCCCGCCCGGATCGCCTCCAGGTCCGCGAACTGCTGCTCCAGCGCCGCGATGGAGTTGGTCACCAGGGTCAGCAGGATGCGGTGCATCTCATGGCGGCGCAGCGCGACGCAGGCCCGCCGGAGCTCGCCCGCGTCCGGCCGGGGCTGCTGGAAATCGACGCCGGCAAATCCGTTGACCTGCACGTCAAACAGGCTGACACGGGGCTTGCGTTCGATTTTCATCGCCAGCTGTCTCTCAAGACCGCGCTCCCGGATCAACCACTATGAGCAATTCACCGATCATTCCCGCCGCCCTCCGCGCCTTCCGGGCCGGCCAACTCCAGGTCGAGGTCTATCCGACCAACGAGGCGATGGGCCGGGCCGCGGCGGCCGCGGTCGCCGCGCGCCTGGGCCAGATCCTGGCGGGCCAGGCCGTCGCGCGCGTCATCCTGGCCACCGGCAACTCCCAGTTCAGCTACACCGCCAGCCTGCTGGCGGATTTCAGCCTGCCCTGGGACCGCATCGAGTGCTTTCACATGGATGAGTATGTGGGCATGGACGCCAATCACCCGGCGAGTTTCCGCCGCTGGATGCGCGAGCGGGTCGAGAGCCGGGCGCACCCGCGGGCGTTTCACTATATCCGGGGCGACAACCCCGACCCGCAGGCGGAGTGCGCCCGCTACGCGGCGCTGCTCGCCGCCCGTCCGATCGACGTCATTTCCCTGGGCGTGGGGGAAAACGGCCACATCGCCTTCAACGACCCACCGGTCGCCGACTTCCACGACCCGGCGGCGGTGAAAATCGTGCCGCTCGACGAGGCCTGCAAGCGGCAGCAGGTGGGCGAGGGCCATTTTCCCAACCTCGCCGCGGTGCCAACCCACGCGATCACCCTCACGATCCCGACCCTGCTCAACGTGGGTTCGATTTTCTGCCTCGTGCCCGAGGCCCGGAAGGCGCCCGCGGTCCGGGCCGCGCTCGAGGGACCGATCGCGACGGCCTGTCCGGCCTCGATCCTCCGGAATTATGCCAACGCCCGGCTTTTTCTGGACGCGCAGTCCGCCGCCCTGTTAGCATGAACATCCTATGAGCGTCACCGCCGCCCTGCCCACGACCGCCAAGCTCGCCCTGCTGGGCGGCGCTCCGGTCGGCAAAATCGTCCCGCCCCCTTATCCGCAGTTCTCGGAGCGCGCGGTCGAGCGCGTCGCCGCGCTGCTGCGCGCCGGCAAAGTCATCGGACTGAGCCGGAAGCACTCGCCCGAGGTCGCCGAGGCGGAGGCCGCCCTTTCGGCCTACCATGGCGGACGCCAGGTGCTCGCCACGAGCTCCGGGCACGGCGCCCTGGTCTCCGCCCTGGCGGGGCTGGAGATCTGCTGCGGGGACGAGGTGATCACGACGCCCTACACCTGGGGCGCCTCGATCTCCTGCATTCTCCACCAGACGGCGATCCCGGTCTTTGTCGATGTCAGGCGCGACACCGGCCTGATCGACCCCGACCAGATCGAGGCGGCGATCACCCCGCGCACCAAGGCGATCCTCGCCGTGCATCTTTACGGGCAGCCGGCCGACCTGAAGCGCCTGCGCGCGATCGCGGACCGGCACGGCCTGGCGCTGATCGAGGACGGGAGCCAGGCCCACGGCTGCGAGAGCGGGGGGCTCCGCGCCGGGACGGTGGGGGATGCCGCCGGGTTTTCCTGCATGGGCGGCAAGGTCCTGGCGACCACCGAGGCCGGCTACATGGTGACGCCCCACGACCGGGTTTACTGGAAGGGCGCGATGGCCGGCCAGCACATGGGCCGCTGGGGCGATCCGGGCTTCCCGGACGACCTGCGCCCGTCGGTCGATTCCCTGATCCACACCTTCCGGGTGACCCCGGTCAACGCGGTGCTCCTCACCGAGCAGCTCTCCCTGCTGGACGGCCGGCTGGCCCAGCGGCGGCAGCACGCCGACCTGCTGCGGCGGAAACTCGCCGCGGCGCGCTTTGTGCGCTTCCCCGACTACGGCCCGGGCGACAAGCCCTCGTACCACATGGTGACGATGACCTTCGATCCCGAGTCCGCCGGGGTGACCCGCGACACCTTTGCCGCCGCGCTCAAGGCCGAGGGCATGCACGCCTACGGCTACGTGCCGTCGCCGGTGCCCGACTGGCCGCGCCTGCACTGGCAGGACTACCGCGGGCCACGCGCGCCCTGGCTCGCGACGCTGGAGCGGGCGGGGATCGACTACCGCGGCATGGCGCTGCCCAGCTGCCGCTGGCGGGTGGACAACGCGATCGAGGCCCATTTCGACTTCATCGAGCCGGGCGACACCATGATTGAGCGGATGGCGGAGATCATCCTCAAGGTCGAGGCGGGCATCGGCGCCCTGCGCGACCACGAGCGCACCGCCGGCCCGGCGGCATTCGCGCGCCGATGAAGGCGGGGTTCGGCACGAGCGACCTCACGCCCCGGCTCGGCGTGCAGCTCGCCGGCTACGGGCCGTACCGCAATCGGGCGGCGCGGGCCATCCTGGCGCCGCTGTCGGCCCGGGCGATGGCCCTGAAGGGGGAGGGTGGGAGCGCGATCCTGCTCAGCCTCGACGCCTGCGTCACCCCGCGTCCCCTGGCCGAACGCATCCGTACCGCCGTGGCGGAGCGCACCGGATGCCGGCCGGACGACGTTTTCCTGGGCGCCACCCATACCCACAGTGCGCCGGCCGTCGGCGGCATGTCGGGCTGGGGCGAGGCTGATGGCCTGTACGTCGCGACGCTGCCCGCCCGCGCGGCCGAGGCCGCGGCCCAGGCTTGGGCGGCGCTGACGGAGGTGACTTGGCGCTATGGCGAGGGCCCGTGCGAGGGCATCGCGGTGAACCGCGAGCTCGAGGAACGATTTGCCAGCAACGCCGACCTCGATGAGCGCCTCGATCCCCGCTGGCGGCCGGCCCAGCCGGAGGAAACCGACCCGACCTCGCGCGTCCTCGCGGCCTACAATCGCCGGGGCCGGCTGCTGGGCTTCCTGCACCATTTCGGGTGCCATCCGGTGGTCTGCGGCGAAAAAACCACGGACGTCCACGGCGACTTTGTCGGGCTGGCCTCGATCCGGCTGGAGCGGGCCCATCCGGGGGCGGTGGCGATTTTCCTTCCCGGCGCCCAGGGTGACATCAACCCCTGCCTGAATCATCGCAATCCGGTCGAATCCCGCCGGGCGGTGCGCGCCCTGGGACGGCGCTATGCGGACGCGGTGGCCGGGGCCCTGCGGGGTGCGGTCCCGTTGCCCGGCGTGGACCAACTGCGGAGCGTGGCGCGGGAAACCACCTTCAGCCGGGTCAAGCCGGTGCGCGCGCAGGTCGAAAAGCGCATCGCGCAACTGGAACGCCTCTTTGCGGCGCCCGGGGTCACGGATTTCCCGTGGGCGGGAGTCCCGCCGCTGCATACCCGCGGCATGGAGCTCGCGCGGCTGGAGGGGTTGCGCCGGGTGCTGGAGCAATTCAAGGGCGGCCGCGCGCCGAACCGGCCGGTGCGCCTGCACGGTCTGCGCGTCGGCCCGGTGGCGCTGCTGGGGGCCGGCATCGAGGTTTTTCATTCGCTGCAGCAGCCGGTGCTGGACGGCAGCCCGCACCCCCACACCTGGGTGGTGAGCCTGGTCGGGGGGCACGGTTATGCCCAGGACGCCGCCGCGCAGCGCCGCGCCGGTTACGCCAACGATTTCGTCCCGCTGGTCCAGGGCGAACTGCCCTACCAGCGGATCTACGCCGAGCTGCCCAAGGCCTTGATCAAGCTCGCGCGCGATCTCTGAAGGCTTGCCTTGAAAACATTTCTTGGTCGGCGTACCGTGGTGAACGATGAATAAGACCCAGTCTCCGCTGCTCGTCCCGGACTATGGTGCGCCCGCCGCCAAGGCGCCGGATCGCCTCCTGACCCCGGAGCAGATCGCGTTCTTCGAGCAGAACGGCTACCTCGCCGTCGACTCCGTGATGCCGGCCGCGGAGATTCCTGTCGTCCGCGCGATTTACGACCGGCTGTTCAATCAGGACAGCGCGCGGGCCGACGCGGACCTGCACGACCTGACGGGCTGGCGGGAAAAGGGCCGCGCCATCGCGCTGCCCCAGATCCTCTCCCCGGCGAAATACGCCCCCGAACTGCTGGAGACCCAGCTGGTGGCGAACCTCAAGGCGATGATGCAGCAGCTGCTGGGGCCGGAGACCCACATGGTGGGCGACCACGCCATCAACAAGTTGCCCCACAGCGAGGCGCCGACGCCCTGGCACCAGGACGAGGCGTACTGGGATCCGGCGAAGGAATACCGCAGCCTCAGCATCTGGGTGCCGCTGCAGCCGGCGACGAAATTGAACGGCTGCATGTACTTTGTGCCGGGTTCGAACCAGCGGGAGGTGGTGCCCCACCAGCCGATCGGCAACAACCCGATGGTGGGGGGCCTCGAGGTGGTGCCCGGCTCCTTCGACCTGAACACGGCGGTGGCCTGTGAACTCCCGGCGGGAGGGGCGACGTTTCACCGGGAGCGGACGCTGCACTACACCCCGCCGAACCAGTCGGACGACTTCCGCCGGGCCTACATCGTGGTCGGCGCCGCGAGCGAAAAGCCGCGCGCCGTCCCGCGGAAATTCCCCTGGAAGGAGCGGCAGGCGGCCGCCAAGGCGGAAGCGGCCAAGGCTGCCGCGTCAAAGTAGGCGTCTGTGCCCGAACGTGGCACGGGCATCCTGCCCGTGCATGCGACGAACACGGGCGAGACGCTCGTGCCACGTTCTGGCAATCGCTGGACACCCATGCCATTCAGCCTCATTGTATTCCGATGCCCACAATCTATGAACAACTCCGCGCCGACGTCGTCACCGCCATGAAGGCCGGCGACAAGGCGGCGGTCCTGGCCCTGCGGACCAACGACGCCGCGATCCAGCGGGCATCCCTCGACCAGAACAAGCCGATCGACGACGCCCTGGTCGTCGCCACGCTGAAGCGGGCGGTGAAGAACCTGACCGATGCCAAGGCGGAGTTCGAGAAGGGTGGCCGGGCCGACCTGGTGGCGGCCAACGACGCCGAGATCAGGATCCTGGAGAAGTACCTGCCCGCGGGGATCGACCCGGCCCGCCTCGAGGCGCTCGTCGCCCAGGCGATCGGTGAATCGGGCGCCCAGACCCGGAAGGAAATGGGCAGGGTGATCGGCGCCCTGAAAAAACTGCCGGAAGCCGCCCTGATCGACTTCGCCGCCGCGAGCAAGCTCATCCAGTCGAAGCTGCCTTGACCCGCCCCGCAATGCCCGTCTAGTAGGACTTTCATGGCCACCGTCTCCCCTTCCACCCTCGACGCGGTTTCCGGCCGGCTGTCCCCGGACCAGGTCGAGAAGTTTCGACACGAGGGTTACGTGACTTTCAACCAGCCCGTCCTGCCGGCGGCGAAGTTTGCGGCCCTCCAGGCCTGCTTCGAGCAGATCCTCGCCGACCTGCCGGGGGACATCCGGCCGGAGTCGATGGATGTGCCGCACTTCATGCACCCGGAGTTGCTGCAGTGGGCGTGCGACGACGCCATCACCGGCCTCGTCACCCAGATCCTCGGCCCCGACCTGGTGCTGTTCTCGACCCACTTCATCTGCAAGCCGAAGGGCAACGGCCGGCGCGTGCCCTGGCACGAGGACTCGGCCTACTGGAAGGGGATGATCAACGGGCCGACCGAGGTCTGCACGGTGTGGCTGGCGATCGATCCTTCGACCCGCGAGAACGGGTGCATGATGGTCATTCCGCGCACCCACGTGACCGGCCACGCCGGATTCTCCGACTATGCGGAGATCGACGCGACGCAGAACGTCTTCGCCACCGAGATCGTCAAGGCCCAGCGCGACGACGCGCGCCGGGTCTATGTCGAGCTCGCGCCCAATGAGGCCTCCCTGCACGACGCCCGGATCCAGCATGCCTCCGAGCTCAACACCTCGAGCCTGCGCCGGTGCGGCTGGACGGTGCGCTTCTGCTCCGCGGCGACGAAGTTCAATTACGACAAGTTCGCGGGCCTGCACCAGGTTTACCTCGCGCGCGGCCGGGATCGGGCGGGCAACATCTACGCCGACCCGACCCGATCGTATCCCGAGTTGATGGCGAAGCGGGGGCTGTCGTCGGCCTACAAGAACGCACATTAAGGTGGCACGGGCATCCTGCCCGTGTCATTGACGAACCCGGGCGGCAAGCCCGTGCTACGTTCCAACAGTTGTCCTACGTTAATTCGCTCCAACCCATGAAATGTTCGTCCCGCCCATGCCTCGCCTGGCTCGTCGCCGGCTTCCTGCTCCTGCTGGTGGCCAACCTCTACGTGTTCCTCACGCGGGGCTTTGAGGACTCCTACTACCCGTCGAACTACGCGACCCTCAACTATCCCACGGATACGCCCACGCTGCGCGAATGGCAGGTTGAGAGCGGCAACCGCCTGCGGCCCGTGCTGGTCTGGAACCAGACGCCGGACCAGTGGCAGCTCTACGTCGACGGCGTCCTGACCCAGACCATGCCCGGGACCGACCCGGTCATCCAGCTGGCCGGCGCACCGTTGCTGACCCTGACGAATACGGACGCCGATTTCCACACCTACACCCTCCGGCCGCTGCCCCGGGGGATCGGCCTGGACCTCACTTTCTCGATCCTGGCGGTCGATCCGGAGCTTTACCGGAAGGGCGGCCAGGCGGCGACGCACGTCACCTACACGATCCACACCGACGTGCCGGTCGGCAAGTTCCAGCGCTTCTCGGTCAGCCACTGGGCGGACGACTACAGCTATGTCGACGCCAAGGACCTCGCCGAGGCCGACCGGATCGTGCAGCACGACATGGGGATCACGCCGTCCGACGATACCATTACGCGGATGGACAAGGTCTTCACCTACCTCAAGTCGGTCGGGATCGCCTCGGCCGGGGTGCCGCGGGACGACTACCGCTGGATGAATCCGTACGCCATTTTTCAGGAGATCGCCGCGGGCACGGGGCATGGCTGGTGCACCCAGAACGCGCAGATCTTCGTGTTTTTCGCCAACCGGGCCGGGGTGCCGACGCGCTTTGTCTTCGGCTGCAACAACCAGGATGACACGATCTATTACAACGGGCACTCCTGGGCGGAGTGCTACGTCAAGGAGAAGGGGCGCTGGACCTATGTCGACGTCACCGAGTCGATCCTGGGGGTCAGCGATCGCCACGGGGTCCCGCTCAACACCGCCGACATCTACCAGATGGTCCAGCACGACAGCTTCGACGGGGTGACGGCGAACGTCTTCAAGGATTGGAACTGGCCGAAACTGCCGTACCCGGCGAAGCCCCGGACGGCCATTACGGTGCCCTTCCGCCTGGTGGACGTGATGGCGAAGGAGGAATACAACACCATGGCGATCCTCAAGTACCGCCGGCCGCCCGACGTCGAGGACATCCGCGGCGACTATTCGATGCTGCTGAAGGATCGGACGTTCGCCTGGACCAATATCAAACGCTACCTGTTTGATCCGCCCCTCGCGTACTCGAACCTCCAGACCGACGGCGTGCACACCTACTGTGTGCGGCGCTCGCTGTTTTACGCCCTGGCCGCCGTGTTTGTCCTGATGGTGATCGCGTTTTTCCGGGGACGATGCGGCCGAGCCTCGGGCGAATGAAAGCGGCCGCCGCCTGCTCGCTGGCCGGGTG
>Ga0302279_10005893_pt1 | contig 13391 bp, 11 predicted proteins | sample III_Bog_N3_3_FD_194541 | JGI IMG/M metagenome (GOLD analysis project Ga0302279, IMG submission 194541) | Peat permafrost microbial communities from Stordalen Mire near Abisko, Sweden - III_Bog_N3_3 | ecosystem: Environmental > Terrestrial > Soil > Wetlands > Peat | place: Sweden: Abisko...
TGGGCAGGATGCTAACCTTTGCGACTTACCCAGAGGTTCTTAGAGGAAGTCGGAGTGTCATGGCAGCGGTGTGCGAGGTCTGCGGCAAGAAGCCGTCGTTCGGAATGAACATCAGTCACTCCCACCGGCGGACGAAGCGTCGTTGGGATCCCAATATCCAAAAGGTGCGCGCCGTCGTGGACGGAGCCCCCAAGCGACTGCACGTGTGCACGTCCTGCATCCGATCGGGCAAGGTCACCAAGCGCCCGGTCCGCAACTACCCGGGCTAGTCGACCCGGGCTCCGACGCAGGGAGCCGCACCCTCACCACCCGAGCTTCACCCTCACCACCGGTGGCTCCAACCGCCCGCCGGTAGCGGGTCCCCGTCCAGGGTGATGCCCCGACCCGGCTCGACGCACCGTCCGAGGCGCAACGGCGTCCGCAGGCCGTTGCGGCCGAATGCCTCGATGAGTCGGTCGGGGTGCGGTGTCGCCACCACCAGCTCGTAGTCCTCACCCCCGGTGAGCGCCTCGAGGCGGGTGGCCCCCTCGGCCACCAGACCGTCCACGACGACGAGCGCCAGGCCCACGCCGGACGCCTCGGCCAGGTGGACGGCGTCGACCCCCAGTCCGTCCGATACGTCGATGGCGGCAGATGCGCCGGCACGGCGGGCGACCCGACCCTCGGCCACCCGGGCCACGGGACGCAGCTGGGAGATGATCGGTCCCTCCGGCGGAGCCGCGGCCCGGCCGGATCCGAGCAGGCGCAATCCCGCCGCCGATCCACCGACGGGGCCGGTGGCGAACAGATGGTCGCCGGGTGCCGCCCCGGACCGTCGGAGCAGGGGCAACCCGTCGTCGGGCACCGCGCCGACCGCGGTGACCGACACGACGAGGACGTCGCCTCCGGACAGGTCGCCGCCCACCACCCGGCACCCGACCGCTTCGGCCGCCTGGGCCACCCCCTCGGCCAGCCGCTCGACCGGGAACCCGGCCGGGACCACCACCGACAGCAGTGCGTAGTCAGGAGCGGTGCCCATGGCGGCCAGGTCGGAGACGGTGACCATCAGGGCCTTCCAGCCGATGTCCTCGGGAGCGCTCACGCCCCGGTCGACGTGGACACCGTCGACGACCAGGTCGGTGGCCAGCACCACCTGTCCCCCGTCCGGCAGGGTCACGACGGCGGCATCGTCACCGATCCCCAGGTCGCCGGGGGCGACGGCACCCCCGTGGGCCTCGAACCGCTCGCGCAGACGCTCGATCACCGTGAACTCGTCATCACCGCCCGGACGCAAGCCCCCGGAAGACGATGACGGCGGACCGGCCGGATCGGCGCCCGCCACAGGATCCTCCGACTTGGGTATCTGCACGTGTCTTGCCTAGCATTGACACCCTCGGTAGCCCACTACTATCGACAGGTCGTGCCGAGAGCCATCACGCGGGTGGGAACACCCGTGGACGGCGACCCTCCGGGGCCGCCGTACAACAGAGGAGGAAGAACCAGCCCATGCCCCCCACCGAGCACAAGAAGCTGATCGCATGGGTTGACGAGGTGGCCGCGCTCACCCGACCGGCCGAGGTCGTCTGGTGTGACGGCTCCGCAGAGGAGTACGACCGCCTGTGCCAGCTGTTGGTGGACAACGGGACCTTCACCCAGCTGTCCGAGGCCAAGCGACCCAACAGCTACTGGGCGCACTCCGACCCGGGCGACGTCGCCCGGGTCGAGGACCGCACCTACATCTGCTCGGCATCCGAGGCCGACGCCGGCCCGACCAACAACTGGCGGGACCCCGCGGAGATGCGTGAGGTCCTGACCGGACTGTTCGAAGGTTCGATGGAGGGTCGGACCATGTACGTGGTCCCCTTCTCGATGGGTCCGCTCGGCTCCGACATCGCCCACATCGGCGTGGAGATCACCGACTCGGCCTACGTGGCCGTGTCCATGCGGATCATGACCCGGATGGGTCGGGGCGCCCTGGAGGTCCTCGGGACCGACGGCGAGTTCGTCCCGTGCCTCCACTCGGTGGGCATGCCGCTGACCGACGGCACGGCCGACGTGCCGTGGCCGTGCGACGCCGACAACAAGTACATCGTGCACTTTCCCGAGACGCGGGAGATCTGGTCGTACGGATCGGGCTACGGCGGCAACGCCCTACTCGGCAAGAAGTGCTTCGCCCTCCGCATCGCCTCGGTCATGGCCCGCGACGACAACTGGCTGGCCGAGCACATGCTCATCCTCAAGTTGACCTCGCCCGCCGGTGAGACCCGCTACGTCACCGGTGCCTTCCCCTCCGCGTGCGGCAAGACCAACCTGGCCATGCTCATCCCCACGCTCCCCGACTGGAAGGTCGAGACGGTCGGCGACGACATCTGCTGGATGAAGTTCGGTGCCGACGGGCGCCTCTACGCCATCAACCCCGAGGCCGGCTTCTTCGGTGTGGCGCCGGGCACCAACTCGCACACCAACCCGAACGCCATGCTCACCATGGATGCCAACACCATCTTCACCAATACCGCCTTCACCGATGACGGCGATGTGTGGTGGGAGTCGATGACCGACGAGGCTCCGGCCCACCTGACGTCGTGGAAGGGTGAGGACTGGACCCCCGAGTCCGGCACCCCGGCCGCCCACCCGAACGCCCGGTTCACCGTTCCGGCGTCCCAGGACCCGGCCATCGCCTCGGAGTGGGAGGACCCGGCCGGTGTGCCGATCGACGCCATCCTCTTCGGCGGACGCCGTGCCTCGGTGGTCCCGCTGGTGTTCCAGTCCCGCGACTGGCAGCACGGCGTGTTCCTCGGCTCGATCATGGCCTCGGAGACCACCGCGGCAGCTGCCGGAGCGGTCGGCAACCTGCGGCGCGACCCCTTCGCCATGCTGCCGTTCTGCGGCTACAACATGGCCGACTACTTCGCCCACTGGTTGGAGATCGGCGCCGGGGCGGATCCCGAGAAGCTCCCCAAGATCTTCTACGTCAACTGGTTCCGCAAGGACGCCGACGGCCGCTGGCTGTGGCCCGGCTACGGCGAAAACTCCCGTGTCCTCGAGTGGGTCTTCGAGCGGGTGAGCGGCAAGGGCGAGGCCGACGAGACGCCGATCGGTTTCCTGCCCACCCCCGGGTCGATCAACACCGACGGACTCGACGTGTCCGCCGAGGACATGGCCACGCTCCTCAAGGTGGACCTCGACGAGTGGCGGGCCGAGGTGCCCTCGATCCGGGAGCACTTCGCCACCTTCGGCGACAAGCTGCCGGCTGCCCTGGCCGGCGAGGTCGACACTCTGGAGCAGCAGCTGGGCTGATCCGACCGGTCCGCCGGAGGGATGTGTCGACAGGGGGCCGGTCCGCCGGCCCCCTGTCCGCGTCCCGGGTCGTGCGTCCCGGGTCGTGCGGATCGGGTCGTGCGGACCGTCAGTGGTCGGCGGTCGAGGCGGCCCGCCGTGCGCTCATGTAGGAGAGGGCCCCGACGACGGCCACCCCGCTCAGCACCAGGTTCCCGGCCGGGATCGACAGGGAGAGCACCACGCCCACCAGCGACCCGACGACCCACATGAGCTGGAGCCGGGTCTCGAACCGGGCGAAGGCGCGACCCTGGTCCGATTCGCGCACGTGCTGCTGCACGAGCGCGTCGAACGACGGCTTGGCCATGGCACCGGCGGCACCCACCGACACGGCCACCAGTGCCTGGAGGCCCTGATAGGGCAGGAGCCAGCCGACCAGCCCGGCCACCGCCACCAACCACAGGGACATCGTCAGCATCTGCTGTTCGGACAGCACCCGCCGGATCCGCCCGACCAGGAGCACGCCGACCACCGCCCCCGCGGTCAGCGCGCCGATCAGGAGTCCGAACCACCAGGTGGCCGCGTTCTCGCGGCGCAGGCCGAAGGCGAACAGGAAGGTGAGGAACCCGAGCAGACCCTTCAGCACCGACATCGGGGTCAGGGCCAGGATCACCTGCGTCCCGGCGATGGGGCGGAAGGCCGCCAGGTCCCGCTGTTCCTCCAACCAGCGACTGTCCACGTCCGGTGCGTGCTCGAGCGCCTGGGTGATCTCGCCGCCCCGTCGGGGTGTGCCCCTCCCCTGCCGTTCGGCGCGGGGCTGGCGACGGACCGGCAGCCGGGCCCCGGCCACGATCGCCGCCACGAACACCACGACACACGACCACAGCACGGCCGGCGCGCCGGCCAATTTCAGGATGGCCACGCCGGGCAGTGCGAAGACGAAGCCGGACAGCGAGGCAAGCAGACCGAGGCGGGCGTTGAGTGTGGCCAGATCGGGCTCGACCACCTCCTGGCCGGTCACCGGGTCGTCGACGTGCACGGTCGGCGGCGTCCCGTAGGGGGGCGTGTGGCGGGGCAGGTCGTGATCCGGTCCCTCCGCCCACACCGGGTCCGGTACCCCGGCCACCGCGCCGAGGTCCGCCATCTCCATGCTGGCCATCTCGGGGACCAACGCGCCCTTGGTGACCAGGTAGACCTTGGACAGCACCAGCATGACGAACGCCTCGGGAAACAGCAGCAGCGAGTGGATGTCCCTGGCGATGAACGGACACAGTGCGGCCCTGCCCAGGGCCGAGATCACCACCATGGCCCGCCTGGCGCCCCGGCTGCGGTCGACCAACGGCCCGAGCGCCGGTGCCACCACGGCGAAGGGACCCATGGTCAACAGCAGGTAGAGCAGGACCTTGTCCTTGGCCGCCGTGGGCGAGATCGAGAAGAAGAGCGAGCCGGCCAACGACACCGCGAACAGCGTGTCGCCCGCCGTCATCAGCACATGGGTCAGCGCCAGCCGGCCGACCGGACTGCGCTGGTCGAACAGGTCGTCCACCGACGAGCGGACCAGGCGGCGGAACTGGTCTCCTCGCTCCCGGACGCCCATCCGGGCATGGTAGGCCCGACGGAGCGGGCGGTAGCATCATGTCCCGCCCCTCGAGCGTCCAGGAGATGGCTATGTCCGTCAGCGCCTACATCCTCATCCAGACCGAGGTCGGTCGAGCGGCCACCGTGGCCCGCACCGTCCAGGCTCTGGACGGCGTAGTGACCGCTGAGGGCGTGACCGGCCCCTACGACGTGATCACCCGGGCCGAAGCCACCACGATGGACGAGCTCGGCCGCATGGTGGTGGGCCGCATCCAACTCATCGACGGCATCATCCGCACCGTCACCTGCCCGGTGGTCAACCTGTAGTCAGCGGATCGTCAGCGGATGGCGCCCGACGCACGCAGTCCGGCCACGTCGTCGGGCGTGAGGCCCCAGTCGGCCAGGGCTTCGTCGCCGTGCTGGCCCGGGTTGGGCGGCGGGCGTCGGATCTCGCCGGGTGTCGACAGGAACCGTGGCGCCGGTGCGGGCTGCACGACGCCGGCGACCTCGGTGAAGGTGCCCCGGATCTTGTTGTGGGGATGGTCGGGTGCCTCGGTGGCCGACAGGACGGGTGCCACACAGGCGTCGGAACCGGCGAAGACCTCCTCCCACTCCGCCCGGGTACGTGAGGCGAAGATGGCGGTGAACCGTTCCTTCATCGACGGCCACGTGGTCCGGTCCATCTGCGTGCTCAGGTCCTCGTCGCCCAGACCCAGGAGGCGCATCAACTCGGCGTAGAACTGGGGCTCGATCGCCCCGACCCCCATGAACCCTCCGTCCGACGTCTCGTAGACCTCGTAGAAGTGGGCCCCGGTGTCCAGGAGGTTGGTTCCCCGCTCGTCCTTCCAGATGCCGGCACTGCGCAGCGTGTAGGTCATCGTCATCAGCGATGCGGCGCCGTCGACCATGGCCGCGTCCACCACCTGGCCCTTTCCGGTGGTGCGGGCGCCGAGGATGGCGGCCAGCATGCCGTAGGCGAGGAGCATGCCGCCCCCGCCGAAGTCGCCCACCAGGTTGAGGGGCGGCAGGGGACGCTCCCCTGCCCGGCCGATGGCCTCGAGTGCCCCCGACAGGGCGATGTAGTCGATGTCGTGGCCCGCGGCCTGGGCCATGGGGCCCTCCTGGCCGTACCCGGTCATCCGGCCGTAGGCCAGTCGTGGGTTCCGGGCCAGGCACACGTCGGGTCCGAGTCCGAGCCGCTCGGCGACACCCGGTCGGAACCCCTCCATGAGGCCGTCGGCCCCGTCCACCAGCCGGAGCACCAGGTCGACCCCGTCCGGGTGCTTGAGGTCGACGGCGACCGACCGGCGGCCCCGGTTCATGAGGTCGACGTGGGGCTCCTCCCTGGGCGGGTAGCTGGCGCGGTCGGAGCGGTCGATCCGGATGATGTCGGCTCCGGCGTCGGACAGCATCATGCCGGCGAACGGGGCCGGACCCAGTCCGGCCAGCTCGACGATGCGGACACCTTCGAGCGGCCCGCTCACCGGACACCTCGGGTCAGGACCGGCCGTGATCCGTCCACGAACGGGGCGGTACGCAGGATGGACGGGGGACGCGGGGCAAACGGCATGGCGGGATGGTGTCCCACCGTCGCCCGGGGGTCAAATGCGGTGCCGGATCGTCCAGCCACCGGCACGCCGGGCGTGCCGTCAGGACGGGAGGATCCGGTGGATCCCACCTGTCTCGACGTCGTAGCGCCAGCCTTCGATCCGGATGCCCTCGGGGAGCTGGGGACACGCCCGCAGGAGGCCCACGTCGTTCGCCAGTGCCTCGTCAGGATCGGGCATGGCCAGGAACTCCCACCCTTCGACCCCGTCGGTGCCCTGGGCCGCCAGCCGACCCCGCACGCCGTCGTCGGTCTCGTTGGCCAGCGCGCAGTTGGTGTGCTGCATGACGGCGATCTCCCGCACGTCGAGGAACCGGGTGGCCAGTACCAGTGACCGGATCACGTCAGGGGTGACCCTGGCTCCGGCGTTCCGGAGGATCTTGGCGTCACCGGGACGGAGTCCGAGCATGGTGAGTGGCTCGATCCGGCTGTCCATACAGGTGACCAGGGCGAAGCCCCGGGCGGCGCGCGGCGCGATGCCCCGGAGCGTGAATCCTTCGACATAGGCGGCGTTGGCCTGCAGCAGTTCATCGATCATGAGACCAGAATGGTATGCTGCCCGGAGGGCGTGCGTGTCAAGCCACCCGACGTCGTATGTCCGAGGGCCCGCCTCCCTCCCGTGCGATCCAGGGCTTCCCGCTGTCCTGCTCGGGGCTTCCCCGGTCTCAGAACGTCCCGCTGAGACTGGAGGCGATCCCGTTGGCGGTACTCGCCACGACCCAGGTGTCCCCGGACATCGGGTGGGGGGATCCCGACCCCCCGAACTGGGCATAGACGACGCCGCTCTGATAGCCGGCCGGGATCGACTGCCCGGCGGCCAGCACGAAGGAGTAGGTGATCGTCCCGCCCGCCACCGACGAGGTCTGGGTGACGATGCCGCCCGGATAGGAGTTGGCCTGGCTGTTGAAGGTGACGCCAGCCGTCTGGGCGACGGTGATGGTGATCGACAGCGCGGTGACGGCGTAGGTGTTCACGACCGAGAGCCGCTCCTGGCCCCCGTAGTTGTTGTAGTTGTCACTGGCCGGCGTCACGGTGACCCCGTTGCTCGGGGGGGCGGGACGGGTCGTGGTCGTGGTGGTCGGCGGCACGGTGGTCGTGGTGGTGGTGGTGGTGGTCGGGGTACTCATGGGACATGGCCCGGACACCGCCAGCGTCGGCCCACTGACGCAGATGTCCGACGACGTCCCGGTGATGGTGTTCGTCCCTCCTCCACCCACGATGCAGTTGCCCGCGCCGGTGTCGGTGATGGTGTCCGCACCGGCACTACCCAGGACGAGTGCGTTCGACCGGCTGTTGGCGAACACGCCGGACCCGGTGACGATGGACGTCAGAGTCAGCCCACTGCAGCCGGCAGGGGCCACCTGCCCGACCTGGAGCACCTTGGACAGGGTGCCGGCGTTGCTGGCCGGGACGCTGTTACTCACGGTGAACACCGAGGTGAGCGTGACCAGAACGGCGATCACCACGAGCGCCGTGCCGCCCCGGGCCAGGAGCGACCATCGGGACCGCTTCCCGGGTGGCGGCGGTGGCTGGCGGCGTCCCGGGGCGGCGGCCAGGACCGGCCCCTCCCCGGCGGTGCCGCGGTCCGGCCGGTAGAGGTAGCGGACCGTCTCGTCGTCCACCGCGTAGGTGGCACGACCCTGCTGCAGCTCGTAGAGGATCGGTCGCTGGAGGAACTGGGCCAGCTCGGCCAGGTGCGCGAAGTCGGGGATCTCGATCTGGGGGGATCCGTCCGACCGGGCCAGCGACACGACCGGCACCACCAGGGCATGCAGCCGGGACGCGGTCAACTCCTCGTCGGTCCGCAGGGTCCTGCGGCGACGGGCGAGATCGTGGGCCACCGCCAGGATCACCGCGAGGAGCGCGAGCAGCGTGCCCAGGACCCGCACGGTGGCCACCTGGATCTGGTACCTGGCCACCGACACGACGTTTCCGACCACCTGGGGGATGCTGCCGGTCTGCACGGGGTTGATGGTGGCGGACAGCGCGGAACTCGCCGTCGGCGCCACATAGGTCGCGCCCGGAGGCGCGGGGGCCACGGTCACGTCCAACGTCACCACCGAGGTACTGATGCTGAACGGTAGGACCGGTGCATAGGTCCCGCTGACCGCCTTGCCACCGACGGTGCCCGAGAAGTGCACCACCGGTTGGATGTCCACCGAGTAGGTGGCACCGGCGGCACCCGACTGCGAAGTCACCGAGTTGGTGAGGTCGTAGAGGCTGCTCAGCGGGAGCGTGGCGCTCACCGAGGTGTGATCGCCACTGAACGGACTGGCCGCCTTGACCGTCGACGACTCCTGCCAGGTGTTGGCCTGGGACAGGACCAGTGCACGCAGTTCGATCGTTCCCCGGACCTGGTGGGGAAGTGCCGAGGTGAAGCGGTACCCGAATCCGAGGGTGACGGCGTCCACCAGGCTCGGATAGATCGGTTGCCCGGTGGAGACGACACCGGTCGGATACACCGCGGTGGTCGCCTTGACCGGGGCCGAGTAGGAGAAGGCACCCGCCTGGCGGTAGGCGTTGGTCAAGGGCACCACCTGTTGCAGCGGCCGACTGAACCCGACCCCGAGGAGCACCACCGCCAACAGGCCACAGACCGCGATGGACACGAGCGACCACAGAGGACCCTCCAAGAACCCCGGCGGACGTCGACGGGCCAGTTGGTCCGGGGTCATCTGGATCCCCGAGCGTCGTTCGTAGGTGCGGGGTGTCGACCCCTCCCCGTTGGCCGCGCGGGATCCGGCCCCGGAGGCTCCCCGCCGCTCCCCGGGCACGGGTGCATGGCCGTCGCTGGTCGGCCCCGGCACGGGTGCATGGCCGTCGCTGGTCGGCCCGGGCTCCGTCATGGCCGCGTAGGTCCCGCGGGAAGGTGCCGGACGCCTCCCCCTCCCACGCTTGCGACGGTCTGCGACGGGCGACTTGAAACCGACCGCCGCGAACACCAGCGCCACACCGCCGGCGAGCAGGCCGGCATGGAGCGGTTTGGCGAACCAGGCGAACGGCGCACCGACGTCCGGGACGAAGAACCAGAGTTTTCCGTCAAGTTCGCTTCGAGTTGCATAGCCCGGGTCGACAAAACCATTGTGGTCACCTTTGAAAAAATAGTTGCCGTTCTGAATCAGGAAAATTCGATGCAAGACCGGCCGGTGGAGTATCTGATTCTGGTAGAGCACCACCTCGCCCACGTGGTAGGACGACTGAGGCCGGATGAGGGCCAGGTCCCCCGCGTGCAGGAGCGGCTTCATGCTGATGCCGTCGGTGATCGCGTAGGTCGTCGATCCGCCGAGTTCCGTGGGGGCGAACAGGCTCCACAGCCCCACGAAGAGCACGGCGGCAACGACGGCTGCCGCGACCTGTATCCGGTGTGATCGCATCTCGTGGTGCCCCAGGGGTCGTCACGGCGACAGGATGTCGACGGGGCGGTTGCCGCCACCGCCGTGCCGGGCCCACCCGACGTCCTGTCGCACCGTGCGCACCCGGGCTACTGAGCTGCCACCACGGTGATGCCCGTGACCAGGGCCGCCGTCAGTTGTGGCGTCATGGTCGCGCAGGTCACATTGGTGCCGCCGGTATCGGTCAGACAGGTGTAGTTGGTCGGCCCGCCGGTGGAGAGCGCAGCCGAGATGATCACTTTGCCCGAACCGGTGCTCGGCACCGCAGGGGAGATCGTGAAGGTCAGGGAGTCGATGTTGGCCGGTGTGGTGGCGTCGAGGGCGTAGTGCAGGTTGGTCACGGTGTACCCCGACACCGCACCGGCGCCCGCCCCGGCAGTCGATGCAGGCACGGTGTTCGATGCCGTGAACGCATAGGCGCTGACACCGATCGCCACTGCCGCAGCGACGCCGACGATCACTGCCATGGTCTTTCTATTCTGCATAATTAGGCCCACCTGTTTCTCTGTACCCATCAGCAATCAATGTGACGGCTGAACCTGGGATGTTCCCCCTTATCGGCACCGTAGATGAAATAACAAGCGTCTCCCGAAAGAAAGGTCCTTTGTCACTCGTCCATCTGGTCACCATGGACCGGTGCTGACCCGGTGCACCGCTCGATCCGTGGGGTCCTAACCTCGCAAACGGACGTGGGGCCTCCGGGTGCGAGCCCGTCCGTCGAGGAGTGACCGGTGGGACCGAGCGTCGTCGGAGGACCGATCCGCAGCCACGGGCCGGCGCGGGTCAATCTGATCGGTGACCACACCGACTACAACGGCGGGCTCGCCCTCCCCATGGCCATCGACCTGGGCATCACCGCCGACTGGCTCCCCACTGGAGCAGGGTCCATCGCCGTGGTCTCGGACGCCTACCCGGGGGAACGCGTCGACATTCCGCTCCTCCCCGACCCTTCCGAGGTCGCCGCCATCGAACCCGGGTGGGCTCGGTTGGCAGCCTCGATGGTGGCCGTGGCCCGTCCCGAGTCGGGGGGCCACCTCACCCTCACCTCGACGGTGCCCCGTGGGTCGGGGTTGTCGTCGAGCGCCGCCCTGTGCGTGGTCCTGGCCGACGTCCTGGGCGTGCGGGGGGACGCCCGCATGATCGCCGGACTGTGCCGGGAGGCGGAACACCGCATCGGGGTGCCGGTCGGACTGATGGACCCGCTGGTGTGTGCGGGAGGACGTGCCGGCCACGCGCTCCGCATCGACTTCACCAACGGGAGCACCCGTGACGTCGCGGTCCCGGCCTCGGCGGACATCGTGGTCGTCGACTCGGGACAGCGGCGTGACCTGCGCACCTCGGGCTACGCCGAACGGGTCGCCGAGTGTGAGGCGGCCGCGGCCGTCGTGGGGCCGCTCGGACTCATCGGCGTGGACGACCTGACCGGGTTGCGCGATCCGCTGCTCCGCCGGCGGGCACGCCACGTGCTGACCGAGTGCGCACGGGTGGACCGGTGCGCGTCCGCACTCGAGGCCGGCGACCTGGTGACCGCGGGCTCGGCCATGGACGAGAGCCACCTCAGTCTGGCCGAGGACTTCGAGGTATCGACCCCGCAGCTCGACAGGCTGGTCCGTTCGCTCCGGGCCCGTGACGGGGTGGTCGGCTGCCGGATGACGGGGGCCGGATTCGGCGGATGCGTCGTCGCACTCTGCGAGCCCGGCGCGCTCGACCCGGACGCCCTCGGACACCCCGCATGGCGGGTCCGAGCGGTCGACGGGACCGTGACCGCCCGAGGCTGAGCAGCGACGGTAGCGGGCGGGTGGTCCCGACGGATTCAGGCCCAGGGTCCGGCGTGACCGTGGTCCGGTCGGGGTCCGAGCCGCCGGGTGATGATCCGGCTCAGGACCGCCGGCTTACGGGCATCCTCGATCCGGTGGAGCACCCCCTCGTCCCACACGACCACGTCCAGGGCGCCGGTCCCGAACAGGCGCCGCACCGGACTCTGGTCGACGACCACCCGCTCGATGGAGTCGAGCGGGATGTCGATCTGGTTCCCCCGCGCCGCCCCCCACTGGTCGACGATCCGGAGGGACGTGAGCATCAGCCACGACCGCCGCCAGCGCACGAACCGGACGGCCAGCCAGGCACAGGGAACGGCGACCACGGCGCCTTCCACCCAGTGCAGCGTCACCGACGTGTGCGGAATGGCCACGTCCAGGCCGACCCCGATCGCCACGGCCACGAGGGCAGCGACCAGAGGTCCGGTGAGGAATGCCCAGTGGGGTCGGATGTCGACCAGGATCTGCTCGGACGGCAGCAGCGATGGGCGTCGGGTCGACAAGTCTCAGGCCGGCGCGGGTGCGGGGGGACGGACAGCGGTCGGCACCGGTCCAATCTACCGATGCCGACCTGCAGTGGCGCTACACCCTGGCAGTAGCCTCGGCCACCGTGGAACCTGCCGCCCCGATGCCAGCGCCGATCCCCGATGACAGCCTCGCGCTCGCGCTGGCGGGGTTGACCGACGCACAGCGTCTGGCCGTCGAGTCGCCGGCCGCCGCGCTGTGCGTCCTGGCCGGCGCCGGCTCGGGCAAGACCCGTGTCCTCACCCTCCGCGTGGCACGACGGATCCGGGACGGTTCGGCAGACGCCGATCACACCGTGGTGTGCACGTTCACCCGCAAGGCCGCCCACGAGCTCCGCGACCGACTGGCGCGCTACGGCGTAGCGGTGTCGGTCCCGGCCGGTCCCGCCGGGGTGCCGACCCCGGGGGTGCGGGCCGGCACCCTGCACCAGCTCGCACTGACACTGTTGCGTCGCCGGGCGTTCGACACCGGACGCCCGGCTCCCGTCCTGGTGGAGCACCGTTGGAAGACCCTGGTGGAGCTGGCCGGCGACCGGTCCCTCGCCTCGACGGCCGACACCGAGATCGGCTGGGCCAAGGCCCGGTGCCTGGGACCTGACGACTATCCGGCTGCCGCCGACGGAGCCGGTCGCACCGTCGGGCACGATCCCGCACGGGTCGTCGAACTCTTCGTCCGCTACCAGGACCGGCTGGCCCGACGGGGACTCGTCGACCTCGACGACGTCCTCCTGCACGCAGCCGACCTGCTGCTCGACGACCCCACCTTCGCCGAACAGGCCAGATGGCGCTACCGCCACCTGGCCGTCGACGAGTTCCAGGACGTCAACCCTGCCCAGTTCCGCCTGGTCCGCTCCCTCCTGGGCGAACAGGCCGACCTGTGTGCCGTCGGCGACCCCAATCAGGCCATCTACGGATGGAACGGAGCCGATCCGGGCCTCCTCGCCACACTCCCCGAGGTCGTAGGTGGACTCGAGGTCGTCCGCCTCGACCGGAACCACCGGTGCACCCCCCAGGTGGTGGCCGTCGCCGTCGCCGCCCTCGGTCCCTCGGAGGTGGCCCCACCCGCATCGGCGGTGGTGGACGGGCCGGTGCCGACTGTCACCGCCTACGACGACGAACGGGCGGAAGCCGAGGCGGTGGCAGCGCGGGTCCTGGCCCGCGCCGAAGCCGGGGCTGCGTGGACCGACATGGCCGTCCTCGCCCGCACCCACGGCCAGTT
>Ga0302279_10005894_pt1 | contig 13389 bp, 10 predicted proteins | sample III_Bog_N3_3_FD_194541 | JGI IMG/M metagenome (GOLD analysis project Ga0302279, IMG submission 194541) | Peat permafrost microbial communities from Stordalen Mire near Abisko, Sweden - III_Bog_N3_3 | ecosystem: Environmental > Terrestrial > Soil > Wetlands > Peat | place: Sweden: Abisko...
TTCGAGGCCACGTTCGCCGGGATCGCCGGCACCGAACATGCAGTCGCCGTCAGTTCCGGGACCACCGCGCTCGTCGCCGCCATCCAGGCCCTCGACCTCCGGCCCGGTGACGAGGTGATCACCACGCCGTTCACGTTCGTGGCCACCCTGAACGCCATCCTCGAAGCGGGGGCGGTGGCCCGACTCGTCGACATCGATCCCCATGACTTCACCATCGACCCCCAGTGCGTCGCCGAGGCCATCGGGCCCGCCACCCGGGCCATCATGCCGGTCCACCTCTACGGATATCCGGCCGACATGACCACGTTGGCACCGCTGTCCGAGGCCGCCGGAATTCCCATCATCGAGGATGCGGCCCAGGCCCACGGAGCGAGCATCGACGGCCGACCGGTCGGTTCCTGGGGTATGGGGGCCTTCTCGTTTTATGCCACCAAGAACGTGACGACGGGCGAGGGTGGGATCATCACGACGGACGACGACGCCCTAGCCGACCGGATCCGGCTGCTCCGAAACCAGGGCATGCGGGCCCGGTACGAATACGTGATCCCCGGGCACAACTATCGGATGACGGAGCTCCAGGCCGCGGTGGGGCTCTCTCAACTCCCGCACCTCGACCGCTGGACCTCCTTGCGCCGCGACCATGCACATCGACTGCGTGCTGCGCTGTCCGGCGTGGAAGGACTCGAGCTGCCCGGCGAAGCCGGCGGTCGCTCGCACGTCTACCACCAGTTCACGGTCCGGATCGGGAGTGCCGCAGCCATAGATCGCGATGCGTGCGCCGCCGCCCTGCTCGAAGCCGGTATCGAGACCGGGGTGTACTACCCGAAACTCACCAACGACTACGACTGCTACCGCGACCACCCGCAGGTGTCGGTCGGCGATGTGACCCACGCCAGCGCCGCCGCCCGGGAGGTGCTGTCCCTGCCCGTGCACCAGTGGCTCGAGTCGGGGGACGTGGACCAGGTGGCCGCCGCGGTGGTCGACGTCTTGGGCGGCTGAGCCCGGGCCATTCCTCCGTCGTCCCTCTCTTCTCGGACGGGGCTCTGGACGCGGGGACCTCCTTGGGCGGTCGCCCTACGGCGCGCTCGGTCGACCGACGACACGTGAGAGGTCAGCATCGGGGGGAGCCGAGCAGATAGGCTCATCAGCATGTTCCGCGATTTAAAGGTAACTGTCGTCGTACCCTGCTATAACGAAGAAAAGATGGTGGGAATGACGGTGGCCACTATGCCGGATATCGTCGACACGATCATCACGGTAAATGACGGCAGTACCGACGACACGCTGAACGTGCTTCACCGGCTGGCGACGGAAGACCCACGCGTGATTGTGCTGGACAACGACCGGAATCACGGGATCGGCTACTCCCTCGTCAACGGCTTCAAGCTCGCGTTGGCCACCACGGATTCCGACATCATCGGCGTGCTGGCCGGGGACGCCCAGTGCGACCCCACCTACATCGCCCCGATGCTCGAGGAGTTGGAGGACGAGAAGCTGGACTACGTCAAGGCCAATCGTTTCTTTCATCGGGATGCCCTTAAGGCGATGCCACGCTATCGGCAGTTCGGCAATATCTTCATCTCACTACTGACAAAATTCTCCACTGGGTATTATTCCATTTCCGACACCCAGAACGGCTATGGATTCTTCACTAGGCGCATCATGGAGAAAATGGACTTCTACTACATCGGTGAACGGTACGACTACGAGAACACCATGCTGATTGCGCTGTCGATCGCCGGGGCCAGGATCAAGGACGTGCCGGTCCCCGCCATCTACGGGGACGAGACGTCGACCATCAAGGTGCTACCCACCTCGTTGCGCGCCCTCCGTGCCGTCTGGGTCGGCTTTTGGAGACGGCTCTACCGCAAGTACATCCTCCTGAGCTTCCACCCGGTCGCCCTTTTCCTGCTGAGTGGACTCTTCCTGGCGCTGATCGGGTTCGTGTTCGGCGTCGTGCTCATCGTCAACCGAGTGGTGAACGGCGTCAGCCCCAGTTCGGGGACGGTGATGCTGGTGGTGCTCCCGCTGATCGTCGGCTTCCAACTCCTGATGACGTCGATTCTCATGGACATGAACAACGAAGGACGGGGCTGACCGGAGCCGGGTCACCGACGGCGGGTGGTCGTCATGGTCTCAACGGAGGCACCTCGGACGGAGTGCCGGTGCATAGTTCCGCCAGGAAGCGACGGGAGTGGCCCGAATGGAGGACGCCGGCGTCACCCGGGCCGTGCCGCGAGCGGGGATCGGCCGTGAGGAGTCAACGCCGGGACGTCGCTCAGTCGACTCGGTGGAGTACCTCGTCAGCTTCGACGAAGTGATCGCCTGTATCGGCGCAGGTCCAACAGGCCGCTCCCTCGTCGACCAGCCGCTTCCCGGTGCGGCCCACCCACCCGATGCGACGGGACGGCACCCCGGCCACCAATGCGTACGGAGCCACGTCGGAGGCGACCACCGCGCCGGCGGCCACCAGGGCCCAGGATCCGATCCGGGTGCCGGCCACGACGGTGGCTCCCGCCCCGATGGACGCGCCGTCTTCGACGGTGATGCCGGCCGCGTCCCAGTCGTGTGCCGACTTGCGCGAGCCGTCGGGGTTGACGGCTCGCGGGTTCCGGTCGTTGGTGAGGACCGCAGCCGGTCCGATGAAGACCCCGTCACCGAGCGTGGCCGGGGCGAAGAGCAGCGCATTGTTCTGGATCTTGCAGTGGTCGCCCACCACGACCCCGGAGTCGATGAAGACGTTCCGCCCGACGATGCAGCCGCGTCCGAGCCGGACCCCGGCGCGGAGCGTGGACAGATCCCATACCGCGCTTCCCCCGCCGATGACCACCCCGTCCTCGACGGTCGCCGTCGCGGCAACCATTGGATCGTCTCCCACTGCGGTCCCCATCCTCTCTGCGCTCGATCTCCGGCTGAGCATTGCACAGTCCCTGCGCCTCCCACTGAGGCGAGGCGAGTGGTCAGGGCTCCATGCCGAGTTCCGCGGTGGGCAGCATCATCGCCGCGGGGTCGAACTCCTGATCGTCGGCCGGCATGCTGGCCCGGAGCAGGACCCCGGCCACCGCAAGGGCGGCGACCGCCCCCGACACGAACCCGAGCTCGATGCGGGTCAGGAGGGTGCTACCCATGGCGGTGACCACGACGAAGACGGTCAGTCCGACGATCCAGCCGAAGCTGGAGCGGGCGTGGTGGCCCAGGGCGATCAGCGCCTGCACGATGGCCAGGGCCAGCATGTAGGCACCGCTGCCCGCGGCCAGCATGGTCAGGTCGGTGCGGCTCAGGACGAACTTGCTCCCGAAGAGCAGCTGGAGTGCCCACGGGCCGATCAGGAAGGCCACCACGGTGGAGACGACGGCGATGGCGGCCACCAGGGACAGCAGGCGGGACATCCCGGACCGGAACTGGCGGTACTTACCCTCGCGGCTCAGCCGGGCCAGGCGGGGCAGGAGGGCCGCCTGGACGGCCCCGAACAGGAACAGCGGGAACCGGGCGATGACCACTCCGGCCAGGAAGTTCCCGGCTTCGGCGTGCTGGGACTTGGTGGCCAGGAGCTCCACGGCGACGATGCTGGCATTGGCCAGGGCCTGGGCCCCGAGCGACCCCACCAGCAGCCACCCCAGCGCGCTGGAGAGGTCGCCCCACGGGGCCGGCGGACCGGGTTGGAGCAGATCGGTGTTGCCCCGCATGGCGATCAGCGCGGCGATGGCGGGGGTGAGTCCCATCACCAGGCCGTAGGGGCCGGCGGAGCGCACGCCCACGATGGCCAGCACCACGCAGACGGCGATCCGCAGGATCCCGTCTGCGCTGAGGGCCACGGCGTACGGGCCGAAGCGCCCACTCCCGGCGAGGACGCCCCAGGTGAGGCTCAGCAGCAGGTAGCCCACGAGCGCGCACGCGAACCCCACGACGAGGAGGTACTGGCTGTCGAAGAGCGCCCGTCCGAGGGGCACGGCGGCCGCCGCCGTCACCACGAGCAGGAACGCCAGGAGGCCTCCGCCGATGATCGCCGCACGTCGGGCCACCGGACCGGCGCCCACGCCCTCGACCCGGCGCTGGGCGAACAGTCGGCCCACCTCCTGCTGGAGGGGGAGGAAGACGCCCGGGCCGACGAGGAACACCATGGCCCACAGCACCGACAGCGGCGCATACTTGGCCGGGCCGAGCACCCGGGCCGTGAGGATCAGGTAGGCGTAGGCCGTGGCTCCGGTGATGATCAGACCCACCGACACCGGGATCGTGCCCACGGGGAGGACGGCCACCGCCCGACGGGTCAGGGCACCGATGCGGGCGGACCCGCGGGGGGAAGACCGAGGTGGGGATCCATCGTGGCCTGCGCCCGTGGACATTGCGCCGACTGTAGTCCACCAGTGATCGGCGCCGACCCCCAGGGGCCGGGACTCGGATCAACGGGCGATGCCGCGTCGGCCGGTCGCCTACGATGGCGACGTGGCCGCAGACGTCGGGAGCCGAGCCTTGTCGGTCGATGGAACAGCAGGGGATGACTACTGCCGCAACGGGATCCCCGCGGCGCGCCCGGGTCGGCGTTCCGCATGAGCGCGATGCTGCGGAGCCCCGCGGTCCGGTCCCTGGAGCTGAACGGTCGGCGGGTCCGCCTCGCGACCCTGATCGAGGCTGACTACCCGGCGTGGCTCGAGGTGCGCAACCGGTGCCGCGACTGGCTCGTGCCCTGGGAGCCGCGCTCCAAGGGGGCACCCCTGCCGGCCGAGGACCAGGCCAGTTTTTCCGCCCGGTGCGCCATGCGCGAGCGCGAGCGCCAGCTCGGGTCCGGCTTCGGCTTCGGGATCTTCCACGAGGGCCGGTTCGCCGGCGAGGTCACCTTGTCGTCGATCCAGCGGGGGCCGTTCCAGAACGGGTCCATCGGCTACTGGGTCGACCAGGACCTGGCCGGCATCGGCCTCGTGCCCGAGTCGGTGGTGGTCGTCCTGCAGTTCGCCTTCGAGACGCTCCGACTGCACCGGATCGAGGTGGCGATCATCCCCCGCAATTCCGCCAGCAGGCGGGTCACGGAGAAGCTGAGCCTCCGCAACGAGGGCACCGCGCTCGGATTCCTGGAGATCAACGGCCAGTGGGAGGACCACGTCCGCTACGCCATGACGTCCGAGGAGTGGGCCGTCCGCGCCGACGACCTGCGTCGCGACTGGCTGGCCTGACCCTGACGTCCGGTCAGGTGTCGATGCCCCGGACCACGGCCGGGGAGTGCCGGAAGAACTGCTCCACGTCCTGTTCGTAGCGGTACTCGGGGGTCGTCGACCCGGTCGCCCGGCGCAGGTTGTTGGCCCGGGCGAAGCTGTGGACGGCGCCGGCGCTGGTGTAGCGGTACTCGAACCCGGCCCGGCGCAGGCGCTCGGTGTCGACGCCGCGCCCGTAGCGGACGAGACCTTCCATCTCGGGCGGGAAGCGCACACCGCCGAGCCGGTCGAGCGGTGCGGCGAACAGCCGGGGACGCAGCGGCGGGAGCGGCAGGAGGTGGGCGCCGGCGATCGAGGCGACCTCGCTCCAGGGGAGCTTGCCGTCGCCGGCCACGTTGAACACCCCGGATGCCCGGTGCTCGGTGGCGAACTCGAGGGCCCGCACCACGTCGTCCTCCTCGACGAACTGGACCAGGGGGTCGAAGCCGGCGATGCAGGGCAGGACCCGACGCCGGAGGTTGTGGCTGATCGGGGTGACGATGTCCGTGCCCAGCACGTTGGCGAAGCGCAGGACGGTCACGTCGAGGTGGGGATTGTCGTCGGCGAAGTCGCGGACCAGCGACTCGACCTCGATCAGCGATCGCTCCAGCTTGGTGCGCACCGGGCCCGTACGGGTGTCCTCCTCGCGGAACCAGGCCGGGTCCTGTTCGGCGGCGCCGTACACGTGGGTCGAGGACTTGACGACCACCTTGCGCACCGAGGCGCCGCTGGCGCCGGCGGCGGCCAGGAGGTTGAGGGTGCCGATGACGTTGATCTCGTGGAGCACCCGGCCGGGAACGGCCAGGGAATTGGTCTCCAGGAAGGTGTGGACGATCGTGTCGACCTGGGTGGCCCGCACGATCCGGCTGAGGATCGAGTACTTCTGGTCGGACCGCACGAACTCGGTCCGCTCCAGGGGGACCCGGGGCTCCTTGGTGCCGAGCCCGAGGATCATCTCGACGTCCGGCTTGGCCTCGAGCGCCTGGGCCATGCGGCCGCCCCAGAACGTGTCGAGTCCGGTGATCAGTACCCGGCGCCCCATCGGATCAGCCGAACCAGACGCTGCGGCGCTCGCGCAGCATGTCGTGGAGGGTGTCCTGCATCGAGGCGCGGATCCGCTCGGCCTCGTCCATCACCCGGCTGCGCGAGTAGCGCTCCAGCCCGGGCTCGACGTCGAAGGTGATCGGGTCGAGGACCCGCAGCTTGAACTTGGCCGGGAAGTAGGTGACGTAGCCCAGGGGGCCGAGCAGGAGCGAGTTCGCCGTCACCGGGAAGTAGGGCAGCTTGAGCGCCTTGGCCACCCCGCTGATGCGGAACACGATGGGCATGGCCTCCTCGGCCCCGACCACGGCGATGGGGATCACCGGGACCCCGGCCCGCATGGCGATCTCCACGAAACCGCCCCGGCCGAACCGGCGCAGCCGGTAGCGGTCCGTGTAGGTCTTGGAGGTGGCCTTGGTCCCCTCGGGAAACACCAGGGCCAGCTGCTGCTGGTCGTGGAGAATCCGGTAGGCGTTGTCGGGGTGGGCCGGCACGCCGCCGGTCCGCGACCACATGGTCCCCACCCCGGGCAGGGTACGGAAGAAGTAGTCGGCCAGCCCGTAGACCGGACGGCCGAGCTCGGTCTCGACGCCGTGCATGATGGCGGGCGCGTCGGCGGGGATGGCCCCGGCGTGGTTGGCGATGAGCAGTGCCCCGCCCTCGGCGGGGATCTTCTCCAGGCCCTCCCATTCGACGCGGAACCAGTACCGGTACATCGGGTCGTAGAGCCGACGCACGATCGACCGCATGTGCTCGCTGCGGCCCCACTCGTCGACGTCCGAGCGGCGGGCCTCGTCGACCCGGTGCGGCGCGGCCTCCGGCCGGCGGGTGGCGACCGGAAGGTACGACACGGAGGCGCCCGTCAGCTCCGGCGGCGTGGCGCTGTCGTCGACCTCGGCGGTCGCCTGCTCGACGATGGCCTCGATGAGGTCGCGGTCGTCGGGATGCCCGGGCGACCGGGCCGGACCTGCAGCCTCCACTCGGTCGTCGCTCACCTGGAGGATCGTACCCCGCGGCGGACGCCCCCGACCTATCCGCCGGCGCCCGCCGGACCCGGGTGATCGAGCCGCCCGGTCAGCGGCCCGAGGGCGGCGAGCCCGTCGAGGGCCAGCGCCCGGCGGGTCACCTCGAGGGGGGCCAGCGCCGACCTGAGTGCGGCGTGCGCCCGGGCCACGTCGGCCGGGTCGACCATGGCCAGCAGCGCGGTCACCCCGTGGCGGACCTCGACCAGGGGCACAGGGGCGCCGTCGAGCAGCTCGTCGAGGAGGCGGGTGACCCGGGTGGTCAGCGCCGCACCGACCGGGCCCGTCCCGTCGGGCGTCCGGACGGTGAGGGTGGGGACCGGGGGACCGGCCAGCAGACCCCGCCGCGACCGGTAGACGTCGGCCACCATGGCCATCGAGTCGTGGAGGGGGTGGACCGTGCTGCCCTCGACGTGCTTCCAGTGGACCGGTACCTCGGTGACGGTGAGCCCGAGGCGACGGGCCCGGGCCAGGAGCTCGACGTCGAAGGCGAAGCGGTCGATCCGGACCAGATGGAACAAGAGCCGGGCCACCGGGGTCCGGAAGGCCTTGAACCCGCACTGGGTGTCCTTCAGGCCGAGGCCGGTCCCGGTGGTCACCAGCTCGTTGAAGAGTCGGCCCATGAGGGTGCGCACCACGTAGGTCGTCTCGACCATCGAGCTGGGCAGCGCCCGGCAGCCGATGGCCACGTCGTGGTCGCGCAGCCCGTCGAGGAGGAGCGGCACGGCGAGCGGGTCGATGGCCATGTCCGCATCCATGTACGCGGTGTACGTGGACCGTGAGGAGGCCACGCCGGCCCGGACGGCCGCACCCTTGCCCCGGTTGGCGGGCAGCCGGATCACGCGGTGGTGGGGGAGCGGGGCGAGCAGCTTGTCCGCCGTCGACGCGGTGCCGTCGGTGCTGCCGTCGTCGATCACCACCACCTCGGTCCGCTCCAGGTCGATGGCCCCGGCGGACACCGCCGCGTCGAACCGACGCATGCCGGCGCCCAGCCGGTGCGCCTCGTTGTAGGCGGGCACGACGATGGTGAGCTCGAGGGTCACCGACGACCGCCCGGTGCGTGCGGACCGGAGTCCGATCGGCGACCGACCCGACGGGCCCGGTCAGGGACGGGCGGCACCGACCAGCCCGTAGTACCAGAGGGGATCGAACGTGACCACGGTGCCGGTGTGGGCGGCCTGGATGATGGTCTGCGAGCCGTAGGCCGTCGTCTGGCCGTCGAGCGTGGACCCCACGTACATGACGACGTGGTCGATACCGGAGCCGTCCAGGTCGTAGAAGAGCAGGTCACCGGGCTGCAGCGCCGTCAGGGCGACATGGGGGAACTCGGCGTACTGGAGGGCGGCCGAGTGGGGCAGCGCCACACCGGCGGCGGCCCAGGCCAGCATGGTCAGACCCGAGCAGTCCAGGCCGGACGAGCTGGCGCCGCCCCACAGGTAGGGGACGCCGAGGTAGTTCATGGCACCGTGCACGGCGGCCAGACCGGCGGCGTTGGAGCCGCTCCCCGACACGGTGACGCCGCCGCCCGACGGGACGGTGGTCTGCGTGGTGGGACCGGTCGTGCCGCCACCGGTGACGGCGCCCGTGGCGGCAGCCGTGGCCGCCTGGTTGGCGGCGTCGTTGGCGCTGGTGGCGGCGGCGCTGCCTCCGCTCACCGTGCTCGCCACCTGCGCGGCCTGCGAGGCCTGGGCGGCGGCGGTCTGGCGCCCGGCCGACGTGGTCGCGGCGGCCGCGGCCGCCGCCGCCGCGACCGCCTGGGCGGCCGCCTGCTGGGCGATCTCCTGGGCCAGTGCACCCTTCACCTGGGCCAGGGTGGCCTGGGACAGTGCCGCCGCCGCACCGGCCTGCTGGGCGGACTGGTTCGCCGCCTGGGCCTGGGACGTCTGACTCTCCTCCTCGGACTGGAGCTTCGCCTCGGTGGCGGCCAGCTCACGCTGACCGGACTGGACCTGGTCCACCTCGGAGCTGAGGTCGCCGATGCCGAGGTGCTGGTACAGGTTGGCCGTCTGGTCCTGTCCGGTGGGGGCGGCGAACAGCCGGGCGACCGCCTCGGACGAGGTCCCGTCGATGTAGGACCGGACGACGTCCCGGCGCAGGACGTTGCGGGCCGCGGCGAGCTTGGCCCGCTGGGCGGCCAGCAGCGCCGTCGTCGAGGCGAGCGAGGCCTTGGTGGCATCGAGCTGGACGACGGCACGGTCATAGGCCTCCGACGCCGCGCCCAGGGTGGCCTGCTGTTGGGCGATCTGAGTCTCCAGTGCCATCACCTGGGCCTCGCCGGCGCTGATCGAGGCCGAGGTGGGGTCGGTCGTGGTCGACGTCGACGATCCGTTGGTGGAGGACGTGGATGAGGTCGAGGTGGTCGTCGAGGTCCCGGACCCCGCGGCACCGGCCGGGCCGGCGGGTGCGGCGCCCAGGGTGGCCGTGAGGCCGACGGCCAGCACCGTGCAGACGACGACCCGCCGGGCGCGGCGCGGCCCGCGCCGTGTCCGCCAGTTCGGCATGTCGCCGTCCGCTGGTGTCATCGTGCCCACCTGTCCACGGTAGTGCCCGTTGGTGGGTGGGGACAATGGCGCGCGGACAGGAAACTGCCTCTCAGCAGGGAATTCTCCTCGAATGAACGGTCGATGGACATGACGAGTCGCAAGGGTGTCATGCGCTGCCCCTCGTGTTGTGCCGGCCGACAGGCGCCGGGCCGGACCTACTCCTGGGTAAGTTGCAGTGGATATCGGCAAGTCGCTCGCCGAACTGGAGGTCGTGGAGATGGTCGGAGTGGTCGAGGTACGGGGCGGCCGGCTGCGCGGTGTGGAGCGGTCCGGCGTGTGGACCTTCTCCGGTGTCCCCTACGCCACCTCGACGGCGGGCGAGCGTCGCTGGCGGCCGCCGGCGCCGCCCGGGCCGTGGGCCGGAATCCGCGACTGCGACCGGTTCGGACCGATCGCTCCGCAGGCCCCGGGCACGATGGAGACGATGCTCGGGGCGGCGCCGGCGGACTACTCCGAGGACTGCCTGAGCCTCAACGTGTGGACACCGGGCCTCGACGTCGCCCGGCGACCGGTGATGGTCTGGGTGCACGGCGGCTCCTTCACCGGCGGCTCGGGATCGGACGGCTTCTACCGGGGCGGTCTCCTCGCCCGCGAACGGGACGTCGTGGTCGTCACGATCAACTACCGGCTGGGGCTGCTCGGGTTCCTGGCCCATCCCGCGCTCGAGGAGCCCGGACAGACGATGCCGGACGGGTCACCGTGGAACGGATGGGCCAACTGGGGCCTGGCCGACCAGATCGCCGCGCTGGCGTGGGTGCGTGACCACATCGCCGAGTTCGGGGGCGACCCCGGGAACGTCACGGTGTTCGGGGAGTCGGCGGGCGGGATGAGCGTGTCGGCGCTGCTGGCGGCGCCGGCCGCCACCGGTCTCTTCCACCGGGCGGTCGTGCAGAGCGGACCGCCGCTCACGGCGTCGGCGTCGTCGGCCACCGACCGGGCGGAACGGATCGCCGCCCATCTGGGCGTGCACTGCACCCGAGACGCCCTCGGGGCGGTGCCGACCGACCGGCTGGTCGCGGCCGTGGGGGAGATGGCCACGGCGGGGGACGCCGGACTGCTGCTGATGCCGGTGGTCGACGGCGGGCTCCTGGACCGGCCACCGATGGAGGCCGTCGCCGCCGGGTCCGTCGCCGGGGTCCCGCTGCTGGTGGGCACCACCCGTGACGAGTGGACCCTGTTCGCCGTGGCCAATCCGAAGTTCGCCACGCTCGATCCCGAACGCCTGCGTCGATGGGTCGGGGGGCTCATCCCCGACCAGCACGCGGTCGACGAGGTGATCACCGGCGTGGCCGCGGCACGGGCCGAGCGCGGGGAGTCGACCGAGCCCAAGGACCTGTGGACGGCCATCGCCACCGAGTATGTGTTCCGCGTGGGCACCGACCGGCTCGCCGACGCCCACGCCACGGCGGCACGGCCCGGTACGGGTACCTACTCGTACCTCTTCACATGGGAGTCGCCGATCTTCGGCGGCGCCCTCGGATCGTGCCACGCGCTCGAGGTCCCCTTCGTGTTCGGATCGGTCCGTGACCCGGGGGTCCAGACGTTCTCCGGCGGCGGGGACGAGGCGCTGGCCCTGTCCGCGGCGATGCGTCAGGCGTGGACCTCCTTCGCCCGGACCGGGGTCCCCGAGTGCGACCTACCGGGCGCCGGTGCCGTCCCGTGGGACGGGTGGGACCGGGTCCGCCGGCCGACCACGGTCCTCGGACCGTGGCCCGGTGCGTCGGGCCAGGTCCACCGGGTGGACGATCCCCGCGGGCGCGACCTCGACGCGGTGGCCGCCGCCGTGGGCCCCTACCTCGGCCACCACGACGCCTGACCGGTCGACCGCGGTACGGCCGGCACCGGATGCGGCCGCCTACAGTCGGTGGTCCGGACGGTCGCTGGTCCCGGCGGGGGCTGATCCCGGCGGTCACTGGTCCCGGGGACGTAGCCCAATTGGCAGAGGCAGGGCGCTTAAACCGCCCCGAGTGAGGGTTCGACTCCCTCCGTCCCCACTGGCGTGATCCGGTGCCCGGGTTCGGTGGCCGGTGCGCCTCAGCCTGCCCGCGCCTCCAGTGCGAGCGCCGAGGCGAACGCCGTCACCACCTCGTCCTTCGACCACGGCACCGGCGACATGGTGATGAAGTAGTCGGCCAGCGCCAGGTCGGCGAGGTGGTCGAGGTCGCCCCCGGTGAACCCGAGGTCGGACAGGACCGGGAAATCGAGCTCGGCCAGGATGCGGCGCACGGCGCGCACGGCCCGGCTGCCGTCAGCCGAGCCGTCGTCGGACTCGCCCATGGCGTCGGCCACCCGTTCGAGCTGTTCGGGTACGTGGGCCCGCTCGCGCTCCAGGGTCTCGGCCAGGACGAGGCCGATGGTCAGGCCGTGGGGGACGTGCTTGACACCGCCGATGGCCTGGCCGAGCGAGTGCTCGGCCGTGCAGTCCGAGATGTTCATGGCCAGCCCGGCCATCATCGAACCGCACGACATGCCCGAGCGCGCCACGGGGTCCGTGCCGTCCCGGTAGGCGGCCACCAGGGCGGGTGTCATCATGCGCACCGCCTCGAGGGCGATGCCGTCGCCGATCGGGGTGCGTACCTTGGCCACGATGGCGGCGATGGCCTGGGCCAGTGCATCGACACCCGTGTTGGCCGTCATGGCCGGCGGCATCGAGTAGGTCAGCACCGGGTCGACCAGCGCGTACTGCGCCCGCAGGTTGGCGTTGGCGATCCCGTTCTTGCGTCCGGCCGCGGGGTCCGAGACCACCGAGCCGCCGGAGACCTCTGACCCGGTGCCGGCACTGGTCGGCACCGCCACGAGTGCGACCTCCGGTAGCGGGAAGCCGGGGGCGCGGGCCAGGAACTCGGTGAAGGTGAGTCCGAGCTGGCCGCACAGCCGGGCCGCCTTGGCGGTGTCGATGACCGACCCCCCGCCGATGGCCACCAGGGCGGTGGCGCCCGATGCCACGAGCGCGGCGGTGGCGGAGTCCACCATCTCGATCGTCGGCTCGGCCGCCGGCTTGTCGAACCGGGTGAGCGTCAGGCCGGACCGGGCCGCCATCCCGGTCAGGAGGTCGGCGACCGCCGGATTGTCCTGCTCGATGCCCTCGTCGACCATGAGGAAGACCCGGGTGGCGTCGAGCTCGGTCAGGACGTCCGGAAGGGTCCCCGAGACACCTTCGCCGAAGCGGATCTTGACCGGGAGGTGGTTGCCGAAGGCGGGAATGGCGTGCATGGGGTCTCCGTGGTTCGTGGGGAGGGGTTTCCATCGCCGGCTGCGTGCGGCGGGTGCCGCGGCGACACCACGCAGGATGGTCCCTGGGACGCGGGGCTGCAAGCCGGGCGTGCCTGCGCCGCCCGGCCACCGGGGTGTGCCGGATGGCTAGCGTGGGACACGGGCCGGGCGCCCGAGGGGGCGGCCCGGACCCGGGGGAGGGAACCGCATGACGACGATCTCGGGACGGGTGGACGGGTCACCGACAACCGACGCACCCCGGCGCGACCCGGCGTCCGACATCGGGGTGCGCCGGGTCACCCTCGAACCGTGGGGCGTGCAGGTGGGACCGTTCACCCACCTGGCCGCCGAACGCGACCGCCTGTCCCGACTGCGGTTCGA
>Ga0302279_10005897_pt1 | contig 13386 bp, 10 predicted proteins | sample III_Bog_N3_3_FD_194541 | JGI IMG/M metagenome (GOLD analysis project Ga0302279, IMG submission 194541) | Peat permafrost microbial communities from Stordalen Mire near Abisko, Sweden - III_Bog_N3_3 | ecosystem: Environmental > Terrestrial > Soil > Wetlands > Peat | place: Sweden: Abisko...
CGAGACGCGCGATGAGGCGCAGGCACCACCAGGTGGGGTTGGCGATGTAGTTCTTGCCGTCCTCAAGAGGATTGCCCCAGGCGTTGAGCTCGGGCCGGCTTTGCAGCGGAATCCAGAAGTCGGTGGAGCCGCCTGCCTCAAGGCCCTCAAATCCCTGCGCGGCAACGCCGACGATGGTCATGGGTTGGCTATTCACGTAGAGGGTTTTTCCGAGGACTGCGGGATCGCGGGCGAAGCGACGGGTCCAGTAGTTGTAACTGAGGACGGCGAGGGGCGCGTGATCGGTCTCGTCCTGCGGGCTGAAGCCGCGGCCGAGGGGCAGGCTGACGCCGAGGCCGGAGAAGAATGTTCCGCTCACCATGTCGCCTTCCGCCTCTTCGGGACTGGCGCCAATGCGGACGGCGACTTTGCTGTTCGAGAGTGGCACGTAGGCCATCACCGGCGAGAGCGTCTTGCCCTGTTGGCGCAGCGCATCGTAGACCGGGTAGGAAAATGTCTGTTCGGAATCGATGGTGCCAGTTCCGCGGGGCGCGTTTGAAGTCCGCAAATACACAAGCCGATCGGGATCGGAAACGGGCAGCGACTTGAGCAGCACGGCGTTCATGACGCTGAAGACCGCGGTGTTGGCGCCGACGCCGAGGGCGAGCGTGAGGATGGCGGTGAGCGCGAAGCCGGGGCTCTGCGCGAGCGAGCGCAGGCCGAAGCGGAGATCGCGCACGAGCTTGTCGAGCATCTGCCAGCGGTTTTTCAGGTAGAAACGCTCTTCGGCCAGGCGGGTGTTGCCGAAGTCGCGGCGGGCCTTCCACTGTGCATCGTCGTCACTGAGGCCTTCGCTGCGCAGCTGGTCGGCTTCGAGCGCGAGATGCGCCTTGATCTCCTCGGCAAAATCTTCTGCACTGCGTTTGCGCTTGAACATGGTTATGCCTCCTCGCCCTGGAGTCCGCTGTTCGTATCGAGAATCAAGCCCATGGCGCGGGTGAGGCGGCGCCACTCGCCGGTTTTCTCCACAAGCTGCTCGCGGCCTTTGGGGGTGAGCGAGTAAAAGCGCGCCTTGCGGTTGTTGTCGCTGACGCCCCACTTGGCGCGAATCCATTTCTTGTCTTCAAGCCGCTGCAGGGCGACGTAGAGCGAGCCGTGATCGACGAGAAAGACGTCTTCAGACTGGCGCTGGATGCTGCGGGCGACGCCCTGGCCGTGGCAGGGGCCGAGCAGGAGGGTTTTGAGGATGAGCAGGTCGAGCGTGCCCTGGAGGAGAGCGATGCGATCGTCGTTGCTGTCTTGGGTAGCCATTCGACCCAAGTATCCGCCCGTTTGGGTAGAATGTCAACCCGAAGAAGAAAATTGATTTGAGTGGAGGGGTTTGTCGCGAGTCAGGGCGGAGCGCGCCAGCATGATGCCTGTGAGGTTCATGCCATTCAAGAGCAACCGCAGATCCTTCGACTCGGTCGCCGCGGCGACCTTCGTTCAGGATGACAGTGCCTTGTTTTGTTGTGACCTTTGGAAACAGGACACTCAGCCGATGGAGAACTGGCCGGAGGCGAGATCGCGCTCGGCTTCGGCGAGGCTCTGGGGACGGCCGAGATCGCGCCAGTAGCAGCCGACGGCGCGAAAGGCGGCGATGGTTTCACCCTGGGACGCGAGACGAAGATACGCATCGACGATGGAGAAGGTTCCCTGCTCGGTGAGCCTGGCGAAGATGCGCGGCGAGACGACGTGGATGCCGGAGAAGGCGAGCGGCTCCAGTGGCAGGGCCGTCGTGGCGGAGCCTTCGTCCGTATCGCGAGTGCTGCGCCCGCGGAGTTGGCCCCGCTCGTCAAAGAGCAGTTGGCGCGAAGAGGCGCGCTGCTCGACGGCGAGCGTGGCGAGGGCGGAGTGCGCGGTGTGGAACTGAACCATGCGGGCGAGGTCGATGGTGCTGAGGACATCGACGTTGTGGACGAGGAAGGGCTCGTCCTGATTTGATGCGAGAAAAAAGGGCGCGGCTTTTTGGAGTCCGCCGCCGGTGTCGAGCAGTACCTCTTCGCGCGACACTTCAATGCGCATGTCGAAGTTGCGATGGGCGGCGAGGTAGTCGACGATCATCTGCGCGTGGTGATGGACGTTGATGATGACGTCGTCGATACCGAAGGCGCGGAGGCGGGCGAGGGTGATCTCAAGCAGGGCGTGGCCGGCGAGGGTGACGAGGGCCTTGGGGCGATCGGCCGTGAGCGCGCCGAGACGCGTGCCAAGGCCGGCGGCGAGCACCATGGCCTTCACTGGCTGGCTTGCTCCGCGATGAGTTCAAGCGAGGCGGATTTTTCGGGGAAGGATTTTTCGAGCTCGACGTGGCGCAGGACGACCTGGACACCGCTGACGCCGCGCAGGTGTTTGGCCAACTGCTCGGCGAGATAGACGGAGCGGTGCTGGCCGCCGGTGCAGCCGAAGGAGACCATGAGGTTTTTGAAGCCGCGGCTCTGATAGCTGGCGACGCTGCGATCGACGAGGGAGAGGACGCTCGATAGAAACTGGTGGACGCTCTCCTGGCGGTTGAGGTAGTCGATGACCTCGGGATCGCGGCCGGTCAACGCGCGGAACTGCTCTTCACGGCCGGGGTTGGGCAGGCTGCGGCCGTCGAAGACAAAGCCGCCGCCGTTGCCGGATTCGTCGGCAGGCATCTCGCGATGAAAGCTGAAGCTGAAGATGCGCACCTTGAGGTCCTGCGCAGAGGAGGCGATGCTGAGGAGCTTGTCGGACGCGAGCATGTTGTTGAAGGCTTCCATGAGCGCGGGGAGGGCGATGGGGAGCTGGACGTTGTGGGCGAGCCAGCGCAGGTTTTTGAGCGCGTAGGGCACGCTCTCAAGAAAGTGGACCTTGCGCTCGTAGAAGCCGCGGAAGCCGTACGCGCCGAGAGCCTGGAGGATGCGCACGTAGACGAAGGCGTAGTAGTGGCGCAGGAAGGCTTCGCGATCGACGGGGATGTGTGTGGAGAGCGCGTCGAGATAGTGCTGGAGCAACTGCTCGCGCAGCTCGGGCGGCAGGTCGGCTTTGCCGTCGAAGAGGAGCGAGGCGATGTCGTAGTGGAGCGCACCCTTGCGGCCGCCCTGGTAGTCGAGGAAGTAAGGCCGGCCGTCGACGAGCATGACGTTGCGCGATTGGAAATCGCGATAGAGGAAATAATCGCGGCTGGCGGTGAGAAGGAACTTGGTGAGGCGGGCGAAGTCGTGCTCGAGGGCCTGCTCGTTGAAGGGCACGCCGGAGAGGCGCAGAAAATAATACTTGAAGTAATTCAGGTCCCAGGCGATGGACTGGCGGTCGAAGCTGGCACGCGGATAGCAGACCTTGTAGTTGATGTCGCGGCCGGCTTCGACCTGGAAACGAGGCAGAGCGGCGACGACTTTGCGGTAGGCATCGACGGCCGCGGGAGCGATGGAGGCGCCGGAGCGGTTCTTGCCGAGGAAGTCGAAGAGGGTGGTGTCGCCCAGGTCCTGCTCGAGGTAGGCGTTCTGGGTGAGGTCCTGGATGTAGATTTCGGGAACGGGGAGGCCGCAGCGATGGAAATGGCGGGAGAAGTCAAGGAAGGCGATGTTTTCTTCGCGGACGGGATAGAGGATGCCGATGGCGGATTGTCCGGCGCCGGTGAGGCGGACGATGGAGCGGCCGGAGCCGCCGAGCTGGCCCTGGAGCGGGTCGACGTGTTGTGCCGGGGAGTGGAAGTGCTGCTCGAAGAGCCGCTTGAGAACGTCCATGAAGGTCTTTCCGGGAATTGCCCTGGGTGCTTCACTCACGATACTGACCGCGGGGAGTGGCGCGCAAGGCGGGTTGAGCGCGGCTGAGGACTGCGTCTTTGAAGACCAGTGGTGGGACGCGGACAAAGCCGCCACAAATGCTGAGAGCCACCCGGAGGCGGCTCATTTTGAAGCACTTGGAGATTGATGGTGCCGAAGAAGGGACTCGAACCCCCACACCCTTGCGAGTACGTGGACCTGAACCACGCGCGTCTGCCAATTCCGCCACTTCGGCACGGTACACAAGTTCAACTGGACTCAGCTGAACCGGCAGCAGTTCTGAGTCTCGCAAATGCGGGTGGCTGTGTCAAATGGGTGCAGCCGGACAAACATGCTGTGAGGGCCGGGGATTCGAAGCCCGGCCCTCAGGGTTGAGGCCGCTCCTAGTACTACAGTTCTACTTGTTCCTTGTTGCAGAAAAAGGGCAATGGCCCGCGCCTAAAGGCCGCGCAATCTTGCTCTCGTTCAGGGGGTTGAAACCCCCTGCTCCCTCCGGAATCTCCGATCTACAACTGTAGTACTAGGAACTTGTTGAAAGAGCGCTGGGGGCGGTTCGATCTGGCCTTCCATTCCCTCAGGGGCTAAAGCCCGCTGCTGAAACTGAGGAGGTTAACGTACGGGCTGAAGCCCGTACCCTTCAAAACCGGGACTCCCGGGAGCATTTCAACAAGCTGCTAGACGAGCCTGGCGTCGAGGACGATTTCGGTGTTGTTGGCGAAGAGCTTGGAGATGGGGCAGCCGGCCTTGGCGTCGGCGGCGGCCTTGTCGAAGGCTTCCTGGGTGGCGCCGGGGACGGTGGCGGTGGTGGTGAGCGCGATCCTGGTGATGGCGAAGCCGGCGTCGGTCTTGGCCAGGGTGACGGCCGCTGCGGTCTCGATCTTTTCCGGTGTCAAGCCAGCGCCGCCGAGCTGCGCGCCCAGAGCCATGGAGAAGCAGCTGGCGTGGGCGGCGGCGATCAGCTCCTCGGGGGTGGTGCCGGAGTCCGCGCCTTCAAAACGGGTGGCGAAGCTATAGTTGGCGTCCTTGAGCACGCCGGTTGCCGTGGAGATGGTGCCTTTGCCTTCTTTGAGTGATCCTGTCCAAACTGCGCTTGCCTTGCTTGCCATGTGTCCCTCCTTGGGGGAATCCGAACGAGCGGATGCTGTGTGAGTGAAATTTGAGCCCAGTGCACGCGGGGGAAGTCCGCGCCGTCACCTGAGTGTTGATGCAACCAGCGCCGGTGGGGTTTCCGGCCGGCGGGGCTCTCGTCCCTCTCTATGCTAATCTGTCGAGCATGTTGCCCGAGCGGCCCCAGGCGCTGGACCCCGATTTCCGAGCGGATGTCTCACATGCCGGTGCGGGTGAGCCGTCTCTGCGGCAGGATGCGGGGGCGGTGGATCATCATTGCCAGATCTGCCCCAACTGCGGGCACCGGCTGACCGGGCACAGCTGCAAGCTGGTGTGCGTGGAGTGCGGGTACTACATGAGCTGCGCGGATTACTATTAGGGCATTTTCCGAATTTGTGTGGTGTTTTTGAGTGGAGCGCAAGGGTTGAGCGGCCTTCACTGCGTCGCGCAGATAGGCGGGTTGCTAGGTGCTCTCCCGTTGGCGAAGATTGTGGAGGACGAGCGAGGCAATCTGAATATCCTGCACGGCGACGCCGGTGAGATCGGCGATGGTGATGTCCTGCTGCGCCTTGCGCCCTGATGCGGGATTTGCGACGATTTCGCCGATTTCCACGAGGTTCTGCGGGGCGATGAATCCCTGCCTGAGGGCGTAGGAGCTATCGCCAAACTGCGCGCATTGGCTGCGGCTGTCGACGGCGCAGACCCGGGCGCGCCGGAACAGCGCAGGCTCGAGCTCCTGCTTGCCGCCGCCGTCCGCGCCGACCGCCGTGATATGGGTACCGGGCCTGACGTCGCCATCGCCAAGAAGCCACAGCCGGGACGAGGTTGTGGTGGCGATCAATTGAGAGTTGGCCGCCAGCTCTGCAATGCCGGACGCAATCTGCACATCGAATCCATCTGCACGAAACGCACGGGCACGCTGCGGAGACCGAGCCCAGAGCAGCACGCGCCGGCACGGTGTTACCTCTTTGAGGTATTCGAGCTGAAGCCTCGCCTGGATTCCAGCGCCGATGACACCGATCTGCTGGACGTTTGCCGGAGCCAGGTATTTTGCAGCGACAGCGCCGGCGGCGGCGGTGCGAACGTCCGTGAGATAGCCTTCGTCCTCAAGGATGGTCAGCAGCTCGCCTGTCCTGCTGCTGAAGACGAGAACAACGCCGTTGCTCGAAGGCAGCCCAAGCTCAGGGTTCTGCCAGAAGCCGGTCGCAATCTTGACGGTAAAGGTGTCGTTTCCCCGGATGTATCCGTACTTGATGTGGCAGTCTCCGGGCGGATCGTCAAAGTCCATGTGGCCGACGGGCGGGATGACGGCCTGGCCGCGGGAGTAGGCGACAAAGGCATGCTCCATCGCCGCAATCACTTGCGCCGGGCGAATGGCCTGCTCGATCTCTGCGCGGTGATAGACGGTTGCCATCAGAGCAGTCCCCGGACTCTCTCGGAGAGGTTGCCGCCGCAGATGACGACGGCAACCGTTTTTCCGCGGTAGCGCGCGGCGGTCGTGGCGAAGGCGGCCAGGGCGACCCCTGCCGCACCTTCGATCCTCCATTGCCTGGCGCGGTGAACGAGGCGCATGGAATCGAGGATCTCGTCTTCAGAAACCAGGACGCACGAATCGATGACATGGCTGCAGACTTCGAGCGTGATCGACCCCTCCTCGAGTCCGCCGGACGTGCTCTCCGAAAGGGTGGGCTTTTCATCGACCGGGAGCATCCATCCGGCCTTCAAGGCCTGGTAGAGAACCGGAGAGTTCAGCGGCCAGCAGCCCACAACCTCTGTGTGGGGAGAAGCATATTTGAGATACGCTCCGATACCGCCGATCAGTCCGCCTCCGCCGACGGCAACGAAAACGGCATCGAGCCGGGGAACCTGTTGCAACAGTTCAACGGCGATGGTGCCCTGCCCGGCCAGCACATCGCGGTCGTTGTAGGGGGAGATATAGAGCCTGCCCGAGTCGATTGCCGAGTTGCGCGCGGTTAGCTCGGCGTCGAGGGGATCGGCGCCGGCGCGCTGAATGCTGGCGCCATACTCCTCAATCCGCCGGGCCTTCTGGGGCGCTACCTGTGCGGACACATACACGTGGGCAGAGATTCCAAGACGTTTGGCCGCTGCCGCAACGCCCAGGCCGTGATTGCCGTTTGAAGCTGTGACGACGCCGCACTTCATTTGCTGTGGCGTGAGCTGAAGAATCCGGTTGGTGGCGCCACGCAGCTTGAACGAACCGGTCTCCTGTTCATTTTCGAGCTTGGCAAAGATGCGGCAGCCGCTTTCCGGAAAGAGGTCAGAGATCTCTTCGCTCGGGGTGCGACGGACTGCGCCGCTCATTCTCTCGTGGGCCGCGAGGATAGCCGGCCCCAGGACTTGAACGGAATACGGGCTCGACTCGCTGCCGCCGTTGTGTGGCTCTGTCATCGGTTCTCTCATCTCTCAATGACCGCTCGATCGAAGGATTGCGGTCGTTCCTGCAACAGGGGAGCACAGGAGGCATCTGTGCAGTATGCTGGCGCGGCCCAGAACCCTTTCAGGTTACCTCCGCGGCGGCCTCCGAGGCGATGGGCTGGAGGGGCGGGATCGCAATCAGGTGGGCGCGGGTGAGCACCTTGCGGGTGAGGCCGGTGAGAGCCATGCCGGCGGCCTGGCCGAGCGAGACCCAGCGGCGCTTGCCGGCGCGGAGGGTGAGTGCGGGGACGTCGTCCTCAAAGACGGTGCGGATGCGGACGTAGTAGTTGACCTGCATGATGGCGTGGCGCAGGGTCATGCGCAGGTCAGCGTCGGGGACGGCGGGATCTTTGAGCTGGGGGAGCTGCCAGAGGCCGGGCATGACGGTGTGGGAGGCGGGGCGCTGCTCGAGGAGGACTTCGCGGCTGGTGCCGCGTGCCTGCTTGCCGGTGCGGACGGAGAGCGCATAGGCGACTTCGCGGCTGAGCATGGGGGCGCGGGGCACGGTGAGGTGTTCGCCCCTGGTCTTGCAGGACGCGGCCACGGGGCAGACCAGGCACTGCGGGCTGCGGGGCAGGCAGATGCTGGCGCCGAGCTCCATGACGGCCTGGTTGAAGTCGCCGGGGTGGGCGGGGTCGAGCAGCTGGGTAGCGAGCGCCTGAATTTTGCGCTTCAGAGCGGCGGCGCTGGAGCCGGGGGTGAACTCCCAGCCCTCAAGCCGGCAGAGAACGCGCTCCACGTTGCCGTCGACCACGGCGACCGGCTCGCCGAAGGCGATGCTGGCGATGGCGGCGGCGGTGTAGGCGCCGATGCCGGGGAGGAGGCGCAGCTCGGCGCTGGCGGCCGGCAGCGCGCGCGACGGCTGGCCTGCGATGAACTGGGCGGCCTTCAAGAGCATGCGGGCGCGGCGGTAGTAGCCGAGGCCGCTCCAGAGACCGAGGACCTCCTGCTCGGGGGCCCGGGCGAGCGAGGCGAGGGTGGGAAAGCGAGCCATGAAGGCCTGGTAGCGGTCGATGACGACGGCGACGCGGGTCTGTTGCAGCATGATCTCGGAGACCCAGATGGCGTAGGGGTCGCGGCTGCGGCGCCAGGGCAGGTCGCGCTTGTTGACGGCGTACCAGGCGAGCAACTGGCGGCGGAGGGTGAGAAGCATTTCCGCCTGGCGATCGGGTGAGGGCATGGGCACAGATTACGGCATCCGGGGGCGATTGTGCCTGGCGTCGTAGAGAGCAATGCGGAACAGCTTTGTGCGGCAGCAGCGGCCAAAATGGGTTTCACCCTGGGGAGCATTCCTGAATTGAGCCCTCTCCCCAGAAAGTGGCAGGGGCAGGCACGATTCCTCATTGGTAACCATGGTATGGTTACTCACACGCTCGCCGCACGAGGGCACTGCGACGGGTTTTCGAGCAGTTCTCCAATTCATGTGCTCTGTTTAGTTGCGAGCAAGGTGGCTCTTTCTTAAGGAAAAAGCCACTGATCATCGTGCTTTCGGTGTACCGCAATTGGAGAACAGCTATCGGTCGCGTAAACCAATGTTTGCGGAGGTCTTACCATGAAACACGCTGCTCTGGTGTTGACCGCAGTGCTGCTTGCGGCGTCTGGATCTTTGCGGGCGCAGGGGAACTTCTCGTCTTCTAGCCAGTTTGCATCGACAGACCCGGTTGCACGCGACGTGGGCTATGAGGGGGCGGGCTCCGGCGGATGGGGCGGCGGCGTTGCAGCGCCGGGCGGGTCGGCGGGGCCGTTTTCAGCGATTGCGCTGGGCGTGGGCATTTCGTCGATGGGGATCCAGGTGGAGGCGGCGACCAGCCTGAGCCGGCACCTCAACGTGCGCGGGACGGGCAGCTTTTTTGGGTATACCGACAACTTTACGAGCAACGGGCTGAATGCGAATGCCAAGCTGAACCTGGCCTCGGCGGGGGCGTCGGTCGACCTGTATCCGTTTCGCGCCGGGTTCCGGGTGAGCCCGGGGGTGATGTTCTATAACCAGAACCAGCTCACGGCGGCGGTGACGGTGCCGGGTGGGCAGAGCTTCAAGCTGGACGGAACGACCTACTACTCGGCGACGACGAACGCGGTGACCGGGGCGACGCCGGTGAACGGCAATGGGACGCTGGGGCTGAACACGAACAAGACGGCGTTTACAGTGACCACGGGGTGGGGCAACATGATTCCCCGCAACGGGCATTTTTCTGTGCCGTTTGAGATTGGAATTGCAGTGATCGGCGCGCCGACGGTGAATGTGAGCCTGGGCGGATGGGCGTGCCTGGACCAGGCCCAGACCCAGTGCAGCGACCTGAGCAGCCCGACCAACCCGATTGCCGCCCAGGTGCAGAGCAACCTGGCTGCGCAGGAGGCCAAGTGGGTGAGCGACCTGAAGCCGCTGAACATCTATCCGATCATCTCCGTCGGCGTGGCGTATAGCTTCCATCTGCGGTAGATTCCCACGATACGCACAAATCCGGTGAGCGCTATGTGATGTGCAGGCGCTTTAGGGCAGGCGTGCCGCGTGAAGCCGTTTCCACTGGTCGGGGAGCCAGTTAGGCAGTTCGCTTCTGCGCACCTGGGATAAGTTCGTCAGCAACTGCGTGAGATACAGTTGCGGGTCTATGTCGTGCCGGCGGCAAGTGCTGGTGAGGCTGGCCAGGATCGCCGCCGTTCTGCCGCCACGCGGATTGCCCACGAAGAGGCTGTTCTTTCGATTGAGAACGACGCGCTTCATCTCGCGCTCCGAGACGTTGTTGTCGATAGCCACCGCACCATCCGAGCAGAACACGTTCAGTTCCGCCCACTGGCTCAGGGCGTAGTTCACCGCCTCGGCCATCGGATGCTTGGGCAGCAGCTGCTCCTTCCAGGTAAGAAGCCGTTCGCGTAATTGAGCCAACAGGGGCGCCGACTGCTGCTTACGCAACTTCAGACGCTCTTCCACGGAAGCTTCTTTGCCCTGCCTCTCGATCGCATAGAGAGCACGCACCCGCTCTACCGCTTCCCGCGCTATCTCGGGAGCAGCCTTCTCCGCATCGATCACCTTTCTCTTCATGTGCGCCCAACATCCTGCACGCGTGATCTCATTGCCTGCAACGACACCGTTGTAGCCGCCATAAGCGTCTGCAAGCAGAACCTGACGATAATCTTTCAGAAAATACTTCGGTCCATCACGACCTCGATTCAACGTGAAGTCGAAGACGTTGTAAGGATAGCCGTCGTCGCCGACATAGACCCACATGCGAGCATTGGTGGTTTTGCCCTTGCTCAGCATGGGCATGATCGTGTCGTCGGTGGCCACCACGTGCGAGGCCCGCACTCGCTCCGCCATCAACTCCCACAACGGTTGGGCCAGATCGGCCATGTCTCCGCACCACACCGATTGCGTGGCCCGCGAAATCTCGAACCCCTGCCGCTCGAAGATGTCCTCTAAACGATATAAAGGGACGTAATCTGAAAACTTGCTGGTAGCGATGTAGGCCAGCAGTCCCGGCCCGGCCATGCCCTTGTCGATTGCCATCTCCGGCTTGGCTGCGGTTTCCATTTGCGGATTATTTCCATTGCGCTCGCAGCCCGTGCAGGCATACTTCTTCCGCAAATGATGGATGCGTTCGAAGTGGCCGGGAAGATATTCCACCTGCCAGCTTTCGTCCGTGCCGATCTGCTTGCGCTCGATGCCGCAGCAGGGGCAGGCACGTTCTGCCGCGTTCAACTCGTGGACGCAGGTAGTTACAGGAAGATTTTCGAAGTTGGCAAGATTGCGCCGTCCTTTGCGACGCTTCACGCGTCGAAGTTCTTCCGGCGCTTCGGTGCGGGATGGAAGATCGTCCGGGTTAACCGGCTTGCGATCCATCTCCTCGGCGAAGTTGAGAAGCATCTGCGCCAGATCACCCGAGGATTGAAGACGATCAGCGCGAGGGCCGTAGTACCACTTCTTGTATCGCTCCAACTCAAGCTGCAGCCGAAGCATCTCGACACGCAGCTCGTCGCCTCGTCTGGCCTCTTGTTCCGCACGCCGCTCGTGTTCATCAGCGCGTCGCTTCTCGTCGTCACGCTCTTGCATCAGCGTGCGCAGCAGGGCCTTCAGCGCATGGCTGTCATCGGGCAGAGCAACAAGATTGGCTGCGTTGTCCACTTACTTATTGGACGTAAGTCGAGCCTCCGAAGTTACCTCACGCACTAACTCTTTGCACGTTGATTTTGTTGGTTCCGGCTGCGCGTTCATAGCGCGGCACACGCTTCAGCTTCGACATATCGATCCCATCAAGGATCATCGCAAGTTCGCTTGCACGCAACTCAATCGATCGCGCTCCTGGAGCTATCCGCGGCAGCTTGAAAACTCCCGCTTCAAGACGCTTGTACCACAGCACAAATCCGTCACGATCCCATGTCAAAATCTTCAACCTGTCTCCACGACGCGAGCGAAATACGAACAGGCTGTTGCCGGAAGGGTCCTGGCCGATCACCGACTTCACTCGCTCCGCGAGTCGATCGAAACCACAGCGCATGTCCGTGGCCTCAGCCGCCAGCCAGATGCGCGGTCCCTGCGAATGATCCAACGCATGCAGACTTGGCAGTCCGATCATGCTTCGGTCTCCAGCACGGTCAGCAAGGCTCGCAGATGACTCGCATCGAATCCAGGCTCTACCAAAATGCTGCGCCCCTTGCTCAGGCGAATCTCGATTGCTGGATAACGTTCCGGCGCCGGCGTTCGTTGCTCGCTCGACGCCTTGACTTTTACTTCTACAAACTTCGCCGCTTCGCCCTCGCGAACTCGCTTCTTCCAATCGTAGAACTGCGAATCACGAATCCCGCGGTCACGACAGAATGCTGCCACCGTTTGACCGCTTTGACTCTGCTCTGATATCAAGCCTCGCCACTTCGTCCATAGCTCTGCCATGTGCTGTTTCATTCCTCAAGAATGCGACATGACAAAGACCTAAACAAGATGGGCTTTACATAGCGCTCACCAAATCCGGGTGCGCCAAGGGGGAGGAAGCTCAATTCTGAAGGGGTGCTTTAACCAGGTTCGGGAAAAGGCCAGGTTTCGCGCAATCGTCCCCGGAAAACATCCCTCAAGGGGCTGAAGCCACGCAGATTTGATTTCCCTTACGGCACGGGGCCCAGAGGGCACCCCGCCGTGCCCTGACACTTCTTGCCACTGCCGTTGAGTATTTCCGCAGCATGTTAGAGCAAAACCACGATAACAGTGCCCAGTTGAGCGGTGTGCGGGGTGTTGATTTCTTAAGGAAATCAACGCTTTGAAGATGTGGCTTAGGGTATATCTATCGTGATTTTGCTTTAGGTCAGCAACTCCCCGACAATTCCCGCCGCAGACTGGAGCGCCGCGCCAATCTGCTCCTGGTCTTTGCCGCCGGCTTCGGCGATCTCGGGTTTGCCACCGCCTGAGCCGCCCACCAGCTTGGCTACGGCGCCAACCAGCTTGCCGGCCTGGATGCGCTTGGTCAATCCGGGCGTGACGCCGGCGATGAGAGCGACTTTGCCCTCGGGCTGCGCGGAGGCGAGCACGACTACGCCCTCGCCGAGCTTCTGCTTGAGGTTGTCGACCAGGGTGCGGAGCTGGCCGCGTTCGAGCGAGTCGGCCCGCAGCGTGACCAGGCGCACGCCCTTCACTTCAACGGCGCGGTTCAGAGCTTCATCGAGCGCGCCGGCGGCGGACTTCATGCGCATCTCTTCGAGCTCGCGGCGGAGGCGCTTCAGCTCGTCTTCCTGCGAGACCAGCTTGGCGCGGAAGGCCTCGGATGGGCTGTGCCCTGCGGGCGCGGGGGCAAGCTGTGCGGCGATCTGGGCTACTTCGTAATCCTGGCGGAAAGCATCGAGCGACCCGAAGCCGCTGATGGCCTCAAGCCGACGAACGCCGGAGGAGACCGAGCCTTCCGAGACGATCTTGATGAGGCCGATCTCGCCGGTGGCGGAGGTGTGCGTGCCGCCACATAATTCCGTAGAGAAGCCGTCTGACAGCTTGACCACGCGGACCTTGTCGCCGTACTTTTCGCCGAACAGGGCCATGGCGTGGTACTCGTTGACGGCCACGTCGATGGGCACGTCTTCGAGCGTTTCGACCCTGGCGTTG
>Ga0302279_10005899_pt1 | contig 13385 bp, 12 predicted proteins | sample III_Bog_N3_3_FD_194541 | JGI IMG/M metagenome (GOLD analysis project Ga0302279, IMG submission 194541) | Peat permafrost microbial communities from Stordalen Mire near Abisko, Sweden - III_Bog_N3_3 | ecosystem: Environmental > Terrestrial > Soil > Wetlands > Peat | place: Sweden: Abisko...
AGAACCTGGAGCGCCTCGTAAGCCGGGCGGCGGCCCTCCCGGGGCGGCAGCTTGTCTTCGCCCATTTGTTCGGGAGCCACGTCCGCTACCTCGACCGGTATCCGCGCCGCTTCGACCGTTTTAAACCCGCCGACGACGGCGGGCCGCTGCGCTCAAGCTACGACAACACCATCCTCTACACCGATACGGTCCTGGCCGACCTGATCGGGATCCTCCAGCGCCGACACGATTCGTCCTGCCTGCTCTACGTGAGCGACCACGCCGAGGACGTCCTCGACTCCCGGCCTGACAAATACCTATTCCGCGACGAGACGCTGGCGACCAACCCGATGTACGAGGTTCCCTTTTTCGCGTGGTTCTCGCCGGAGTACATCCGGGACAACGGCGCCTTTGTGGCGAAGGGGGTCGCCGCGGCCAGGAACCGCCGGTTCCAGGACCGGGAGCTCTACCTGGAGATCATGGACCTCGCCCGGCTGCGCCACCCGCTCTACGATCCCCGCGCGAGCCTGTTCTCGCCGGATTTCGTGGAACGCGTCCGGCGGGTCGGCGTCATGGGCCGGGTCTACCGGGGCGCTCCCGGCGTCGTGAAGTCCGCCGGCATCGTGTCCAGCAGGTGAACCGCGGGGATCAGGTTTCTGAGGCCGGCCGGCGACCGCCAAGGAACTGCGTGCGGTGGAGCTGCGCATAGAGGCCGCCGGCCTGGAGCAGCTCCCCGTGCCGGCCGCGCTCGACAATCCGGCCCCGGTCCAGGACCAGGATCAGGTCGGCGTTCTGGACCGTGGAAAGCCGGTGGGCGATGACGAGGGATGTGCGGCCCTTCAACGCCGTCTCAAACGCGGCCTGGATCGCCCTCTCCGACTCCGAGTCGAGGTGCGCCGTCGCCTCGTCGAGGATGACGAAGGACGGGGCCTTGAGGAGAAGCCGGGCGATGGCAACCCGCGCCCGCTCGCCACCCGACAGGCGGTGGCCGCGCTCGCCGATCACCGTGTCGAGGCCCTGGGGCAGCGCCGCCACCACCGCCGCGATCTGCGCGTCCTCGAGCGCCCGGGCGAGCTCGGCCGCGCTCGCCCCCGGCCTGGCGTAGAGCAGGTTGGCCCGGATCGTGTCGTGGAAGAGGTGGGCGTCCTGCATCACCATCCCGACGGCGCTCCTCACCGATTCCAGGGTCGCGTCGCGAAGGTCCACGCCGTTGAAACGGATCGCGCCCGAGCGCACGTCGTAGAGCCGCGCGGCCAATTGGGCCAGGGTGGTCTTCCCGGCCCCGGAAGGCCCGACCAGGGCGATCATCCGGCCGGGTTCGGCCGCGAAGCTGACACCGTGGAGGATCTCCCGCTCCGGGTGCCCGCCCGGGACGGCGACCGACTCCAGCGAGGCGAGCGAGACCTCGGCGGCCGTCGGGTAGCGGAATGACACGTTGTCGAACTCGACCCGGATCGGGCCCGGCGGCACGTCCGCCGCGCCGGGCTTCTCGGTCACCGTGGGCTTCAGGTCGAGCACCTCGAAGACGCGCTCGAAGGACACGAGCGTGGTCATGACGTCGACCTGGAGGTTGGACAGGGCCGTGATCGGGCCGTAAAGGCGCATCAGGTAGGAGACCAGCGCGACCACGGTGCCGATGTCCAGGACGCGGGAGACGGCCTGCACGCCCCCCCAGCCGTACACGACGGCGACGGCCAGCGACGCCACCAGGCCCAGGCCGATGAAGAGGAACCGCGATGAGGTTGCGACGGCGAGCCCGACGTCCCTCACCCGGCCCGCCTGCAGCTCAAAGGCCGCCTTCTCCTCCGCGGGGCGGCCGAAGACCTTGGACACCGTCGCCCCGGCGACGCTGAAGCGCTCCACCATGAGGCTGTTCATGTCGGCCATCCGGTCGAAGTTCTCCCGCATGAGCGTCCGCATGCGGCGGCCGAGCCAGCGGGCGGGCCAGACGAAGAGCGGGACCAGGACCAGCGAGGCCACCGTGAGACGCCACGACAGCGTGAACATGGCGGCCAGCACGAGCGCAACGGTCACGACATTGCCCACGGCCGTCGACAGGATGTCGGTGAACGCGTCGCGCACCCCCGACACGTCGCTGTTCAGCCGGCTCACCAGGGCACCCGTCCGCGCGCGGGTGAAGAACGCAAGGGACATCCGCTGGATGTGGACGAAGACGCGGGTCCTGAGCTCGAAGACGATCTCCAGCCCGACCTGGGCGGCGATCCGCCGCTGGAAGAAGTTGAGCGCCGCGTCCGCCACGGAGACGCCCGCGGCAACGAGCGCCAGCCTGACGACCAGCCGGGCGTTGCCCGCGAGGATGCCGCTGTCGATGAGCTTCCGGTAAATGAGCGGGTTGACCACGCCCGCGCCCGCGTCGAGCACCACCAGGAGCATGAAGAAGGAGAGGATCCCCGCGTAGGATCGCGCCAGGCCCAGGATCCGCGGGAGGGTCCCGGGCGCCACCTTGTGCTTCAGGACCTCCGCGTCCTTCTGCAGCGAATGGATCCCCCGCCACATCCCGGGGTTCATGGCGGGCGGTCAGGTCCCGGCGCCCAGCCCGGGATAGTCGAGGGTTGCGAAGTGGTCGGCCAGGGTCTCGGCGCGGCGGATGACCCTGAAGTCGGACCCGCCCTGCCAGAGGACCTCGGCGGAGCGGAGTTTTCCGTTGTAATTGAACCCCATCGCGTGGCCGTGGGCGCCGGTGTCGTGGATCACCATGAGGTCGCCGATGGCCGGGTCGGGAATTTCCCGGTCGATCGCAAACTTGTCGTTGTTCTCGCAGAGCGATCCGGTGACATCGTAGACCTTTCGGGCCCCGCCCTCCCTCCCGGGTACGGAGATGTGGTGGTAGGAGCCGTACATGCCCGGGCGCATCAGGTTGGCCATGCTCGCGTCCAGCCCGACGTAATTCTTGTAGATGGCCTTCTTGTGGAGGACGCGGGTCACCAGGTAGCCATAGGGGCCGGTGATCATGCGCCCGCACTCCATCACGATCCGGACCGGCGCCAGCCCGGCCCCGCCGACGACCCGGTCGTACACCTCCCGGATCCTCCGGCCCACGTAGGGCAGGTCCACCGCCGTCTGACCCGGCCGATAGGGAATGCCGATTCCGCCGCCGAGATTCACGAACTCGAAGCGGATGCCCACGCGCGCGCTGATCTCGACCACGAGCTCCAGGAGCATCTGCGCAGTCTCCACGAAATAGTCGGGATTGAGCTCGTTGGATGCCACCATGGCGTGGAGGCCGAAGCGCTTCACGCCCTTGTCCCGGGCGATCCGGTAACCCTCGAAGAGCTGGTCGCGCGTGAACCCGTACTTGGCCTCCTCGGGCTTTCCGATGATCACGTTGCCCTCCTTCAGGGGGCCGGGATTGTAGCGGAAGCACAGGACGTCCGGAAGCTTCCCGCCCAGGCTCTGCTCGAGGAAGGCGATGTGGCTGATGTCATCCAGGTTGATCAGGGCGCCAAGGTCGGCCGCCGCCCGGTACTCGGCCGCCGGCGTGTCGTTGGAGGTGAAGCAGATGTCCGCGCCCTTCATTCCAACCGCGCTGCAAAGCCGGAGCTCGGCCAGCGAGGAGCAGTCCCCGCCGAGACCCTCGCGCCGGAGCAGCTCGAGCACGTGCGGATTGGGCAGGGCCTTTACCGCAAAGAAATTGACGAAGCCACCGGGCACCCAGGAAAAGGCGTCGTAAAAGGCCCGGGCGTTCCGGACCATGGCCGCGGCATCGTAGATATGGAAGGGCGTGGGAACCCTCGAGGCGATCGCCTCAAGCTGGTCGCGGGTAAATGGCAGGCTCTTGTCGGTCATGTGAGGGGACAAAAGACCAAACGCCGCCCCCCTGTGTCAAGGCGCGGCCTAGGAGAGAATTTTGAACAGGAAGGCCGGGAAGGCCGGAAAGGCCCGGAGGGATGGGCCCAAATCCAGACTCTGGAACAGACTGTTGGCAGGGAAACCAGTCGTGGCCCCAGTACCGGTTGGATTATGACGGATCGAACTTCCCGCTCTTCCCGAACTTCCTGTTCAAATCCGAATTCCGGATGCTCAGGCGGCGGCGGGCTTGCGGACCTGCGAAGCGAATTCCCGGAGGACCTGGGACCGGACCTCGATCCGGTCGTCCTCGGCGATCTCCTCCGCGCTGCGCTGGCCACCGCGCTTCTGCATCATCTTGCGCATTTCCTTGAGGGCATACTGCTGGAGCTGCCGGATCCGCTCGCGCGTCACCTTGAATTTCCTGCCCACCTCCGCGAGGGTCATTTCCTTGCGCCCGTCCAGGCCGAAGCGCAGCCGGATGATCTCGGCCTCGCGCTCGTCGAGCGAGCCGACCACCAGCTTCAGCTCCGCGGAGAGATTGCGGTCGCCCAGGGTCTCCAGCGGGCTGGCGGCATTCTCGTCGCGGACGACCTCGCCCAGCGACGACCCGTCGGCGGTGTCGCCGAGGGGGGCGTCGAGGGACGCGGGATGCACGGCCACCGACTTCAAGTGCGCCACCTTGTGGATGGGAATCCTCAGCTCCATGGCCAGCTCCTCGTCGCTGGGCTCGCGGCCGAGCTTCTCGGCGAGCGTGCGGCCGGTCCGGCGCATGAGGGAAATCTTGGCGACGACGTGCACGGGCAACCGGATCGTCTTGGATTGGTTGGCCAGCGCCCGCTGCATCGAGTGCTTGATCCACCAGGCCGCATACGTGCTCAGCTTGCCCCCCTTCGCCGGGTCGTACCGGTCGACCGCCTTGATCAGCCCGAGGTTTCCCTCACTGATCAGGTCGAGCATGGGCAGGCCAAAATCCCGATAATCCTGCGCGATCTTCACGACAAGGCGCAGGTTGGCCTGGATCATGTGGTTGCGGGCCGCCTGGTCTCCCTTGCGGATGCGCGCGGCCAGCTGGATCTCCTCGGCAATGGTCAGGAGCGGGGTTTTCCCGATTTCCTGAAGGTAGAGGTGAAGGCTGTCGACGCCGCTGGCCTCGTCGCGCTGCGCGACCGGGGCGGGTGTTTCCAGGAGCGAGGAGTCTTTCGTGGAAGTCATCATGGAAATGAATATGAACTGAGCTTAAATTGTTGACCGTTTGGTTTAAAAAAGGTTCCCTAAAAAATGCTTTTTATATCGAGGAGGCTGTGGGCTCCTTCACCCGGAGGTGGTCGAGGACCATTGCCGGGAGCCGGCCGATGATATCGGGATCGTTCATGATGCGGCCCTGGCTCACGATTCCCTCGATGAGCGCGGCAAGGCTCGCCGCCTTCTCGATCGGGTCGCAGGGTGCGATCGCCCCCTGGGCCACCGCGTCGCTGATCGCCGTCTCAAGGTAGCGCCGTTTCCGGGAGCAGATCTCGCGGACCTTGGCGCTCACCTTGGCCTCCTGGGTGCTCACCTCGGAGCCGACCGAGCAGACCGGACACCCGAGCACCCGCCCCGTCTTCCGCTTGATCTCGGCCTGTTTCTCGTGGATCCACGCGACATGGTTGACCAGCCGCTGCACCGGGGGAACGGTGGGGGCGAAATGCTCGTTAAGCCTCGGTTCCCAGCTCTCGTTCCAGAGGCGGTCGAGGGCGGCAAGCGCAAGGTCGGATTTCGAGTCGAAAAAGTAGTAAAAGCTCCCCTTTTTCACCTCCGCGCGCTCGCAAATGTCGTCAATGGTGACCGAGCCGTAACTCTCCTCCCAAATGAGGCTGAGGGCGGCTTTCATCAGTCTTTCCCTGGCGTCGCTTGTCCTTCCCATGCGCCCAATTTGTTTACTAACTAGTCAACTTGCAAGTAAAATCGTGTTTCTCACCCGTGGAAGGGCCAGAGCCTGAAGAAGTCCAGGAAGAAGACCCCGGCCACGATGTAACCGAGCGGTGAAAAGTCCCGGGGGCGGCCCAGGGCGAGCGCGAGGAGCGCCGTCGAGATGAGGCCAAAGCCGATCCCCTCGGCCACGCTGAACATGAGGGGAATCGCGAAGATCGTGAGGACGGCCGGCGCCGCGGTCCTGAAATCGCCCATCGGGATCTCGACGACCGACTGCATCATGAAGATCCCCACGATCACCAGGGCGGGCGCGGTCGCGACGGCGGGGACCGCCAGGATCACCGGTGTCAGGAAGAGCGCGAGCAGCATGAGCGCCGCCGTCGTCAGCGACGTGAGCCCGGTGCGGCCCCCGGCCTCCACGCCCGCCGCCGCCTCGACGTAGCTGACCACCGTGGAGGTCCCGAACAGCGCGCTGAGGATCGTCGCGATCGAGTCGGCAAGAAGCGCGCGGCCCGCGCGCGGCAGCCGGCCGTCGGCGTCGAGCAGACCTGCGCGCTTCGTGACCGCGATCAGGGTCCCGATGTTGTCGAACATGTCCACGAGCAGCAGGGTCAGGATGAGCGGCAGCGCCTTCACGAAGGCCGCCGCGCTGGTCAGGAACCCGAAGCTCAGCTTGAGAAAAACGGGGGCCGGCGAGTGCGGGAGGGCGAAGGGGCTCCCGGGCAGCCGCGTCACCATGCCGCCGGCCCCCGACGGGACGAGGAGGCCCGCGAGGGTGACGGCGACAATCCCAAGGACAATGGCCCCGGGGACCCGCCGGGCGACCAGGATCGCCGTGAAGACAATGCCCGCCAGGCAGAGGGCGACGGAACCGGAGGCAAAGTCGCCGGCGCCGACAAAGGTGGCCGGGTTCGAGACGACAACGCCGCCGTTCTTCAGCCCGATGAAGGCGATGAACAGCCCGATCCCGCAGGTGACCGCGATCTTCAGCGAGGTCGGGATCGACGCGATCAGCTTCTCGCGAATGCCGGTGACGGACATCGAGAGAAAGATCAGCCCGTTCACAAAGACCATCCCGAGGGCCTCCGGCCAGGGAACCCCCTTGCCGATGCAGATTGTGTAGGTGAAGAAGGCGTTGATCCCCATCCCCGGCGCAAGGACGAGCGGGTAATTCGTCAGGAACGCCATGATCGCGGTCGCCACGGCGGCCGTGAGCGCGGTCACGGTCACCAGGGCGCCGCGATCCATGCCCGCGCCCGCGAGGATCGCCGGGTTGACGGCGAGGATGTAGGCCATCGCCGCAAAGGTGGTGACCCCGGCCTGGATCTCGCGGCCGGGCGTGGTTTTATTGCGGTCGAGTTCGAAGAATTTCAGGAGCATCGGGAAATCGGGGCAATTGAGCTGCGGGGAGGGCGAGCCGGGCAATGAAATACTAGGCGGGTGCGAACGCGGCGATTGCCGCGGCCAGGCTCGCGGCGCCCTGCTCGAGCCAGCGCGCCCCCTTCTCAGCCGTCGCGAGGGTCGCATCGCCGATGATTCCCGAGGCGGAGAGGTCCCGCGTGGCCCAGGCGTGGGTCACGGGGGCCATCTCCGGGCGGAGATCTCCCGGCTGGTCCGAGCCCGGGGGGTAGTCCCGCAGCGCCCGGGCCATGGACACCAGCCGGGGGGCGGCGGCCAGCAGCCACGACGTCTCCACCTCGCCCGCGTGCATACCGAACGCGGCCTCCCGCGGCGAGACCCCCGTGTCGACCGCCGCCCGCAGGAAGTCGGCCCGCAGGCCGGTGGAGGCGCGGATCTCGCGCAGCGTCGTGGCGACAACAGCCGTGTTTCCGCCGTGCGTGTTGAGCACGGCAAGGTTCCGAAAGCCCCAGGCCTGGAGCTGGCGCGCGATCGCGAGCAGGAGGCCCCGGAGCGTCTCCTTGGAGATCATCAGCGTCCCGGGATAGCCCGTGTGCTCGTTGCTCTTGCCGACGGTGATCGGCGGCCCGACATAGCATGCCGCGCCCGCCGGCAGCCGCGCGAGCGCGAGGGAAATCCAAAGCTGGCCCATCAGGGAGTCGACGGCCACCGGCAGGTGGGGACCGTGCTGCTCGATCGCGCCCGTCGCGATGATCACCGGCGCCCATGCCTTGTCGGGCAGTTCCGCAATCCGGGCCAGCGTCATCGCCGGGAGATAGCGGTCCCGGTACGGGGGAAAGGCGGCGCTCATCGGGCCTGATGCCGGTCAATTTCTCCGATCAATCCCGCCAGTCGGGCCCCCGCCTTTTCCAGGATGGCGGCGCCCTCGGCCTGCGCCGCATCAAGGGCGGAGGCGGGCCCGGCGAGGGGCGTCACCGACTCGTCCGACCAGGGGCCGGGCGGCGGGCCGGCGGCCCCGCCCCGGCGGACGGGAGCATCGTCGGGCTCCCGGCCCGTGAGGGCGGTGAGAAGCGTCTGCAGCCGGCGACGGTCCGGGCTGCGGCGGGGATGGAAATCAAGCTCGAGGGCCGCGAGGTGGATCCGGTACACCCGCAGGTCCCGCGCCAGCCGCAAGTCCCGCGATGCGGCCGCGCAGATCTCCTCGCTCCAGGGGCTCGCGTTGAGGAGAAGCACCCGGCGGAAGCCCGAGGCCGCGACCGACCCGGCGACCTCGGCGATCAGCGCATGGGCCAGGGAGGGATCGATCGCGAAGGCGCAGCCCGCGTCCGGCCCGAAGGCGAAGCGAAGCGGCGGAATCACGAGCAGGCGCCCGTCGGGCGGACGGCGCCGGGATGCCTCGCGCAGGACGGCCATCGCCACCGTCTCCTCCGCGTCGAGCGGGTGCCCGAGCCCCCAGTCGGCCATCCCGGCGATCGGGATAACCACCAGCGTCTCCTCCCGGGCCGGCCAGGCCGCCAGGTCGGGCGACGAGAACCATGGCCAGAATGTCGCCTCATCCGCAGCGCAGAGCGGCGGGGGCGTCGGATTTGCGCCGGCGGGTCCTTCGCTCATCGGGTCACGCCTCCTCGCGGTCGCGCGCGCAGAGGAACACCAGGCTGAGCCCCATGATGACGAACATCCGCAGCGCCGCCTCCTGCCCGTTCCAGGACCGGGACTGCCACATGAGGAACCACTCGCCCCCCACGGTGATGAAGGCAAAATACCACTGCACCAGGCTCGCCGTCAGCCCGATGGCGGCCAGCGACTTCGCCCTCTCCCACCCGGCCGCGGGCGCGGCCCGGGCCTTCCAAAGCCGCAGGGCGCCCGCCCCGATCAGGATCCCGGCCGCCGCCTCCCAGGCGATGATCGCACCGTAGAAAACCCGGCAGGCCGCGGCACTGGAGACGGCCCGCCACAACCCGGAATTGCCCGGGAACGTGGTGTCCATGCTGAGCACGTGCCGGATGAACTGGTAGTTCGACCCGTAATCGGTCGCGTTGTTGAAGACGACCAGCGCGAGGAACGCGCAGGAGCAGGCCGTGAGGGCGATCTTGCAGAGCCGGATGGGCGGTGATGGGGGGGACATGGCGTGGGGATGGGAGTATCAGGGCGCGGCAAGCGCGGCAAAATCGGGGGGCGGGGTCGCATGGATCGTCTCTCCGTCGACGCAGCGGCGCCGGCCCGCGGGCCGGCTCAGCAGCTCGCTGAACGAGCGGGCGGCGAAAACGACCAGGTGGGCCGGGGCTCCCGGCGCGATCCGGCCGGACTCGGGCCTGCCGACAAGGTCGGCCGCGGTGCTGGTGACAACGCGGACCGACTCGCCGATCCGGTCGTCGAGATGGGCCAGGCGCACGCTCTGGATATAAACCTCCGCCGCATCGAGGTCCCCGTAGGCGAAAAACGCGTCGCGGACGTTGTCGCTTGCGCAGGCGACAGGCACGCCGGCGTCGAGCAGATCCTTGACCAGGGTGAGGCCGCGCCAGAACGGGGTCCGCGGAAACCCGGAGCCGCGGCGATCCTGCAGGTACAGGTTGCAAAGCGGAAGCGAGACCACCCCGATCCGGGCACGCCGCACAAGGTCGATGGTCGAGCGCTGCCGGTCGACGGCCTGCGTCGCCAGGCTGCAGCCGTGCCCGCAGGCCACCGGGTGCGGGAATTCGTTGCGCAGGACGGCCTCGGCCACGGCGCGAAGCACCTCCGCCCCCGGGTCGCCATTTTCATCGACGTGCAGGTCGAGGCCGACACCGCGCTCGCGGGCGATCGCCATCAGCCGGTCGAGCTGGGCGGCGAGGCCGTCGGCCATCACGAAAAATCCCCCGAGCGCGCACGCCCCGTGCCGCAGCGACAGGTCGGCGATCCGCTCCCCGTCCGTCCCGGAATAGTCGGCCCCGGCGCAGAGGGGCACCGTCTGGAGATCAATCAGGCCGCTCCAGCGTCCGCGCAGGTCCTGCATCACCGCGTGGCTCGTCTCAGCCCAGGGCAGCCCGGTGTCGACGTGGGTGCGCACGATGCGAGTCCCATGGGCCCAGGCGCATTGAAGCGCAAACCCCGCGCGGCGCATCAGGTCCGTGCCCGTCCAGTTGGCGCGGTCGCGGGCCAGGGTGGCAAGCGCCTCGGCAAAGGTTCCGCTCCGATTCGGGGCCCTCTCCCAGGTGTGCGCCTTGTCGAGGTGGACGTGCGCGTCGACCAGGCCGGGAAACGAAAGCGCCCCGTCGAGGTCAACCCACTCGGAGCCCTGATCCGGGGCGGGGCCGGGGGGACCGACGGCGACAATCCTCCTGCCCTCGATCCGGATGTCGCAAAGGACCGTCGGCTCGAGCGGATCGACGGGCGCTGGGTGCAGGGCCGGCGGGAGGAGGGCCGCAGGCACGCGGGCGCGGCGGAGAAGGAGCATGCAGGTGGCAACCGCCGAGCAATCCATGTGCCAAGGGCTGGCAGAGTTCCTGCTCCGGCGCGGGAATGCCGATAAAGACCGAGGCGCTAGTTGCCACGCTGCGCGGCCTGATCGGGACCGGGAACGTCATCGCGGACGGAGAGGCCCTGGAGACGCTCTCGAAGGACTACTACTGGTATTCCCCCGTCCTGAGGCGGCAGCTTGACGACAAGCGCGCGGACGCGATCGCGCGGCCGGGCACGGTGGAGGAGACCCGCGCGATCATCGCCGCCTGCCACCGGGCCCGGGTGCCGGTCGTTCCCCGCGGCGCGGGAACCGGCAACTACGGCCAGTGCGTGCCCCTCCACGGCGGCGTCGTCGTGGACCTGGGCCGCCTCGACCGCATCCTCTCGATTGCCGGCGGCGTCGTCCGCGCGGAGGCGGGAGCCCGGCTCGGCTCGATCGAGGCGGCTGCCCGCGCGGAGGGGTGGGAGCTGCGCTGCATGCCGTCAACCTGGGTCAAGTCCACGATCGGGGGTTTTTTCTGCGGGGGCTCCGGCGGGATCGGCTCGATCACCTGGGGAGGGATCAACGCCGGTGACAACGTCAAGTCGGTGACGCTCATGAGCTGCGAGGAATCCCCGCGCCTGATCCGGCTCGAGGGGGCCGACGCGCTGCCCGCCCTGCACACCTACGGCACGACCGGGTTGATGGTCGAGATCGAGATGCGGCTCGCGCCCAGGGTCGCGTACGACCAGCTGGTCTTCAGCGCCCCGGGGTGGGACCGGCTGCTCGACTGGACCGACGCGGCCGCGCGGCGCGCGGACTGGCCCAAGCGGCTCGTCAGCCAATTCGAGTGGCCGATTCCCTCCTTCTTCAAGCCCCTCCGCCGGCACCTCCGCCCCGATGAACCCGCGAGCTTCCTGCTGCTGGACCGGGAGAAGGCCGACGCGGCGGTGCTTTCCGCGGCGGAGGCGGGGATCGGATGCGTGTACCGGCGCCCCCTCGGGGATCCCCCGCAGCCGCCCCTCATCACGGACTTCACGTGGAACCACACCACCCTCTGGGCCATCACGGCCGACCCCGCCTTCACCTACCTCCAGGCCGGTTTCGGGCCCGATTTCCGCGGGCAATTCGCCGCGCTCGCCCGCCGCTTTCCCGGCGAGATCCTCCTCCACCTGGAGTGGACGGCCGGCAATTCCAAGATGACGCGCGGCGCAGCCGCGGGGCACGCGCCGGACTCCGTCGCCGTCGGGGGCATCCCGCTCGTCCGCTTCACCTCGGAGGACCGGCTCAACGAGATCCTGCGGGCGTGCGGCGAGATCGGGGTCTTCATCGCAAATCCGCACACCTGTCACCTCGAGGACGGGGGGCGCCACCCGAACATCGCGGAGAAGAGGGCCCTGAAGGCGGAGGCGGATCCTCTCGGGCTGCTGAACCCCGGAAAGATGCGGACTCATCCCGTGAATCCATTCCAATGAAAAAAGACCTGATATTCCCCGCGGGCCACCCGCCCCCGCGCGGGTCCTACAGCCCCGGGATCCGGATCCGCCTCGGGGACTCGACCCTGCTCTTCATGACCGGGCAGCTCGCCGTCGATCCCGCGGGAAACGTCGTGGCTCCCGGCGACGCCGCGGGCCAGGCCGAGTATGTCTTCGGCCTGGTCGGATCCATCCTGTCCGCCGCCGGGATGGATTTCGGCGATGTGGTGAAGGTGGACACCTTCCTTGCCGACAGGGCCGACTTCGACAAATTCTCCGCGGTGCGCAACCGGCATTTCCCGGTCTCGCCCCCGGTCAGCACGCTGATCGAGGTCAAGGGGCTCGCCCGCGCGGGCTGCCTGATCGAGGTCGAGGTGGTGGCGGTCAAATGAGGCGCGCCGTCCTTCTCCTCCTGCTGCCCCTTGCCGCGGCGGGCGCCGTCCCGGCGCGGAGGGCTCCCGCGGCGAAGCCGGCCGCGGACGCGGGGCCCGCGCCCATGCACGTCGTGCTGCAGACCGACTGGTACGCCCAGCCCGAGCACGGGGGCTTCTACCAGGCGCTGGCCCGCGGCTTCTACCGCGAGCAGGGCCTCGACGTTGAGATCCGGCAGGGCGGGCCGACGACGCAGCCCGCCCAGATGGTCGCAACCGGCCGGGCCGACTTCGCGATCACCGACAGCGGCACGGTCATCGTCGCGGCCGGGCGCGGCATCCCCTTCGTCATGCTCGGCGCCTACATGCAGCGCGATCCGCAGGCGATCATGTTTCATCGCGAGAGCGGGATCCGGGGCTTTCGCGACCTGGACGGCCGGAACATCATGGCCGCACCGGGCGCCCCCTTCATCGACATCCTTGAGCGGCGGTACGGGATCAGGGTCTCGATCACGCCGCTGGACTTCGGCATGAGCCGCTTCCTGGCCCGGCCGGATTTCATCCAGCAGTGCTTTGTGACAAACGAGCCCTACTACGTCCGCCTGCACGGCGTGGACCCGGGCGTGCTTCTCATATCGGACTGCGGGTTCTCGCCGTACCGCGTCTGGTTTGCATCGCGGCGGCTGGCCCGGGAGCGGCCGGCGCTCGCCCGCGCCTTCTCCCGCGCAACTATTAGGGGATGGCTCGACTACATCGGTGGCGACCCGGGGCCCGCTAATGCGCTCATCGCCTCGCTGAACCCGCGGATGGACGCGCCGTTCATGGACTTCAGCGTCCGGGCGATGAGGCAGTACCGCCTCGTGACCGGCGATCCCTCCGCCGACGAGGCCGTCGGCCGGATCCGGCGCGGACGGATCGCAACCCTGATCGGCCAGCTCGCGGGGATCGGGCTCCTCGACCACGCCGTCACGCCGGACGAGGTGCTCGACGCCGGCGCGCCGTGACCGGACCCACGGCGTTTCTGGCACAAATGGTGCTGGTCCCGGGAACAAAATCCGGAGG
>Ga0302279_10005900_pt1 | contig 13384 bp, 11 predicted proteins | sample III_Bog_N3_3_FD_194541 | JGI IMG/M metagenome (GOLD analysis project Ga0302279, IMG submission 194541) | Peat permafrost microbial communities from Stordalen Mire near Abisko, Sweden - III_Bog_N3_3 | ecosystem: Environmental > Terrestrial > Soil > Wetlands > Peat | place: Sweden: Abisko...
CCCTTGTGGGAGAGGGGGCGCGTGGGCGTCGTGGGAAACGCTTGGGGGTGAGGGTCGCGGGGGGAAGAGTCGTTCCGTCCGATCGACGTTTGCTCTAGCTCGAGAGGTGACGATCCATTGAGCGCGGCTGGCATGCGCGATGCGTTCCGGATCGCATGCTCCTCGATCCGTTCGTGTTTCGCGGCGGCGCGCGCGCGCGCAATCGTATCTGGCTCGCGCCGATGACGAACCAGCAGAGCCATGACGACGGCTCGCTCTCGGACGACGAGCTGCGGTGGCTCGAGATGCGCGCGCGTGGCGGCTTCGGTGTCGTCGAGACGTGCGCGGCCCACGTGGCCCTGGACGGACAGACGTGGCCAGGCGAGCTCGGCGTGTTCGACGACCGACTGCTCCCGGGGCTCCGGCGACTCGCCACGGCGCTAACCCGACACGACGCTCTCGGCGTCGTGCAAATCTTCCACGGAGGACTGCGCTCCCCAGCAGCGATCACGGGCCACCCGGCTTGGAGCGCGACCGCCTTCCAAGTGCCGGGGCTCGAACGCGCCCGGGCGGCCACCGAAAACGATCTGACCCGCGTCATCGGCGAGTTCCGCGGCGCGGCGGTCCGGTGCAACGCCGCGGGCTTCGCGGGCGTCGAGCTGCACGGGGCACACGGGTTTCTCTTCGGGCAGTTCCTCAGTACCTCCATGAACACGCGGACGGACGCCTGGGGTGGGTCCCTCGAGGGACGCGCGCGGCTCTTGCGCGAGAGCGTGCGCACAGTGCGCGCCGCCGTACCGCCGCGATTCCTCGTCGGCGTGCGACTCTCCCCGGAGAACCACGCCGGCGCAACCGGGCTCGACCTCGACGAGTCGCTCCAGGTCGCGCGATGGCTCTGTGAGGACGGGGCCGACTTCCTTCACCTGTCGCTCTGGGACGTCTCCCAGAACACCGTGAAGCGCCCCACGGAGCACCCCCTCCCCCTCTTCCGCCGAGCGATGCCCCGCGAGGTCGCCCTCGTCGCGGCGGGCGGCGTCTGGACACGGAGCGACGCCGAGGCGGCCCTCGATCGGGGAGCCGACGCGGTTGCCATCGGTCGCGCCGCCATCGCGAACCCCAACTGGGCCTCGCAGGTCGCCGACCGCGACTGGCAACCGCGCCGGCCGCCGCTAACGGTGGCCGAGCTGAGAGAACGCGGCTTGAGCGAGCGGTTCGCCGGCTACATGCGCAACTGGGAGGGCTTCGTCGCCCCGTGACGTCCGGCGACGTTTCCAAGAGCGCGCGACCGGCGAACACTCGGCACGCCGCACGTTTCGACTCGTCCTCGTGGCCGGCGCCTTTACAGCGTCGACGACGCAGACACGATTTCATGATGCCGAGGTCCACGTCGGCGTCGCCGCCGGAAGGCGCGCCCGAGACCCCGCCAACCGACGTACAGTCGCATCTCACCTCGGACGATCTCGAAATTCGGAAAGTAGGCGGAGGCTAGACCGCTTCGACGTCCTTCCGAACGCTTGGGTACTCCGCGAGCGCTGACATTTGCGCGCAGGTGACCCCAGCTCAAGACCGCTATCTTCCTCGCGTTGCGATGGCCCAAGGGTTCGCCCCGGTCGGGGGCATATTCGGCATGGCCGTGAGCGCCCCATCGGTGCCGATCGAGTACTGCGAGATATTGCCCTGCGCGCTGTTCGTCACGTAGGCGTACTTGCCCGTGGGATCGACTGCGATAGTCAACGGTGACAGCCCCGCCGGGACCGTGGCTGTGGACATGGCCGTCAGTGCCCCGCTATTCGCGTCGATGTTGAACTGGGAGACGTCGTTGCCGTTCCAGTTCGGCACGTAGGCGTACTTTCCCGAGGGGTGAACCGTGATGTTGAAGGGCTGCGGCCCCACGGTCACCGAGATCGGCGACATGGGGGTGAGCGCCCCGCTGTTGGGGTCGATCGTGTACTGATAGATGGTCCCATAATCGAAGCACGCCACGTAGGCGTAGTTTCCCGAAGGGTGAATCGTGATTTGCCGCGGGCCGGACCCCGCCTGGACCGAGGCCGGGGTCATGGCCACGAGCGCCCCACCTGCGCCTATCGTGTACTGATAGACGACGTAGTCATTTCGCAACGTCGTCACGTACACGTTCTTGCCCGAAGGGTGGACGGCAACTGAAGTGAGCTCGTCCGTCCCTGCGCCCGGCGAGAGCGGAGCGGACGGGGTACCGAGCGCTCCGGTCGCTCCGATGGGGTACCAAAGGACGTTGCCATAGTTACCCTCGATCTGGTTCACCACGTAGGCGTAGGTGGACGATGGGTTGATTGCGACGGAGACCGGCTGCGCCCCCGTCCCAGTCGAGACCGCGGCCGGGCTCATGGGCTCGAGCGCTCCACCCGCACCGATCGTGTACTGGGATACCGTGGCACCCGTGACGTCCGGTACGTAGACGTATTTGCCGGACGGATCGATCGTGATGGTCATGGGCTCGGTACCCGACGCGACCGTTGCCACGGCCATTGGTGTGAGCGCCCCATTCGGGCCAATCGTGTACTGAGAGATATCCTGGCTCATCTGATTCGTCGCGTAGGCATAGCCGCCGCTCCACAAGGCATGGAGGGTGATGCTTGCCGGACCCATCGAAAACGTCTGCCCCGCTACGTAGGTAGTGCCGGAGCCATCGGCCGCAGTCTGCCAGCCCACGAAGTCGTACCCGGTATATACGAGGTTGCCGGTATTCCCGAGCACCGTCACGGTCTGCCCCGTCGCATAGCTGTTCGAGTCGATCGGGGCACTACCACCGGTGGATCCGTTGCCGTCGTAGGTCACGGAATAGCCACCGCTGCCGCTTGCGGTCCATTGCGCGTACAGGATGACGTTCGCCCCGCCGATCACGAAGGTCTGCGCCGGCGCATAGGCTGTCCCGCCCCCGCTCGCCTGCGCGTTCCACCCTGCGAAGGAATGATTCGCTTGCACAAGGTTGCCCGTATTTCCGAGCACCGTGACGGTCTGCCCCTTCGCGTACTTGTTCGGATCAATCGGGACGTTGCCGGCGGTGGATCCGTTGCCGTCGTAGGTCACGGTGAAGGCAGATTGGGCACCGCCGCCGCTCCCTCCCCCGCCCCCGCTGCAAGCCACAATGACGGCCGACAATGCGAGAAGCACAACCAAGAGTCGAATAGCGGTCTTCATTGTCTGCTCTCCAACTTCCGCGCGCCAGGAGGGAACAACGGCCAATGGCGTTACGTTCGCAACGACTCCTCCCTCAGCCCCGTTGACGAAGGGCTTTGCCAGGCAACATCCCGGCCAGCCCGCGTATCCCTTGCGTTTGCAAGAAAGACCGACGGAGACCGGTGCAAATGTGTCGCCGCTGCGCAACGGCGGCACAGTCATGCGATGGGAGGCGCGCTGGGATTCCAGCGGTCGCGGCTACGAGGACGGAGACGGGAGCCACGAACGGCGAATGTGGATCATCCCCGCCGCTGGACGCATCGGTTCTCGTCTCGCGCCGGCACGCAGCGCCCGCCCCTGTGCACGACCGTTCTTGCGCCCGCACGCAGCGCGCGCGCGTCGCGCTTCGCGTACCGTTCGTCGCGACGAGATGGTCAGAGCCATGACCGGTGCAAAAGACGGCTTCCTCTGACGGCTCACGCGCGTCTCAACGCACCTGCGCCTTGCGCGTTCGTTCTGTGAAGTGAGAATGCCCGCCATGAATCGTCTCGGCGTCATGGCCACCACCTTTGCGCTCGCACTCGGCGCCGCCTGCGCGGGCAGCAGCGCGACGAACCAGGGGACGCCCACGCAGGGGTCGCCCACCGGCAAGAACCCGGACGGCGGCAGCGCGGAGCTCGCGGACGGCAGCCCGGCGGAGATCGGCGAGCTCCCCGACGGCGCGCCCGCGCCCGGGACCGACGGCGGCTACACCGGCCCGATGCCCATCAAGCACGTGATCGTGATCGTCAAGGAGAACCATACCTTCGACAATTACTTCGGCTCGTTCCCCGGCGCGAACGGGACGACGACGTTCGCGCTCTCGGACGGTGGCACGGGTACGGTGCCGGAGGCCGGCGCGCCGCAGACGACGCCGCGCGACCTCTGTCACGAGCACTCGTGCGCGCTCCAGGACTGGAACGACGGCGGCATGAACGGCTGGGACCTGACCGCCGGCTCCAGCACCAACGGGGACAACCTCGCGTACCAGCAGTACTACGAGGGCGACATCCCGAACTACTGGAAGTACGCGCGCACCTTCACGCTCGGCGACGACTTCTACGCGAACATGCTCGGACCCAGCTTCCCGGGGCACATGATGTTCCTCGCCGCGCAGGCGCACTGGGCTACCGACAACCCGAGCGCCGCCTCGCCCTACTGGGGCTGCGACGAGGCCGCCTCGACGACCGTCCCGACCCTCACCGACGGCACGTGCACGACGGCGAACGTCTTCCCCTGCTTCACGATCCCGAGCGTGCCCGACATCCTCCCGAGCGGCGTGGACTGGAAGTTCTACGGGACGAATTTCGTCGTCACGACGGAGATCTGGTCGATGTTCGACGGCATCTCGTCCATCCGCGACAGCGGCCTGTGGACCTCGAACGTCGTGAACGCCTCGACGTTCGACACCGACGTCGCCGCCGGGAACCTGCCCGCAGTGAGCTGGCTCGTGGACCAGGACCTCGCCGACGAGCACCCGGGCATCCCGCTCGACTCGGTCTGCGAGGGGGAGAACTGGACGGTCGGCCACATCAACGCCGTGATGAACAACCCGACGCTGTGGGCGTCCACGGCGATCCTCTTCGCGATGGACGACTTCGGCGGCTGGTACGACCACGTGAAGCCGCCGCGCGAGTACGGCTGCGACGCGCAACATCCCTACGGCCTGGGTTTCCGCCTCCCGCTCATCGTCATCTCGCCGTACGCCAGGGCCGGCTTCATCTTCCACGAGCAGGCCGAGCAGGCGAGCATTCCGCGCTTCATCGAGCGCGTGTTCGGCTCGACCCAGACCCTGAGCGATCTCGATCCCGCGGCGCAGGACAGGCAGGCGAACGACCTGTTCGACGCCTTCGACTTCACCCAGACGCCGCTGCCGCCGCTCGTCCTCCAGGAGCGCAACCCGTGCCCACCCTGATCGCCGGGGCGAGCATCCGTAACAACACGTGAAGACGTTTCTCGCCGACGGCGGCTTGCGCGCGCGCGACGATCTCGCTGCTGTCCATGGGATGCGCGCCGGTCATTGGGCTCCACGTGGCGCGCTGTCGGCGCCTTCTGGCGCATCACCTCGCGTGGATCGGCGCACGAGGGGAAGGGGTCGAGCGCCGGCACGGCGAGGAGTGGCGCAGGACCCGGTAGGGTGCGACGGGAGACGCGACAGAGTGCGGCGCAAGACCAGACAGGTGGTGGCGCATGGGACCGGAGTCAGGTGCGCCGAGTCAGGCGAGTCTGGCGCACGTGACGGTCGGGTGGTGCGCCACCGCGGGGCTGGGTTGGCGCATCACTCCCGCATCCGGTGCGCCGGGTTGGCGGTGGGTTGGCGCATGACCTCCCGGTGTAGTGCGCCGGGTGCGGGGCAACCGGCGCATGATCCGGCGGGGGGCCACCTCCAAGACCGACAAGGGCGCCTTCGTTCGTAGCCGGCCTGTCATTGTAGAACGCGAACGCCCGACGCTGCGCATGAGGCCCAAGGAGCCTCGCGCCATGCGGCTCCCACGCCAACGATCCAGCGGCGCTGCATCACACGAGCACGGAGACGGCGATAAAGTGGCCGACGGAAGCAATCGAAGCCATACATCGCCTACCGTTCGGTCGGTGATGAAGGAGCAGCCTCATGCGACGCTTCGTCTTGGTTTCAGCAACGATTGCAGCGTGCTCGTGCGGTGTCGGCAACACGGGCACCGATCAAGGGGACGGCCCCTTCGACGCGGGACCCCCGGGACGAGCGGGCTCGGATAGCGGCGGCGACGCCACGACCGCCGCGAGAGGCGACGACGCTGGCGCGATCGACGACGGCGGCGCGGCGCCCGACGCGCCCGTGACTGACGCGGGGTGCGTTCCGTCGGCGACGCCACCGCCACCGGACGAACCGGGCTGCTCCAGCGGCACGTTTCTCCAGCGACCCAGCGATCCCGGCGCGCCGGGCCCCTGGGCCGTCGGCGCGCACACGACGACGATTGCCGGACTCACGACCGAGATCTGGTACCCGGCCAAGTGGGGGAGCGACGCCTGCCAGCCGCAGGTTACGTACGATATCCGCGAGCACCTGCCTGCGGCCGATCAAGACAAGATCCCCGACGCCGCCAATCCACTCCAGTACTGCGATTGCTATCGCGACCTGCCGATCGATGACTCGCACGGCCCTTACCCCGTGATCAGCTTCATCCACGGCACGGCCGCGTTCCGAACGCAGAGCCTCACGTTCATGACCCACTGGGCGAGCCGTGGGTTCATCGTGGTCTCCTCGGACCACCCGGGGATTCAGCTCTCCGACATTCTGCAGAATCTGCTCGGCGCCCTCACGGCGAACGAGGAAGGTGACGCGGTCAACGTGCTCAAGGCACTGGCGACGCCCTCCGCGGATCTGAGCTTCCTCGCCGGGCACATGGACCTCACGCGCATGGGCGCGTCGGGGCACAGCGCCGGGGGCGAAGCCGTGAACACGATCGCCGGAGAGCAGAGCGGGATCCAAGTGGTCATCCCGATGGCCGCGGGGGGCGTCACGGATGGAGGGAGCCTCGTCTCTTCGATGGTGATGAGTGCACAAGACGATGGGATCGCCGCGCCCAGCGGCCAGACCAGCGGATACGCGGGCACGCCCGCGCCAAAGCGTTTCGTGCAGATCGCCAACGCCGGCCACCTCGTATTCAGCGACCTTTGCTACATCGGCGAGTCGCAAGGGGGCCTGCTCGCCATCGCCGAGAAGTACGGTGTCGCGGGCGCGAGCCTCCTCGCGCCGCTGGCGAGCAATGGCTGCCCCTGGCAGGCCGACGCGGGCTACACGCCGATCACGCCCCAAGAAGGATGGGCCGTCGTGAACTTCGCGACGTCCGCCGTCTTCGAGGAGACGCTTCTCTGCGACCCGACGATGACCGCGCAGATCGCCGGCATCGCGACCACGCTGCCGAACGTCGATAGCTACCAGCAGCAGCTGTGAGCGTGGGCGAGCGAACTCATGGACCGAAGGAGCTCTCGCGTCGCGGAACCACGGCCCCGCCGTGCGCCGCCCCCACGACGCCGGTGATCTGGGACCACGTCGAGCCGTCGGGAGGGAAGATTCCACGGTCTTCGAGCTCGAGGTACTCGCCTCCGAAGATCACGCCGGCTCCGCGTCAGATGCAGTATTTCCCCGTCCAGGTCCCACCGGCCTGGATGCAGCATTGCGCGGGCGTGGAGCACTTGCACGCGGCAACGCTCCCGTTCATCACGCTCGAGCAGAGCGACGGGAACTCCGTGGAGCACGCCCGGTACGAGTACGAGCCCGTCCCCGGAGACTCCGTGAAGGTGGGGATGGCCCCCGCGGGCGCGGTGTCCACGTTCTGGTAGGAGCTCGTGCCGTACCACCTCTGGAGCGTGAGCGTCTCCGGGTAAGCCCCGCACGTGATGACGACGTCGCCGTTGCAGCGACTGGTGACGCGCGCGCTGCACGAGGGGGCCTCCTGCGTGATGGGCTGCGCCGCGCAGCCTGCGGGCATGCTGCTCGGATTGGTGCGCCACGCGAGCGCGCACTCCTGAAGCTGGTTGGCCGCAGACAGGAAGGCGGGCGTGAACGCAGTGCTCCCCGGGATCATCCAGTGCGGCGCGGCCGGGTTCTGGGCGGCGGGCAGGTCGTCGGTGGCCGTGTCGTACGCCGCGCAGTTGGGTGCCTGGTTGCCGTAACAGCCGACGGCCCACGGCCCCATTTCGGCGGCGGTCCCCGTCCCGCTCCCCTTCATCGTGTTGGTGCCCATGCGGTGGCACGACGTGCACGTGGAGCTCCCCGAGGTGATGCTCACCGCACGCCACCCGGCGGCCGCGAATGCGCCCCCGACGAGATGGTAGGGCTGCGTGAGGTTGTAGGCGTCGTTCCCGAACCCGAGGTCGGCGACGAAGCTGCTCGGGAGCGAGCTTGCCACCTGCATGACGTACGGCGAGCGGATGAACGGCCCGTTGTCGTGGCAGGCGATGCACTGCGAGCCAGGGCTGGTCGCGAGCACCGTGGGCGTCTTCCAGAACGGGAAGGTCCCCGTCGTCCCCACTCCCGCCGACGGCGCCGGCGCCTTGCTAGGGATCGACCCGAAGGGGCGCGGGGTGCCGTTCGGCTCGGTCAGCGTCGTGTCGTAGAAACACGTGTCGCCGGTCACCTTGTCGTACTGGATGACGGCGATCTCGTCGTAGCCCGAGTAGCCCGGGTCGGGCGTCGTGAAGCGGTGGCAGATGGCAACAGTGGTCGCCGTCGCGGTAGACGCGATGGGGACGATCTTCTGGTGCGGCAAGCACACCCCCTCGAACATGCTCGGCGCGTCGCACTGCGTGTCCGTGGACTGGAAGGGGGCGCCGTTGAGCGTCTCGGGGATCTCGATCCCCTGCGCGTCGCAGTCGAACGCCGGCACCGTCGCGGCGGCCCCCATGATCTGGTCGCACGAAACGGCGTACGCGGAGAGCTCGTCGGTGATGGCCTGGCTCGTCTGTTCGGCCACCTCCTGCGACGCGGGTGAGCTGCATGCGGCGGCGACGAGGGCGCCGACGAAACAGGTAGCGACGAGGCGAGCGCTGGTGGACATGCGACTCGGCTAACACACCGTTCGAAGCCCTCCGTGTCCCACAAACGGGTGACGATCGAATCGCGGAAATGAGCCCACGCGCACAAAGCGGGACTGTACGAATGGCGTAACGTGGTGAGCGCACGTCGTGCTTGCCGCACGCGACGCGGTCGCATCGAGCTATTGCCACGCTGGGCGGGCGCCACGGGTGCGAGCGCCGACAGACCCATTTGCCATTTTATCGACAACTTTTGCCGCTCACCGCTTGAGCATTTGTCTATATACTAACAATCACGCCTCTCATGCCCCCCGAACGCTGCACCCTCGAGATCCACGTTGCCGGCGCCTGGCGCGTTGCCGGCAAGGTGACCGTTCAGGAGCCCGAGCGCGGCATCTCGTCACCCGCCTCGTTCGAGTACGATTTTGACTACCTCGACGCGATGGCGGCGGCGCTCCACGCGCGCGACGCACGGGCTGTGTCGTGCCGGTACCCCGTGGCCTACGATGTCCCCGAGGAACCCGCCTGGCCGCCGTTCCTTCTCGACATCATGCCTGCGGGCGCAGCGCGCCGTCACTGGGAGGGCATCCTCCAGCTCCCGAACAACGCGTCGTCGGACTGGTCCGTGCTCGTACGCGGTACGGGGAATCCTCCCGGCAACGTGCGTGTGCGCGAGGCCGTCGACGCGGCGAACGTTCCGCCGCATCCTGGAGTCCCCCGCAGCGACGTTCTCAAGCGACGTGAGCAGTTCGTCGAGTACGCGCGCGCGAACGGGGCGCCCGTGTCGGGCTCGACCGGCGCGGGCGGCGACGCGCCGAAGTTCCTGCTCCGCGAGGACGTCAAGGGGCACTGGCATGCTGACGGCGCGCTTGCCGACACGCGAACGCGCCGCTGTTGGCTCGTGAAGTTTCCGCGCACGCGCGACGCGAGCGACCGCCTCATTTTGCGCGCAGAGGCCGGCTACCACGCGGTCGCGAAGAAGATGGGCGCACGTACCGGACGAGACGTCACGTGGGAATCCGATTGCCTCTTCGTTCCGCGCTTCGATCGCGTCGTGCGAAAGGGCGCGATCGAGAGGCTCGGGCTGGAGAGCCTCTATTCGCTCGTCGGCGTCGCGGACTTCGGGTCGCCGCTTCGCAAGGAGCGACAGGTCGAGGCAATCGCGCGTTTCACGACCAATCCCGAGCGGGAGCTTCGCGAGTTCCTCCTGCGCGACGTGCTCGACGTCGCCCTCGGCAACACGGACAACCACGCGCGGAACACCTCGGTGCTCAAGTGGCCCGATGGGCGGATCGAGCTGTCGCCGCTCTACGACTTCGCGCCGATGATCCTCGACCAGCGGATGATCGCGCGCGCGAGCCGATGGGAGGACAACGGCGATCTCCCCGACTGGGCGCGCGTCGCCGACGCGCTCGCGAAAACACTGGACCCCGCGAAGACGAAACGCTGGCTTCGCGGGCTCGCGCCTGCCATCAGCGAGCTGCCGACGACGATGAAGGACTGCGACGTGCCCAAGGTAGTGATCGCGCAATGCGAAGAGCGCATCGGACGTGTGGCGCGCGCGCTTGGCGCGCTTCGGGCCTGACGAAGGAGGCGACCGTGAAGAAGGAAGACCGCGCGACGCTCCGAACCCAGCTCTACGAGCGCTCGAAACGCGCCGACCTCGGGCTCGTCGAGGCCGTGAAGATGATGCGCAAGATCGCGGGGAAGACACAGGCCGAGTACGCGACGCTCGTCGGCGTCAGCCCCAGGGTCCTGATCGATTTCGAGCGGGGCGTGGGGAATCCAACGGTGAAGACGCTCGAGAAGATGCTCGGGCCGTTCCACCTCGAGCTCACCGTGCGACGGCGGCCCATGGACTAACAATGCCCAACGAGCCCACTGCCTTCGCGCTCGCCATCTCGCTCTCGGGCGTCCCGTACTCGAGGGCGCCCCGGGAGGGCGACGCGGTCCTCGACGGACCGCGTGCCGCACCGATCGCCGAGGCCTTGAGCATAGCGAGAGCGTTCAGAGAGCGTCGGTGACGTGCCCGCGCGGTCAGCGGGGCGCGATCCGCGGGCTGCTGCCGTCGCGATCCGGGCCGCTCAGCACTTCGATGACGAGGGACACGGTCGTTTTTCGTCTGCCACAGGTCGCCGCTGATCAGGCACAGGAGCGCGCTGATGCGTCACGGGATTTGGGCGATGTCCGACATGACCGGGGTGATGTCGGTGACCCGCGCCGCCATGATGGACATCACTCGGAAGCTAGGCGCAAACCCTCTGGTATCGACGGAGGACTTCGTCGACCTGCGCGTTGTCGCCTGAATCAAGCCGCTCCAAGATGGCCCGCCGCCTCCTTGACGTGCGTCGAGGCGACCGCCTCTGCTCCCCTGCGCCGGCCACCCAGGTTGCACCCTCGGCCCGCCATCCGGTGCCGTGCGCCAAAATGTCCCCCCGTTGACAGATGAGTATATTGGGACATATTGATCGACATGGTGCTCTGGAGTAGCGAGGGCCATGGCGTTCCGTTTGCCGCTTCCGGACCCGCTTCCCGCACGAGGCTGGAAGGTCAAGATCCGCGATTTGGAGCGGAACGAGCCCCCGCACGTCACGATTCTCCGGAAGCAGCGAGCGTGGCGGTTCGCTCTTCGCACCCGCACATTTCTCGACGAGGTGCCGGACCCGAAGGATGTCCCGGAGGAGATCGTCACCGAGATTCTGCGCCAGCTCGACGTGCTCTGCCGCGAGTGGGACGCGATGTACCCCGAGAACCCGATCGAATCGAGGGAGGACGACGATGACCGAGCCGCTGTTTCTGCTCGGCGACGCGCGATCGAGCCCCTTCAGGCGGCTCGGCTCGGATGTCCTTCGGAGCATCGATGCCGTTCGGGAAGCGTACGCGCGGCACGGTCGCGCGCGCTGGATTGTGCTCGATGCGGATGCGCTCGGGCTGCTCGCGAGCGCCGTGCATGGGCACGACCGATGGCATCGCCTTCTCCTCCTCGAGCGGGCCAGCACTGCCCGCCGAGAGCTTCTGCACGCCCTCTTCCGAGTCGTCGTGGCCCCCGACGACGGCGTCAGCCTCCTTCCGCCGGAGGAGCTCGCCGAGGTCATGGATGACGAGGGCGCGGAGGATCGCTTCATCGGCGGCGTCGTGGATGCGGACGACCGAGCGCTCGTCCTTTATCGCGGCAACCTCGATCGCCTCGTCGTGCCCCACGCGTGGTTCAAGGCGCGTCCGAAGGCACGACCCGATTTCGCGGCGTTCGCGGTGACGGACTATGGCCAGACGGTCCAGCTCGGCGACTACGAGGCTTCCGCCGATGCCATCTTGTACGACCTCGACCCGGACGCCCGACGCCGGATGAAGGAGCGAGAGATCAAGCGCGACGCATCGTTCGGGGGTGCCCTTCGACGTCTTCGCTCGGCCCGCGGCATCGCCCGCTCCGACTTCGCGCCCCTCAGCGCGAAGACGGTCGCCCGCATCGAGCGCGGCGAGGTTGACGAGCCGCACGGCGATACGCTCGCGACAATCGCGAAGCGGCTCGGCGTGAAGCCGGAGCAGATCAAGTCATACTGAGGCAGGTCGCAGGTAGTCCTTGGCGCCGAAGAGGGGCACGAGTGGCTGGGGCGAGGCGGGCTCGTTCGAAAGCCAGGCCCGGTGGCCGCGGCCACCCCCGAAACTGGCCGTGTCACCCCGTGACCGTCGTTCCTTTCGGGAAATACCGCGGGCCCGGGTTGGCACGCGAGCGGCCAATCGGCTCGCGTCATGGGACGGCTTGCGCCAGCCTATCGGCCGCGTCGCCCGACGGAGACGGTCCTCTACTCGGTGGTTCGAAGCCACCTCGAGACCTTCCTCGCCTACGCGCGCGAGACGTATGAAGCGCCGCTCCCCCGCTACGTCGAGGAGGAACTCCGCGGCTACCTCCGCTGCGGCGTCTTCGCGCATGGATTCGTCCGCGCGCACTGCGACGAGTGTGGTCACGATCTCCTCGTCGCGTTCTCCTGCCTCGGTCGGGGCGTCTGTCCGAGCTGCGCGGGCCGCCGGATGGCGAACACCGCCGCGCATCTCGTCGATCGCGTGCTCCCTGCACCGATCGGCGCAGTGACGCACGTCCAACGCTTCGGTTCGAGCGTCAACTTGAACGTCCACTTTCACGTCATGGTGCTCGATGGAGTCTTCACGCGAGCCGCGGACGGGGCGCCGCTGTTCCACCCGGCCCCGACGCCGACGCGCGACGAGCTCGAGTCGGCCGTGCTGCGCGTTCGGCAACGTGTAGAGACTTGGGCAGCGCGAAAGGGTGCGGCGATCTCCGTGCCGGACGACCCCGCCACGCCGACGCCGCTGGATGCGTGTGCGGCGATCGCGATGCAGCGAGGTGGAGTACGCGTTCTGCGTGAAAACCAGACGACGGACCCAGAGCCCGACCCGACCGACTCAGGCGGGCCACCGCGCACTACCGACGCTGTCGAGCTCGACGGGTTCAATCTGCACGCCAGCGTCGCCATCGCTGCCGACGATGACGTCGGGCGAGAGCGTTTGATGCGCTACGGCGCTCGGCCACCTATCGCTCTCGAGCGCCTGCGACTGCTGCCGGGGGGCCGCGTTGCATACCGCATCAAGGCGCTCCGCGACGGCCGCGCCAAGCATCGCGTGATGACGCCCCTCGAGTTCTTGGCTCGTCTGGCGGCCCTCGTCCCTCCGCCGCGGT
>Ga0302279_10005901_pt1 | contig 13380 bp, 10 predicted proteins | sample III_Bog_N3_3_FD_194541 | JGI IMG/M metagenome (GOLD analysis project Ga0302279, IMG submission 194541) | Peat permafrost microbial communities from Stordalen Mire near Abisko, Sweden - III_Bog_N3_3 | ecosystem: Environmental > Terrestrial > Soil > Wetlands > Peat | place: Sweden: Abisko...
CGTGAGGCGCAGCGCCTCCTCGTCCAGCTCGGCCAGCCCCGCTTCGACCACGGCCGCGAGCGCGCCGGCGAAGTGCGTCTCCAGGCTCGCGCCCAGGAGCGCCCGGTAGTCGCCGAGGTCCACGCGGAGGCGGACCAGCGTGCGGGTGAGGTGGAGCAGCCGCAGATCCTCCTCCTCGTACGCGAAGTAGAGGTCCCGATTGCCCCCGAGAGCGCTTCCCCGCACCCCCATCGACTTGCCGCGGACGTGCTTGATGGCCCGCCGCGCCGCGACGTCGACGAAGGTGGAGATGGAGAGCGGCCCGAAGCCGAGCGCATCGTAGCGATCCGGCGTGAAGCTGTGCGCCTCGTAGACGAAGCGGCGATCCGTCGCGTGGACGTCGGCGCGCTCGAAGTTGGTCAGGGTCGTCTGCACGTAGCCCTGCTCGAGCAGCGAGGCGCGCACCGCGAGCCAGTTGTCGCAGGCCTCGGCCACCGAGGGGAGGGCGGCGAGCAGCGCCGGATCGGCGGCCCACGGCGTCCCCGTCTGCTCGGTGAGGACCAGGTGATAGATGCAGATCTGGTCGAGCCCCATCGCCGCTGCGGCGCGGGCGTCGGCGAGCATCTGCTCGCGGGGCTGGTGCGGCAGGTTGATGAGGAAGTCGCCCGAGGCGGTGAGGCCGTGGCGGTGCGCCTTGGCGGTGACCTTCTCCACGGTGGCGCGGTCACCGAAGCCCTGCCGGCCCATGCGCCGGAGCTGCGCGGGATCGAAGGTCTGCACGCCCATGCTGAGCCGGCGATGGCGCGCCGGCACCTCGAGCAGAGCCTCGAAGGGGCCGGTGAAGAGGGAGCGAAACAGCGAGGGGACCCCCTCCAGCGTGACCTCGGCGCCCGTCAGATCGAGGTGCCGGGCCAGGGTTTCACCGAGCTGGGCGAGCGCCCCCGGCGGCATGAGGTTGGCGGTCGCCCCGCCGAAGTAGAGGCCGTCGACGCGCCGGCGCGCCATCTCGGGGTGCGCCGCGAAGAACGCCGTCACCTCCTCGCCGACGGCCTCGACGGTGCGGTGCAGCGTCGCCTTGTGGTAGCGATCGTGGGGGAAGGTGCAGAAGCCGCAGCCCTCGACCCTGGGGTTGCACTGGGTGTGGGGCAGCACCCCGACGATCACCGGGCGCGCCGGATCGATGCGCACCCACGGCGGCTCCTCGGGGGGCCCCGCGAACGCGCCGTCGAGGCGGCGCACCGCCGGCAACGCCCCCTCGGGCGGCGCCGGCACGGCCCGGCGCATGAGCGGCATCATCGGGTAACCCTGCAGCAGCCGGTGCCGCTGCGGGCCCGCCATGCGCCGCCGGAGCTCCTCGTTCCAGCGTGACCCGTCGTCCATAGCTCACCGTCGCGGGACCCGCAGGATGACGTCGCGGGGCGCTCTCGGGCGCCCCGCAGGATGGTCAAAGCAGGTTTGCCGCCAGCTCCGCCAGCTCGCTGCGCTCGCCCTTGGAGAGCACGACGTGGCCGGCGATCTTCTCCCGCTTGAAGCGGTCGGCCGCCACGCTGAGCCCGTTGGAGGCGACGTCGACGTAGGGGTTGTCGATCTGGTGGGGATCGCCGGTGAGGACGATCTTGGTGCCCTCGCCGCAGCGGGTGATGATGGTCTTCACCTCGTGAGGGGTGAGGTTCTGGGCCTCGTCGACGATGAGGTACTGGTGCGGGAGGCTGCGCCCGCGGATGTAGGTGAGCGGCTCGACCTGGATGGTGCCGCTCTCCAGCAGCTCGAGGAAGCCTCGGTCCTGGCGGCCGCTCTTGCCGCCGCTGTTGGTGAAGAGGAACTCGAGGTTGTCGAAGATGGGCTGCATCCAGGGGTTGAGCTTCTCGTCGACGTCGCCGGGGAGGAAGCCGAGGTCGCGCCCCAGCGGCATGATCGGGCGGCTCACCAGGAGCCGGGAGTAGGCGTTGTCCTCGGTGGTGCGCTTGAGGCCCGCGGCGAGGGCGAGGAGCGTCTTGCCGGTGCCGGCCTTGCCGATCAGGGTCACCAGCCGGATGGTGTCGTCGAGGAGCAGGTCGAGCGCGAACGCCTGCTCCTTGTTGCGCGGGCGCACGCCCATCACGCCCTCGCGGCCCACGCGCAGGGCGGTGATCTCGAGGCGGGCGGCGTCGAAGCGGCCGAGCGCGGTGTGGGTGGGCGCGCCCGCGTCGCGGAGCAGCACGCAGGCGTTGGGGTGGAGCGTGGCCAGCCCCGGGGTGGCCACGCGGCCGTTCTGGAAGAAGGCGTCCACCTCGGCGCCGGACACTTCCATCTCCATGATGGAGCCCGAGAGCTCGGGATCCTTGACCCGCTGGTTCTCGTAGGTCTCCGCCGTCACCCCGAGCGCGTCGGCGCGGATGCGGAGGTTGGTGTCCATGGTGACGAAGATGGTCGGCCGCGTCAGGTCGCGGTCGCGCACGTCGATCGCCGTCTGGAGGATGGCGAGATCCTGCGAGCTCGACTCCAGCCCCACCAGCGCGTCGGGCCGGTGCTCGGGGATGGCGATGCGCAGGATGCCCCCGCTCTCGAGCGGCACGCCCTTGGCGAGCGTGGTGACCTGGTCGCGCCGAAGCTCGTCGAGGAGGCGGGCGATGGTGCGCGCGTTGCGCCCGCGCTCGGAGCCCTCCCGCTTGAACTGATCGATCTCCTCGATCGCGAAGATCGGGATGATCAGATCGTTGTCCTCGAACTTGAAGATGGCGTGCGGGTCGTGGAGCAGGACGTTGGCGTCGAGGACGTAGTTTTTCTTCATTGGCGATCGCCGGCTGGGCGAGCGGGCGTACCCCCAGGCGTGCCCGGGGTCAACCGGCCGGGCTGGGGCGGGGCCCCCATCGTTCAGGGGCTCGGGGGCAGCGCCTCCACCAGCGAGCCCTCGGCGGGCCAGCCGACCATGCGCTGCGCCGTCGGATCCCAGAGCTTGAGCCGCAGGCACGCCAGGACGTCGCGCGGGGCGAGGCTGGTCTGGGGCTCGATCTGCAGGGCCGGGATGGCCGCCATCGCCTCGCGGAGGCGATAGAAGGGGATGGCCGCGTTGAGGTGGTGCACGTGGTGGAGGGCGATCTCGCCGGTGAACCAGCTCATGATCGGGCCCATCCGCATGTAGCTCGACGACTCCAGCGCTGCCCGGGAGAAGTTCCACGTCTGCCGCGGCTGGATGTTCACCCCGGGGAAGTTGTGCTGGGCATAGAACAGGTACGACCCCGCCGCGCAGGCGATGGCGAGCGGCAGCACCAGGGTGAGCACGGCGACCGCCGGGCCGAAGAACACGCTGAGCAGGACCACCAGCACCACGTGGAGCACGGCGGCGACGGCGCTGTCCCAGTTCTCCCGCGGGGCGCGGAGGAAGGACGCGATGCACATCCCGAAGAAGAAGATGGTCACGTAGCCGAAGACGATGTTGAGCGGGTGCCGGGCGATGGCGTAGGCGCGGCGCTTGTCCCGCGGCGCGCGGCGCCACATCTCCACCGTGAGCACGGGGAACGAGCCGATCTGCGCGCCCACGATCTTTGCCGTGTGGGCGTGGTGGTAGTTGTGGGTCTGCCGCCAGACCCGCGGGGGCGTCAGCACCAGCACGCCGTAGAGCGAGAACAGGAGCGAGCCGACCTTGCTCCGGCGCAGCAGCGCCCCGTGCTGGAAATCGTGCGCGAGGATGAAGGCGCGGACGATGGTCAGCCCCTCGACCACGCTCGCGGCGAGGCGGAGCGGCAGCCACGGAGCCCGGGCAGCGACGGCGGCCGCGGCGGCGAGCACCGCGAAGGTGGAGGCGACGTGCCAGATGCTGCGGCTCCGGTCCTCGGAGGCGAAGCGGCGCGTCTCTGCGACGAGTGCGTTTCCTTCCATCATGGCGAAGCGAGGGCTAGATACCCCGACTCGGCCCCGCGGGCGAACGTTTCTCGGCGCGTAGCCGCCGTCGCGGCCCGGCAGGACGCGATGCGTAACGGGCTACGCGTCACGCCGCACCTGCATTCTGCCCCGCCCCGCGGCGCCGAAGGGCCGGCGCGACGCTTGACCGGCGCGCGCTGTGGACGCGATCCTTGGCGCAACTTGAAGCACGCTCATCCTTTCCTCTCGTTCTCGCTCCTGGCCTCCATGGTCGCCGCGGCCTGCTCGGCCACCAACCCCGCGACCTCCACGTCGGCCGGGGTCGGGGGCGCGGGCGGGGTCTCCGGGACGAGCTCGAGCGCGGGGACCGGGGCGGTGCAGACGACCACGTCGAGCTCGGGGTCGCACAGCTCCAGCGCGGCGGGGACGGGCGGCGCGACGACGACCACCACGACGTCCAGCTCGAGCGGGGCCACGAGCACGACCACCGGGAGCAGCAGCTCGAGCACCGGCACGGGGCCCATCGGCTTCGACGGCGGGTGGCAGATCCCGGATGCCGGCACGGATCCGCCGCTGGTCGGCGACGGCGGCACCACGGTGGAGATCGGTCCGGGCGCCGACGCCACGTCGCCGGGCAAGTTCGGCGGCGGCGGCGCGGGCGCGGGGCTGAGCCTGGTGTACCCGCCCAGCGGGGTCATCCTCCCGCCCAACACCAACACCATCGAGTTCCACTTCATCCCGGCCGCGGGGCAGACGCTCTTCCAGCTCACCTTCCACGCGCCCAGCACCAACCTCGTCGTCTACACGGGCTGTACGCCGGTCGGCGCCGGCTGCGTCTACACCCCCGACGCGACCTTCTGGTCGAGCCTGGCCGCCTACGCGCGCGGGACGCAGCCGGTCACCTACACCGTCAAGGGCGTCAACGGGGCGAGCCCCGGCGCGGTGGGGACCTCGGCCACCGCGACCATCGCCTTCGACCAGCAGGACATGACCGGGGGCATCTACTACTGGGACACCAGCGGCGTCATCCAGCGCTACGACTACGGCTTCCCCAACGCGCCGCCGCAGCAGTACCTCACCCCCGCGACCGCCGGCGCCCTGTTCTGCGTCGGGTGCCACGTCCTCTCGCGCCAGGGGGACAAGATCGCGGCCGGGCAGTTCATCCCGTCGCCCGCCACCTACAAGATCTACGACGTGGCCACCAAGGCGCCGCTCACCGTGGGCGGGACGGCGCTGGGGGGGAGCGCCAACTTCATGTCGTTCTCGCCGGACGGCAAGCTCTTGCTCACCTCCGACGGCGTCTCCATCAACTGGCTCGACCTGCCCACCGACCAGACCCTCGCGACGCCGATCGTCGCCTCCGGCACCATGCCCGACTGGGCGCCGGACGGGCTGCACATGGTCTATGCCCAGCCCTCGAGCCCGTCGTTCTTCGCGGTGCCGGGTGTCGACTCGGCGTCGATCGTGAGCCTGCACTTCAACGGGGTCGGCTGGGACACCCCGACCACCGTGGTGCCCTTCGCGGGGCAGAACAACTACTACCCGGCGATCGCGCCGAGCGGGCAGTGGATCGTGTTCAACCGCTCCCCCAGCAACGCCGAGTCGTTCTCCAACGCGGCGCCGGATCCCGACGCCGGCACGGTGCCCGACGGAGAGCTGTGGACGGTGGCGATGGCGGGCGGCACCCCGGTGCGCCTCTCCAGCGCGTCGAATCCGGGCGCGCTCTCGTGGCCCAAGTGGGCGCCGGTGCTCCACGACTACTACGACGGCAAGATCATGTGGCTCACCTTCGCCAGCGCGCGCGCCTACGGGCTCCGCCTTGCGGCGGGGGCGCAGACCCAGCTCTGGATGGTGGCGTTCGATCCCGCCAAGGCCGCCCTCGGGCAGGATCCCAGCTACCCGGCCTTCTGGCTCCCGTTCCAGGACATGACCAGCGGCAACCACATCGCCCAGTGGTCCTCGCAGGTGCCGCGCAAGAGCTGCTCGGGCACCGGCACCAGCACCTGCGACCCGGGCGAGCAGTGCGTCAACGGGACCTGCACGCCCATCAGCAGCCTCTGAGCGCACGATGACGACGGGGGGCTCTGCCTCCCGGCCTCAGTCCTGGGCGAGGCGCCGCTGCCGCGCGCGCCAGGCGCTGCCGACGATGTCCTCGATCCGTGCGATCGTCGGCTGATAGCCGAGCACCGCGCGTGCTTTGGCGGAGGATCCCACCAGCACGGGCGGGTCGCCGGGGCGGCGGCGGGCGACACGGTGGACCAGCTCGACGCCGGTGACGGCGCGCGCGGCGGCGATCACCTGGAGCACCGAGGTCCCCTCGCCGTTGCCGAGGTTGAAGAACTCGAACCCGCGGCCGGCGCGGTCGTCCAGCAGCCGCTTCGCCGCGAGCAGGTGGGCCTCGCAGAGGTCCTCGACGTGGACGTAGTCGCGCACGCAGGTGCCGTCGGGCGTGGGGTAGTCGTCGCCGAAGACGGTGAGCGTGGTCGCCTCCCGGGCGCCGCCCCCCTGGACGCGCAGGGCCTCGCGGAGGACGAGGGGGATCAGGTGGGTCTCGGGATCGTGGCGCTCGTCGAGGTCGCCCTCCCGGCCGCAGCCGGCGGCGTTGAAGTAGCGCAGCGCCACGCTGCGGAGGCCGTAGGCCTCGCCGTAGTCGGCGAGCGCGCGCTCGATGGCGAGCTTGGTGTTGCCGTACGGGTTGATGGGGCGCTGCGGGTGCGACTCGGTGATGGGCGTCTCGTCCGGGACGCCGTAGGTGGCGCACGTCGACGAGAAGATGATTCGCGCGATCCCGGCGTCCAGCATGGCGTCGAGCAGGTTGAGGGTGCCGACCACGTTGTTCCGGTAGTACTGCCGCGGGTTCGCCACCGACTCCCCGACCAGCGCCGAGGCAGCGAAGTGCATGACCAGGTCGAAGCGGCTCCGCCGGAGCAGGCGCGTCAGGTCGTCCCGCTCCAGCAGATCGCCGAGGACAAAGTCCCCGGCCAGGACGGCATCCCGGTGCCCGAAGCTGAGGTTGTCCAGGGTGGTCACCCGGTAGCCCTCCCGCGCGAGCCGCTTGACCATGTGCGAGCCGATGTAGCCGGCGCCGCCGACGACGAGGATGGAGGGGGGCGTGGGCTCGCTCATCGGGGTCGCAGGGTGCCGCGCCTCGGCGAGCGGCGCAACGTGCCTGCTCCCGCACGCCGCCGATCGAGTAAGGTACGCGCATGTACTACCAGACGTTCCGTCAGATGAAGAAGATGCTCGGTCAGATCGACAAGTGGCTCGACGCGGCCGAGGCGACCGCCAAGGCCAAGTCCTTCGATCCGAGCCTGTTCCTCGGCTTCCGGCTGGCGCCCGATCAGTTCGCCTTCGCCCGCCAGATCCAGATCGGCTGTGACACCGCCAAGCTCGGCGCCTCGCGCCTCACCGGCAAGCCGGCGCCCTCCAACGCCGACACCGAGGCCACCATCGAGGAGCTGCGCGCCCGGGTCCACGCGACGATCGCCTACCTCGACGGCTTCTCCGAGGCCGACTTTGCCGGCGCGGCCACCATCACCGTCACCCAGCCCCGCTGGGAGGGCAAGACGATGACCGGCGCCGACTACTTCCTCGAGCACGTGGTGCCGAACTTCTTCTTCCACCTCTCCACGGCCTACGCGATTCTCCGCCACAACGGCGTCGCGGTGGGCAAGCGCGACTACCTGGGCGCGCTCACCCAGACCGCGGGCTGACATGATGGGGGGGGCCCAAGGCCCCCCCCAAACCCCCCTGGTCCAGACCAGTGGTCCAGACCCGTGGTCCAGACGCCTGGTCCGGGGCCGCTCGCTCGCGGCCTCCTGTTCACTGCGTGCAGGTGAGCGGCGCCAGCGTCTGCTTGCACTGCGTGAGGATCCCCGGCGGCACCGTGGTCGTCGCGGTGATGGTCGGCGGCGTGGTGAACGACGGGTTCTTGAAGTCGAACATCTCGAAGGGCGGCGCCGCGTTGGCGTCCCGCGCCGTCATCGCCGGCAGCCCGAAGCGCGCCTCGATGAAGCGCACGATGGACGAGTGGTCGTGCACCGTGTGCGACGCGAAGTGGGCGCGCGCATAGGGCGAGACGACGATGAACGGCACCCGGAAGCCGGTCATGTTGAAGGCGCCCGGCAGCGCGTTGCCCATCCCGTCGTGCGGCGGATAGCTGTCCGGTTCGCAGGCGGGCGCGGGCGGGACGTGGTCGGCCATGCCCCCGTTCTCGTCGTAGGTGATGAACACCGCGGTGTCCTTCCACGACGGGGACGCGAAGAGCGTGCGCACGATGGTCTCCACCACCTGCCCGCCGATGCCGGGGAGATCGGAGGGCCCCTCGTCGGAGGACTCGGTCACCTCGTCGCCCATCACGTAGGAGACGTCGGGCAGGGTCCCGCCCTTGATGTCGCCGAGGAGATCGCAGGGGATGTCGCCGAAGTGGCTGATCGTGTCGGCCGCCCAGCCGAAGTAGGGATAAAACGAGAGCTGGTGGGGCCCGTCGGTGAAGTCGCCCCAGGTGTGGCCTCCCTGGACGAGGAGCGAGAAGATCTGCGGCGCCGGGCTGGCCGCGGTATCGACGGTGCAGAACGAGTTGTCGCCGATCCCGTACGAGGTCGCCGCCATGGCGAAGTAGCGGTTCGGCCAGGTCGAGCTGGGCACCGAGCAGAAGTAACGATCCCCGACCGAGAAGGTGTTCGCCAGGGCGTAATAGAAGGGGATGACGGTGTCGTCCTCGTAGAAGAACGTCCGCTGTCCATCCGGGTTGTTCTGGGTGACGAAGTGGTCGTTGAGGCCGTTGTCGTAGTCATCGTGCATCGCCGCCCAGCTGTGGTTGACGCCGAAGCAGTACTCGGTGTCCGGGTGCGGCACGACCACCCCGCCGTCGCCGTCGGGGTTGGACCACCCGGGCGGCGGGACGTCGAGCTCGTCGGAGTGCGCGAAGCCCTCGCCCTGGCCCCCGTCGGCGCCGGCGTCCCCGGTGGTGAAGTCTCCGGCCTTGTAGTAGCCCTGGGCCACCAGCTGCCCGAGGTAGTGATCGAACGAGCGGTTCTCCTGGATGATCACGATCACGTGGTTGATCGGGATGTCGGTGCCGAGCGGGTAATCCGTGCCGATGGTCTGCGCCGGCCACGCTCCCTTGGTGAACCCGCACGCGGCGCGCTGCGGGGCGAGCTGCGCCTCGGTCTGGGTGCGCTCGATGGGCGGGGGCGCGAGCACGTCGGCGCCGGCGTCGCTGCCGCCGCCGGTGCCGTCGCCGCCGTCCGGAGTCGCCGTCGCGCTCGGGCTGGAGCACGCCGGCGCCCAGAGCGGCACCTGCACGAGGACCACGACCAGGGAGAGGAGCGCAGCGCGACGCGGGCCCAGCTTCATGACGAGAATGCTAACGCGAAAGCCCGGTGAGGGTGCGTCGAGAGTGGGTGTCGCCGGCGGGTGAGGCATGCGTCCGCGCCGCCGAGCGTTGGCAGGGCCATGCTTCACCGACTCGCCCCGCGCGCGCTCCTGGCCCTCGTGGCCGGGGGGGCCGTCGCCTGTGGAGGGGCCGCCCTGCCTGTCCCTCCTCCCGCTCGGGTGCTTGCTCCGGCGAGCCCGGCGCCGGTCCTCGCGCGCGCCGTCGCCCCGCCGCCCTCGCCCTGCGCGGCGCGCGCCCGCCGCGCCGTGAAGACCGCCAGCCGCAGCGGCTCCAGCCTCGCGCTCGTGGAGGATGGACCGAGTCGGCTGGTCTACGTCGCCGACGAGGAGGGCAACGCGATCCACACCGTGGACGCCGACGCGCTCGAGGAGCTCGCGGTCACCGAGCTGACCGGGAGCCCCGAGCAGATCCTCCCGCTCGCGGACGGCCGCATCCTCGTCACGCTCCGCGACCAGAATCGCCTCGTCGCCCTCGAGCCCGGCGCGACGCCGCGCGAGCCCCTCCAGACCCGCTGCGAGCGGCCGACGTACACCGAGCCCTTTGGCCTGGCGGTCTCGCCCGACGGCGCGCGCGTGGCGGTCACGGCGGGCTGGGACCACCGGCTCATGCTGTTCGATGCGGCGGGGCTCGATCTCGAGCGCACCGTCGAGCTGCCGGCCGAGCCGCGCGGCGTGCTCCTCTCCTCCGACGGCGAGAGCGCCTATGTCGCTCACCTCGTCGGCGGGGTGGTCTCGGTGGTCTCCCTCGGCCACGCCGATCAGCTGCCCGGCCGCATCCCTACCCGCCCCACGCTCGCCGGGGCGACCACGGGCCGGCCGCCCGCGCCGGTGAAGGAGCTCGCCGCGGCGCAGGGGTTCGCCCTGGCCGAGCTGCCGATGCGCGAGGAGGGGGGGAAAGCCTGGCCGACGCGGGTGTTCGTGCCCATGGCGAGCTCGGATCCCATGCGCTTCGGCGCCGAGGCGAGCTTCCCCAGCGCCTACGGGGGCGGCGGCGGCGGGCCGGCGGTGATCGGCGCCTTCGTCGCCGTCGTCGATCCCGGGGCCCGGGAGGCGCTCGGTGCCGAGATCGCGGGCAAGCGGGTGGCGCGGCCGGAGGACTGCATCCTCCCCCGCGGCATCACCACGTACCGCGATCGGCTCCTGGTCACCTGCATGGGCACCGACCGCCTCGTCGATCTCGACGCCCGCGCGGCGGACCCGATCACCGCGGAGCGCAACTCGACCTCGGTGGCCCCGGGGCCCACCGGCGTGGTCGTGGACGAGCGCAACGACCGCGCGCTGGTGGCGTCGGCGTGGAGCCACGCGCTCACCATCGTGCCGCTGGACCGGGGCGCGCCGCACGTCCTCGACCTCGCCCACCGCGAGGCCGCGCGCCTCTCCCCGAAGCTCGAGCGCGGCCGGCAGCTCTTCCATGCGGTGCGCGACGTGCGCCTCTCCTTCGACGGGCGCGCCTGCGCGAGCTGCCACCCCGACGGCCGCGCCGACGGCCTCACCTGGGCGACGCCCGACGGACCGCGGCAGACCATCCTGCTCGCCGGGCGCGCCGATCGCGCCGGGCCCTTCGGCTGGTTCGGCGACCACCCCGGGATGAAGAACCACCTCAACCTCACCCTGGCGCGGCTGGGCGGGCACGGCCTCGAAGCGACGCGCGCCGACGCGGGCGACCTCGACGCCCTCATCGCCTACGTGCGCTCGATGAAGCTGCCGTCGCGCCGCGGAGCGCTCGTCGACGGCGGCGTGGAGGCGCTGCGCGGGCGGGGGCGCGAGCTGTTCTACGCCGACGAGACCGGATGCTCGACCTGTCACCTCGGCGAGCGCACGGACGGCCAGCGCCACGACGTCGGCAGCGGGGACGCGCGCGAGGCGCACCTCGCCTTCGCCACCCCGGCGCTGCGCGGCGTGGCCGCGTCGGCGCCCTACTTCCACGACGGCCGCTACCCGACGCTCCTCGATCTGCTCGCGGACCCCGCCTCGAAGATGGGTCGCTCCGCCCAGCTCTCCCTGCTCGACCGGCGCGCGCTCGCCGCCTACCTGGAGTCCCTTTGATGCGACGGCCCTCCGCGCTCGTGCTCGCTGCTTCCCTCTCCCTCGCCACCGCCGCCGGATCGGCGCGCGCGGACGAGGCCTCGCTCCCTCGCGGGTGGGTCCCCGGCGCCGGCGTCGGCGAGCTGCCGGCGAGCCCGCAGCTCGGGTGGGGATCGTTCCAGGCGAACCACGTCTTCACCTTCCGAACCCGCGACCTCCTCCCCGGCGCTCGCCACGACGTCGCCGCGCTGCCCGTGGTGGCGCTGGAGCCCACCACCGTCCCCGAGGCGCCGCCGCGCCTGCTGCCCGAGGGCCCCTCGCCCGACGTCGTCGTTGTGCGCCGCGGCGGCCTCTACCGGATCAGCCTGCAAGGCTTCGGCATGGGCTTCGTGCAGGTGCGCGGGGCGAGCCCGGCCGCGGTGGGGCCGCGCGCCGAGGGGGGAGCGGTGGGGAAGTGCGGCGAGGTGGGGGTGGTGCCGCTCTCGTACGAGGGCGTCCGCCGCGTCGACGGCGCGGTCGAGCTGGTGTGGGGCCGCGGCTTCTTCGACGGCACGAGCTGCCGCGCCGCCATCCTGGAGAGCCACACCGCGCGCCCGCAGCACCTCGCCGGCGTCGTCTACGCGTTCCGCGCCCTCTGCCCCGCCTGCCGCGAGGAGGCGCGCGACGTGCTCCACGTGCTGATGCCGCAGGCCGGCTCCCCCGGCTCCGTCTGGGTGCCGTTCGAGCACCACGCGCTCGCGCTCGGGCCGGGCCGCACCGCCGCGATCGACGCCGTGGTGGAGGGCAAGGGCACCTGGACCGGCCTCCCGGACTGGGGGCAGGTGATCCCCTGGAGCTGCTCCCGCGGTCGCGCGTTCTGCCGCAGCAAGGTGCGCGTCGAGGTCAGCCAGGCGCGCGGCGAGCCGGAGCCGACGCTGCTGGTGAGCCGGGAGCCGTGAGCCGCGCCAGGGGCCCGGCTACCCCTCGATGATCGGCACCAGCTTGAGCGCCGACGCGCCCGACATCCCCTTGTTGCTCGCCTTCTGCTGGGCGCGCGCGAGCGCTGCCTTCACGGCGGCCTGGTCGAGCTCGGGGGTGTCGAGGTCGACACCGGCCTTGGTCAGCTCCCGGAGGATGAACGCCTCGAGCTCGGTGCGGCGGTGCCCGGCCTTCATCGAGGCCTCGACCCTCCAACCGCGGAAGCCCTGGGCGCGCGCCCGCTTCTTCACCAGGACGGCGTCCGCCTTGTCGACGGCGGCGGAGCATTCGTCGTAGAGCGCCTCCGCCTCGGGGGTGTGGCAGTGGAGCAGGCCCTTGCGCGCGTCCTCGTAGCGGCCGCTGGCCATGAGGGCGCGGGCCTTGCGCAGGCGGTCGGCGTCGCTCGGAAACAACCAGGAGAGGATTCCCATCAGTCTTGCGGAGCATCTACTCCGTCCCGGCCCGCCGCGCGAGCACCCGCTGCGCGTCCGCGGCGAGAGCGGCTAGGCTCCGCCCATGACCGCCGCGAGCCACGTCGAAGTCCAGCGCCTCTTCCCCCACTCCATCGAGAGGGTCTTCCGTCGCTACACCGACCACGAAGGCTGGAGCGACTGGGCCGGGACGGGCCCGGTGACGCTCGTCCAGGTGGGATCGCCCGACCGGAACGGCGTCGGGGCCGTCCGGGCCTTCTCCACCGCCCCCGGCCTGCGCGAGGAGGTGACCGCCTTCGAGCCGCCTCCCGCCGCGGGGGGCGGCGCGCGCCTGGACTACCGGGTGATCCGGGGGCCGATTCCCCTCGCCGATCACCGCGGCGAGGTGGTCTTCACGCCTCAGGGCGCGGGCACCCTGGTGACCTGGCGGGTCTCGTTCCGCTCGCGGATCCCTGGGCTGGGGTGGCCCCTCGAGCGGGGCCTCACCGCGCTGTTCGGTCGCATGCTGCGCGGGCTCGGGCGGGACCTCGATCGGGGCCGGGAGGACTGATCGCGGAGTCTTCGGGCGGCGCCCGACGCCTCTCTGCTGCGGCGGGGTCGACGGCCGCCGCTACCCTCGATCCCAGGGCACTGGGGAGGGCTTGACATGACCAACCAGCAAGGCGCCGACACGACGAGCAGGGACGCATCGGTCGAGTCCCTGCCGCTCCCTTCCTCTCCGAACCGCTGGGCCCGCCCTCCGGCGCGGAGC
>Ga0302279_10005903_pt1 | contig 13376 bp, 14 predicted proteins | sample III_Bog_N3_3_FD_194541 | JGI IMG/M metagenome (GOLD analysis project Ga0302279, IMG submission 194541) | Peat permafrost microbial communities from Stordalen Mire near Abisko, Sweden - III_Bog_N3_3 | ecosystem: Environmental > Terrestrial > Soil > Wetlands > Peat | place: Sweden: Abisko...
GAGGCGGGCGATGCCGTGTCGGTCCTCGACCGGCCGCAACACCCCTACACCAGCGGGCTGATCGGCAGCGTGCCCAGCCGCAACCAGCGCGGCCTGCGGCTGCGGCAGATCCCCGGCATGACACCGAACCTGCTGTCGCTGCCGGCGGGGTGTGCGTTCCGGACCCGGTGCGGGCGAGCCGATGACGCGTGCCTGCAGGAACCGGCGGCGCGGGAACGCGGCGGCGACCACACGGTGCGGTGTTTTCATCCGCTGGCGGCGGTCACGGTGTGAAGCACCGCCATCTGACCCACGAAAACTTCACCATCGCGGCTATCGAGGACATCCTCGCCCGCGGCCGGATGCCCGACTGGGTGCCCCTGGTCCTCGCGATCCAGGCCGATCCCTTCGGCGAGGCCGCCGCGAAAACCGAAGCCCTGTGCGAAGGCCCCCTCTACGCCGCGCCTGTCTTCCGTCGCGTCATCGCCCAGGCGCGCGAATCGGTTGTGCCGACGGGCTGATCCTGCGACCATCCGAACAACGACAGAGGGAGGGCCCAGTCATGACCACCACACCCGCGATCCACGGCTACCACGTGCATGTCTATTACGACCCGGACTCGCGGCCCGTCGCCAGCAGCCTGCGCGAGACCCTGGCGGCGCGCTTTCCGGTGGAACTCGGCCGCTTCAGCGACGATCCGGTGGGACCGCATCCGGTCTCGCAATTCCAGGTCATCTTCAAGACCGAGGCGTTCCCGGCCGTGGTGCCCTGGCTGATGCTGCACCGCCAGGGGCTGGACATCCTGGTGCACCCCCTCACCGACGACATGGTGGACGACCACACCGCCTACGCGATCTGGCTTGGCTCGCCGGTGCCGTTGCGGATCGATACCTTGCAGCGGCGGGGCTATTCCGCCGCGCTGCTGCCGAAGAGCCAGGCCTAACCGGCCGCCCCAGAGCGTCTCCATGATGACCTTATTATGTCCCGGGTTCATACCATTCAGGCCCAGCCATTCAATCGATCGAATTCTGCCGAATCGATGTGACCTCCGGTTCGGGCCCGGCCGCATTTTTTTGAAACGAGATGACGGGAATGGGGCGTGATGAAAGGGATAATCTGATCATGCGTCCAACGTTTGCGGCGTTCCGGCCGGCGCCGTGGCCGCTCATGGGAGCATCCCCTTCATTGCATTCCATCCCCTTAATCTCGCTTGAAAAAAATGCGACCGGCCGCACCGAAGTCACATAACAATCCTCCCGACGGCAATCGCCCCAGGGTTTCGGCACGCCGCTCGGCGCATGGAACGACCATGCGGACCCGGCCGGAACGGGTCCCATAAGCGATGCCTGTGTTCGCGCAACTGATCCCGTTCCGCGGCATCACCGCCGCCGACGCGCAGATCGCATTGATCGCGTTATTTGCCCTGATCGCGCTGATCGCGCTGTTCGCCGTGTCCCGCCACACCCGAGCCCTGGAACGGCTGCGCCTGCTCGCCGAACAGTCCCTGGCCGGCACGCGAACGGAAGCCGAGACCACCCGCGCTGAAGCGCGCGCCGCGCAGGCTGCCCACACCGGTCGGCTAGCCGAGCTCCAAAGCGGTCTGGCACTCGGCCTGGAGCGAATGCGCACCGTCCTGTCACGCGAACAGGGCGAGCTGCGCCTGACTTTGGCCGAGACCCGCCGCCTGTCCGCCGAACGAACCGCAAGCCAGGCCGAGGCCCTGCGCGGTCTGATCGATACCCGCCTGCGCGAAATGCGGGAGGGCAACGAGGCCAAGCTGGCGGAGATCCAGAAAACCGTGAACGAGCAGCTCCTCGCCGCGGTGGAAAAGCAGATGCAGGACAGTTTTGCGCGGGTGATCGACCAGTTCGCCGCGGTGCAGAAGGCGATGGGCGACGTCCAGGCGGTCACCGCGCAGATCGGCGACATCAAGCGGCTGTTTTCCAACGTCAAGACGCGCGGCGGCTGGGGTGAAACCCAGGTGCGGATCATGCTGGACGACATCCTGCCGGCCGGCGCCTACGAGACCAACCGACGGATCCGCCCCGACAGCGACGAGGCGGTGGAATTCGCCGTGATCATGCCGGCGCGCGGCGAGACCCGCCCGCTGCTGCCGATCGACGCCAAGTTCCCGGTCGAGGATTACGAACGTCTGCTCGCCGCATCGGAGGCGGGTGACGCGGCAGCCGAACGGTCGGCCACGCGCGCCCTGGAACGGCGGGTCCGCGATGAGGCGAAAAAGATCGCGGCGAAATACATCGTCCCGCCGGTGACGGTGGAATTCGCGGTGCTGTACCTGCCCACCGACGCGCTGTACGCCGAGGTGGCTCGCATACCCGGATTGATCGACGAAATCGGGCGCAACAGCCGGGTGCTGCTGATGGGGCCGGCGCTGCTGCCCGCGCTGCTGCGGACCATCCACCTCGGCTTCGTCACCCTGGCGCTGGAGCAGAAGGCCGGCCAGATCCTGGACCTGCTGGGTGCCACGCGCACCGAGATGATCAAGATGGACGACGTGCTGGAGCGGCTGGCGCGCCAGGCCGGTGCCTTCAGCAACACGATCGATCGGGCTCGGGTGCGCACCCGAGCGGTGCGGCGGAGCCTGCGGGCCGTGGAGGCGGTCGATCCGGACCGCGCCGATGAGCTGTTGCAGACCGAAGCCGATGACACGCCGGCCGGGGAGACCAACGGTGCGTCAGAGGTTTGACCGTGGGCTTGCACACGAAAGGCGAGGTATTGTGGCAGGAATGCAACCATGGGTGGGGTGAGTTGCGAATTTTGCGGGATCGCCATGCCTGTTCCGCATATTTAGGCTGGGCGAAAGCCTCGTACGCCCCTATAATAGTGCGGTTCATCGTGCGATGGACCAATGCTAAACTGGGTGGAAGGGCGCAAGCGATGCTTTTCCGGCCACTGAAACATTGTGCTTCTGCCCCTGACGGATGACAACAACGACTTTGGTAATGAGGACGACCTTCTCTTGAACATGACCAACCGCGGCCGCGGACGCCCGCCCCGGCGACGCGGCTTCGATGACGATTTCGCCTTCGACCGGGCACCCCCTGGCGATATGCCGCGCACCAGCGCGCCGTCCTGGCCGTCTTCGGCCGGGTTTGGCCCAGAGCATGACGCGACCGTGAAGTGGTTCAACCCCGATAAGGGGTTTGGCTTCGTGGCGCTGTCGGATGGGTCCGGCGATGCTTTCCTGCACGCCAATACGCTGAACCAGGCTGGCTTCAACGCGGTCAGTCCCGGTGCGTCCCTGCGGGTGCGCATTGGTCAGGGGCAGAAGGGACGGCAGGTCTCGGAAGTCCTCTCGGTGGATGAGAGTACCGCGGCACCGGCGCCAAGCCGCAGCGCCGGCGGCGCCCCGCGTGGGCCAGCCGGTCCTGGCGGTGGGGCCGGCGGCGCGCCGCGGCGTGGCCCGCCCTCCGGTCCGTCGGTGGAAATGCAGGGTACCGTGAAGTGGTACAATGCCACCAAGGGCTTCGGCTTCGTCGCGCCGTCCGAGGGGGGCAAGGACGTTTTCGTCCACGCCTCCGCCTTGCAGCGTGCCGGGGTGACGCAGTTGGCGGAAGGCCAGACGATTTGGATGGATGTCGTCCAGGGGGCCAAGGGTCCCGAGGCGTCGTCGATCCGGGTCAGCTAAGCGAAAACGACCGTCCCCGATCTCTCCCCCTCCCCTTGCGGGAGGGGGTTGGGGGGTGGGGTCGGTGGAAGGTTGCCACGGACCGCCGGAGCGTCTCCTCGCGGAGCCCCTCCCCCCTAACCCCCTCCCGCAAGGGGCGGAGGCGTTGCGGCTGGCGCCCACCCCGTCAGAACGCCGATCCGCAGACTGACCGGCACCCGCCCGTCCGTCACCGGCAGTGCCGCGAGCGCCGCCGGAAACAGCGCACGCAGTGGCGGCCGGCGTTCACGCAGCCACACCGCGTTGGCTTCCCCCGCCGCACGCAAATCGCGCAGCAACCCGAACGGATCAGCGTAAAGCAACCGCAGTTCGGTTAGGTCCGCCACCGGCAGCACAAACCCCGCCCGTTGCAGCAACGCCGCGCAATCCCGCAGCTCCGGAAAGGGCGACACACGGGGCGAGGCCCCGCCCATCAGCGCTGCCTCTGTTTCGGTCAGCGCGGTGCGCAATTCCACCAGCGTGCCCAGGACCGGCAGGCTGGCCAGCAGCAGGCCCTCGGGTTTCAGCGCCTGGCGCAACTGGATCAGGGCGCCGGGCAGGTCGTTGATCCAGTGGAGTGACAGGCTGGCGGTCACCAGATCGAAGCTGGCCGGGGCGAAGGGCAGGAATTCCTCGTCGGCCGCCACCGCGGGCGCGCCGTTCAATGCGGCCATCGCCGGGGACAGGTCGCAACTGACGACCTCGATCCCCCTGGCGCGCAACAAAGGCGCCACGATGCCACGGCCGCCAACGTCGAGGGCGCGGGAGAACACCCGGGTCGTATCGTCCAGCCGGTCGATCAGCCGTTCTGCGGCATCACAGAGCACATCGGCGACCGCCGCAATCCCGCCAGCCGCCCGATCGCGATGACGGCGGACCGCTGTCCGGTCGAAGACCCGCATGGCATCCATCCCGCCAGACTGCCTCTGCCGGCCGGACGAGGCAATCCTGTTCGCACCCCGGCTTGCCCCCGTCCCCCCAAACCGTGCTAAGCACACAGCGGGAGGTCGGCGGCGGACGGGCGCCTTGTCTACCCTGGTCAGGTCCGGAAGGAAGCAGCCGCGGCGAGTTCCGTTCGGGTCGTTCGCCGGCCTCTCACGCTCACCCCGCACGCCGGACCCCCGCACCGGGGCCGCGGCCAGAGAATCCCCGCATGTCCGGCCTGTTCGAGGATGACCAGCAGCAAGACGACGCGCCGCCGGTGCCGGAGGGGCCGGGCCTGTTTGGCGACGCGTTGCCGGTGGCGCCGCCGCCACCCGCTTTGGCGGCGCCCTACCGGGTCCTGGCCCGCAAATACCGCCCGACGAGTTTCGATGACCTGATCGGGCAGGATACGATGGTACGCATCCTGCGCAACGCTTTCGCCACCGGCCGGGTCGCGCACGCCTTCATGCTCACCGGCGTGCGCGGGGTCGGCAAGACCACCACCGCCCGCATCATCGCCCGAGCCCTGAACTGCGTCGGACCGGACGGCACCGGCGGGCCGACCGCCGATCCCTGCGGCGTCTGCGCCAACTGCCTCGCCATCCTGGCGGAACGCGAGCCGGACGTGTTCGAAATGGACGCCGCCTCGCGCACCGGCGTGGACGACGTGCGCGAGATCATCGAGGTCAGCCGCTCCCGTCCGATGACGGTCCGCACCAAGGTCTTCATCATCGACGAAGTCCACATGCTGACCCGCAATGCCTTCAACGCGTTGCTGAAGACGCTGGAGGAGCCGCCACCGCACGTGAAGTTCGTGTTTGCGACGACGGAACTGCGCAAGGTGCCGATCACCGTGCTGTCGCGCTGCCAGCGGTTCGACCTGCGGCGGGTGCGGATCGCGGAGCTGCACCAGCATTTCGCCGGCATCGCGGTGAAGGAAGGCGTGCCGGTCGAGCCGCCTGCCCTGGACCTGATCGCGCGCGCCGCCGACGGGTCGGTGCGCGACGGGCTGTCGTTGCTGGACCAGGCGATCGCCCAGGCCGAGGGCGTCATCACCGCCGCCCAGGTCGCCGACATGCTGGGCCTGGCCGACCGCGATGCCGTGTTCGACCTGCTGGAGGCGGTGATGGGTGGCAAGCCCGCCGCCGCCCTCGCGATCACCGACCGGGCCTATGAGCGGGGCGCCGATCTGGGGACCTTGCTGCAGGATCTGCTGGAGATGCTGCACACGATCACCCGGCTGAAATCCATCCCCACCCTGCGGGAAAGCCCCGAATTGCCGGAAGCCGAACGCACCCGCGGGGCGGAGATCGCCGACCGGCTGTCCGTCCCGGTGCTGGCGCGCGCCTGGCAGATGCTGCTGAAGGGGGTCGGCGAGGTCGAAACCGCCCCCGACCGCAGAGCCGCGGCCGAGATGGTGCTGATCCGGCTGTGCCACGTCGCCGATATGCCAACGCCGGGGGACCTGATCCGGCGCCTGACCGCAGGCGGTGGCGGTCCGCCCGCAGGCGCGCCGGCGCCGGGACCCTCCGGTGGCGGGGCCAGAGCGATGGGGGGCGGCGGTGTGGTCGCGGTGGCCGAAGCGGCGCCTGCGGCCGCGCCACATTTGTCGAACTTCCGCGAAGTGGCCGCTCTGGTCGCCGAACATCGACAGGCGATGCTGCATGCGCATCTGGTGCATTCGGTGCATCTGGTCCGCTTCGCCCCGCCGGTGATCGAGTTGCGGCCGCAGCCGGAGGCGCCGCGCGACCTGGCGCCCAAGCTGGCGGCGCTGCTGTCGGAGGTGACCGGCACCCGCTGGACCATCGCGATCTCCACCGCGGCCGGTGAACCGACCCTGGCCGAACAGGGCAACGCCGCCGATACCGCGCGCCGGTCGGCCGCGGCGGACCATCCGCTGGTGCGCGCGATCCTGGACGCCTTCCCCGGCGCGCGCATCGACACCGTGCACGATACGCGGCTGGACGCCTATGGCCTGGCCGCGGAAACACGGCCGCTGGCCGAACCGGACATGCCGGACTTCGCCCCGCCCGACGCCGAATACACCGATGACACCCCTTGGGAGACGGATGCATGAAGAACCTCGCCGGCCTGATGAAGCAGGCCTCGCAGATGCAGTCGAAGATGCAGGAGATGCAGGCGACGCTGGAAGCCACCGAGGTTGCCGGCGAGGCCGGGGCTGGCCTGGTGCGCGTCACCCTGAATGGCAAGGGCGACCTGCGCGGCATCAAGATCGACCCGAAGCTCGTCGATCCGGCGGATACCGAGATGCTGGAGGACCTGATCGTCGCCGCCCACCGCGATGCGCGCGGCAAGGTGGAGGCGATGATGGCGAGCGAGATGCAGAAGGTGACCGGCGGGATGCAGCTTCCGCCGGGAATGAAGCTGCCGTTCTGAGTGGGGCCAGACCGCGCCGGCATCGGGACAGCGGTGCGGGTGAAGAAGGCAAAACCCCTCCCCCTCCCCTTGTGGGAGGGGGCTGGGGGGAGGGGTCGGAGGTCGGCTGCCTGAGACGTCGGAGCTTCACTTTGCGGAGCCCCCTCCCGCTAATCCCCTCCCACAAGGGGAGGGGGAAAGATTTGGCGATTACCCCCGCCGCCCGTCGAACCCCGCCACCAGTTCCCGAATCCGGTCCGGATCGGACTGCTCCATCACCCGCCTTGCAAAGCGCGCACAGGCATCGATCTCCACCCCGCGCACCGCCTGCTTGACCCGCGGCAAAGCCGAGGCGTTCATGCTGAAGGACCGCAGGCCGAGGCCCAGCAGCAGCGGAGTCAGTTTCGGATTCGCCGCCATCTCCCCGCATACCGACACTGGCATGCGCATCCGCAAGGCCGCCTCGGTGGCGAACTGCACCAGCCGCAGCACCGCCGGATGCAGCGGGTCGTACAGGTCCGCCACATCCGACTCCGCGCGATCCACCGCCAGGGTGTAGGCGGTGAGGTCATTGGTGCCGATGGCGAAGAAATCCGCCTCCAGCGCCAGGGCATCGGCGGACAGCGCGGCACCCGGCGTTTCGATCATGATGCCCAGCGGCGGCAGCTTCTCCGGCATCCGCTCGCCACGCCGCCGCAACCGGCGAGCCACCCGTTCGTAGATCTCGCGCGCCGACCGCACTTCGGCGACGGTGGTGACCATGGGCAGCAGCACCCGCACCGGCCCCGCCACCGCGGCGCGCAGGATGGCGGCGATCTGGGTTTCGAACAGTTCCGGCCGGCGCAGCAGCAGGCGGATGCCGCGCAGGCCCAGCGCCGGATTGGCATCGGCGATTTCCGGCACGATGCCGGCGCTCGACAGCGCCTCGATATCCTTCTCGCCGCCCCAGTCCAGGGCCCGGATGCACACGGGATCGCCATGCATCGCCTCGACGATGCTGCGGTAATGGTCCGCCTGGGTGTCCTCGTCCGGCACCGTCTCGCGGTTCATAAACAGGAACTCGGTGCGCAGCAGCCCGATCCCCACCGCACCGGACTGCACGATCAGCGGCAGTTCGACCGGCAGTTCCAGGTTGGCTTGCAGCTCCACGGCCTGATGGTCCGCGGTTTCCGCCGGCAGCCGCCGCAGACGCGCGAAGCGCTGGCGTTCGCGCGCAAAGGCGGTGACCGACCGGCGCGCCGCGGCGACCGTGGCCGGGGCGGGATGCAGCACCACCGACCCGCTGATGCCATCGACCACGGCGATGTCGCCGGGCTTGATCGCATGGGCCAGGCCGGCCGCGCCGAGCACCGCCGGCACACCGAGTGCCCGCAGCATCACCGCGGTATGGCCCTCGGCACCGCCTTCCTCGGTTGCCACACCGGCCAGCCGCGAGGGGTCCAGCAAAGCGGCGTCGGCGGGACGCAGGCCCTCGCTGACCAGGATCGCCCCCTCCGGCAGGCCGGCGAAGCTGCGGAACGGAGCCCGGGTCAGGTTGCGCACCAGGCGGCGGCCGATCTCGCGCACCTCGTCACCGCGGCGGCGCAGGCTGGCCAGGTCCTCGGCGCTCAGGCCAGGATCCGCCTGCTCCAGGATGGCCCCCGCGATCGCATCCGCCTCGGCTATGACCGCGGCTTCGGCCGACAGCAACGTCTCCTCGATCCGCCGCCGGATGCCGCGTACCAGGCGCGAGGGTCCGATCATCCGCAGATAGGCGTCGATCAGCGGGGCGATTTCCGCCTGGCTCTCCTCCGGCAGGACGGTCAGCCGGGCCCGCAGCTTGGCGAGCTGTTTGCGCGACTGCACGATCGCGGCGTCCAGGCGGGCGCATTCAGCGGCCATATCGGCGGCCTGGATTTTCTGCCGGCCGATCTGCGGTTCGGGTTCCGAGGCCCCGAACACCGGCCCGATCGCCACCCCCGCAGACACGGGTATGCCGACGAACCGGCGCTCCGGCTTCGCCTCGTTCGCAATGAGGGTTGCCGCCATCCGCTTGTGCTGGGGCGGCGGCGGGTCAGTCCTGTTCATGGAAGCCGGCCTCGACCAGGCCTGCCAGTGCTTCGAGCGCTTCTTTCGCGTCCCAACCCTCGGCCCGCAGCTCGATTTCGGCACCGCGGCCGGCGCCCAGCATCATCAGTCCCATGATCGAGCGGGCGGACACGGTCTGGCTATCGCGCACCACGTCCACCGCGGCACCGAAGGTTTCGGCGAGCGTGACGAACTTGGCCGCCGCGCGCGCGTGCAGGCCGCGCTTGTTGGGAATGATCACGATGCGGCTGAGGATGAGCGCGCTGGCGGCGGGTTCGATCGGGCTGCCGTCACCGGCAGTCATCCGCAGGCGCCGTTCCCATTGCCGTTGCCATTCGAGCCGTGGCCGCGGCAGCCATGCAGCACATGGGACGCGGCGGCGATGTATTTGCGCCCGGCTTCCTCGGCGCAATTCACCGCATCGGCCAAGGGCTGGTTGGAGCGGACCTTGGCCAGCTTCACCAGCATCGGCAGGTTGACCCCGGCGATGACCTCCACGCCTTTGCGCTCCATCATGGAGATCGCGAGGTTGGACGGGGTGCCGCCGAACATGTCGGTGAGCAGAACGACGCCGTCGCCGGTGTCGCAGCGGCCGATGCAGGCCTCGATCTCCGACCGGCGGTTCTCCATATCGTCGTCCGGGCCGATGCACACGGTATCGACGTTGCGCTGGGAGCCGACGACATGCTCCATCGCGAGGCGCAATTCCTCGGCCAGGCGGCCGTGGGTGACCAGGATCATGCCGATCATGGACGGTCCTGTGCCGGAAGCCAACTGACTGGATGGTGGCTCATGGTTTCGTCTCAGGCCTCCTGTGCCTGAACCGGCGAGGGCCGCGCGCCCCCGTCATGGCTGATTGGGTCATTGCTGATTGCGTCGCGGCGCGGAACCGGACGATCCGTCAGATAAGCCAGATCCGGCCCGTCCTGGGCCAGTTCGCGGTGTGTCACAGCGAGACGCCAGTTCATGCCCGGCCCCTTGGTCCCCTGATCGGCCGCGATGCGTCCCGCCAGATGTTCGGCCAACCGTTCAATCAGAAACACCGAACGGTGGCGGCCGCCGGTACACCCGATTGTGAGTGTAGCGTATTTCTTGCCCTCTTGCACGAACCTCGGCAAGACCAGTTCGGCCAATTCAACGATCTTTTGAAAGAATGCGTCAAAATCGGGGTCAGCCGCGATATGGGCCTGGACCGCCGGGTCAAGCCCGGTCCGAGGACGCAATATGGGGTCGTAGAAGGGATTTCTCAAAAAGCGCGAATCGAATACCAGATCTGCTTCCCGCGGCAGGCCCCTGGTGAAGGCGAAGGAGACCAGCGACACGACCAGGCGGCTGCCGCCGGCATCGGAGCCGGCGCCGAAGACCCGCTCGATCAACTGGCGCAGCGCGGCCAGCGGCAGGTCGGACGTGTCGATCACGAGATCCGCCCCGTCGCGCAGCGCCGCGGTCATGGCCTGCTCCGCGGCAATCCCGTCAACGACCCGGCCCTGCGGCGCCAGCGGGTGGCGGCGGCGGGTTTCGGTATAGCGGCGCAGCAAGGTGGCTTCCTCGGCCGTGGCATAGACCAGTTCGGGGCGCAGCGCCGGATTGGTCCGCAGGCGCTCCAGCGCGGCCAGCACCTCGGCGGCGTCGAAGCCGCTGGTGCGGGCGTCGATCCCGACCGCGACCTTGCGGTCCGACCGGATCACCATGTCTTCCAGCATCCGCAGCGGCGGATTGTCGATCGCGTCGTAGCCCGCATCTTCCAGCGCATGCAGCACGGACGCTTTGCCGCCCCCCGACAGGCCGGTCACCACCACGATGCGCCGGCGTTCAGGCTCGCTCATGCGGCGAAGGCCCCCGCGACCTGGCTGATTCGGCCCAGCGCGCAGTCGAGCGCCAGCATCACGACATCCGGCGCCGACGCGGCACGCCCGTCCAAGCGCACCAGCGGCACGCCGAGACCGGGATGGGTAACCGGGACCGGCAACCGTTCGACCGGTCCGCCAAGCTCCACGACCAGCGCCAAGCGCGCCTGTCCGGCGTAGGGCAGGCGCAGAATCCCCAGGCCGCGCACCTCCAACAGCCCGGCCAGGGCGATGGGCGCGCTTGCGACTCGGTTCGTCACATCCACTTGGTCGTCCGCGACAAGTTCGAAACCTCGGGAGATCAGACGTAGAATCAGGTCGGACTTTCCTGCGCCGGGTGGCCCGGTCACCAGGACAGCGTCGCCGTTCCGGCAGGCGCAACTCCCATGCAGTCGCTGCCAGCTTTTCATAACGCCACAATCTGGCCCTGATCCGCAAGAAAGGAAAGCGGCTTGTCGCGTCATCCGGCGCGTGGCAGCGTGAATTTCATCATGATCACCCGTTCCGCTATCGCCGCCGCCGCGGCCCGCATATCACCGTATGTGCGGCACACCCCGTTGATGACCGTCGCCGGCTCCGACCTCGGGCTGCGCGACCCCGTCATGCTCAAGCTGGAACTGTTGCAGCACACGGGCAGCTTCAAGCCGCGCGGCGCTTTCAACCGGCTGCTGACGGCGGACCGGCCGCCGGCCGGAGTGATCGCGGCCTCGGGGGGCAATCACGGCGCGGCGGTGGCCTATGCCACACGGGCCTTGGACGTCACGGCGGAGATTTTCGTGCCGGCGCTGACCCCGGCGGCCAAAGTCGCTCGCATCGCCAGCTATGGCGCGCGGGTGGTGCAGTGCGGCGAGACCTACGCCGAGGCGCTGGCTGCCTCCCGCCTGCGTCTGGCCGAGACCGGCGCGCTGGAAGTCCACGCCTATGACCATCCCGCGGTGGTGGCCGGCCAGGGTACCGTCGGGCGCGAATTCGAGGCGGACGCGCCGGACCTGACCCATATCCTGGTCGCGACCGGCGGCGGCGGGCTGATTGGCGGCATCGCCGCCTGGTACGCGGGGTCGGCGCAGGTGATCAGCGTGGAGCCGGAGGGCTGCCCCGGCTTGCATGACGCGTTGCGCGCCGGGCAGCCGGTGGAAGCGCCGGTCGGCGGGCTGGCCGCCGACAGCCTGGGCGCGCGCCAGGTCGGCGTCCTGATGTTCCCGATCGCTCGGGCTTATGTCAGCGCCGCGGTGCTGGTGTCGGATGCCGCGATCGCGGCGGCGCAGCGCTGGCTGTGGGACCGGTTCCGCCTGATCGCCGAACCCGGCGGCGCAACCGCTCTGGCGGCACTGCTGTCCGGCCGCTTCGTGCCGCCCGATGGGGCCAGGGTGGGCGTGCTGGTCTGCGGCGCCAACACCGATCCCGCGAAGGTGGCAGCCCTATGAGTGATGACATCGTGTTGCTGGCGGTGGATGCGCGCGGCGTCGCCACCGCCACCCTGAACCGGCCGGAACGCGGCAACGCCTATAACGCCGCGATGCTGGCGGCCCTGATCGCCGGACTGGAGCGGCTGGCGACCGACCCCGCTGTGCGCTGCCTGGTGATCCGGGGCGCCGGGCGGCATTTCCAGGCCGGCGCCGATATCAACTGGCTGCGCGAGGTCGCGGATTATCCCCCCGAGGCGAATTTCGACGCCTCGATGGCGACGACGCGGGCGATGCAGTTGCTCAACGCGTTCCCCAAACCGGTGATCGCCCTGGTGCACGGCGCCTGCTTCGGCGGCGGCGTCGGGCTGGTCTGCTGCGCCGATGTCGCCTTCGCGACGCCCGACGCGCAGTTCGGCATCACCGAGGTGCGGGTCGGAGTCGCGCCGACGCCGATCTCCACCCACATGGTCAACGCGATCGGCCTGCGCCACACCCGCCGCTATGCGCTGACCGGCGAACGCTTCGATACAGCCGAGGCGCTGCGTATCGGCCTGGTGCACGAGGTGGTGCCGGCCGATCAGATGGAGGCGAAGCTCGCCGCCGTGCTGGACGCAATCTTCCTCAGCGGTCCCGGGGCGATCGCGACGACCAAGCGCAGCGTCCTGGGCGCCAACGGGCTGCTGCTGGACGAGCGGCAAATGACTCTGCTGTCGCATGAGGGCTGGATGCAGCGGGCCTCGGCCGAGGGGCATGAGGGGACCTCGGCGTTCCAGGCGAAGCGGCGGCCGGGGTGGTACCGATGACCGATCTGGTCACGCGGGAGACGATGGCGCCGTCGGGCGATCCCGGCATATCCCTGTATGTGCGCAACAAGCGGCCGGCCGGGATGACCGCGTTCACCGCCGACCGCTCCGTGCTGTTCGTGCACGGCGCCACCTATCCAGCCGAGACCGCGTTCGATCTGCGGCTGGATGGCTCGTCTTGGATGGAGTTCATTGCGCGCCGCGGTTTCGATGTCCGGCTGCTGGACGTGTGCGGCTACGGACGGTCCACCCGGCCGCCGGCGATGGACGCGCCCGCCGGAGCAAACCCGCCCTTTGCCGACACCGC
>Ga0302279_10005907_pt1 | contig 13371 bp, 11 predicted proteins | sample III_Bog_N3_3_FD_194541 | JGI IMG/M metagenome (GOLD analysis project Ga0302279, IMG submission 194541) | Peat permafrost microbial communities from Stordalen Mire near Abisko, Sweden - III_Bog_N3_3 | ecosystem: Environmental > Terrestrial > Soil > Wetlands > Peat | place: Sweden: Abisko...
GGGGGGGGGGGGGGCGCCCCCGGGCCGCCCCCCCCCCCCCGCCCCGGGGGGGGGGGGGGGGGGGGGGGGGGGGGCCCTCGGCGGGAGGTTGCCTGTGGCGTTGGAGCTTTTCCTGGCGGAGCCCCCTCCCCCCAGCCCCCTCCCACAAGGGGAGGGGGAGGTTTGGCGCGCGGGTCATAGCCCCAACCGGTAGAACAGCAGGGCGAACACCCCGTCCAGCGCGATGGTGGCGACGATGCCGCCGACCACCGCCGCGGTGGCCGCCAGCCCCACCGCCCGCGGCCCGACTCCCGTCGCGATCCCCGCCCGGCAGCCGATCGCGGCGACCGCCAGGCCGAACACCACCGCCTTGGCCAGCCCGCCCAGCAGGTCGGTCAGGCCCGTCGCGCTCTGCATCTCCCGCACGATGGCAACCACTGGAAAGCCGAAGGCCCGCATCACCGTCGTCATGCCCGCCAGCCCGGCCATTTCCAGCACCAGGGTGATCACCGGCATCACCAGCATCACCGCCACAATCCGCGGCAGCACCAGGTTGGTGACCGGATCGATGCCCATGGTGGTCAGCGCGTCCAACTCCTCGTTGACCTTCATCGTGCCGATTTCGGCCGCGAAGGCCGAACCGATGCGCCCGGCCAGGATCACGGCGGCGAGCAGCGGCCCGAGCTCGCGCAGCAGGCTGACCGAGACCAGGTCGGCGACGAACAGGTCCGCGCCAAACCGGTGCATCGGCACGGCGGACTGAAACGCCATGATCAGTCCCATCAGGTAACCCACGAGAGTCGCCAATGGCAACGACCGCGTGCCGGACTGCTCGATTTGCAGCAGCAGGTCGGGGAAGCGGACCATGCGCCGGCGGGCGGGCAGGCGGACGAGGGCGATCGCGGTCTCGCCGAGGAAACCGACACCGCCTGCAAGAGCGTCCAGACCGGCGGCGAGGACCTGACGCGGGCTGAAGCGGGCCACCGGCGGCGGGACGGCCGAGGCGGCAAGGCCAGCCCGGGCCCGGTCCAGCAGGGCCCCGGTCCGTTCGTCAGTGCCAACCCATGTGATGGACCCGCCATGGGCCGCCTCCGCAGCCGCGAGCAGGGTGGCGCCGTCGAGGTCGCAGAATGTTGCAGCGGACAGGTCGATCGTCAAAGGCCGCTCCCGCGCCTTTGCGGCCGCGCGCAAGGTCGCGGTCCACAGCACGCCGGCGCCTTTCGCGTCGAGGCGGCCGGTGATCGCGAGGACCGGCGCGCCGGCCTCCCCGGAGACCGACAAGCGGGCGTGACCGGCTTGCATCAGGGCAGGCGGTCCATAGGTTTCCGTCTGGTCACCGCACGCACCGGCGGTGGGTGCCGCGCTGCGCCGGTCAGACCGCGTGGGGATGGTTGCACGTGCGCCTCCGCCGTCCGGGTTGCCGGAGCTGGACCAGACGTGGGCCATCCGCCCGCTGGTTCAACCGTCCGGCACGGGATCGCGAACAGCGCCGGGTGCGGCGCCGGACATCGTCCGGGGCCGCTTACCCCTTCTCCACCCCCCAGAACACCGGTGCGGACCCCTTCACCAGTCCGGTCAGGTTCGACCGCCAGGCCGCGTGCGGCAGATATTGCCCCAGCGGGATCACCGGCACCGACGTGAAGGCCGCGGTCTGGAATTCGACCTCATGGCGGTGCCGTTCCGCGTCGGTGGATGAGTCGATCCAGGCCTCGTAGGCGGCTTCCAGCGTCGGATCGTTTGGCCAGCCGAACCAGGCTTTGGCGCCGTTGCTGCGCGTCGTGTTCTCCAGCAGCGGATCGACGAATTCCGGCCCCGGCGCGCCCGCCGGGAACATCGACCAGCCGCCTTTGTCCAGCGGCTCCTTCGAGGTGCGGCGCTGCACGATGGTGCCCCAGTCGGTCATCTGCTCATCGACGTTCACGCCGACCTTGCGGAAGGCATCGACGGCAACCGTCGAGGTCGCGTGATAGATCAACTGATCGGTCGGGTGCATGAACACCAGCCGTTCGCCGGCGTAGCCGGACTTCTCCAGCATGGCCTTGACCTCGTCCACCGAATGCGGCTTGCGGACCGCGTCCATGCCGGCGTCATTGGCGGCCTTGGAGCCGGGCACGAAATAGCCCATCGGCACGCGCCATGTCGTCGGGTCCTCGCCCATGGCGGCGAGCATTTCCTCCTTCTGGTCGATCGCGGCCATCAAAGCGCGGCGGAACGCGGCATTGTCGGTGGGCGGGTTGATGTGGTTCGGCCGCAGGATCGCCACGGTGCCGTAGAGGTCGAGCAGGCCGGTGGTCACGCCGTCCTGCGTCTTCAGCATCGGGATCAGGTCGGGTTGCGGCAGTTCGACCCAGTCCACCTCACCCGCGGCCAGCGCGTTCGCCGCGGTGGCCGGATCCGGCACGACCCGCCATTCGACGCGGTCCACGTTCACCCGGTGGCCGCCGGCGGTATAGGAGGCCGGCTCCTGCCGCGGCACATAGCGGTCGTTGCGCGCGAACGCGGCGTGGATCCCCGAAACATACTCGTCGGGCAGGAAGCGGAACGGGCCGCAGCCGACGATCTCGGTCAGCTGCTTGAAGGGGTCGGTCGCGGCCAGCCGTTCCGGCACGATCACCGGCTGCGGCTGCACCTTCGACAGGAAATGCGGCAGCAACGGGAAGGGCTTTTTCAGGCGCCAGACCAGGGTGCGGTCGTCTTTGGCCTCGATCGCATCGACCCGCGGCGCGAAGGTGGTGCTGGTCGGGTCACGTTTCAGCCAGCGTTGCAGGCTGGCCGCGCAGTCGCGGGCGCGCACCGGCGTGCCGTCATGGAACAGCAGGCCCGAGCGCAGGGTCATGGTCCAGCGTTTGCCGTCGTCGTCGATGACGTGGCCCTCGACCATTTGCGGTCGCGGGACGAAGTCCTGGTCGCGGCCGTAGAGGGTCTCGTAAACCATCAGCGAGAAATTGCGGGTGACCGTCGCGGTTGTCCACACCGGATCGAGGCTGGTCAGGTTCGCCTGCGGCACAAAGATCAGGGTCTTGGTGGGCTGCGCGATGGCGGGTCGCGCCAGTCCGGCCGCTGCGGCACCTGCGATGAAGACACGTCGTTTCATTCTGGCTCCTCCCGATGGCTTTGCCACCGCCAGAGAGCCTATCCGACGCGCCGGCGGCGGGGAAGATGGCGAAGCCGGAGCGTTTTCATCGCGACGGGACGCGCGAGGCGCAGTGGCATTTCAACGTCATGGCTGGGCCTGGCGCGGCGTCCCCGGACCACGATCCGGGGGCGCTCCATCGCGGCAAGATGCTGGCATAGACTGCGGATCTTCACATCGGTGCGAATGACCGCACAAGGCAACGGGCCTGGCGTTTGGGTGGAAAGGGCGCGATCATGCGCGCCTTGCCACGTCGAAATATCAGGAGAACAGGCGGTGGAGCGTGGCCGCCGCCCGCCGAAACCGAGCGCGTCCCGTCAGCGGAATGAACGTGAGCCTGGTGCCAAGCAGCGCGAGAGAGCCTGGTTCGGGTGCCGACCTGGCGTCGGCGCTTGCCGATATGGTGGAGCTTTCACAGCCATAGCCGCAAATAATCGTTGCGCCAATGATGGTTTCCGTGGTCGGCAGGGCCGTCAGGTCGGACCCGAGGCTAAGGTACAGAACATCGGGTGAACCAAAAGTCGTGCTGTACAACTGCATGGGCCCCGCATTATACGCCGCAGTCTGGTCAAATACCAGAACCGTGGCACCCGGCGTTGGGGTGACGCTGGTCAGCGTCAGGTCCATCGTGGAACCAGCAACGGGATCATAGGTAAAGCTGCCGCTCACGGCGTAATCCGTCACCCCGGACGCAAAGTACAAATCGCCTGAAACGGCGTACGTGGTTGGGGCGGCATTCGCGCCCATTACGAAGCCAATCAGCAATGTTATCGCCAAACCGGCAATGCCAGCCATTGATCGGCGTGTCAGGTGGGCCATTTTCATATTTGCTTCTCTCGGTTGCGCAGCGATTTCGGAGCTTGACCACCGGGAGCTCATGGGTCCTACCGCCAGTCGGCTATGCCCCCGGCAAATCAGGGGCCACGACATCAAATGAAATAAACACAACCACATAGCGAAAATGAAAATCGGCATCAGGTCAAAGGTGTAAGGCTGATATTACACTATGATTGTGATGTCGAAGGTCGACAGGCTCAATCGACGATGGTCGCCGCTGGCGGCGGCAACTGGGCCGGCGGCTTCCAGCCGCGACGAGAGGCACCGTCCCGCGTCATCGGTTTTGCGGAGACACCGGCAGCAGCAGCGGGTGGCTGATCCGAGCAAGATCGTGGCTCGCGCCGTTGATTTTGTGTACGCTCCCGTCCCAGCCTTATTGGTCACCACTCTTGCCACAGGCGTGTGTCCAATCCGTCGTGGCGCGGACGATCGAGACGGCGGGAATGGCTCGCACAGAATGGAGAAGGGTGGCAACGCGCTTCACGCAGCGTGAACCCATCCTGCTGTCCGTATGTTCCGTGTTAGCAATTTACTTTCCGTATCAGAAATCGTATCGCCCCACCGTGAACGTCCAAACGATAGCGAGGCACTGCGGTTCCATCGGCGCGCACCACGGCCGACCATCTGTCGCACCACTGAACTGGCATAGACGGCCGGGACAATCCCGGCCACGACGGCTGGGGCATGACCTGCCAGTCACGATCAAAACGATCTAATCCGTCACCGCCGCGTAAACCAGGTCGCGGAACAGCACGCGGTAGTATTCACGTTGTCCCGGCGCCTGGATCATCAGCACCGCGAACAGCCGTTCGGCCGGATCGACCCAGAAGGTCGTCCCCGCCGCGCCGCCCCAGAAGTAGGTGCCCACCGATCCCGGGAACGGCGCCAATCCGGCCTGGAGGCGCACCGCGAAGCCCAGCCCGAAGCCGTGCCCGGGCGGCAGGAGGTCGGGCGAGCCGGGGATCGCGCCCAGATGATCGGACGTCATCAGCTCGATCGTCTTGCGTCCCAGCAGCCGGGTTTCGCCCAGGCGGCCGTTGCCGGCCAGCATCGCCAGGAAACGGGCGTAATCCAGGGTGGAGGAAACCATCCCGCCACCGCCCGATTCGAAGATCGCCGGCCGCTTCACGTCCAGCAGCGCGATATTGCCGCCACTCTCGGGGTCCTGGGCGAAGGGTTCGGCGATGCGGCCCTGGTCTTTCTCCGGCACCCAGAACCCGGCATCGGCCATGCCCAGCGGCCGCAGCACCCGCTCCGACAGGAACGTGCCCAGGGTCTGGCCGGAAATGATCTCGATGAGCCGCCCCAACACGTCGGTCGAGCGGCCGTACTCCCACTGCGTGCCTGGCTGGTACAACAGCGGCAGGCTGGCCAGGGTCGCCACATGCTCCTCGTTGGTCTGCCGCAGGCGTGCCACCTTGGCCTCGATGTAGCGTGTATGCACCGGCGTATCGCCGCGGAATTCATAGGTCAGGCCAGAGGTGTGACGCAGCAGGTCCTGCACGGTGATCGCCCGGTCGGCATCGGAGCGCGCCAGGAAATCGCCGCTCCAGCAGCCGACCATGGTTTCGGCGAAGGCGGGGATGTATCGGGCGATCGGGTCGTTCAGCAGCAGGCGGCCTTCCTCCCATAGCATCATCACGCCGACCGAGACGATCGCTTTGGTCATCGAGTAGATGCGGAAGATGGCGTCGCGGGTCATCGGCGCATCGGTGGCCGGGTCGCGGCGGCCGAAGGCCTCGAAATACGCCACCTTGCCGTGGCGGGCGACCAGCGCGACCGCACCGGGGATGTGGCCGCTGGCGATGCGGGCCTGCAGCGCGGCCGACAGCCGGTCCAGCGCGGCGGCCGACAGGCCGACGTCCTCGGGACTGGCGACGGGCAGGGGGGTGGTCATTCTGGCATCTCCCGGATTGTGCGCTGGTGCCGGCGCTTCACCACGGCAGCCTACGCAGCCGCGGCGGGCCGGGCAAGGACGGCGTCATTGGCGGTCTTGTCGTGCAACGCCGCCAGCACCCGGTCCACGTCGTGCAGTCCCGCGTCGTCGGTGCTGAACGCCAACCCCAGCAGCCGGCCGTTGGACCGCACCGTCCGGGCGGCCATGCGATCGGTTCCGCCGGGCAGATCGAGCTGCACCGCGACGCCGGCACCGGGCCACCAATCGCATTGCAGCGAAACGCCGCCGCGGGAGATGTCGTTGATCCTGACCCGCTGCGACGGCCTGTCGGGTGCATGCAGCACCACCTCGGCGCCGTTGCCCGCAAGGCGTTCGTAGCGCCGCTGGTTCTCCTGGTCGGTGTTCGCCACGGCCTGCAGGAAGTGGGTGACCTCGCCGCGCAAGGTGGCGGCATCCTGGCTCACGGTATCGGCGCCCGCCAGTACCGCGCTGCTGACCGCGTCGGTGCGCTCCGAGGCGCCCGCGACTTCCTGCATCGCCGTGGTGGCGCTGAGTGTCGCGGTGGTCACCTGCTGGATGCTGGTGGCGATATCACGGGTGACGACGGCTTGTTCCTCGACCGCGGCACTGATGGCGGTCGCGACCGCCTCGACCTGCCCGATCGCCGCGGTCACGCCGCGCACCGCATCCGCCGCCTCGACGGTGGCCGAACGGATCGCGGCGATCTGCGTGGAGATCTCGCCCGTCGCCCGAGCGGTCTGCGTTGCGAGCGCTTTCACCTCACCGGCGACGACGGCGAAGCCCTTGCCCGCGTCGCCGGCGCGCGCGGCCTCGATGGTCGCGTTCAGCGCCAGCAGGTTGGTGCGCGCGGCAATGTCGTTGATCAGCCGCACGATCTCCCCGACGCGCTCTGCCAGTTCGGTCATGCTGACCATCCTGGCATCGGTCGCCGTGGCGCGTTCCACCGCCGCGTGCGCGGCCTGCGCGGCGCGTTCGACGTGGGCGCTGATTTCGTTGATGCTGGAGGACAATTCTCCGACGGCGGCCGCCACGGCATCCAGGTTCTGCGCCGACGCCGCCGCCCCTTCGGCGGTGAGCGTGGCGTTTTCGCGCACCCGGTGGGTGGCGGCCGACATGTCGGCGGCATGCGCCCGCATCGACTCGGCGGAGCGGGCCAGATTTTCCATCACCCCGGCGGCCGAGGTGCCGAAATCCTGCGTATAGCGGTCCATCGCCGCCTGGCGGCGCGCCTTCTGCGCGTGCTCGTGTTCGGCTTCCTGCTGCAACGCGCGCGCCGCGCGTGCGTTCTGGCGGAACACGTCCAGCGCATCGGCCATCTGGCCGACCTCGTCCTTGCGGACGACGACGGGGATCGGGGTGCCGAGATCGCCGCCGGCCAGCCGCCGCATTGCCGCGGTCATGGCCACGATCGGACGCGAGATCCGGCGGCCGAGCAGGATGGTCGCGACAACGGCTATGACGGCGGCGACGGCGGCGGCCAGCAGCATCCGGTTGGCCCAGGTGATCGCGGTGCGGCCATCGGCGCCGGCGGCCGCGGCGACCGCGTGCGCGTTGGCCACCACCGCCTGCACACCCTCCCCCATGCGGGCCGCGATCTGGCGGTTTTCGGCCAGCGCTTTGTCCGCCTGGCTGGCCAACTCCAGCTCCAGCCCACGCAGCGCGAACACGTCCAGCCTGGCGCCGGTCGCGTAGCCGGCCAACAGGTCGAGGTTCGCGCGCAGGCCTTGGACGTCCTGGTGGCGCCCGAGGCCTTCCAGTGCCTTGGTCGTCCGCCCCAGCGCCGCGGTCACCTGATCGGACAACGGCTCCAGGCTCGTCCAGCTCGGCGCGGTGGCCGCCGCGGTCAGCAGGCCCATCAGCAGATTGACGTCGGCCTGCAAGGCACTGGCGTTTTGCAATGTCTCGAGCTGATTGTCCCGCGCGTCGGCCAGCCCGGCGGCCATTGTTTTGGCGTCGGTGCCGTCGTCGGGTGACAGCGCGGTCGTCAGGTCGAAGGCCGCGTCATCGATGACCGGCCCCAGCGCCGCGGTGATGTCGTGATGCGCGGCGGCGATGGCGGCGACCGCCTTGGCGCGGTCGGCCGCCGCCTGGATCCGGCTTTGCTGCAAGGTGACGATCCGGGTCAGCAAGGCCTGCGCCGCTTGGTCGGTCTGCGTCAGGCCCGCCGCAGCCGCTGCGTTACCCGGCATCGCCGTCAGCGCGGCCAGACCCTGTTCCATCGCCGTTCGGTTTGGCGTCAGGTCGGCTTGCGCGGTTTTCAACGCCGTTTCCGAGACCGCGGTGGCCAGCGACGGCGCGGCCGCGGCAGTCTCGGCCCCGGCTTGCGCCAGGCTGAGCGTGGCCTGGAGTTGCGGCACCGCCGATGTCACCAGCCGGTCAACCAGCGCGCCGAGCCGTCCGGCGGAGAACGCGCCGATGCCGCAGGCCAGCAAGGTGACCACCGCCATGGCCGCGGCAATGACGTACAGGGCACCCCGGATACTGCGGCGCAACGGCACCGCAGATTCGGTAACGATGGCCGCCATCATGCACCATGGTCGAGGCTGGTGACGGGCCGGAAGTTGCCGTCCGCCTGCAACACGGTCAGGAACACCTGGTTGGATCCCTGGTTATGGCCGGGCGTGAAGTGCACCGCGAAGCCGTCGAGGTCGAACGGGCCGCCTTCCATATAAGCTTGCAGCAGCCCGGCCCGCGTCGGCTCGCCGGTCAGGCGCTGCAGCCCGGCCGCGGCCAGCCGGCCGGCGAGATAGCCCTCCAACGAGACGAAACTGGGCACGACGACACCGTCGCGGTTGATCAGCGCGGCCTGGTAGCGGCGGACGACGGGCATTGTGGTGTCGAACGGGAAGGGCACCACCTGGGTCACCACCACGCCCGCCCCCTCGGGTCCCAGTTCCCCGGCCAGCGCCTCACTGCCGACGAACGAGATGTTGACGAAGGGCACGTCCAGCTTGGTCTTGCGCGCCAGCTTGATGAACTCGGCGCAGGGTTTGTAGGCGCCGATCATGATCACCGCGTCCGGGGCGCCCTTGCGCACCGCCAGCACCGCGCCCTTCACCGCGACGGTATTGCGCTCATAGGTGCCTTCGGCGACCAAGGGCAGCTTGCGCCGTTCCAGCGCCGCTTTGACGCCATCGAGGCCGGCCCGGCCAAAGGCGTCGTCCTGGTACATGATGGCAATGTGCGCGCAGCCCAGGTCGCGGGTCAGCCGCTCCACCATGAACTCGGTTTCCTCGGCGTAGGAGGCGCGCAGGTTGATGACATTGGTCATGTCCGTCGCGCGCAGGAACGCAGCCCCGGTGAAGGGGGCGATGAAGGGCACCCCGGCCGCGGCGGCGATCGGCTGGGCGGCGGCCGAGGTTGGGGTGCCAACTGGTCCGATCAGCGCGAAGACCTTGTCCTGCTCGATCAGCTTGCGGGTCGCCTCGACCGATTGGGTCGGTTCATAGCCGTCGTCGGCGGTGACCAGCTCCAGCTTGCGCCCACCGATGCCGCCCTGTCCGTTGATCTCGGCGAAGGCGGCCTGGATGCCGGAGCGCAGGCCGCTTCCCAGCAGGCCGGCGGCGCCGGTGAAGGCGGCGGCCTGGCCGAACAGGATGCGGTCCCCGGTCACACCCGCCTCGGCTCTGGCCAGGCGGGGTCCACCCAGGGCGGTGGCGGCGGCGGATGCGGCGAACAGATGGCGGCGCGTGAGCAGCATGATCGGCGGTCTCCCGATAAGTGCTGACGGAGGGAGCGTCAGCGACACCGAGAGCCATAGCGGTGAATGTTTAATGAAAAATTAGCGCAACCGGTATTTCGTCCGGTCAGACGGTGAATTGTTCAGCGATGATGCGCTCCGACAGGCCCTGGTCGGGGTCGAACAGAACCGTAACTTTCACGGAACGATCTTCGCTGACGGCGACGGACGCGACGTCGCGCACCTCGGTGAAGTCGGCGACCGCGGCGGTGGGGCGCTTGTCGGCTTCCAGCACCTCGAACAGCACCTCGGCGGAACTGGGCAGCAAGGCGCCTCGCCAGCGGCGCGGGCGGAAGGCGCTGATCGGGGTCAGCGGCAGCAGATTGGCCGACAGCGGCACGATCGGGCCATGCGCGGACAGGTTGTAGGCGGTCGAGCCGGCCGGGGTGGAAATCAGCACGCCGTCGCAGGACAGTTCCTGCAAGCGGACGCGGCCGTCGATGGTGATGCGGATCTTGGCGCTCTGGCGCAGTTGCCGCAGCAGGCTGACTTCGTTGAAGGCGAGGCCTTCCTCGACCGAACCGGTGCGGGTGACGGCGTGCATGCGCAGGGGATAAAGCTCCGCCGCCTGGGCCTGCGACAGGCGGGCGGGCAGGTCGTCCTCGCTGAAGGGGTTCATCAGGAAGCCGACCGATCCGCGGTTCATGCCATAGACCGGGGTGTTGCGCGCCAGCACGCGGTGGATGGTTTCGAGCATAAAACCGTCGCCGCCCAGCGCGACGACGACCGCGGCCTGGTCGAAGGGGCAGTCGCCATAGCGCGCGACCAGCCTGACCTTGGCCTCGGCGGCGAGCGGGGTGGGGCCGGCTTCGAACGCGATCTCCCCGGCCTGGTAGGTCCGCGATGCGGCGGGCGGCAGCGGCGGGGGCGGCAGGGTCAAACGCGTTTCCGGTGTTCCAACACCGGCATGTCACGCCGGATCCGGGCGGTGACGTTGGGGTCCAGGCGGGCGGTGGCCCAGCCGGTGCCGTCGGAGACTTTTGCGACCGTATGCCCCCAGGGGTCGGCGATCATGGAGTGGCCATAGGTGAAGCGCGCCTCGCCTTTGCCTTCGAGGTGCTTGCCCCAGGTCGCGGGGGCGGCGAACCAGCACTGGGTTTCGATCGCTCGGGCCCGGATCAGCGCCTCCCAGTGGTCCTTGCCGGTGGCGAGGGTGAAGGCCGAGGGCAGGAAGATCAGGTCGGCCCCCTGCTCGCGCAGCTTCCAGAACAAGTCGGGGAAGCGGATGTCGTAGCAGATCGCACACCCCACCGTGATGTCGCCGGCCTGGTAGGTCACGACCTCGTCACCCGAACCGTAGGTGTTGCTTTCCTTGTAGCCGGTGCCGTCGGGGGCGGTGATGTCGAACAGATGCATCTTGCGGTAGCGCGCGAGTTCCGTGCCGTCGGGGTTGAACACCACGGTGGTGTTGAACAGTTTTTCCGGCCCCTTCTCGATGATCGAGCCGCCGTGGATCACTGTTCTGGTCGCTCGGGCGGTTTCGCGGAGGAACTCGTAGGCCGGGCCGCCGGGCTCGTTGGAGCCTTGGGCGGGCAGCACTTCGGCGTTGGCGTTGCGGATGGTGCGGTCGCCGCCGAGACTGTCCCAGACCTCGGGCAGGCTCACGATGTCGGGGCGGTCGGCGTCCACCGCGTCGCCGATCAGGCGGCGGGCCTGGTCGATGTTGGCGGCTTTATCGGCGCCGGGGTTCATCTGCACGACAGAGACGCGCATGGGCTGGCTCTCCGGGACTGGGTGGGGGGAGAGAAGCGGATTGGGCGGGGCGTGGCAAGCGGTGGGTGACTTTGCCGGAGGATCGGGGTGCGCGGGGCGGGGTCTCGGTCCTGGCCCGTGGACGGCGGCCACCGCTGATCCCGGGACCGCGGTTCGGTCAGGCGGCGCGCTGCGCGGCGATCCGGCTTGCTTCCGCCGGCGGCAGGGCGCGGCGTGCCAGCTTCAGGTCGTAATGCGTCTGCAGGTTCAGCCAGAACTCCGGGCTGTTGCCGAAATACAAGCCGAACCGCAGGGCGGTGTCGGCGGTGATGCGGCGGCGGTTGTGGACGATCTCGGCGATCCGGTTCGGGGAGATGCCAATCGCTCGCGCCAGCCGGGCCTGCGTCAGGCCGTATTCGGCGAGGAATTCATCCTGCAGCATCTCGCCGGGGGTGACCGGGGCAAATTCGTCTTGCGTCATGGCAGGCTCCGTCAATGATAGTCCATCACCTGAACGTCCAGGGCATCGCCATCGTCCCAACGGAAGACAATACGCCATTGGTCGTTGATCCGGATGGAATGGAAGTCCTTCATCGCGCCTTGCAGCCGCTCCAACCGGTTGGACGGCGGAACCGCGAGGTCCGCGAGCACGCTGGCAGCATTGACCGCTTCCAGCTTGCGCTTGGCACGCCGGGCCACGCCTTGGAAGTGCGGCACGAACGCGTCCTCGAACAAAGCCTGCGTTCGTTTGTCGCCGAACGAGCGGATCATGTGATATCATACCGCACACCGGTATGCGGTCAAGCCTGCGGCTGGTTCGGAACGGGCGAGCGCGGCGGTCGGTAAACTGAACCGCTACGCCGGAAAAAGCAGCGCCTATGGGTGACCGGCGGACCATCCGTGTTACCCTGGCGCCGGACGAACAGGCCGACCTGAGCGCTGCGGTCGAGGACGGCTCGTGCGCCTCGGCCAGCGAGATCTTGCATGAGGCGATTACCGCCTGACCGGCGAGGTGGTGGCGCGCCTTGGCGGGTTGTGGGACGAAGGCAAGCCTGGCAGCGGGAGGCGGGAGTTCGACATCGAACGGATTTTGGCCTCGGCCCGTGGGCGATCAGGTTACCCGGCGGCGGGGTGATAAGGCAAGCGTTTAACACGGAGATCACAAAGAACCACGAAGCAGCACGGAGAAGTGCGAGGCGGGTCAGACGACGAATCGCCGTAGGCCGTCCTTCAACAGTCGCGCATGGAAATTGAACAACAGGCCGACGCGGAGTCCGCTCATGCGGAGGTAGGTCAGGCGTTGCGCGTCGTGTGCCGGGACAAGGCTGGCAACCGCTTTGATTTCGACAATCAGTTGGCGATCCACAAGGATATCCGCGCGGAACCCCTCATCGAATTGGATGCCTTTGTAACTAACGGGAATCCCGGCCTGTCGTTCAAAGGCGATCCCCGCTTGCTCCAACTCATGGCATAGACAGAATTCGTAAACCGATTCCAGCATGCCGGGTCCCGTCAGGTCCCCGGGCTTGACCCGGGGATGCACCTCGATGGCCAGTCCGATGACTCGCTCGGTCAATTCGCGCGCAAGCAACATGCCGTCGTGTCTCCGTGCCGTTCCGTGGTTCTCGGTGTTCTCCGTGTTAAACGCTTGATCTTAACGAAGTCTGAATCCCGCGAACCACACGGCAAGCCCCGGATACAACAGAGCGCCGGCGCCGGCCGCGGCATCCACCGACAGGCCAGCCGGTAAAATCAACGCAATACGGCAATGGCCCGGGCATTTCTGGTCCTGGACGCGAATGACCCGGATCGCAGGGACGCGGTCGTTGAGCCGGTGGAACTCGTGCGGGTCATCGATGACCGCCGGGACCTGCGGCGCCCGTTTTGATGTGTCGGGTGGCCGGCATGCGGCAGACCGTCCAACGGCGTCACGGCGTGCCGCCGGCGCGGCGGAGCAGGTCCTCGTAATACGGCAGGCCGCTGGACAGCCGCGGATCGTCCGGCATCCGCGCGATGGCGGCCCGACGCTGCGCCAGCGCGCGCTCGGCCAGCGGGCGCGCCTCGGCTTTCTGG
>Ga0302279_10005909_pt1 | contig 13370 bp, 11 predicted proteins | sample III_Bog_N3_3_FD_194541 | JGI IMG/M metagenome (GOLD analysis project Ga0302279, IMG submission 194541) | Peat permafrost microbial communities from Stordalen Mire near Abisko, Sweden - III_Bog_N3_3 | ecosystem: Environmental > Terrestrial > Soil > Wetlands > Peat | place: Sweden: Abisko...
GCAACGGCCGGCATCCTTCTGGCCCTCGCCGCGGCGCTCGATCGTCGCTGGCTGCGGGCCGCGCTGTGGATTGTCTTTGCCGCGGCCATGCATCCGCTGATGGCCATCTTCGGACTCTCGCTCACCGTCTTCTGCTGCTGGCCCCAGGGGGTCTTTCCCTTCCGCACACCGGCAGCGTTGGCGCTGTTCATGCTGCCGCTGCGGCTGCTGCACACGCCCGGCGACGCCTGGAAGGAAGCCGTCCGCGCGCGGACGTATTGTTATCCGGCAAAGTGGGAGTGGTACGAGTGGCTGGGGCTCGTCGCTCCACTGCTGCTGGTGTGGTGGTATGCGCGCCTGGCAGAGCGTGGAGGCCTGCCCCGCGTGGCCTTGCTGGCGCGGCGTTTGCTGTTCTTCGGCCTGTTTCAGTGCGCGGTGGCCCTGCTGATGACTCTGCCGGCGGCCACCGAGCAGCTTACGGCCTTCCAGCCCATGCGCTGGCTGCACATCTTCTACTTCCTGTTCTTAATGATGACCGGCGGGCTGGCAATGCACTTCCTGCTGCGCAACCGCAGTGCCTGGTGGATGCTGCTGGTGATGGTGCCGCTGGCGGCGGGCATGTTCGTCGTTCAGCGCGATCTGTATGCCCATGGCGATCACATTGACCTGCCCGGCGCGCGGCCACGCAATCCCTGGGCGCAGGCCTTTCTCTGGGTTCGGGAGAACACTCCGAAATCGGCGATCTTCGCCATACCGCCGGAGTACATGAGGCTGCCCGCCGAGGACGCTTATGGCTTCCGCGCACTGGCCGAGCGCAGCCTGCTGGCGGAAAATCACAAGGATCCCGGCGAGGTTATGGTCTTCCCCGACTTGGCCGACGAGTGGCGCCGCCAGGTGCACGCGCAGCGCGGGATGGAGAACTTCACCTTGGATCAGTTCGCCGCCCTGCGGCAGGCCTATGGCGTGAGCTGGGTGGTGTTGCCGGCCACGGCGCATCCGCCGCTGGCGTGCCCGTACCAGAACTCCGCCGCGCGGGTCTGCCGCCTTGAGTAGCCACCCTTACGGTGCGGGCTGCGCCGACGTATCAAAGACGTAGAGCGTGTGGTTGAGCACGGTCTTCAGAGGGTAGCGCAGCAGCCAGCGGTAGGCTTCATGATTCTTCAGCAGTTGCCCGCTCAGGTGCGTGGCGCTGACGATGACGGTGCCCATGGGGTGGTCCGCCTCGTGCAGCGCAGTGTAGCGAATTCCATAAAATGACGGGTCCACCTCGCCGACGTAGGCCAGATGAATCTCCTCGCCGGGATGCTGATTCTGGTATTTACGCAACGCCACCAGACCCTGTCCCCAGTCGGTGTTGCTGTCGCTCAGCAAATGCCAGGTGTTGGCCGGCTTCACAAGAACCGTGAAGTAGGAGAGATAGTCCGGAGCGTAGCGTGCAATATCGGCGGCCTGCGCCAACAGAAGCACGCTCAACAACACCGTGGTCATGGAGCGGCTCCAGCGGCCGTTCCGCACCCACTCAATGGCTGCGCCCGCGTACAAAAGAAGAAACGGATAAAGCGGCAGAACGTGGCGAACGCCGATGTTCACCGGGGCTTTCATGGCGAACAGCAGGTAGATGGCCGGGATCAGGCTCATCAGCAGCAGTTCTCGGCCACCGGCTACCTTGCGCCGGAGCACGGCATAGACTCCCGTCACGCCCATCAGAAGAATGATCACCGGCCACTTCAAGGCCATCGCCACGGGAAAATACCAGGCAAGCCCATTGCTCGCATAGCTCCCCAGGAAGAAGCTGCGATGCCCGCTCATGTCCTCGTGGATGCGCCATCCGAATCCCGTGAACCATTCACAGGCCGGGATGTAAATCGAGATGGGCGTCTTCAGCGTCGGCATCTCATACTGCAGCAGTTTGGTGTAACCCTGAAAGTGCAGCGTGACCATCTGGTCAGCGAAGGTCACCTTGGAGACGTGGAAGAGAAAGCCCGCCCAAACCACAAAGCAGATGAGCAGAAGAATGGCGCCGGTCCGCTTCCACTGCAGTCTGGAAGTGTGCAGCCGGAGTTCTCCGGGAGCCAGCACCAGCAACAGCACCAGTTGAACCAGCAGCAGCGGCGGACTGTTGTACTTGGAAAGCATCAGCAATCCCGACAGCAGTCCAAACAGCGCCAACTGCCGCCAGGTGGGATTGCGCCAGCAGCGCAGCCACTGCAGAACCGACGCGAAGATGAACAGGCAGCCGATGCCATCGGTGTTTGCCGTGGAAAAATGCGCAATCAGGTCAGGCGACAGGACCGCGAACAACAGAACGAAGTTGGCCGTCGTCTCGGAGTAAAGCTTGCGGGCGGTTGTCCACAGCAGCAGCAGCAGGATGACGCCTAGCGCAACTCCCACCGGGCGCGAACGGTAAAGCCACACCTCCGGCCCGGGACTGACCAGCCGGACCTGGTTGTCGCTCATCCGGTATTGCCAGTCCGTGTGCAAAAGGGGCAGGGCGAAGAGCATTCTCCCCAGCGGAGGATGACCGCTCCACTGCTGAAATTCGCCGTAGCGCCAGGCCTCCAGGCCGGCCACAATGTGCTCCGGTTCGTCGTTTGTAAACGACTGGGTGCCGATAAACCACACACACTGCGCCACAAAAAGCGCAAGCAGCAGGACGACAAGCAGGCGGCTTGCAGGACGTACGGCGTTGGCAGTGGCGCTCATTTGGATGCAGGCTCGCTTCCCGGAAAATTGTACGGAGTGACCTTGTCACCATAAAGGATGCCCGGCGCGGGCAGCAAGTGACCCCCTGCGGCCCCAATTCCGGTAAAATACTGAGGATGAAGACTTCTCTCCTGTTGACGGCCATCCTGTTGAGCTCGCTGTCTGTTGCGGCACAAAGCCCGGCGCGCCGCGTCAGCGCCGTCTGCCAGTTGACCACGGCCAATATTGTGCCCAGTGGCCGCACGGTAACGCCGCCTGCACGCGAGTTCGTAATGCAGGTCATCAACAACTCTGACCGCACGGTGAAGGTGCCGAAACAGCCGGAGTTCGGCTGGCGGGTGGAGATCCTTGAAAAGCGCGGCTGGAAGCTGCGCGCCGAGGGCGGTCCCGTGCGTCTTCTGAAGGCCGAAGATCAGCACGTGGTGAATGCCTCCGCCGATAGCGGCCCGCTCGTGAAGCTGGCGCCCACACGTAGCGACCTCTTCTACTTTGTGCTGCCGGATGCGAAGAAGTCTCTGGAGCCTGACGGTCAGGTAAGCCGCCTGCGTCTGAGCATCTACTGGTCGCCCTCCGCAGAAACGGTGGAGAAGGAGCCGGAGATTCTGCCCTGCGCGCTGGCCGCGACATGGGTGGTGGACGTACAGAAGGGCCCCGCCGTAGAGTAAACGGCCGGCGCCAGATGATATAAAAAGTAAATCACCAATAAGCTGCGGCGAAGTTCGTCCGCACACGGCAGAAAGAGACTTTTCCTGATGGCAAAGACCGTAAAGATTCCTGTTGGCATTCTGGGCGCCACCGGCATGGTGGGACAGCGATTCATCCAACTGCTGGAGCAGCACCCGTGGTTTGAGGTTGCATGGGTGGCGGCCAGCGAGCGCAGCTACGGCAAGACCTATGCCGAGGCCGCCAAGTGGAAGATGAAGACCGCGATCCCGGCGCGCGTGGCGAATATGAAACTCAGCGCGGCGGAACCCGCAGGAGCTCCGAAGGTGATCTTTGCCGCGCTCGATGCGGACATTGCGCGTGAGATGGAGCCGGCCTTCGCCAGCGCGGGATGTGCCGTCATCAGCAACTCCTCGGCCTTCCGCATGCACCCGCAGGTGCCGCTTGTCATTCCGGAGATCAACGCCGATCACATCAAGCTCATTGAGCAGCAGACCTGGCGCAAGCAGAGTGGCGGCTTCATGGTCACCAATTCAAATTGCAGCGTAATGGGCCTGGCCCTCGCGCTCGCTCCGCTCGACAAGGCTTTTGGCATCGAGTCGGTCTTCGTCGCCACCATGCAGGCCATCAGCGGCGCGGGCTACCCGGGCGTCGCTTCGCTGGACATCCTCGGCAACGTCGTGCCCTTCATCAAGAATGAAGAAGAGAAGATGGAAGAAGAGGCCGGCAAGCTCCTCGGCAAGCTCAAGGGCAGAGAGATTGCGCCTGCCAACTTCGGCATCAGCGCGCATTGCAACCGCGTTGCCGTGGAAGACGGACACACCGAAAGCGTCAGCATCAAGTTCAAGAAGAGGGCGACGGCGGAGAAGATCATCAACGTGTGGCGCGAGTTCCGCGGCATGGTGGCCGATCTCAATCTGCCTTTCTCGCCCGCCGAGCCCATCTTCTACGACGAGCGTGTGGACCGTCCGCAGCCGCGGTTGGACCTGGAGCGTGGACACGGCATGACCGTAAGCTGCGGCCGCCTGCGTCCCTGCACGCTGCTGGACTGGAAGTTCACCCTGCTCTCGCACAACACCATTCGCGGCGCGGCCGGCGCGGCGCTGCTGAACGCCGAGTTGCTGAAGTCCAAGGGTTACCTGGGTTAGAACGGAAACAATTGCCATGATCGTAATGAAGTTTGGCGGTACCTCGGTGATGGACGCGGCGGCCATTGATCGCACGGCGCAGATAGTGCGTGGGCGCTTGAGCCGTCGTCCGGCTGTCGTGGTCTCCGCCATGAGCAAGGTGACCGACGCCTTGCTGGCCGCTGGTAAGGCCGCGGGCGAGGGCAAGCGCGAGGAAGCTCTCGAACTGGCGCGCGGGCTTCGCGAGCGCCACCACAAAACGGCGAAAGAACTGGTCACCCCGGAGCAGTACGCCGTGCTGGGCGCGGAGCTTGACCGCGAGTTCGACACTCTCGACGAGTTGCTCAAAGGCATCGTCGCCGTTGGAGAGCTTTCACCGCGCAGCTCGGATTACGTTGTCAGCTACGGCGAGCGGCTCAACAGTCGCGTCGTCACCGAGGCCTACAAGGCGCGTGGCATCCGCGCCATTCTGGTGGACGCGCGCACCGTGATGATCACCGACGCGCAACACGGGCGGGCCATCCCCCTGGACGACGAGATCGAGCATCGCGCTAAGAATCTCGTCCGCCCACTGCTGGAAGACGGACAGGTTCCCGTGATGGGCGGCTTCATCGGCGCCACGCATGACGGCGTGCAGACGACGATCGGCCGTGGTGGCTCGGATTTTTCCGCCGCGCTCATCGGCTCGGGGCTGGACGCCGAGGCTATCGAAATCTGGACAGACGTGGATGGCATGATGACCACCGATCCGCGCATCTGTCCGGAGGCGCGCCGCATCCGCGTCATCAGCTTTGAAGAGGCCGCCGAACTCGCCTACTTTGGCGCCAAGGTGCTGCACCCGGCAACCGTACTGCCGGCGGTGCAAAAGAACATTCCTGTGCTCGTCTTGAACTCGCAGAATCCTTCGAATGAGGGCACGTTGATTGTGGCGCGCGCGCCGCGCTCGAAGAGCACATTCAAAGCCATCGCGGCCAAGAAGCGCATCACCATCGTAGAGGTTGTCGCCGCGCGCATGTTGGGCGCGCATGGATTTCTGAAGGCCATCTTCGACGTCTTTGACCGACATCACTGTTCGATTGACGTGGTCAGCACCAGCGAGGTCAGCGTCTCGCTCACCGTGGATTCCAACGAGGCGATTCCGGCCATTGCCGCCGACCTGGAAAAGATCGCGGACGTAAAGTACGCCGGGCGCAACGCGATCGTCTGCCTGGTGGGTGAAAACATTCGCGAGACGCCGCAAATCGCCGCCAGGGTCTTCACTGCGCTCGGCGAGATCAACGTGCGCATGATTTCCCAGGGGGCAAGCGAGATCAACATCACCTTTGTCATCGGAGAGGACGACGTGCCGGAGGCGATCCGCCGCCTGCACCGCGCGTTCTTCTCAGAGGTGGACCCGGAAGTCTTCGACTAACCGTCAGCGGCCGCCAATCGGCGACCTGGAGAAGCCATGAAGATCGTACTGCTGGGCGCGGGCAAAACCGGTTCCCTGGTTAAGGAGACGGCCGCCGCGCGCGGCCACCAGGTGGAAGTCATCGAGGTGCAGGAAAATCCGCGCGGCACGGCCCTGACCAAAGAGCGGCTGGCCGGCGTGGACGTGGTGGTGGACTTCACCACTCCCCACGCCGTGATGAGCAACATTGAGGCCACCGTGCATGCCGGCGCCAGCATGGTAGTGGGCACCACGGGCTGGTACGGCGAGTTGCCCCACGTGCGCAACATGGTGGAGCGTTCGAACACGGGCTTTCTGTGGGCATCGAATTTCTCCATTGGCGTCAACCTCTTCTTCGCCATCCTGCGCGAAGGTGCCAAGGCTCTGCAGTACGGCTACCAGGCGCGCATCACGGAGATTCATCACATCCACAAGCTGGATGCGCCCTCCGGCACGGCCGTCAGCATGGGACGCGTCTTTGAGCAGGCGGGCGGGCAAAAGCCGCCTATCGAGAGCATCCGGCGGGGCGAGGTGGTGGGCACCCACACGGTGGAGTTGCTCTCCGCCGCCGATACGATTACCCTGACGCACGAGGCCCACAACCGCAGCGGCTTTGCCGAAGGCGCGGTGCGTGGCGCCGAGTGGCTCAAAGGGCGCAAGGGCTTTTACGAGTTTCAGGAAATCTTCTCGCAGTTGAAGGGTTAGGCGGAATTATGGTGAAGCTTCGTGGATGTGGAACGGCCATCGTGACGCCGTTCCTGGCCGATGGTGCGGTGGACGAGAAGGCGCTGCGCAGCCTGGTGGCGTGGCAAGTGGAATCCGGAATTGACTTCCTGGTGCCCTGCGGCACCACGGGCGAAACGCCGACGCTCTCGCATGAGGAGTGGCGGCTGGTGATTGAGACGACAATCGAAGTTGTTGCAGGACGCGTGCCCATCGTCGCCGGGGCAACCAGCAACTCCACGGCAGAGGCCGTGCGCAAGGCCGTCGAAGTCTCCAACATCAAGGGCGTGGATGCGATCCTCTCCGCCTCGCCTTATTACAACAAGCCCACGCAGGAGGGTCAGTACCTGCACTTCAAGGCCATTGCGGAAGCCGTCACCAAGCCTATCGTGGTCTATAACGTTCCCGGTCGCACGGGCGTTAACCTGGAGCCCGACACCCTGGCGCGTCTGGCGAAACTGCCCAACATCTATGCCGTCAAGGAGGCCAGCGGCATGGTCACACAAATTGCGAAGATCTGCGGAATGCTGCCGGAGTTCACTCTTCTGAGCGGCGATGACGCGTTGACCCTGGCCGCCATCTCCGCCGGCGGCGTCGGCGTCATCAGCGTCGCTTCAAACGTCTTTCCCAAGGAGATGGCCGAGTTGACGCGCGCCGCGCTCGACAACGACTGGGCGAAGTCCCGCAAGCTCTTTCATCACTACCTGCCGCTGATGCAGGCACTCTTTATCGAAAGCAATCCCCTGCCGGTGAAGGCCGCGCTGGCCATGATGGGCCGCATTGAGGAGAACTACCGCCTGCCGCTTTGCCCCATGCAGCCCGCGCTGCGCGCCAAGCTGGAGTCCGTGGCGCGCGAAGCCGGCGTGATCAAGTAACTTTGTTGTCTGGAATACGAAAGCGCCTGCCACACTGGCAGGCGCTTTCGTTATTGCTGGCGGGTCCCCTGTGCGACTCGATGGATGTCTATATTCTCCAACACTCCGCGGCCGCCGTTGCGGCGGGCCACGGCCAGCATGGCCTGGCCAACTTCCTCGGTGGATGTCACGTAGCGAGGCAGCCAGCGCCTTAGCAAGTTGAGCAACGGGCCAGCCACATCATAAAAAAGCTGATACCAGCGCGTCTTGGAGCGAATGCCATGGAGCGGCTGTATCACCGCGGGACGAAACATGAACGCGCCGCGGAATGGCATTTGCAGCAGGGCATTTTCCGTCGCGCCCTTTACCCGAGCCCACATGACCGACCCGCTCCCAGCGCTGTCTGCGCCGGCGCCCGTAACGTAAACAAAAGTCATCGCGGGGTTGAGCGGGAGCAGCATCTGCGCCACTGCGAGCGTCATGTCAAAGCTGATGCGGCGATAGTCCTGCTCGCTCATGCCCATAGACGTTACGCCCAGGCAGTAGAAGCAGGCATCATAGCCGGAAAGCTGCGCCTCGCAGCCATGCAGGTCAAAGAGGTCGGTCCGCACAATCTCTCTCAGCTTCGCGTGCTGTTGGCCGGTGGATTGACGGCCGACGACAAGCACCGCGTCCACATCGGGGGCCAGCAGGCACTCGCGTAGAACGCCCGCGCCGACCATTCCCGTGGCACCAAAGATCATCACCTTCATCGCGCACCCTTCACTTCCCCGGCAGGCGCCTGAGGAAAATCGCTCTACTTCCGGCGCTGATTCCAGCGGCGCTGCTCGTCCAGATCGTGCAGCAGGGCCTCATAGCCGTCGGCCATCGAGCGCAGGCTGTAATGTTCCTCCACCTGGCGCCGGCAATCGAGCGAGCGAAGATCACGCAGTCCCACCAGCGCGCGCGTCATCGCTTCCACGCTGTTCACCAAATAACCCGTGCCTTCCACGATGATCTCGCACACATCGCCCGCCGCAAAGCTGATGACCGGCGTACCGCACGCCAGGGCCTCCAGTGCGGGCTGTGCGCTGGCCATGTCATTCTGCGGGGCCAGCAGCAGGGCCCGCGCCGCACGCAGCAGTTGCGTCTTATGCGCGAAGCTTTCCAGTTGTGCCCAGCGCACTTTGTCATGGTCAATCAGCGGCCGCACCTGCTCCTCGTAGTAGGCGCGGTGTCGCTCCAGCAGCGCCGTGTCGGCGGCCAGAAGGATGGTCTGCCCGGCGGCGCGCGCCGCCTGCACCACCAGGTGCGGAGCGGTCTCCGGCGTCACGGCGCCCATCCACACCACGTAATCGGCACGGCGCGCCGCAGCAGGGTAGCGCTGCATGTCAATGCCGTTGTGCACCGGCGCCATCATGTGTGGCACGCCGCTGAAGTCACGGCGCAGGCGCTCGCTGGTGCAGGTGAAAAAGACATTCGGGGCCGGATTGCGGAAGGCGAAGTTCGGGTAGTGATTGCGCGGTCGGAAGAGCGTGGCCAGCACCTGGCACCCCATCTGCGCGCCATGCTGGAAGAGATGTCCGCTTTCATCGAGCACCGTGTCGTAGTGACCGCCCGCGCAGGCGGCAATCACACGCCCGGCCTGCACCTGTTCGGCCGACCTCATCGCGGCGCGGTCCTCGTCCGTAAGTTCATCCTCGTACCTGGGTATGGCCGAGCCCATGCTGACGGCAACATCCACCTTGGAGCCGCGCTCCACCAGCAGGCTGGCCAGCGCCCACAGCATCTGCGGCACTCCGCCGGCGGCATGAGGACTTACTTGCAGCATCGGAGGTGGCACCAGCAATATTCGCCTCAAAATCAGGTCTCCCAATGGGTTTGAAGTACAAGAAACGAAGCGCTCCGGCTCTTTTCGCTCACTGCCTGCCCGGCGTTCCGCAAGCATACAACATGGGGAACGAGCCCCACACCCGCTGCCATTATGGTACCGCAGGCGCGCGGCGGAGCCATCCACAGGAATGCCGAAAGTAAATCATTCCGGCTCCGGCTCTTCCTTCCCTGGCAGCTTGCGCGCCGCCGGATCAGCCACGCGGGTGGGCTGGCCGACCTGCTGCGCGGCGATGGCCAGGAAATACGCGCGCCAGAAGGGATCCTCAATCGCATTCAGTTGCGCAGCGATGGCCGTGGGCATGGCGTAGGCCGCCAGCGATACCAGCGCCGCTGACTGAGCATCCGGCGCCGCGCACTCCGCACAGGCGCCCTTCGAATAGCGGGCATTCACCAGCCTGATGGACGACACCACGGACGCCCGTGTCGTCTCCGGTCCGCGATGCAGACGAATGGTCTCGCCCAGTTCGTGGAAGGCCGTCTCCAGCGTGGCGTCGAGCGGCGGCTCCTGTGGGGCCGCCACCTGTGGCGCCTTCAGCTCGGCCAGCGCCGGCGACGTCAGGAGCAACTGCGCGTAGGCCTTGGGGGCACTCACGCGCAGGTTGTTCAACGCGGCAAGCATCATCGCCTCCTGCAGCGGCGCCAGCACCTGCTGCTCGTCCGCAACCTGGCGGCTCAACTCCGCGCTAATGGCGCGGCCGGCCTCCTCGGCCGTGTCGGCCAGAATGGCCTCCATGGAGACCGCCTGCTGCAACAATCCGGCAAACTCGGCTGTGCCGTAAAGACCTTCGTCCCCTTTGGAAAAAATGGTCAGCACCTGCCGGAAGAACTGCTCGCTGGCGTCCTCGTCGCCACGCAGGCGGGTCAGGATGGCAGCGCTGGCCCCATAAGGGAAGCTGCCATCGGTGCTCCAGCGGCGGGCATGATCCATTAAAACGCCAGCGCCGCCGGGGTGATGCTGCATGTATCCGGCAAATAACAGGCGGGCGGCCATGGTGCGGGCGTCGGGCTGGTCTCCACGCTGGCCTTCGGAGGGTGGCAGGCCGTCCAACAGCGCCAGCGCCTTCTCGGCGTCGTAAACGGCCAGCCGCGCGGCCGCCGTGGCCAGTGCCGTGTTGCGCGCCTCCATCTCGGCCGGTGTCGTGTGCGGAAGCTGCTGTGCGGCGGCAAACAGCTCCTGCGCCCACTGCTTTTTTTCCGCGACCATCACGTCACTGCGCATGGTGTACAGCAGGCGGGTCAGCAGGGCCAGGCGCTCCGGCAATGGCAGTGGAGCGGCCATCTCCCCGGCGTTGCGTGCCATCTTCTGCGCCAACGCCATCTGCGCCCTGACCACCGTGGGTGCCTTGTGCGAGGCAGCCGATGCCCTGGGACGCGGCTTCCTGGCGACCGGCTTCGAACTCTGCGCAGCCAGGGAAAGCGCGCAGCCCAGCAGCACAAGGAGTACCACCCACGTTCCGCGCGGCAGGCCCTTTGGCCGCCACAGACGGATGCTACAATCCCGATATGTCCAAAGCACGCGCAAAGAAAATCAAGCTCCTGTTGCTGGATGTGGATGGCGTGATGACCGACGGAAAGCTCTATTTCGTGCCTCTCCCCGGGGCCAAACTGCCGCCCGGCACCGAGCACAAACTAGGGCAGGGCGGATATGGCATTCCGGGCGAAGCCGTCGAGGTCAAAGCCTTCCACGCCCATGACGGCACCGGCTTTTCGCTGGCCCGCCTGGGTGGCATCAAAACCGGACTCATCACCAAGCGCATCTCTGAGACCGTGCGCCTGCGCGCCCGCGACCTGAAGATCGAATTCGTTTACCAGGGCTCGGCCAACAAACTGCAGGCCCTCCACGACATTCTACAGAAGACGGGGCTCAAAGCCGAAGAAGTGGCCTTCGTCGGCGACGACATCATTGACCTTCCCGTGATGCGCGCCTGTGGACTGGCCATCGCCGTGGCCAACGCCCGAGAGGACGTCAAGGACGAGGCCCACGTCATCACCGACCATCGTGGCGGAGAGGGTGCCGTGCGCGACGCCGTCGAGTACATCCTCAAGGCCCAGGGCACGCTCACTCGCGCCGTGGAAGCCTACATTAGCGATCGCACCTCGATTGACGAGAAGTTCCAGTAATCGCCCGCCAGGCCATCGCGTTAGAATCAGTGATTGAGCGCAAGAAATAACCCACCGGCCTGCCCAGCCGGTGGGTCGTCGTTCCTTGCCGCGTTCGCAATCAAACGCGGCGGGAGTTGACGGTATAGACCCGGCGCCGCAGGAAAAGTTGCGCGGAAAACTTCTACCCCGGCGTTGACTCCTCGCGCAGTTCGCCCTCCCAGCGCGCCACCACCACCGTGGCCAGGCAGTTGCCCAGCACGTTCACCGCGGTGCGCCCCATGTCCATCAACTGGTCCACGCCCAGCAGCAGAAAGACCGGCTCCACGGGGAGTCCGAAGCTGCCTACCGTGCCCAGCAAGATGATGAGCGATGCGCGCGAGACTCCGGCCACGCCCTTGCTCGTCAGCATCAGCGTCAGCATCAACAGCAGCTCGCGCCCCAGCCCCAACTGCACGCCCGCGGCCTGCGCCACAAAAATCGCCGTCAGCGAAAGATACAGTGTGCTGCCATCCAGGTTAAAGCTGTAGCCCGTCGGCATGACGAAGGCCACCACCTGGCGCGCCACGCCCATCTCCTCCATGCGCTCCATCGCCACCGGCAGCGCAGCCTCGCTGCTGCTCGTGGCAAAGGCCAGCGTCACCGGCTCAGCCGCGGCCCTGATAAATCGCCGCAGCGGAACCCCGGCCAATAGCGCCACCGGCAGCAGCACGCAGAAGATGAACACCGCGAGCGCTGCATACAACGTCACCAGCAGCCGCGCCAGGTTGACCAACACTCCCAGCCCTGTGCTGGCCACCGTGTAGGCCAGCGCCGCGCCCGCGCCCAGGGGCGCAAAGTACATCACAATCTTGGTGAACTTGAACATCACCTCGGCCAGCGACTCAACGAAGGCGAGCATCGGGCGCCGCCGCTCCTCGTTCACCATGGCCAGCGCCAGCCCGAACAACACGGCGAACACCACCACCTGCAGCACCTGCCCCTCGGCAACGCTTTTGGCAATGTTCTCCGGGAAAATGTGCAGAAGGGTCTCCACCAGGGTCAGCCGCTGCGTGGGCAACGTCTCTCCGGCGACGGCCGCAAGATGAATCCCCACCCCCGCGCGCGACAGATGAATCGCGCCCAGTCCGATGGCCAGCGCAAAGGTGGTCAGCACCTCAAAGTACAGGATGGCCTTCCAACCCATGCGCCCCACCTGCCGCAGATTGGCGTGTCCGGCGATGCCGCTGACCAGCGTGGCAAACAGCAACGGCGCAATGATGGTCTTGATGAGGCGCAGAAAGATCAGGCTGATTACGCGCAACTGCAACGCAAAGTGCGGAGCATCGTAGCCCAGCTCTCCGCCAATGGCCATGCAGACAAAGATCCACGCGGTCAGCGAGCGCCGCCGCACGGCCCACACAACCAGCGCCGCCATCCCCGCCCAGCGCAGCCATAAGCCAATCGTAGTGAGCCGCAGTGACCACGGCCCAATATCCGAAACATGCGCGTACTCCGCCAGCGCCCACACCACCGCAGCCAGCGCGAACAACGCCAGAGCGGCAATCAGCGCAGTCTGCTTGTTCTTCTGATTGCTGTCGTGCTCGGCCATCGGCTCTCCGCGTTGGCGCCGCAAACGGCTAGCGCAGCAGGTCTTCCAGCTCCACGCCCTTGTCGGTCTTGTCGTCGCGATACTTGATGATGACCGGCGTATACACGCTCAGTCCCCACTCCGCGGCCTTGCCCTTGGTGATGGCCCTCGCGCCGGCCACTACTACCGCACCCTCGGGCACAGTCAGTGGCTCCGTCTCGGTCGCCCGCAGAATCTCTCCCCGCACGGTGTCAAACAGCGGAGTCGAGCGCGTCAATATGACTCCCGAACCCAGCACCGCCCGCCGCAGCACCTGCGTGCCTTCGTAGATGCCGCAGTTGCCGCCCACA
>Ga0302279_10005910_pt1 | contig 13369 bp, 12 predicted proteins | sample III_Bog_N3_3_FD_194541 | JGI IMG/M metagenome (GOLD analysis project Ga0302279, IMG submission 194541) | Peat permafrost microbial communities from Stordalen Mire near Abisko, Sweden - III_Bog_N3_3 | ecosystem: Environmental > Terrestrial > Soil > Wetlands > Peat | place: Sweden: Abisko...
CATATACCGCTTCGCATGGTCGGAGCGATGATCGGTATGAATCTATGTGCGACCAGCGGGAGCAATACCGCGAAGCCCAATACGCGTCACGAAGTGACCGCTCCACGCGCAGTGAGCTCGTCGGCAGGACATGATTCTTAGAGACAAGAGGCAGGGCAAATGCTGACGAAGAGGATTATTGCGTGTTTGGATGTGCGGGGCGGGCGGGTAGTGAAGGGCGTGCAGTTTGTCGATATCGTCGATGCGGGCGATCCGGCCGAGCTGGCGCATCGGCATGCGGCGGCGGGGGCGGATGAGATTGTGCTGCTCGACATTACGGCGACGCACGAGGGGCGCGGGACGCTGCTGGAGACGGTGAGGCGGACGGCGGCAAAACTGTTTGTGCCGTTCACGGTGGGCGGCGGGGTGCGGACGGCTAAAGACGCCGAGGCTGTTTTTACTGCCGGGGCGGACAAGGTGAGCATCAATTCGGCGGCGATCGCACGGCCTGAGCTGATTGGCGAGATTGGTGCGAGCTTTGGGGCGCAGGCAGTGATTGTAGCGATCGATGCTCGGCGTGGCGCGAAGGGTGTGGAAGATGCGGAAGTTTACGTCAGCGGCGGCCGCAAGCCGACCGGGCTGCGTGTGGTGGAGTGGGCGCGCGAAGCCGAGGCGCGCGGGGCGGGCGAGATTCTGCTGACCAGTATGGATACGGATGGGATGCGCAACGGCTTCGATTGCGAACTGACGGCGGCGGTGAGCCAGGCGGTGCAGATTCCTGTGATTGCGAGCGGGGGCGCAGGAAGCGCAGAACATTTTGCAGACGTCTTTGGGCGGGGCAAGGCAGACGCGGCGCTGGCGGCGAGCATCTTTCATTTTGGCGTGACCGATTCGCGCGAGCTGAAGGGAAAGCTGCAGCGGGCCGGAGTGAGGGTCCGGCTGCCGTGTTGATGGGATAGCGGCGATTTACAGTGGCGTCATCGAAGTGTGTCAAGGTTGTTTTGTATTGTGATTCTGCATCTAAAAGTATTCATGGGTCACGCCGCCGCTTCCCTATACTTGTGGCAATCCCCACATCGGACCTAACGCCAAGGAAAAGGAAGAGTGCATGCTCGATATTCTCCAGTTGCGTTTCAATCTCGATGAATTCGATCAGTTGCGGTTGTGCCAGGCGGCGCCGCGGAGCGATTGCCACGCTGCATTTACCGTGAAGGGGCCGCAGGTAATCTGGCCGGTGGCGAGTTGGGGTGAGGCTTCGGCGGCGGAACAGGTCAACGTTCGCGGCTGGTTCCCGCTGCTGGACAAGATGGCGGACGAGTTCCTCATCTGGCGACCGCAGGGCGGGTGCTTCTTCGTACATCGCGACAAGGCGACTTACCGGATTGCGGAGAATGACTCGCGCAACGTGCTGTTTCTGCAACTTGAGTTGAATCGCCTGGCAGTGGTCCCGCCGCAGCGAAAGACAGAGCCGGTGCGGGCTTATCTGGTGCGGTAGTTCGAGTTACCTTGGCCTGCGAAGGCTTAACGTGATTTGCGCCGATTGAACCGATCAAGGCTGCGAATGTAAGAACATCATGCGGCGATTCGTGCCCTTTGGCGTCATCGTGTCCAGGGCTGAGACAATAGAACCATGCTGATTCCTTCAATTGATTTGATGGGCGGGCGGATTGTGCAGCTCGTTCAGGGTGAGACGCTGAAGTTGGCGTTCGATGATTTTGAATACTGGATTGAGCGGTTCGCGAAGTATCCGCTGGTGCAGTTGATCGATCTGGATGCGGCGATGCGGCAGGGAGAAAATCGTGCGCTGATCGAGATGATTTGCCGGCGGCTGCCGTGCCAGGTGGGTGGCGGGTTGAGGACGGCGGAGGATGGGCGCGCGCTGCTGGATGCGGGAGCGCAGCGGGTGATCTATGGGTCTTCGCTCTTTGGGGTGGCCGAGGGGGACGAGAAGCGACGCCACAAGTTGATCAAGCTGGAGTTTGCGGAGGGGCTGAAGCGGGCTCTGGGCGAGGGCGCGCTGTGCTTTGCGGTGGACACGAAGGGCGGGCGCGTCGCGGTGAAGGGGTGGAAGGACCAGGTAGACCTGACACCTGAGGAGGCGGTGACCTGGCTGGAGGACTCGTGCGCGGCGTTTCTGTATACGCACGTAGATACTGAGGGAACGATGCAGGGATTTCCAATCGATGTTGCGGCGGTGCTCCGCGCGTGCACCGCGAAGCAGTTGATTGTGGCGGGTGGCATCAAGGAACGCGCGGAGGTGGACGCGCTGGATGCGATGGGCGTGGATGCGGTAGCTGGAATGGCCGTATACTCAGGCGCTATGGAAGCGTAAGACGTCGAGTCGGCAAGCTGGCGATGGGTGACTTGCGCAAAAGGACGCCAGCATGGGCTCGGCAGTGGAAGAGATTCAATCGGGTCCAATTCGAAGCTCTGCCGATTGGCTTGCGGGAAAGTTGTCGCGTGTCACTTCCACGCGCGAATTCATTCCCGAGGTAGATGGACTTCGCTTTCTGGCGCTGCTGCCTGTCCTGCTTCTCCATTCGGCGACCCATTTTTTGATCTGGCGGGGCTGGTCCGACTCTTCCGGAAACTGGACGGTGGGCCATGGCATGGTTCTGCGCACAATCGGAATCGGGGCGTTTGGGGTTCAGGTATTCTTCGTCATCAGCGGGTTTGTTGTAGCGCTGCCGTTCGCTCGTCACTGGCTACAAGGCGCCCAAAAGCCCGTGCTCAGCAGATATTTCATGCGGCGGCTCACTCGCATCGAACCGCCCTACATTATTGCGCTGATCGCAATGTACCTGTTCTGGCGGAACTTCCGAGGTTACCTGCCCGATCTCGTCGCCGGCCTGTTCTACGTGCACAAGTTCGTCTTCGGCACCCGGAATCCGATCAACGTCGTCACCTGGACGCTTGAGATCGAAGTCGTCTTCTACCTTCTCGCTCCGTGGCTTACGCGCATCTATTGTGTCCCCGGCAGAATGTGCCGGTGGATGTTTCAATTGATCCTGATGGACGCGTATAGCTATTGCACGCTGCGATGGCTGATTCCGCACTGCCCTCCGCGCTTGAATGACACGCTGCTGACCGAACTGCCCTATTTTCTCGCCGGCATTTTACTTGCCGACCTCTACGCCTCGGGCCTGGTGCGCCGTTTGCGGAAGATCCTGTGGGACGCCGCCGCGTTGGGAAGCGCCGCGCTTCTGGTGTACTGCTGCATGGATGGCTTTCGTTTTTTCTGGACGACGCCGATGCTCCTGATAGTCCTGTTCCTGGGAGGAATGCAGGGCTACCTCTTCAATGGCTTTCTCCGTTTTCGCCCGATCACCATCATAGGGGGTATGTGCTACAGCGCTTATCTGTGGCACACTGCAATGCTGGTTCTCTTGCGCGCGACCGTTGCCAGATTGGTTCCCAGCGGGCTTCCAGATGGAGAGGCGGCGCTGGTGTTCTGCATTCTGATGATCCCTTTACTGATCGTGTTGACCGCACCGATCTACTACTTCATCGAAAAGCCATTCATGAACGGTCCAGGCTCGCGCGCCATCGAAAGAGCACTCGGCACCGTAGGTCCAGGTTGAATCCCGTACTCGCCGGCTGGCCTTGGCACCTTCATTGGAAAGAACGGCGCGAGGCGTCCGATGTATGGGAGATTACGGTGTGATGATAGAGGCTTGCTAAGCTGGTGAGGTTGGAGGATGCGGCTATGGAGTATGTGAATCTGGGTCGGACGGGCGTGAAAGTTTCGCGGATTTGTCTGGGGTGCATGTCGTATGGCGTGCCGCCGGAAGGGCCGTTGCGACCGGGGAGCAATGCGTGGAGTCTGAACGAGGAGCAGAGCGAGCCGTTCTTTCGCCAGGCGCTGGATGCGGGGATCAACTTCTTCGACACCGCGAATGTGTATTCGACTGGAGACAGCGAGCGGGTGCTGGGGAAGTTTCTCAAGGCCAACGCCAAGCGCGAAGACACGGCCGTAGCGACCAAGCTGAACGGCGTGATGCGCGATGGGCCCAACGGTGGAGGGCTTTCTCGGAAGGAGATTTTCTTCGAACTGGATGAGAGCTTGAGGCGACTGGGAACGGATTATGTCGATCTCTACCAGATCCATCGGTGGGACAAGGCGACGCCGATCGAGGAGACGCTGGAAGCGCTGAACGATGTGGTGCGCGCGGGCAAGGTGCGGTATATCGGTGCGTCGTCGATGTGGGCGTGGCAGTTTTCGAAGGCGCTGTATACGTCGGAGAAGCATGGTTGGGCGAAGTTTGTAACGATGCAGCCGCACTACAACCTGCTGTACCGCGAGGAAGAGCGCGAGATGCTGAAGCTGTGCCTCGACCAGGGTGTGGGCGTGATTCCGTGGAGTCCGCTGGCGCGCGGGAAGCTGGCGCGGCCGTGGGAGACGGAGACGACGAAGCGGTCGGAGTCCGACGGGTACGCGAAGAACCTGTATACGAAGACGGCGGAGGCGGACAAGCTGGTCGTCGAGCGGCTGACGAAGGTTGCTGGCGAACGCGGCGTTCCGATGGCGCAGGTGGCGCTGGCGTGGCTGCTAAGTAAGCCGGCGATTACGGCTCCGATTGTGGGTGCGACCAAGCTGCATCATCTGGCTGATGCGGTCGCGGCGGTTGAACTGAAGCTGACGGCGGAGGAAGTGAAGGCGCTGGAAGAGCCATACGTAGCGCACCCGGTGCTGGGGTTGAGCTGAGATTGCTTGTCCTGCCGGACGGGCCCACTCCGCGGGGGGCGGCCACTTCGTGACGTGTTTACCGCTTCGCGTGTTTCTCCCGTTGCTCGCCACCGGATCTCATGCCGACCAACGGGAGGACCAACGCGAAGCTCTAAAAGGGCGTGCGAACGCCTAGTTGGTGGCGGCGTCGGCGGCCGAGATGGCGTAGTAGCCGTTGCGGGTCTGGATGCGGAGGCTCTTGCCGCAGCTCAGGCTGATTTTGCGGAAGGTGCCGTCGGCCTTGTCGTTGGTGGGAGTGTAGCTGAGCAGGTATTGGGTGCGAAGCTCGTCCTGGATCTGCCGGAAGGCGTCTTCCAGTTTGCGGCCGTCGTGGCCGACGTTGATCACGCGGCCGCCAGTATCGCTGGTGAGCTTTTCCATGTCCCGCGCGCCGGAGTCTGCGAGGTTGATGCCGAAGCCTCCGCCTGAATAGAACTGGCGATCCGCAATGAGGATGACGTAGACGATGGCGTTAGCCTTCTGCGCGGCCTCGGTTGCCGTCTTCAGAGTCTCCTGTGAGCCCTGGTCGCCACCGTCAGTGAGCATGACGATGATCTTGCGACCGGCCTCCTGGCGGAGTTTCTCGTTGGCGGCGAGGAATACGGCGTCGTAGAGCAGGGTGCCGCGGGGATCGCCATTACCAGTGATGGAGCCGGTGCCGGCGCCGGTATTGATGCTGGCCTTGTTCAGGGCGCGGGCGATGTCGCTGGCGCGATTGGTGTAGTCGGCGAGCAGGTCGACGTTGATATCGAAGGAGATGAGGAAGGCTTCATCCTTGGGAGTAAGTACGTCGCGCAGGAAGGTGGCGCCGGATTGCTGTTCCAGCGGGAGCACGTTCATCTGGCTTCCGGAGGTGTCGAGGAGAATGCCGATGGTGAGCGGGAGGTTCTTTTCCTGGGTGAAGTTCTTGATGGTCTGCGGCGTCTTGTCCTCGGTGAGGGCGCAGTCGTTCTTGACTAGGTTGGTGATAAAGCCGTCCTTGTCGCGCGCGGAGAAGTATAGGTTAACCAGGTTCACGTTGATGTTGATGGTGGGGGCATCAGTGTCGTTCTGAGGGATGGGCGCTGCGTCGCTGGGCGGGGGCGGGCCGCTGGGAGAAGGCGCTTCCTGGGCGCACAGGGCCGGTGCCCGCAGAACCAGAGGGAGCAGAGCGAGAGAGAGCAGGGCGGCGGTCAGGAGTCGGAAGCGCATTGTTTATGTATTAGACGACGAATAGACGACGAAGAGGACTCGGGGTAAGCGATTTTTCGCGGGGGGCTTGGGCCGAGCGCGGGGGGTGGGCAAGCAAATGCGCGGAACGAGGCGGCTGACGGGGCGGCGGGAAGCGTCTAAGGGACAGATGGATAACGTAGTCGGGTGGCGGGTTAGGTGCGCCGCTGGTAGTCTCAATAGGGGTAAGAACGGGGGTTTCGAGTTGAGACTTAGCGTATTGGCAGGTTCGCTGGCGTTGGTGATGTTTGGCACGCAGGCAGGGCGCGAGATTGCCGCGCAGCAGGCGATTCCAGATGCACCTAAGCCGCAGCCGACGCTTCCTGATCTGCGGTCAGTTACCCCGGGCCAGGGAACGACCTCCAGCTCGGACGACAGCACGACGGACGGATCCGCAGGGAAGCAACCGGCCGCTGCGCCCGCGAGTCCCGCGGCTCCCGCGAACAGCGGGCAGGCAGGGAGTTCTCAAGGAAATCCGACCTCAGTTTATGGGAACACCTTTGACGCGCCGGCGGGCCAGGGCGAAGACGCGATCAAGACCTTCATAGTACATGTGGATGCCGTTGATTTGGCGTTCACCGTGAAGGACTCGAAAGGAAAGCTGGTGCCCGGGCTGACTTCACGCGACGTGCAGGTGTATGAGAACGGACTGAGGCAGCGCACCGAGGTCTTTACCAACGGGGCGTTGCCGCTGTCGGTGGCTATCGTGATCGACCAGAGCATGACCAAGGACGATATGGAGCGGGTGAACGACGCGCTGGGAGCGCTGCAAGACGCGTTTACGCAATACGACGAGATTGCGGTCTTCACCTACAACAAGAGCATCAAGGAGCAGACGGTGTTTACCGGGGCGCAGAGCTCGCGGCTGACTCAGGCGATTGAGCGGTCGAAAGGCGACGGGCGCGACACAATTATGGCCGGGAGCCTGAGTGGCCCAATGACGTGCACGACGTGCATCAACGGAATGAATGTGGACCCGAACACATCCGCACAGCGAGGCCAGTCGACGATTCAGACGGACATGCCGCGGGAGATTCATCCGCTGAACGATGCGATTCTGAAGGCGGCGGTAGCGCTGAGCACCAAGCCGCTGGAGCGGCGGCGCGTAATCTACGTTATCTCGGACGGCAAGGAATACGGGAGCGCGGCGAAGACCAAGGACGTGATCCACTACCTGCAGGCGAACCGGATTGAGGTGGATGGCACGCTGGTAGGCGATTCGGCGATATGGGGTATTGGCGTTCTGGACCGCATCCACCTTCCGTTCATGATGCGGGACAACAATCTGACGCCGTACGCGAATGCGACGGGCGGAAACCTGGACGCGGAGTTCCGGGTAGGAACGATCGAAAAGAGCTTTGCGAGAGTTGCCGAAGAGGCTCGTAACCGGTATACGGTGGGCTACACCACGCATGAGCCGTTCGTCGATGGCAAGTACCGCAAGTGGGAGGTCGTTATCCTGAACCACGGGACCGACCTGACGGTGATGGCGCCTCCGGGCTATTGGCCGATGGCGATGGAAGTGAGACCGCGGACCACAGCGCCCTCACAATAGACCATTCCAACGATGGGACAGGATGAATAGTCTACTGCGCGGCAACGCATTGTTTGCGCTGGCTGCGGCCGCGTTGTGGGGCGGCGGCGACTTCTCCGGCGGCATGGGGGTGAACAGCGCGGGCGGCGGGGTTCGCGCGGCACTGCGAGTAGTGCTGCTGAGCCACATCACAAGTCTCCTGGTGTTGGTGGCGATTGCACGCGGGCGGGGCGATGCGTTTCCGCAAGGCGCGCTGCTGGCCTGGGGAATTGCTGCCGGAGTGGCCGGCGGGTTGGCTCTGACATGCTTCTACCTGGCGCTGTCGCGAGGCGCGATGGGCGCTTCTGCGGCGGTGAGCGGGCTGCTGGCGGCGGCGATTCCTGCGGCGCTGACGTTGTGGCAACAGGGTTCCCCGGGTTCGCTGCCGCTGGTGGGGTTTGCCGTGGCGGGTATTGCGATCTGGCTGATCGCGGCTGGGGATTCGGCGGCTGGGCGCGAGACCATGGTGCTGGCGATGCTGGCGGGCGTTGGCTTCGGGTTCTACTTTGTCGCGCTGAAGATGGCCGGGTCGGCGGGCGTGGTCTGGCCGATGGCGACAGCGAGGATTGGCAGCTTGTGTACCTGCGGACTGATGTTCGCCGGATTGGGACGGCAGGCTGCGAATGCTCCGGTGCGGCTTAGCCGGAAGGCGGTGGGCTGGGCGTTGGCGACGGCCCTGCTGGATACTTCGGGCAACCTGCTGTTTCTGGCGGCGACGCGCTCTGGCCGGTTGGATGTGGCCGCAGTACTGGCGTCACTTTATCCGGCGTCGACGATTCTGCTGGCGGCGCTGGCGCTCGGCGAACTGCCGACGCGGCGGCAGGCGCTGGGAATGGCGACAGCGGTGGTAGCCGTCGTATTGATTGCGATGTAGCTGAGGGTTGAGCGGTTGTTACGGCGAAGAAATGTCCGGGGCTAAAGCCGTGCAGATTTGAGTCTGTCTATTCGTGGGGTTGAAACCCCACGCCTCTCCAATAGAGCATCATCCCGTGACGGCTCTACTTGATGACGACTTCGTTTTCGTGAGCGGCTTTTTGCTCTGCGGCGAGGCGGGCTTCAGCGGCAACCTTGGCTTCGGCGGCGATCTTCGCTTCCTGATAGGCCTTAGCTTCGAGGTCTGCGCGCAATTTCTGCTCGTCTTCCTTCTTCTTCTCCGCGGCGATGTCGTCGTCGTTGAGGCCTCTCATGCCATCCTTGAAGCCGCGCAGGCCTTCGCCGAGGCCTTTGCCGAGTTCAGGCAGCTTCTTGCCGCCGAAGAGCAGGACCGCGAGGATGCCAAGAAAGATGAGGTGCGGTGCTGTGAATAGATCGCCCATAGTAAATTCTCCTTGCAAGCTTTGGGCGTGCGGAAGACACCCGGCTGCACAGATTATTGTCGCACATGTAGGCGTTGGCTTACAGGTGGTTCTAAGGGTTCGGGTGACAGCCGTCACGGGGCTGACTCAGTGTCAACCGCGCTCATCCGAATACAACGGCGAGGCGTTTTCCGGCGCCTTGCTTGCGTGTCTTCTACACTGGTTCCGTGCCACTCGACGTCACGCCCAAGTTGCGACTCTCCCAACGCATCGCTCTCGTTCTGGTTCCGCCGCTGGCGGCGTTGCTGATCCGGCTGCTGGGGATGACGCTGCGCTACGAAGACCGCGCAGAGCCGGGAGTGACGCCTGGGTACGAGATTCCCGGGCCGGTGGTGTTCGCGTTCTGGCACCGGTCGCTGCTGGCGTGCGCGCACAGGTTCAAGAACCTGGACATTGCCATTCTGATCAGCTCTAGCTTCGACGGGGAGCTGATTGCGCGGACTGTGGAACTGCTGGGGTTCCGCGCGGTGCGCGGTTCCAGCTCGCGGGGCGGCGCGGCGGGGCTGCGGAACATGCAGCTTGCTTACGCCGAGGGGCATCGCTGCGCGTTTACGGCGGACGGGCCCAGAGGACCTAAGTTCGTTGCAAAACCCGGGACGGCGCAACTGGCTAACTCCGTCGGTCCGAGACCGGCCACTCTCTTGTCGAGCGTTGAACAGCCTGCGGGAACCTGGGTTGGCTGCTTCTATGCGCTGCCGGACCGGGCGTGGGAATTGCGGTCTTGGGACCGGTTCCTGATTCCGAGGCCGTTTTCGCGGGTGGTGCTGACCTGGCCTGCGCATGTCCCGGCGGGCGAGGTGACGACGGCGGCGGTGCAGGCTGCGCTGGATCGGGCGGTGGCGATGGCGATTGAATACCCCCAAGGGAGTAAATAGTTATGTTATTGAAACATCTGTGGTTGTGCGTGAGCGTGTCTTAATTGCCACACTTTTCTGTTGCAATGATTGGGGTTACGGGCGAGTGTATACTATTTACCACACCTGCTTGTTCCGATGATTTAAATGCGAAGGCCCAGCGCGCGATGGGCCGGGCCTTTCTCTTCTATTTACTTACTACTTCCAGTATACCACCGTAACCATAACTCATCTGCTATCTAATTTTTCCTCTATTTAGCTTATTTTGTTAGAGATAACGACTTGGGGGGCTTGACAACCGAAAACCGCGGGTTCGGCGCCGAGCGAGGCGGAATGGCCGGCGCAATTGGCGGCCGGGAACCTAGGCCTTCGGCCTAGGCTGGTATGTATTGCGCTTTCAGCGCGTTGCGGTTAGGGGCGATCCCGGGTATGGCGACGGAGAGGCGCGACGTCGGTGGGCTGGATAGACTGTGAGTTGCATGCGCGTGTCTGATTTTCATTTCGATTTGCCGGAGGAGCTGATTGCGCAGCACCCGCCGGAGGAGCGTGGAGCGAGCCGGATGCTGGTGCTGGATCGGGGAAGGAATAAGGAACAGGATGCGGGCGGGGTGCGGTTTATTGATGCGATGTTTCGGGATTTACCGGAGCATTTGCAGCCGGGAGACCTGCTGGTGCTGAACGACTCGCGGGTGCTGCCGGCGCGGTTGTTTGCGGTGAGGGCGGGGCTGGGGACGCAGGCGGGTTCGCCGCGGCCTAGCGGGGTGGTTGAGGTGTTGTTGACGGAGGAGGTGGCGGATCAAACAAAAGAAAATGCGGGGATTCTTCGCTTCGCTCAGAATGACAAAAGTGACAGCTTCGCTCAGAATGACGTGCCGGGGAAGCAGCCGGCTTTGTGGCGGGTGTTGGTGAAGCCGGCGAAGAAGGTTCGAGTGGGGGAGACGCTGCTGTTTTGTGAGGCCGGTGGCGAAGTTGTGCTGACGGCGGAGGTGGTGGAGGCGGGGGAGTTTGGGGAGCGGACGCTGCGGTTTGCGCCGGTGGAGGATTTTTACGGTGTGGTGGGGCGGATTGGGCATATGCCGCTGCCTCCGTATATCCGGCGGGAGCAGTCAGTGCAACCGGATACGGTAGAGGACCGGGAGCGGTATCAGACGGTGTATTCGCACGAACTAGGGTCGGCAGCGGCTCCGACCGCGGGGCTTCATTTTACGGCGGAGGTGCTGGCGGCGCTGCGGGCGCGGGGGGTGGAGATTGCTTCGCTGACGCTGCATGTGGGGTTGGGGACGTTTCAGCCGGTGCGAGTGGCGGAGGTGAAGGATATTCGGCTGCATGCGGAGCGGTACACGCTGCCGGCGGCGACCGCGGACGCGCTGAACCGGGCGTTGGCGGAGGGGCGGCGGGTGGTGGCAGTGGGGACGACGACCACGCGGACGCTGGAGCATATCGCGGAGCAGATGGCTCTTCGGACCGAAGGAGAGAGGCATGTCCCAGGGGCTAAAGCCCCTTTTGATTCCGCACCCGTTATGCCGGGACTAAAGTCCCGGCCTATCTCCGAACCGCTGTCCGGCAAGTTCTCCGAAGCGCTGTCCGGCAAGTTCACCGAAGCGCTGTCCGGCAAGTTCGCCGAAGCGCTGTCCGGCAAGTTCACCGAAGCGCTGTCCGGCAAGTTCTCCGAAGCGCTGTCCGGCAAGTTCACCGAAGCGCTTTCGGGCAAGTTCACCGAAGCGCTTTCGGGCAAGTTCGTCGCGCATTCGGGGGTGACGTCGATTTTTATTGGGCCGGGGCATAGGTTCAGGATCGTCGGGGGGCTGCTGACGAACTTTCATTTGCCGGAGTCGACGCTGCTGATGCTGGTTGCGGCGTTGACTGGGGACCGGGAGATGGTACTGGCGGCGTACGCGCATGCGGTGCGGGAGAAGTACCGGTTTTATTCGTATGGGGACTGCATGTTGGTGGTGTGAATTGGCTTTCAGGGGGCGTTGAAAAGTCTCCGGTGGCGCGTGAAACGAAGGCCACGGGTTAAGACCCCGATTGATTTGAGGCGCTTATTCGTGGAGTTGAAACCCCACGCTAATCCGAAAAGCCAAGGGAACGCTCTTTTAGCACCCTTTAAAGCCCACGGTCTACAACTGTCGTTGCTAGAAATTTGTGTTTGGCATGCCGATAGAGAGCAGGCAAACCGGTTACCCGTCTGAGGTTGGGAGACTGGTGAACGAAATCCAGAGTACGCAGAGAGACGAGGCAAATGTTTTCAATAATTGGCATTCTCATCGTTTTTGGTGCAGTGCTCGGCGGCTTCATGATGGAGAAGGGCCCGCTGCTGGTTCTGATGCAGCCTTCCGAGTTCATCATCATCGCCGGCGCCGCGCTGGGGACCATGCTGGCGGCGAACCCGATGTACGTGTTGAAGAAGATTGTGGCTGGTTTGGTGCAGATTCTGAGCGGGTCGAAGTTTTCGCAGCAGCGGTACCTGGACACGATGAAGATGATGTTCGTGCTGTTCAACAAGGCACGCAAAGAGGGGCTGGTCGCGATCGAGTCGGATATTGAGGAGCCGGAAAAGAGCCCGTTGTTCACGAAGTATCCAGCTTTTCTGGCGAACCATCACGTTCGTGATTTCGTATGCGACACGATGCGGATGGCCATTACGGGCGGCGCGAGCACGTTCGATGTCGACCAGATGATGGAACTGGATATGGACGTTCATCATGCTGGGGCAACCATGCCGGCTTCGGCCTTAACAACGATGGCCGATGCGTTGCCAGGGCTGGGTATTGTGGCCGCGGTGCTGGGCGTGGTGGTGACGATGAGCGCGCTGGGCGGACCTCCTGAGGAGATTGGGCATAAAGTGGCCTCGGCGCTGGTCGGAACCTTCCTTGGCATCCTGTTGTGCTACGGGATGGTCGGCCCGCTGGCGTCGAATCTTTCGAAGCTAATCGATGACGAGCACTCGTATTATCACGTGCTGCGGGTTGTGATGCTGTCGTTCATCAAGGGGATGTCGCCGATGTTGGCGATTGAAATGGCGCGGCGGGCGATTCCCGAGCATGTGCGCCCGAGCTTCCAGGAAGTGGAAAAGACCTGCCGTCAGAAGGATGATTCCAGCGTACAGGCAGCAGCGGCATAACTGACTCAGGGAAGGTTCGACATTGTGGAAGACACGCCACCGATCATCATCATCAGGAAGAAGTCAGGGCATGCCGGCCATCACGGGGGCGCCTGGAAGGTCGCCTACGCCGACTTTGTAACGGCGATGATGGCACTCTTCATCGTGCTTTGGCTGATGAATGCGAGCAAGCAGGTGCAGGAGGCGGTTGGCGGCTACTTCAAGGACCCGCGAGGCACTGCGAAAGTGGTGGGCACCAACATGAATGGGGCCGGTGACTATGTCGCTGTAAAAAAACAGGATATGCAGAAGCTGAAGGAAGAGCTGCTGCAGGCGATTCATCATATTGATCCGGACAACAAGTTGAAGGACCGGATTGAGATCACGATTACGCAGGAGGGGCTGCGGATTGAGTTGATGGAATCGGCCAAGGGTACTTTTTTTGATGTAGGCAGCTCGAAGCCGACACCCGCGCTGGTGGAACTGCTTCAGGCGTTGGCTCAGGAATTAGGGAAGCTGCCGAACAAGATATCAATTGAGGGGCATACCGATTCCAAACCGTATACGGGC
>Ga0302279_10005919_pt1 | contig 13346 bp, 7 predicted proteins | sample III_Bog_N3_3_FD_194541 | JGI IMG/M metagenome (GOLD analysis project Ga0302279, IMG submission 194541) | Peat permafrost microbial communities from Stordalen Mire near Abisko, Sweden - III_Bog_N3_3 | ecosystem: Environmental > Terrestrial > Soil > Wetlands > Peat | place: Sweden: Abisko...
ACCACCGGCAAGTGAAGGCTGGCTCGCGGGGCGCTCGAAGCGGGCGCCCCGCCCTACTCTCCTCGAAAAAGACAAAACTTTTCCCCACGATCCCCGTCCAACGGCGCGGCGCAGCGCCGTACTCTCCTTGTCGTCGGCGGAATGCACCCGCCGACCTCGACGTTGGAGCCGGACCGCCCCCCGATGCTGGCCGTGAACGACGCACTTTCCCCCCTCCCCGCCCCGCCTCGGCACGACCCGCTCGAAGCGGGTCGCGTCGTTGGCTCCGTTATCCTGGCAAGTGGGACACCGGCGCCAACCGCCATCGAGGCCGCGAATCGAGGGCTCACCCGCCTCGGACGCGCCGCCCTGGCGGAGCGCGACCTCGTCGTCACCACCCCCGAGGAGCTGGCGCCGCTGATCCCCCCGGATCTCCGTCTCCCCCTCGCGGACCTGCTCCTCGAGCTGAGCGCCGAGGAGCCGCTCGCTCGGCGCATGGCGCTCGCGTACCTCGCCCTCTGGGAGATGCCGCTCCCCGCGCCCCTTCCCCCACCCCGTCCGCCACCTGCCACCGCCCGGATCGCTCGCTGGCTGATCGGCGCGCTGCCGCGCCACCAGGAGACGTCCATCCCCGAGGAGAGACCGATGACCCAGGGTATTTACCGGATGAACGACGCCGAGCCGGAGGTGGCGCCGCCCGTGCGCGACCCGCTGCGGCTGCGGGTCGAGCGGATCCGCGAGGAGTTTCACCAGGTGGTGGGCGCCGTGGAGCGGGTCATCATCGGCAAGCGCGACGTGGTCGAGCGCGTGCTCACCGCCATGGCCGCGCGGGGGCACGTGCTCCTCGTCGACGTGCCGGGCGTGGGCAAGACGCAGCTCTGCAAGGCGATCGCGGCGGCGGTGGGGGTGAAGACCGGGCGGGTGCAGTTCACGCCCGATCTCCTGCCCATGGACCTCACCGGGGCCACCATCTACGAGGCGCACGCGCGGCAGTTCGTCTTCCGGCCGGGGCCAGTGTTCACCAACCTGCTGCTCGCGGACGAGATCAACCGGGCCACGCCCAAGACCCAGTCGGCGCTGCTCGAGGTGATGGAGGAGCGCACGGTGACCGTGGACGGGACCACCCACCGGATGGCGGATCCCTTCCAGGTGCTGGCGACCATGAACCCGCTCGACCACGAGGGCACCTTCGCCCTGCCGGCGGCGCAGATCGATCGCTTCATGGTGATGCTCGAGCTCGGCTATCCCACCCCCGACGACGAGGTCCGGGTGCTCGACGCCCACCTCGCCCCCGACCCGGTGCTCAACAAGGTGACGCCGGTGATCTCCGGCGAGGGGTTCCTGGCCTGGCAGGCCACGGTGCCGCAGATCCACGTGGCGCCGGACGTCAAGCGGGCCGCGGTGGACTTCGTCGACGGGCTGCGGCGCGGGGCGGACTCCGGGCACACCGTCAGCCCGCGCGCGACGCTCGCGTGGGTGCGCGCCGCGCAGGCGCGGGCCATGCTGTCCGGGCGCGAGTTCGTCACGGTCGAGGATCTGCTCGACATGTCGGCGGACGTGCTGCGCCACCGGCTCTGGATCTCCGGAGCCGAGGTGCGAGACCGATTGCGCGCCGTGGCGCGGCACCCCGGAGGTGGACGATGAAGGGCAAGAAGAAGAGAGCTCCGCCGCCACTCCGGAGCGAGAAGGCGCCGCCGTCGCGCGCGCCCATCCAGGTGTTTCGCATCCTGTCGCTGGTGGTGCCCTCCGCCCTGGCCTGGGAGGTGACGTTCTCCGCGGAGCAGCCGACGCGCCTGATCGAGGCGGTCAAGTACGCCCTCGGTCCGCTGTGGATCCTGGTGGCGGCGGCGCTGCTCTTCCGCTGCGTGGATGCACTCCGCAAGCGCGCCCGCTCGCCGGAGGCGGGAGCCGGGACCCTGCTCGATCAGATCGACGTGCTCACCGCCTCGGGGTCCTCGCTGGTGTGGCTGGGCGCGGGGGCGATCATGGCCTCGGTGTGGATCGGCTGGGCGAGCCTCGCGGTGGTGGGGCTGATGGGGCTCGGGCTGGTGCAGATCATGGTGGTGTGGACCCAGCTCGTCGCCGGGGGGACCGATCCCTGGCGGCGGGCGTCGGTGTCGCGGCGCTTCGTGCCGGAGAGCGCGGCGGAGGGAGCGCAGGTCATCGAGGAGCTGTCGTTCGACGGCACGCGCATCCCCCTGGGCTTTCGCCTCTTCGCGGCGGGTCGCGTGGGGCCGCGCTGGCCGACCAGCCGGTACGTGGTCTCGGGCGCGGAGTCCGGCGGCGAGGTGGTGCTCGAGAGCGACGTGAGCCCGGCCCTGCGCGGCGACCACCAGGCCGAGCCGATGGAGATCTGGCTGCAGGACGTGCTCGGCCTGTGCCGCACCGCCCGGGTGCGCGCCGCGGAGGCCAAGCTCACGGTGGTGCCGCGCCCCCGCCCGGTCGACGGCGCGGCGGCGCTGCTGGGCAAGAGCGGGTCCGACCGGCTGCCGCGCCCGACGGTCAACCTGCCCACCGAGGGCAGCCTGCGGCTCCGCGAGTACCAGCCCGGCGACGACGCGCGCCGCATCCACTGGGTGCGCTCGCTGACCTCGCGGGAGATCGTGGTGCGCCTGCCTGACGAGCGCTCCCCCGATCAGCCCGCGGTGAAGCTGGTGCTCGACACCTTCCTGCCCGGCACCGAGGGCCTCACCTGCGCCGCCCCCTCCGAGCTGCTCGACGCCCTCGTCGAGGTCTGGCTGGGCGTGGGCCGCGCCCTCGTCGAGTCCGGCGCCCGCGTGACCCTGGTCACGGCGGCGGCCCGCGGCGACGCGATGGTGCCGGCCCGCCAGCACCTCGGGGCGCGCGCGGACGGCCCCGCGCTGCGCCTGGGCGCGCAGGTTCGCTGGCAGGAGACGCTGCCGGTGGAGGCGCTGCTCGGCAAGGAGGCCACCATCGTGGTCTCGTGCCGCAGGGCGCCGCTGCTGGCCGACCACGGTCCGGTGCGCTGGATCCTGGTGCCCGAGGCGGTGTGGACGCTGGTGGCGCAGCCCAAGGTGCGGGCCGGGGTGACCACCCTGCCGCACCCCATGGGCTCGGCCGACAACCGCTGGTCCCGGCGGCGCCGGGAGCGGCTGCGGAGCGAGCGGGCGCGCCGCGATCAGAGCCGGTTCGTCCGCCTGTGCGAGGACTGCAACCTCGAGCGCGCCGGGAGCTTCGTGGCCCGGCCTGCCGCCAGGGCTCGCATCCGCCTCGAGGCGCTTCACGAGGGGGCCGCGCAATGAAGACGACCAAGTCCACTCCGGGGACGGCGGCGGCGCCGCTCGTCCACTGGCTGATGCTGATCGCGGGGCTCGCGCTGGTCACGGTGCAGCGCATCGACCACCTCGACACGGTCGTGCCGCTGTGGATCGGCGCCGTGGTCGGCACCGCGGTGGGGCAGCTCATGGGGCGTCGCCGGCTGCGGCTGTGGCTGGCGCTGGCCGCGATCGCCAACCTGATGTGGATGCTTCCGCTGGCGTCGCTGCCGGTGTGGGGGTGGATCCACGGCATGAACGAGATGTGGAGCGGCCTGGAGACCGCCGAGCTGGCCTTCGCCCCCGCGGCGCTGTGCGGCTACCTCTCCCTGGGGGAGCGCGCGACGCTGGCGGTCTTCTGGTTCCCGGCGGTCCTGTGGATGATGGCCATCCTCGACCGATCCGGCAGCGTCCACCTCCAGGGGACGGTGAGCTGGATCCTGCTCGCCGGCTCGTCGGCGCTGCTCCTCGCTTCGCTCTACACGCGGGAGGCGCGGCGGATCGCGCTGTGGCGTGGCTATGCGACCGTGCGCCTCGCGGCTCCACGGAGCGGCGCCGTGCTGCGGCGGGCGCCTCTGCGCTCGGCCGGGCAGCTCGCCTGGGCCACGGCGGTGGGAGCTCTGTCGCTGGCGATCACGGCGTGGATCGCGCCACTCCTCTGGCAGACGGAGGACACCGGCACGGCGCTGGAGAGCACCAGCGCCTCCGCTGCGAGCGGCGGCACGGCGGGACCGGCGGAGCCCTGCTGCCCGGACGGGAGCGGCGTGGTGGTGCGACGCACGCGGGTGCGCGAATACTTCCCGCTGCTCAGCCACCAGGACACCGATCATTACGGGACGCCGACCTCGTACTGCTCCGCGTGCCGTGACGGTGTCCCCATCGGCTCGGCGGACTGGAAGGGCGGGCCCGGTCACGTGGCGAGCGCCGGCGGCACCAGCGCCGGCGACCCGCAGTACATCGGCGGTCCCGGAGGGTTCGCGCCGCACGTGGAGCCCGGGGCGGCGGATACGTACCTGGCGCCGACCGGGGCGACGGCCGTCGTGCAGCCCACCCCTCCCGCTCACGGCACGGCCGCAGTCCTCGCAGCACCGCCGGCGGTGCACGGGGGCGCGCCGATCGCTCAGCAGGCGTGGTCGCCCGGGAGAGATCGCGCCGCGATGGGGAGGGTGAGGCGCGTGCACCGGCAAGCGGAGGCAGACTACGACGATCCTCTCCCCTGGCTGCTGACGCTCGCGGTCACCGCCGTGGTGGTGCGCCTGGCGATGCGACCGGTGCGCCGCTGGCTCTTGATCCGCCACCTGGGCCGCCCGTTCTGGGCCGAGACGGTGGACCAGCGCGTCTCCAACCTCTGGCAGCTCGTGCTGGTCGGCCTGCGCGACGCCGGGTGGCGCGCGGCGCCGGGTGAGCAGCCGCAGGAGCTGGCGCGGCGCATCGGGCTCGAGGGCATGAAGACCTGCGCGACCGTGCTGGAGCGCGCCCGCCACGGCGTGCGCGTCGACGGCGAGGATCTCGCGGCGATGACCGAGGCCGCACGGCAGGTCTACGAGGGCGCGCGCAAGCATGCCGGCGGAGCGGCGCGCGCGGCGGGCTGGGTGCGCTGGCCGCTGGTCTGACGATTTCGGTCGGCACGGCGAGGAGGCGCGGTAGCCTCGCCGCCGTGCGGTCCCCCCTGCTCCTCGCCTCCACGCTCGCTCTCGCAGCTTGCTCCAGCGCGGTGCCCAGCACCGACGGGTCGAACGCCACGCTCGCGCCGTCGGCACCGCCCGCGGTGCAGAGCGGAGTCGCGCTGCTGAACTGCACCATCAGCGCGACCCACAACGGCGCCCAGAAGCTGGAGCTCCTCGAAGGGGTGGGGCTCGAGTTCGAGGTCGCGGTGAGCCCCATCGTCGACGGCACGGTGCAGGCCCGAGGCCCCGAGCAGGGGGGCGCGTACCGCTTCACCTCGCACCTCGTGGGGACCGGCAAGGGAGCGCTGGCAGGCGTCGGGCCGGTGACGATCGACGAGCTCGAGACCAAGGTGAACGTGGCGATGAACCGCTACGCGCAACCCGGCGGCCCGGGGACGGAGCTGAGCTTCACCTCGGTGGACATGGCTGCCCGCGGCATCTACATCGAGTTCGCCGGCACCGCCCACGGCAGCGGCGGCGATCGCTATGCCTTCCGCGTCACGCTGGGCCAGCCCACCGCGCCCTCGGGCGGCAAGGTCATGCCCGACGGCCCCGGCCAGAACGCGCCCATCCAGAGCAAGATGGTCGTCGTCCAGGCACCGATCACGACCGTGCTGACCACGACCACGGTGCGCAAGCTTCCCTGAGCGATGCGGCAGGTGGCATTGGCGGCGTTCACGGCTGCGGCGTGCCTCGGCGCCTGTGCGCGCGAGCCGGCGCACGACGCTCGGCGCGCGCCCCAGCCGGTCGAGCCGACCCCGGTGCCGGCGTTCGCCCTGCCCTCGCCGCTCCCGGCGCGGTACCTGCGGACGCTCGCCTACGATCCCGGCGGCTACGACGGCGCCTCTCCTCCCGGGGGCCCGTCGCGAGGCCCGGTGTCGGACCTGTTGCTCGGCGACCTCCTCTACCACTCGCCGTCGACGCTCGGCCCGCGCGCCGCCGCGCTCGGCATCTCCTGCCAGACCTGCCACCCCAACGGCGCCGCCGGCACCACGTTCTATCTCGACGGCCTCAGCGATCGCGCGGGCAACGTCGATCTCTCCACCGCGTTCTTCCGCGCCGAGGCGGACGACGGGCGCGTCGATCCCGTCAACATCCCCTCGCTGCGCGGCGCCCGGTACACGGGCCCCTACGGGCTCGACGGCCGCACGGCCTCGCTCGCGGACTTCATCCAGGGGGTGGTCACCTCGGAGTTCCAGGGGGACGCGCTACGCCCGCGGCAGCTCGCGGCGCTGGTGCGCTACGTCCAGGATCTCGACTTCCTCCCCGACCAGAACCTCGACGCCCGATCGCACCTGAGCGAGCGCGCGGGCGGAGCAGCGCGGCGGGGGGAGGCGATCTTCACCCGCGGGCAGCCGGGGTTCGACGGGAAGAGCTGCGCGACCTGCCACGACCCCTCGACGTTCTTCCGCGACGGCCGGGTGCACCGCCTCGGGACCGAGACCTCCCCCTCCCCGACTGCGATGGATGGCGGCTACGAGACGCCCACGCTGCTGGGGACCATGGAGACTGCGCCCTACTTTCACGACGGCCGCTTTGCCACGCTGCGGGAGGTCGTCGGCTGGTTCGATGCGTCGTACCGGCTCGGGCTGTCGGCGGCCGAGCGCGACGATCTCACCGCCTACGTGGAGGCCGTCGGCGCCGTCGACCGCACCCACGACGACCGCCCGCTGGCGCGCCGCAAGAACGAGGCGTTCGCGTATGTCGCCCTCGTCGACGGGAGTCAGGACCGCCTCGTGACGAGGGCCGCCGTCGCCGCGGTCCTCCTCGAGCTCGAAGGCGAGCCCGCCGTGCTCTCGCCGCGCGTCCGGACCCTCCGCACCCGCTTGCTCCACGTGCGCGATGCCATCACGGCGTCCGACTCGGGCGAAGACGTGGGAGCCAAGGCACGAGCGCTGCGCAGCGACCTCGCGCGCCTCGCCGCCGACTGGGCCGGCGTGCTCTCGGTCGAAAAATAGCGTCACACCATATCTCGTCCCTAGACCACGAAGGTGCCGAGCACGAATATCCATGACGCGGGGCGCCGTTTCAGCGTAGAATCGAGCCTCGCGACATGGAGGTCGGATGTTGGTGACGACGTTCCGTATAGCTCTCTTGACGGCGTTCGGACTCTCCCTCGGGCTGGCTTGCTCGCCGTCGACTCCGATCAAAGGAGCGGGCGGCGGCGCCGGTGGGAATGTCGGTACCAGCAGCACCAGCGGCGCCACCAGCAGCAGCGGCGTCACCAGCACCAGCGCGGGTGGGGCCGGCGGGAGCGCGGGCTCGGGCGGCAGCACGTGCAATGCCACGACCTGCCCCCAGGGCTGCTGCGATCCGACCGGCACCTGCCTGACCGAGGGCACCGCGTCCGCGTGCGGCACCAAGGGCGCAGCCTGCGCGACCTGCGCCGGCGGGCAGGGATGCAGTCAGGGTGTCTGCGCGTGCGACGGCGCCTCGTGCCCCGACGGCTGCTGCACCGCGAGCGGCACCTGTATCCAGGGGACCGGGCAGTCGACCTCCGCCTGCGGGCTGGGCGGGCAGGCCTGCGGCACCTGCGCGGCAGGCCAGGCGTGCAGCGCCGGGGGATGCACCTGCGGTGGCGGGACGTGCAACGGGTGCTGCTCCAGTGGCAAGTGCGTGACGGCGTCCAATGCGGAGTGCGGCGCCAACGGCGGCACCTGCAGCGCGTGCGGCGCCCAGCAGGAGTGCAACGCTCAGGGGCACTGCGTGTGCGACGCAGCCTCGTGCCCGAACGGCTGCTGCGACGGGAACGGGCAGTGCCAGACGTCGGCCACCGCCACCTGCGGGGAGGCCGGCGCGGCCTGCGTCGCCTGCGGGACCGGCCAGACGTGCAGCAACGGCAAGTGCGCCTGCAATGCGGCCTCGTGCCCGAACGGCTGCTGCGATGGGACCGGGGCGTGCCAGACGTCGGCCACCGCCACTTGCGGGGAAGCCGGCGCGGCCTGCGTGGCCTGCGGGACCGGCCAGGCGTGCAGCAGCGGCAAGTGCGCCTGCAATGCGACCTCGTGCCCGAACGGGTGCTGCAACGGCGCGACCTGCGAGCCCTATGCGAGCGAGACCAACAGCCTGTGTGGCAAGGGCGGCGCGGCCTGCGCGGCGTGCCCCAGCGGGCAGACCTGCGGCGCCACCACGGGCACCTGCAGCACCAGCACCACGGGGCCGTGCACCTGGGCGGCCGGGCCCGAGTCCACCAGCGGGGAGATCACCTGCTACTGGTTCGGCCAGGGGACCGCGCAGGGCGGGGGCTGCTCCAGCTACAAGACCTACTGCGGGAACTGCGCGACCGAGAGCGGGGGGAACAACGGTGGCTATTGCCCGACCGGGATCACCGACTCGGTGTCGAACATCTCCACCCCGTACTTTGCCGCGTTCCCCTCGGGGACCTTCGGTCAGGGGAAGTATTGCGGGATGTGCGTCCAGGTGAATTACCAGGGCAAGTCGATCACGGCCACCATCGTGGACGAGTGCGCGACCTGCAGCTCCTCGGCGCACATCGATCTGAGCCTGTCGGCGGCGGTGGCCCTGGGCCTCGGGCAGAACGGCACGACCGCCGACGCGACCAGCGGGGTGACCTGGGACGCGGTGGACTGCCCGGTGACGGGCAACATCGTGGCCGTCTACAACAACGGCTACGCCGGGCAGCTCTACTTCCAGGACGTGGTCTTCCCGGTGGCGGCCGCGACGGCGGGCGGGCACACGGCGACGCAGGCGTATGGATACTGGGACTTTGGCACCTCGGTGGCGGGGAAGTCCGTCACGCTGACCGACACGCTGGGGCACGTGGTGACCGGGACCGTGCCGGGCTCGAGCGGGGGGAGCGTCGGGGTGCAGTTCCCGGCGAGCTGCCAGTAGCGTCGGGGGAGACACCCGCCCCCGGGTGAAGATCCGCGCCCGCCCCCCGTCTCACGGACCCGCCTCGGCGCCGAGGCGGACGGTCGGGCTCACCGAAATGCCCCCTTGGCCATTTCGGTGAGCCGCTTTCGATCGTCGCCAGCACCTTGGCTTCCGGAGGCAGAATGAAGCGGACCCTTCTCATCGGCGGCCTGACGGCGGCGCTCACCGGCGCCGGGCCCGCGGCGGCGACTCCCCCTACCCCGGCGCAGGTGGCCGCCCTGGGCGAGCTGGAGCGAGAGGCAGCGGTGTACGAGGGCGCCGCGCGCGATTACCGCGGCACGATCACCGGCATCGTCCAGCACCATTACCAGGACCGGCGCCGGCAGGTGCTCGCCGGCCTGGACGCCGAGATCGCCGTGGAGAAGCAGGGCCTGCGCGACGCCCGAGAAGCTGCGATCCGCCGGCTCGAGGCCTTCGTCGCCGCCCACGGCGGCGCCGACGCCCAGCCCGAGCACACGCCCGACGCCATGTTCCGCCTCGCCGCCCTCTACGAGGAGCGCGCCCGGACCGACACCGACGCGAGCGAGGATCTGAGCCGCGGCCTGCGCCCCGCGATCGCCCTCTACAAGCGCATCCTCCGCGAGTTCCCCGGGTACCGCGAGCGGGCCGGCGTTCACTATTACCTCGGTCACGCCTACGACGACGCCGGCCGCCCGCGGGAGGCACAGCAGGTGTGGCGGGCGCTCGTCTGTCAGAATCACTTCCCCTATCCGACGACGGCCGACCCCGGGGATCCCGAACGCGATACGGTCCGCGCCCTGCCCCAGGATCACGATCGCGAGCACTGGCAGGGCTGGCGCGCGCAGAGGCCCGCGCCGGGCGGGAGGGATCTGACCTTCGAGAACCCCTACCCGGAGGACTGCCGGCCCATCCCCCAGCAGACCGTGGCGGGATTGGAGCCGCGGTACCTGGCGGAGGCATGGTGGCTGATCGGCGATCACCACTTCAACGAGGTGGACGCGGCGGGCGGCCCCTTCAACCTCAACCGCGCAGAGGCCGCCTATCGCCGCTCGCTCCGCTTCAAGATGCCGCCGGTGCACGGCGTGGCCATGTACAAGCTGGCCTGGACCTACTTCAAGCAGCAACGGTACGAGGCTGCGGTCCGGCAGTTCGTCGAGCTGCTGCGGATCACGGACGAGCAACAGCGGCTCACCGGGGATGCGGGAGCAGATTTCCGGGGTGAGGCCTACACGTACATCGCCGGGTCGCTCACCTACGCCGACTTTGCCGGTCCCGATGCGGACGCTCCCTGGGCGCCGCGCCAGGACACCCTCGATACCGAGACGGATCCGCGGGCCGCGGAGCAGAAGATGCGCGTCGCCCTCGAGCGGGTGCAGGACGGGCGCCTCATCCCGCAGGACGCGCCGTGGACCATCGATATCTACCGGGCGCTGGCGCAGGAGCTCAGGGACCTGGGACAGCTCCACAGCATGATCGAGCTGGACGAGCTGACCCTGAAGAGGTGGCCGCTCCACCGGGAAGCGCCCCTCGTACAGGACGAGATCGCGACCGCCTACGACCGGCTCGCGTCCGTCGAGCGCGAGGGGACGGCCGCGCGGGCAGAGACGTCGGCCCGCGCGCTCGAGGCCCGCACCCGACTCTCGGCCTACGTGGGCACGACCCCGTGGGTGCAGCGGCACCTGGGTGATCACGAGGCCATCCTCGCCGCGGACCGCCTGGCGCGCGGGGGGCTGCGGCGTGCGGCGGCCGATCACACCAATGCAGGGAGCGCCCTCGTGCAGCAGGCAGACGCTCTCGGGGAGGGTGCAACACGTGACCGGGCCCGAGAGCGCGCGCTCGCCGAGTATCGCCTCGCCGCGCAGGCCTGGGGGAGCGCGCCGTCACGGGAGGAGGGCCCGGAGAGCTACGAGCGCAGCTTCTGGCAGGCCGACGCGGAGCACCGGATCGTGGCGCTCCAGGTGGCACTCGGCCGGAGCCCGGCGCCCGGCGAGATCGACGCCGCACGCGCCTCGGCTACCGCCGTCCGCGACTCCAACGAAGACGGCCGCTACCAGGAGCCGGCGGCGCAGTTCGTCGTCGATCTGGCGGAGCAGGTGCTCGCCGACCGCCACGCGGTCTTCCTGCGCAGCCACGGTGCCGAGGGCCTCGCCCCACGGGACCAGGTGCAGACCACCGGGACCGGCGCCGCCGAGCACGTCCTCGCCGAGCCGCTGCCCCGGGAGGTCGCCGAGGCGGTGTCCGCGCGCGACGAGTACGTCGCCCGCGTCCCCGCAGCCCGCGATCCGGCGCACAACGCGGCTCTCTTTCGCTATCAGGCCGCCGACCTGCTCTTGGTGTACGGCCAGCTCGACGAGGCCCGGCGGCGCCTCACTCCCATCTACGAGGCCGAGTGCGGCAAGAGCACCTACGGCTTCAAGGCCTGGCGGAAGCTGGTCCGCATCGCCGCGCTCGAGCACGACGGTGACCGCAGCGCCGGGCTCGCCCGGGCGGCGCTGGCGCGAAGCTGCGCCCTCGGCGCCGACGACGGCCCGACCGAGACCGGCATCGCCCGCGGCACCCTGACGGCCGTCGACTACGAGAGCGCCGGCAAGCTGTTCGAGGCGACCCAGCAGATGCCCGAGGGCCCCGCCCGCGCCCGGCAGTGGCGCGAGGTCGCGCGGCTCTATCGCGGCGCCCTGGAGCAGAATCCCTCGTCCGACGCCGCCCCCGAAGCCGCGCTGAACGGCGCCTACGCCAGCAAGCAGGTCGGCGACCACGGACAGGCCATCGCCCTGTACGAGCTCCTGGTCCGGGAGTACGGCAGCGAGGCGAGCCTGGCCCGGATCGAACGCGGTGACCCCGCCGCCACCCCGCCGACGCCCCCCGATCCCGGGCGCTACGCGGCACGCCTCGGCTTCCTGGAGCGCGCCTACCGGGGCCTGGAGGAGGCGTACGTGCTCCTCTTCGACTACCGCAGGGCGGCGGCGACCTACGACGCGGTCGCAGAGAGCCCGCGCTTCGGCGCGCCGCTGCGTCGCGAGGCAGCCCGCAGCGCCGCCCTGCTCCATGGCAGCCTCGGGGACCGCGGGCGCCTCGCCGCCACCCGAGCGACGCTCCTCCGGCTCGACGCGCCGGCCGATCAGCGCGCGGAGATCGACTATCAGGTCGCCGACGCCGCGCTCCGCGGTTGGGACGAGCGCGGGCTCGACGAGGGACCCAACCGCGCCGCGCGCCTCGAGGCGACGGCGGCGATGGACGCCTATCACGCGGCCAACAAGGGGAACGCCGCCGCCGCCATCTACACGGTGAGGGCCGCCTACCACGCCGCGATGCTGCGTCGGGCCGGCAAGGATCCACGCGCCGCCGAGTCGTGCCGCGACGCCGTCTCCGCGTTCGATCGGCTGCGGGCCGCATCGCGCGTGTTGGAGGGCCGCAACCAGGCCCTCGGCTCCCCCGAGGCGGACCTCGCGGCGGAGTGCGCCTACCAGCTGGCGGACGAGAAGATCAGGGCCGACCGGTCCGGCGCCGCGCACCCGCGGTATGAAGGGACCATCGACCGGGTGAAGACCGCCTACGAGAGCGATCTGCGCGACGCCGAGGCGCACGCCGGCGAGCTCCAGGCGATCATCACCGCGTTCGCCTCACGGCGGTGGTCAGCCGAGGTGCGAGCCCGCCAGGCGTCGCTCTACGACGGCTGCCGCACCCGCCTCTACTGGGCCCAGGCGCCGGCCGTGAAGCTGTTCACCCCGCGCGAGGAGCGCGTGCTCTCGGCCGCCGAGAGCAGCGACAACCCTCAGCTTCAGGCTCAGGCCGACGAGCTCCGCCAGAAGCGCCGAGAGAACTGGCGCGAGGCGCGGGCGAGGCTGCTCGAGGACGCCGACCGGCACATGGTGAGAGGCTACGTCGAGGCGACCCTGTGGGCGCGCGCATGGCAGGCGAGGGGGCCGGCGCTCGATGCTGCCATCCAGCGCCTCGCGTTCTTCACCCCCGTGCTCGGCGACGCCCGCCTGCGGGCCTACAGCGCCGGCGTCACGGATCCGGAGACCAGGCAGCCGTTCGAGTATCGGGACGGTCTGTTCCTCACCACCCGGCCGGGCCTCGCGCTCGCACCGAGCGGCGAAGGTCTCCCGGCGCCGCGGCCCGCGCTCCCCTGAGTCAGGGCGGCGCGCAGGCCAGATCGACGGCGAGCCATCCTGCGGAGCGCCCCAGAGCGCTCCACGACCTCAGTTGCAGAAGTAGACGCCGTTGTCGCAGAGGCACGACACGGTGCCGTACTCGCACATCTGCCCGGGGCTCGCGTCACAGATCGCCCCCGGCGCAGGCTGGGCCGAGGGGCAGGTCCCGAGGCAGTCCCAGCGGTCGCCCTTGGGGAGGACCGGCGTGCACCGGCAGAAGGCGCCGGCGTACCCGCAGAGCTGCTCGGCGGTCGTGCACGCCGTCTGCGCCGTCGGCTGCGTCGCCGGGCAGCCGGCGCAGGCCCACTTGCCAGCGTCGCACTGACAGTCGGTGGAGCCGTAGGCACAGTTTGGCCCTTCACCTGCGCACGAGGAGCCCACCGACGGCTGCTGCGCCGGGCACGTGTTGCAGCGCC
>Ga0302279_10005920_pt1 | contig 13346 bp, 11 predicted proteins | sample III_Bog_N3_3_FD_194541 | JGI IMG/M metagenome (GOLD analysis project Ga0302279, IMG submission 194541) | Peat permafrost microbial communities from Stordalen Mire near Abisko, Sweden - III_Bog_N3_3 | ecosystem: Environmental > Terrestrial > Soil > Wetlands > Peat | place: Sweden: Abisko...
GCCAGGACGAGGCCGAGCGCGCCCGTGTGGGCCGCGCCGCTGTCCGGCGATCCCTCCCCGCCCTGCTCCATGGCGCCCTGGGTCTTGGCGAGCTCCTCCTCGGAGGGGCGAAGTCCCGAGCGGACATCCAGCGTCAGGCTCTCACCGCCGCGCAGGATCGCCAGGCGCATCACGTCGCCGGTGTGCGATGAGGCGACCTGTCGGGTCAGTTCCGTGGCGCTATGCACCGCCACGCCGTTGACCGACAGCACCACATCGCCCGCCTGCACCCCGGCCTTGGCCGCCGGCCCTCCCGGAACCAGCTCATCCACCAGGGCGCCCTTCATGTCGGGTTTGCCCAGACTCTCGGCGATTTCCGGCGAGATGTCCTGGATGGTGGCGCCCAGATAGCCGCGGGTGATCTTGCCGCCCGCGATGAGCTGCTTGGTGATGTTGTCGGCGATGTCCGCTGGAATGGCGAACCCGATGCCCACCGACCCGCCCGAGGGCGAGAAGATCGCCGTGTTGATGCCGATCACCCGCCCGTAGATGTCGAAGGTCGGGCCGCCCGAATTGCCCCGGTTTATCGGGGCGTCGATCTGGATGTAATCAACGAACTTCTCGCCGATGTCGCGGCCGTAAGCCGAGATGATGCCCGCGGTGGCCGTGCCGCCCAGGCCGAAGGGATTGCCCACCGCGATCACCCAGTCGCCTACGCGCGGGCGCGCCGAATTCTCGAAGCTGACGTAGGGGAAGTCCTTGCCCTCGACCTTGATTACGGCCAGGTCGGTGCCCTCGTCGCGGCCGATCACCCTGGCCGGCAGTTCGCGCTGGTCCTTGCCAGGCAGCACGACCTTGATGTCCTTGGCGTTCTCCACCACGTGGTTGTTGGTGACGATGTAGCCGTCCGAAGAGATGAAAAAGCCCGATCCCGACGCCATGGCCTGGGTGCTGTTGGGATCGGACCCGCCGCCCGCGCCGCCTTGATCATCCGGATCATCCTGATCGTCCTGGTCATCCTGATCATCGCCCCGGCCCTTGGCGCCAGGGCCCCCGCGCTTGGGCTGACCGTCGTCGAAACCCGGAAGGCCCAGGGCCCGGCGATCCACCATGGCGGTGACGTTGATGGACACCACCGCCGGGGAAACGCGATCGAAGATGTCGGCAAAGGACAGGGGCGCGCCGGGCGGGGGGCCGAATATCGCCGGTCCGGAGACCTGAGCGGCCCTCACGGGCGCTGGGTCGGCCAGGGCGGACGGCAGTCGCAACCCCACCCCGATCATGACCGCGGCGGCCACCCCCGCGCCTGCGACGGCGCCCAGAAAAAAGCCAGTCTTGGTGGCGGCCATACTTCGCATTCCCTGTTTCAGGCTAACAATTTCCCTAGAGCGCATCGGGCGAAAGTGGATGCCAGTTTCGCCGCCCGACGTGCTCTGAACCTAAGAGTTTGAGCCGAATTGCCTGGCTCGGTTGAGTCCATATGAACCAGAAAGGCCCTAAGCCTGGACCCAAACTAGAAGCCCCGCCGACGCTGCGCCATCGCTTTCAGCTTGCGAGCCAAAATTTCCCGGCGATGATTAAACTTCCGAATGCGGCGCTTCCTTGGCCCCAGCCGGGGCCTGCAGGCGACCGAGGGCCTTCTCCTCGGCGGGCGTCAGGGCGGGCTCCTCGCGGCGCACGGCCCGGGAGCGCCGCCAGACGTAGGCGCCGCCCGCCAGCACGAGGACCAAGGGCGTCAGCCACAGCGTGGCGTTGCCGGGCGACAGCGGCGGTTTGAGCAGAATGAACTGGCCGTATCGCTGCACCAGGAAGGCGCGCACCTGATCGTCCGAGCGGCCCTGGGCGATTTGGGTCCGCACGATGCGGCGCAGGTCCTGAGCCAGATCGGCCTCTGAATCGTCGATGGATTCGTTCTGGCAGACCACGCAGCGCAGCTGCTGGAACAGGGCTCGCGCGCGCGACTCCTCGGCGGGACTCTTGAGGCGGTCCGATGGGTCGTCGGCCGCGCCGATCAGCATCACGGCCGCCGCGGCGACGGCCAGTGCGCCGGCCAGACCGCGTCTCATTCGGCCGGCTCCGTTTTCAACGGGCCGCCCTTGGCCTTGGCCCGTTGCGGCATGGAGAAGCGCAACCGCCGGTCCGACAAGGAGATCAACCCGCCCAGCGCCATCAGCACGGGCCCGATGAAGATGAAGCGGGCCCAGGGATACCAGTAGGCGCGCACCACCCAGGCGTGGATATCGTCCGGATTCTGCTGGCCATCGTCCAGGCCCACATACAGATCGCTGGCGCCCAGGACGCAGATGGATTTCTTGGAGGTGGTCTGCCCCGCGGCGGCCGGATAGGTGCGCCGTTCGGGGGAGAGCGTGCAGATGGGATTTCCGTTCCTGGACGCGCTGATCACCGCATGTTCCGCTGAATAGCCGGCGCCGTCGATGGGCGTCACCGAGTCCAGCTTCAGGCTGTAGGCGCCGATGGACATCGTCTGGCCGGGGCTCAGCGTCTGGGCGTTCTCCAGCTTCCAGCTGGACTCAAAGCACGCTCCAAGGACGAAGACGCCCAGGCCCGCGTGGGCCAGGGTCGTGCCCCAGGCCCCGCGCGGCAGGCCGCCCAGCCGGCGCAGGGACTCCATCGCCGCCACACGGCCCACGCGGCTGCGTTCGGCCAGCTCCGCCAGGGCGCCGAAGATCAGCCAGAAGCCGAGCGCCAGACCGGCGCAGGACAGCGCCATGCGGGGCTGCATCACCGCCAGCGCCACGAGGCCGCACGCGAGAGCGAGGGCGGCGGGAATCCTGAGGCTCATGGCGGCCGCGCGCAGATCGCCACGCTTCCAGGCCAGCAAGGGACCGAACGGCACGATCAGCAGGGTGATGATCATGAGCGGGTTGAAGGTCAGGGCGAAGAACGGCGGGCCCACCGAGATCGGATTGTTCGGGGTCAGGGCCTGACGGATCAGCGGATAGAGCGTGCCCAGCAGCACGGTGGCGCAGGCCGTGGACAGAAACAGATTGTTCAGCACCAGGGCGCCTTCGCGGCTAACCGGCGAGAATAGCCCCCCGCCGGAGAGCTTCGACGCGCGCCACGCGAACAGGGCGAAGGCGGCGCCGACCGCGGCCGCCACGATGGTCAAGAGGATGGTCCCGCGCGTGGGATCCACCGCGAAGGCGTGCACCGAGGTCAGCACGCCCGAGCGCACCAGGAAGGTCCCGAGCATGGACAGGGTGAAGGCGATCAGGGCGAGAAACACCGTCCAGCCCACCAGGGTCCCGCGCTTCTCGGTCACGATGGCCGAATGCAGCAGAGCCGCCCCGGCCAGCCAGGGCATGAAGCTCGCGTTCTCCACCGGATCCCAGAACCACCAGCCGCCCCACCCCTGGGTGTAATAGGACCAGAACGATCCGAGCATGATGCCCACCGTGAGGAAGCTCCAGGCGGTCAGCGCCCAGGGCCGCACCCAGCGCGCCCAGGCCGCATCGACGCGCCCCTCGATCAGCGCCGCCACGGCCAGGGAGAACACCACCGAAAAGCCGACATAGCCGCAGTAAAGGAACGGCGGATGGATGGCGAAGGTCGGGTCCTGCAGAATCGGGTTGAGCGGATTGCCCTGCACCGGCGGATTAGCCAAGCGCGCGAAGGGACTGGAGGCGAACACGGTGTATCCGATGAACAGCACGGCCAGCAGGCCCTGAACCATCACGGTGAGCGCCTTGAGTGCGCGCGGCAGGTTGTCGCCGAACAGCACGATCAGGGCGCCGAAGCCGGTCAGCACCAGGTTCCACAGCAGCACCGACCCCTCGTGGCTGCCCCACACGCCAGTCACCTTGTAGAACATGGGCTCGGTGGTGGTGGAGTTGTTGGCCACGTTGGCCACGGAGAAATCCGAGCGGATGAAGGCGTCCATCAAGGCCAGGAACGCGATCAGCACCGCGATAAAGGCGCCGAGCGCAGCGCCTTCGCCGGCGCCCTGAAGCAACGCGGAATGACGCAGCCGACCGGCCGCGGACAGGGCCGTCTGGCCCATTGAGAGAGCCAGGGCCAGCATGAGGGCGAAGGCGCCGAGTTCAGCGATCATGCGCCCGCGCCCCTCGAAGACGCGGCGCCCGCGCGCCATTGGCCCGATTTCTTCAAGGCGTCGACCACTTCCTTGGGCATATATTTCTCATCATGCTTGGCGAGGATTTCGCGGGCCTGGAACACGCCCGCGTCGTCGAACGCGCCCTGGGCCACGACCCCTTGCCCCTCGCGGAACAGGTCCGGCAACTCACCCCTGTAATGGGTCGAGATCGTGTTGACATTGTCAGTGATGGCGAAGCGGACCTCGCCGTTCGCGCCCTTGATCACGCTGCCCGTTTGAACCAAGCCGCCGATGCGCACCAGCCTGCCCGAAGGCACGTGCTCCGTCTGGGCCTGACTTGGCCCATAGAAGAACACAACCGCGTCGCGCATGGCGAAAAGGGTCAGCCCCACGGCAAGGGCCAGGATTGGCGCGGCCACGGCCACCACCAACAGACGGCGGCGGGCTTTCCTCGATTTTGGCAGCAGGGGCATTAGCAATGACGTACCAACTGGCGGGATCGTCAGCAAATAGGCGCGATCTTTGCGGCAAGCCAGTGGCTTTGAAAGCGCACGTCCCGTTTGACGCGCTCGTCGCCGATGTTTCGCCTATCAGGCCGCGGCGGCGCGGCGGCGAATGATCTGGGCGGTCTGGTCGTCATGCACCAGGGCGCAGAAGTCGGCCGCCGCCTCCAGATATTGGGCCGCGTTGTCCATGTGCTCATGATCGCTGGAGCGCAGCGTCCCCAGCAGCTCTTCCACATAGCTGTCCAGATAGTGAGCGACCTCCTCGCCGACCTTGGCCCGGGCGGTGCCATAGCCCCCCTGCGCGGCGGTGGCGCGGACTCCCGCGAAGAACGTCAACAGGGCCCGCGCCCTTTGCAGGGGCGCCGGATTGGGCGGCGCGTCCAGGCGCGGTTCGCCCCGCACCGTGCGACCGCCCACACGGACGGGCTGCATCGGCAGGGCCTCGGCCATGACCTTTTCCAGCTTGCGTAAATGGCCCTCGGCCGAAGAGGCCAAGGTCTGCTTTTGCTTGGCCAGTTTTTGCCCCCAAGGTCCATCGCGGGTCAGGGTCAGGGATTGTTCGAATTCCGCCGCGATGGCCGCGGTTACGCGCAGCATGCGCGCGGCTTCCTCACCCGCGACCGCGCCGCCATCGTAGTCGAAGGCCTTGAACAGTTCGATGCGTCGATCGATATCGCGCAACAGGCGGGCGCCAAAGTCGGCCAACTCGGAACTGGCGGCGTAGCGATCGTCCGGCTTGAGCATGACCGCCGACACGATCCGCAGCACGGTCCAGGGCTCAGCCAGACGAGCGAACAAGATCTCCATCAGGCGCGGACCGGCGTCCTCGGCCAGGGCGACAGCGTCCTTGTACATCAGCCGGGCCGCGGCCTGCCGTTCATCGGTCATGCGCGCCAGCCATCCGGGCAGATGGCGAATAGCCTCCCGTGCAATGGGGCAAAGATCCAGACACGCGGCGAGCTCGCCCGCGGCGCCCGGGCGATACCCCTCGAGCATGTCAGCTAGCGCCGCAAAGTCGCCTTCACGCCCCCGCAATCGGTTAGCCGCCGATCGACAGAGCTCATCGAAAATCATCGGCGTCGCCTCGCCGTCGACCCGCCGCGTCGGCGCCGCGGCGGCGGCCGCGCAACTCGCGGGATCGCTCGCTTTCAGGGCGCGCCAGAGCCGGCCGAAGGCCGCCCGGGGGAACAGCATTTGTTCGAGATTGTCGACCCGCGACGTAAACAGCGGGGTGATCGGATCGAATACGGTGTCTCGCACCGATCGGTCGTAGACCTCAGTGTCGACGATCGACTTCACCGCCGCCAAGGATCCCCCCGCGACGTCGCCGCCCAAAGCGAGCTCCAGGCTGCGAATCGCCGAGTCCGGCGCTGCTTCGATCAAGGCGCGTACGATGCCGGCGCGATCTTTGGACAGGGCGGCCATAACGTTCCTTCAGGGCTCGCGCGAGAGATTCGCAAGCCACACAGGAAAGTGGCTGAAGACAGTTAATGTTTGGAAAAGGCCGAATCGGTCAGGCCTCGACCCTCGGCAGAATCAGGTCGACCTTCAGTCCTCCCAATGCCGAGTCCGCGAGGGCGACCGAACCGCCATAAGCCTTGGCCAATTCCTCGACGATGGACAGGCCAAGCCCGGAGCCCGGCGCCGATTCATCCAACCGCGCGCCGCGCTGGAGCACCTCGCCGCGACGTTCGGGCGGCAGGCCCGGTCCGTCGTCCTCCACTGTCACGCGCAGCAGGGCGGGGCCCGTCGCTTCGGCCAGGACGAACACCTTGCGCCTGCCCCATTTTCCGGCGTTTTCCATCACATTGCCGATCATCTCCAGCAGATCCTGACGCTCGCCATGGAAGGCCAGGGCCTCGTCGACATCCCAGTCGATGCCGAGTTTTTTGTCCTGAAAAATCTTCTCGAGCGTGCGGGACAGCTCGTCCACCACGGGCGCCACCGGCGTACGCTCGCCCGGTCCCTGAGCGCGCGCGGCGGCCCTGGCGCGCCGCAGATGGTGATCCACCTGGTTGCGCATGATCTGAGTCTGCCGCAGGACCAGATCGGCCAGCGGCGTCCTTATCTGCTCGGCCTCGGCGAGCAATACCGACAGCGGCGTCTTCAGGGCGTGGGCCAGGTTGCCGACGTGCGTCCGTTGGCGCTCGACCACCTCTTGATTGTGGGCCAACAGGGCGTTCAGCTCCCCGGCCAGGGGCGCCAGCTCCACCGGATAATGTTCGTCCAGCCGCTCGGCGCGGCCTTTGCGAACCTCGGCCACCTCCCTACGCAAGCGAAACAGAGGACCGAGGCCGACCCGCACCTGGATCACCACGCCCGCGACCAAGCCCGCGCCGAGCAAGGCCAGGGCCAGGGCGGTGGTCACGGCGAAGCGGCGGGAGTCGGCGTCGATCGGCGCCCGATCCTGGGCGGCCAGGAAGATCACCGGATCGGCGCGGCCGGGAAGGTCCACCGCGCGGGCGACGGCGCGCAGCCGCTCGCCCACCGGGCCCGTGGTGTCGTAGGCTAGGCGATCGCCCGGTTTGAATCCCGCCAGGCCCCGGGGCGGCGCTTTGAGCTCGCTGTCCCACAGCGAACGCGAAGGCACTAGAACGTGCAGCGCGCCGCCCGGGCCGGCCTCGGCGATCTCCCAGTAGTGGCCGGAATAGACGCGCAGAGCCTGAGTGTCGGTGAATAGCGGCCCAACGACTTGGCCGTTCTGCACCGTGGCGCCAGCGTAAAGACCCTCAGTCACGTCATACAGCGACTGATCAAAACGGCTGAGCGTGGCGCTTTGGAAGAAGGCGGTCAGCGCCACGCCCGCGCCCAAGATCACCAGCAGACTCCAGACGGCGGCCAGCCAGATCAGGCGTCCGACGAGAGAAGGCGGCCCCCCGGAGTGTTGGGATCGATGCTTAAGGCGCCAGATGAGCATGGGCCAGGTCCAGCCTAGACCGGGCGAGGTCGGGGGGGCGGCTTCGGAGGAGTCCCCTCCCGCCCACGCGGTCGCCCCCTCGCTCACGCGTCGGTCGCCTCTCCCACGAGCGGCGCCAGGCGGTAGCCTAGCCCGCGCACGGTCTCGATCCGGTCCTGACCGATTTTCTTGCGCAGGCGTCCCACGAACACCTCGATGGTGTTGGAATCCCGGTCGAAGTCCTGATCGTAAAGGTGCTCGACCAGTTCGGTGCGGCTGATCACGCGACCCTGATGCATCATCAGATAGTGCAGCAGGCGATACTCCAGCGAGGTCAGGCGCAGAGGCTCGCCATTGACCGATGCGCGCGCCGCGCGCGGGTCGAGCCTCAAGGCGCCGCAGGCCAGCGCCGGGGCCGAATGGCCCGCCGCGCGCCGCAGCAGGGCGCGCAACCGCGCCAGAAGCTCCTCGGTATGGAACGGCTTGGTCAGATAGTCGTCCGCGCCAGCGTCGAACCCCGCCACCTTTTCGCTCCAAGCCCCACGGGCGGTCAGGATCAGCACGGGGGTGGTGATTCCGCCGCGCCGCCACTGCTCCAGCACCGAGACGCCATCGATCTTGGGCAGTCCCAGATCCAGCACGATGGCGTCGTAGGGCTCACTCTCGCCCAAGTAGTGGCCTTCCTCGCCGTCCGCCGCGTGGTCGACCGCATAGCCCGCATCGGCCAACGACACCTTAAGCTGACGAGACAGGTCCGGATCGTCCTCGACCACCAAAATCCGCATCTCAATTCCTATTCTGCGCCACGGCCGATCACGGCCCCGGTCTCTGCATCAACGATAAAATCAATACGTCGGCCGCCCGTCGCGGCCCAGCGCACCCGATAGGTGGGGCGACCGTCCGGGCCAGCTTCCAGACCCGCGTCGAGGACACGTCCCGGCCGCAGCCGTTCCAAATTCTGCACCACGCGTGAGAGGGGCATGATGCGCCCCTGCAGCACGCCCATGCGCGCCTGATCCTGCTGCTGAGCCCACTGCGCGCCGAGGGAATCAGGACGTGCGCGATAATATCCAGGCGCCAGGGGCGGCTCGTAGGGCGCGGGCGCGGGCTCGTAGTCGCGGCCGCGTGACCCGCGGTAAGCCTGCGCCGGCGCGCCGCGCTCATAGCCACGATGCTCGCCGCCGCGGTGCGAAGGCTGGGCATAGGCCGCCGCGACCGCAAATACGGCCAGGGCCAGGTTCGCCAATGTCGTCGCCCGTCGCATCATACGGCCCGTTCTAGGCTTCCCGGCTGAATGCGGCCTGAATGAAACCCGGCCGAATATGGCCAAGGAAGCGCCGCGCCCTGGACGCGGTCAAGGTTTGCGGCGCGGACTGTAGGGTCTGTGTTGACGCCAGCCCTCGGCGAATGTCTCCAGTTCCGGGTCTGGCTTTTCCGGCAAGGTGACCATCAAGCGGGCCAGAAGATCGCCCCGCTTGCCGCCCGCGCTGCCGGCCAAACCCCGGCCCTTCAGCCGCAGCACGGCGCCCGAATTGGAGCCCTTGGGTACGGTCAGGGTCACGGGTCCGTCCGGCGTGGGCGCCTCGACCTTGCCGCCGAGAACCGCATCCGGCACCGAGATGGGCACATCCATGATCAGGACATCGCCTTCGCGTCGGAACACCGGATGAGGTGCGATGGTCAGTTCGATCAAGGCGTCGCCGGCGCCTGCGCGCCCTGGCGCGCCCTGGCCCTTGAGGCGCAACACCTGGCCCTCGGCGGCGCCCTTGGGAATGGTCACCTCGATGGTGCGGCCGTCCGAAAAGGCGATGCGCCGGCGCGCGCCCTTCACCGCGTCCTCAATGCTGATTTCCACCTGAGCGCGCACGTCTTGACCGCGCGAGGAAAATCCGCCGAAGCCGCCGCGAGCGCCGCCACGGGCGCCGAACATCTCGCCGAGGATGTCGTTGAGGTCCACGCCCTCGAACTCGGCGCCGTGGCCGAAGCCCGCCCCCCCGCCGCCCTGGGGACCCGCGCCGCCCGGGCGAAAGCCGCGCATGGTGTCGTGCCCATCCGCGTCGATCTCGCCCCGGTCGAACTTCTTGCGCTTCTCGTCGTCGCCGATCACGTCGAAGGCGGCGCTCACCCGTTTGAACCGTTCCTCCGCGGCCTTGTCATCCGGGTTTTGGTCGGGGTGCAACTGCTTGGCCAGCTTTCTGAACGCACGCCTGATTTCATCCGCGCTCGCGGTGCGGGCCACGCCCAGTTCCTGATACGGATCTTGCGCCAAGGGAGTCCTCTGTCGCCAAACGAAACAATACGGATCAGTTATGTTAGCTGTCGACTAAAGCAAGAGCAGATGTGGCATTTACGCCACATCTTGCGCCACATATCCGACACACTGCTTCCATCATTCCATATTGAGACTTTAAGCCACACCGTTCCGAGCTCGGCGGGTCCGAGGGCGACGGGCTGAGGAAGGATGCAGTGAGCTTGGCGGAGCTGTTCCTGAACTCGCAGGGCCGCATCGGGCGAGGCCGGTTCTGGATGGGCTTCGCCCTGTTGGCGATGCTGCAGAGCGGGGCCTGCATGATCCCTCACGCGGGCTGGTTCGCGTTCATGGTTCTGGCCTACGGCTGGATCTGTCTTTACGCCAAGCGTCTGCATGACATAGGCCGCAGCGGCTGGATGACCCTCTGGCCGATCCTCGTGAGCCTGCTCGCCCTGTCCGCCGCGGCGGCGTTCTGGCTGCACACCTTTGAGGTTAAGGCAAACGGCCCGCCGTTGTTCTGGGTGTCCATCGGATCCCTGTGCGCGGCGAGCCTGATTGACCTAGCGTTCGTCGCCTGGGTCGGTCTCAGCCCCAGCGAAGCGGACGAAAATCCCTATGGTCCGGGACGGATCGTGGCCGGGCTCGGTGAGGAACTGGGCGAGGGGGACGACTAGAATTCCCAGTCCTCGCTTTTGTCGCGCAGAAGATCAGAGGCCGAATAATCGATCGCATCCTCAGGCTCCGCCAGGATGGCCTCCGAAACGGTCTGGCCGCGCACGCTGACGCCGGCGCGGTGCACGCTTTCCGCATCGCCCGTGATCAGCGGGTGCCACAGGGGCAAGGGCTTGCCCTCGTGCAGCCGACGATAGGCGCAGCTCGGCGGCATCCACTTGAGGTCCTCGATATTGTACGGGGTCAGTTTGATGCAATCGGGCACCTGCGCCTTGCGATTGGCGTAGTCCGAACAGCGGCACGCCCCCCCGTCGAACAGGCGGCAGGCCACGCGCGTGGGGATGATCTCGCCGCTCTCCTCGTCCTCGAAACGGATGAGGCAGCACAGGCCGCAACCGTCGCACAGGCTCTCCCATTCGCGGACGGTCATCTGTTCCAGGGACTTGGTTTGCCAAAAAGGCTTTTGCGCGGACATGGCGCCGTCCTAAACCCTGGATGCGCGCGCGACAAATCCGGGCCATGACAGACCGCTTTCCCGACAATCTTCCGCCTGAGCCGGAACAGCAGCCTGAGCTGGAGACGTTTCGGGCGGACAAACCGCGCCGGGGCGGCGACGGCGGCGGCCGAGGCTGGCGCATCGCCGCCATCCTTTTGCTGCTCGTGCTTCTGGGCGGGGCGCTCGGGGCGGCCTGGGTTTGGAAGAGCTACATTTCCACCACCCCGCCCATCCCCAGCCGCGAGGCCCTGTGGACGGTCGGCCGCACCCCTGGGATGACCTTCCTGGATCGCAACGGCAAGATCATCGCCACGCGCGGCGCGCGCCATGGCCAAAGGGTGACGCTGCAGTCCCTGCCGCCCTACGTCCCCCAGGCTTTCCTGGCCGCGGAAGACCGGCGTTTCTACAAGCACGGCCCGGTGGACGCGGTCGGCATACTGCGCGCGGCGCGGGCGAATCTGTCGGCCGGCTCGATCATCCAGGGCGGTTCGACCCTGACCCAGCAGATCGCCAAGACCCTGTTCTTGACTCCCGACCAGACCTTCAAGCGCAAGGTTCAGGAAATGCTGCTCGCCTGGCGTCTGGAAAAGATGCTGAGCAAGGACGAGATCCTGGAGCTGTACCTGAACCGGGTGTTCTTCGGCGCCAACGCCTACGGCGTGGACGCGGCCGCCCAGACCTATTTCGGCAGACCGGCGTCCCAGTTGAGCCTGTCGCAAGCCGCCTTGCTCGCGGCCCTGCCGAAGGCGCCCTCGCGCCTGTCGCCCTCGCGCGACCTTCCCGGAGCGATCGCCCGCTCGCACCTAGTGCTGACCCGGATGCGTCAGGAAGGCTGGATCAGCGCCAGCGACGAGGCCGCCGCCCTCGCCAGCCCGCCGCAGCTGGCGCCCGAGGCGCCGGACGAGGGCGATTTTGGCTATGTGCTCGACCTGGCCGCGGCCCAGGCCCAGCCCCTGGCGGGCCCGTCGGCGCCGGACCTCGTCCTTCACCTTAGCATTGATCCCACACTCCAGACCACCGCCGCCCAGATCGTGCGGCGGGTGATGGAGAGCGAAGGCAAGAAAGCGGGCGCGCAGCAGGCGGCCGTCGTCCTGCTCGGACCCGATGGGGCGATCCGCGCCCTGGTCGGCGGCGTTGAGCACCGCTACAGCCCCTTCGATCGCGCCTCTCAGGCCCGCCGCCAGCCCGGCTCCAGCTTCAAGCCCTTCATCTACGCGGCCGCGCTCGAAATCGGGCTGAAACCCACCGACACGCGCGTGGACGCGCCGGTTCAGTTGGGGCCCTGGTCGCCGCAGAATTACGGCGGCGGATATGTGGGCCCCGTGACGCTGGCCGAGGCCCTGGCGCGGTCGATCAACACCGTGGCGGTGCGCGTGGCGCAGGAGGTGGGCTCGCACAAGATCGGCGATCTGGCCGCCCGCTTCGGCCTGACCGACATCCCTTCCGATCCGGACCTTTCAGTGGCGCTGGGCGCCTATGAGGTAAACCTGCTGGAGCTGACCTCCGGCTTTCAGGTGTTTCAGCAAGGGGGCCTGCGCGTCCCATCCTATCTGATCGATGAGATCGACACGGCCGACGGACGCCTGCTGTATCGGCGCGCGCCTTCAGCCCCCATCCGGGTCTATGACGAGGGCCTGGACGGGACGATGATTCAGATGATGAAGGGCGTGATCGAACATGGCACGGGCGTGCACGCCGCTTTCGGCCGTCCCGCGGCGGGCAAGACCGGCACCAGCCAGAACTGGCGCGACGCCTGGTTCGTCGGCTTCACCCCGGACTGGACCTGCGGGGTTTGGGTCGGCAATGACGACGACAAGCCCATGGACAAGGTCACCGGCGGCGACCTGCCGGCCCAGATCTGGCGCCGGCTGATGATGGTGGCCCACCAGGGCCTTCCGGGGCGCGACTTCGCCTTTGCCCCGGGCGACATTGTAGCGTCCGACACGGCCGCCGCGTCCGACGAAGGGCCCGCGCCGCCGGCGCCGCCCGACGCGCAGGCCAATCCGCGAGCGGGCTTCTATCGCGGCCTGGCGCAGGACTTCCGCGACGCCGCCGCCGCGCCGTCCAAGGCGCCCGACACCCATTGATGGACCTTTGCTCATGAGCCCGCGCGCGCCGATCCTGGCGCTAAAAGACGTCAAGCTGGCGGATGGCCCGCGCATGCTGTTCGACGGGGCCGACCTGGCCCTGGAGCCTCGGGTGCGCGCCTGCCTGGTGGGCGCCAACGGCGCGGGCAAGTCCACCTTGCTGCGCATCCTCGCCGGAGAGACCGAGCCGGACGGCGGGGAGCGTTTCGCCGCCCCCTCGGCCCGTATCATCACGGTCGCCCAGGAGCCCCGGATCGCGGGCGCGAGCCTGCTCGACTACGCCTGCGCCGGCGGCGCCCAGCCGCACGAGGCGGCCTCAGCGCTCGAGGCGTTCGGCCTTTCGCCCGGCAAGGGGACCGACGGCCTGTCGGGCGGCGAAATCAG
>Ga0302279_10005923_pt1 | contig 13337 bp, 10 predicted proteins | sample III_Bog_N3_3_FD_194541 | JGI IMG/M metagenome (GOLD analysis project Ga0302279, IMG submission 194541) | Peat permafrost microbial communities from Stordalen Mire near Abisko, Sweden - III_Bog_N3_3 | ecosystem: Environmental > Terrestrial > Soil > Wetlands > Peat | place: Sweden: Abisko...
CCTGGCCGCTCAAGGACGGCGGAATCAAGCGGCTCATCAACACGAAAGCCTGACCACCATCGGATGGAAGCACTGGGCCTGGATGGTACATGTATTTCTGGCGGCCTACACTAGATCTGGAACAGCATGCCGTCTTCCTTGGCCCGTTCGTAGGCGTCGGCGTCGAAACAGTACAGGCGGGCCGCCCGGCGCGTGCTTTCGGGGTCGGTTTCCGGCAGCGGCCGGAGGACACCCAGGCGCATGATCTTCTTGCGGAAGTTGCGCTTGTCCAGGGGGGTGCCGAGGATGGCTTCGTACAGGCTCTGCAGCCGCGGCAGGGTGAACTTGGCCGGCAGCAGCTCGAAGCCGATGGGGCGCCGGCGGATCCGCTTGCGCAGCTGGCCCAGCGCCCAGTCGATGATCTCCTGGTGATCGAAGGCCAGCCTGGGCAACTGGGGCAGCTGGGACACCTCGAACCAGCGCACCGCGCGAGTGTCGATACCGGGCGCCAGGGAGTAGTTCTCCGGGCTGACCAGGGCGAAATGGGCGATGGTGATGACCCGGCGGTCCGGATAGCGGTCGGGCCGGTCGAACACTCCCACCTCCTCCAGGTAGATCCCCTCGATGCCGGAGGTGGCCTTGAGGATCCGGCCTGCCGCCGGAATCACCTGCTCCTGCAGCTGGACGAAGCCCCCGGGCAGCGCCCACATGCCCTGGGACGGTTCGATGGCCCGCTGCACCAGCAGCACTTCCAGACAGGACCGTTCGAAGCCGAACACCACGCAGTCGATGGACAGGTTGGTGATGACCTCTTGCAGGAGGTGCGACATTCACGGCCTCAGGAGCGCAGCCGGTGGCGCGGGTGCGGCGGGCCAACGCACGCGTTCGGCATGATTGTTCACGATTGAACCAGGTTGCGTTTGCGCAATTTGCGCATGCATTCATTTTGCGGCCAAATCGAGCTTCGCCCAACCCCTAATCTTCGGTCTCCACGTCGGCCGCTGCGTCCAGTTCGTCCTCCTCCGCCCCGGCGCCCTGGACGTTCGGGCGCATGAGCGGGAACAGGACGACGTCGCGGATGCTGGCGCTGTTGGTCATGAGCATGACCATTCGGTCGATGCCAACGCCCAGGCCGCCGGTGGGCGGGAAGCCGTGCTCCAGGGCGTTGACGAAGTCCTGGTCCAGCAGCATGGCCTCGTCGTTGCCGGCCTCCCGCTCCGCCAGCTGGGCCTGGAAGCGTTCCAACTGCACCACCGGGTCGTTGAGCTCCGAATAGGCGTTGGCCAGTTCCATGCCGGCGATGAACAGCTCGAAGCGGTCCACCATGGTCGGATCCCCGGGCAGCTCCTTGGTGAGCGGGCTCAGTTCCACCGGGTATTCGACGATGAAGGTCGGCTGCACCAGCGCGGCCTCCGCGTGGAGTTCGAACAGGTCCCCCAGCAGGATGCCCGGCACCTTCTTGTCCACGTCCTCCACGTGCGCTTCCCGGGCCAGGGCGACGATCTGGGCCGGATCGTCCAGGCGGGCCCGGTCGATGTGCCCGTATTCGGCGATGGCGTCCTTCATGGTCAGCCGGCGGAACGGGGTCTGGTAGTTGATGACCCGGGGCTGGCCGGCCTCGTCCTCGCCCCACGGCCGCGCCACCGCGCCGCAGGACTGGGCGATCTGCTGGAACAGGTTCTCGGTGAGCACCATCACATCGCGCAGATCGTCGCCGGCGGCGTAGCTCTCCATCATGGTGAATTCCGGGAGATGGCGGACGTCGATGCCCTCGTTGCGGAAAGACCGGTTGATCTCGAACACCCGCTCGAAGCCGCCGACGATCAGCCGCTTCAGGTAGAGCTCGGGGGCGATGCGCAGGTAGAGCGGCATGTCCAGGGCGTTGTGGTGGGTGACGAAGGGCCGGGCGGTGGCGCCGCCCGGGATGGGCTGCATCATCGGGGTCTCCACCTCCAGGAAGCCCAGCCCCTCCATGTAGCGGCGCACCCCGGCGATGATCCGCGAGCGGGTCTGGAAGGTCTTGATGACCTCGGGGTTGGCCACCAGGTCCAGGTAGCGCCGGCGGTAGCGGGTCTCCTTGTCCTGCAGGCCGTGCCACTTCTCGGGCAGCGGCAGGTGGGCCTTGGTCAGGAACTGGATGCGCTGGGCGCGCACGCTCAGTTCGCCCATCTTGGTCCGCATGAGCGGCCCGGTGACCGAGATGAAGTCGCCGATATCCAGCAGCTTCACCACCTCCCACCCGGGCGCCGCCAGGTCGTTCATGCGGAAGTAGACCTGGAGCTTCTCCCCGTTCTCAGAGATGTGGGCGAACACGCTCTTGCCCATTTCCCGGATGGCCAGGACCCGGCCCATGACGCTCACCAGCTGGGGCTCCGCCTCCAGCTGCTCGTTGCTGGCGTCCCGGTGGGCCGCCAGGATCTGGACGATGCCGTGGCTGCGCTCGGCCTTGCGGGGCCAGGGGTCCAGGCCCAGGGCCTGGAGCTTCTGCAGCTTCTCGATGCGGGCTTGGCGGTACTGGCTCAGTTGCATGAAGGCTCCCACGCGGGCAAAGGGTCAAAGATCCAGTCTATCGCGGCCGGGGGCATTGGGCGACCGGGGCGGCCGGGCCGAAAAGGCCCGGGCCCGTCGATGACCGACGGGCCCGGGCGGTTCAGGCGGGAAAACGGACTACAGCAGGCCCTTGGCGGTGGCCACCACGTGCTCCACGGTGAAGCCGAACTGCGCGAACAGGGTCTCGGCCGGGCCGGAGGCGCCGAACCGGTCCAGGCCGATGGAGGCACCCCGGGCGCCCACGTAGCGCTCCCAGCCGAAGGTGACCCCGGCCTCGATGGAGACCCGGGCGGGGACGGCCTCGGGCAGCACCGTGGCCCGGTACTCGGCCGACTGCTGCTGGAAGATCTCCCAGCTGGGCATGGACACCACCCGGGTGGGGATGCCGTCCGCTTCCAGCTTCAGGCGGGCCGCCAGGGCCAGCTGCACTTCGCTGCCGGTGGCCAGCAGCAGCACCCGGGCGGCGGCGCTGGCCTCCTCCAGGATGTAGGCGCCCTGGGCCAGGCCCTTGGCCTTGGCCGGATCCAGGGCCGGCAGGTTCTGGCGGGTGAGCGCCAGGCCCACCGGGCCGGTGCGGTGCTGCACCGCGTAGCGCCAGGCTTCGACCGTTTCGTTGGGGTCGGCCGGACGGATCATGGTCATGTTCGGGATCATGCGCAGCGACATGAGCTGCTCGATGGGCTGGTGGGTGGGGCCGTCTTCGCCCACGCCGATGGAATCGTGGGTCCAGACGTACTTCACCGGCTGCCGCATGAGCGCCGCCAGGCGCACGCTGGGCCGCATGTAGTCACTGAAGATGAAGAAGGTGGCCCCGAACACGTGCAGACCGCCGTGCACACTCATGCCGTTCAGGGCGGCGCCCATGGCGTGCTCGCGGATGCCCCAGTGGGTGTTGCGGCCGCCGGGGTCCACCCCGAAATCGCCGCCTTCCTTGAGGTGGGTGAGGGTGGAGGGGTTCAGGTCGGCCGAGCCGCCCACCAGGTTGGGGATCTTGCCGGCCAGGGCGTTGATGGCCTTGCCGCCGGCGGCCCGGGTGGCCAGTTTCTCGCCGGGCTGGAAGGTGGGCAGCAGGCTGTCCCAGTCAGGCACCAGCTCGCCCTTCATCATGGCCTCGAACTCGGCGGCCAGGGCCGGGTGGGCCAGCCGGTAGGCCTCGAACAGGACGTTCCAGGCCTGCTCCTGGGCGGCGCCGCGGGTCTCGCACTGGCGCCATTCGGCCAGGGCCTCTGGCGGCTCGGGGAACTTCACGTCCGGATCGAAGCCCAGGAGCTCCTTGGTGGCGCGGATCTCCGGCTCGCCCAGGGGGGCGCCGTGGGCGCCGGCGGTGTTCTGCTTGGTGGGGGCCGGGAAGCCGATGATGGTCCGGCAGTTGATCAGGGTGGGCTTGCCGCAGGGCCTGGCGGCCTCGGCGAAGGCCGCGGTCAGGGCCTCCAGGTCCTCGCCATCGGCCACCTTCAGCACGCGCCAGCCATAGGCCTCGAAGCGCTTGCTCACGTCCTCGGTGAAGGCCAGGGCGGTGGCGCCTTCGATGGTGATGCGGTTGTTGTCGTAGAGCAGCACCAGCTTTTCCAGGCCCATGTGGCCGGCCAGGCTGCCCACTTCCTGGGACACGCCTTCCATCATGTCGCCATCGCCGGCGAAGGCGAAGGTCCGGTGGTTCACCACCTCGAACCCGGGCCGGTTAAAGCGCTCGGCCAGCCAACGTTCCGCCATGGCCATGCCCATGGCATTGCCGATGCCCTGGCCCAGGGGGCCGGTGGTGGTCTCCACCCCCGGGGTGTGGCCGAGCTCGGGGTGGCCCGGGGTCTTGGAGCCCCACTGGCGGAACTGCTTCAGGTCCTCCAGGGAGACGTCGTAGCCGGAGAGGTGCAGCAGCGAATAGAGGAGCATGGACACGTGGCCGCAGGACAGCACGAAGCGGTCCCGGTCCACCCAGGCCGGATTGGCCGGGTGGTGCTTCAGGAAGCGGGTCCAGAGCACGTAGGCCGCAGGCGCCTGGGCCATGGCGGTGCCGGGATGGCCGCTGTTGGCCTTCTGGACCCCGTCCATGGCCAGACACCGCACGGTGTCGATGCAGAGCTTATCGATGTTCGCCGTCAATGTAACACCTCGCAATAATCACTGATCATCTCATGAAATGCCTAGCCGCGGTGTTCGGTGGCGGCCTTCACGAAGGCCGTGAACAAGGGATGCGGCTGCAGGGGCTTGGACTTGAACTCGGGGTGGAACTGGCAGCCCAGGAAATACGGGTGGTCGGGCAGCTCGATGATCTCCACGAAGGTGCCGTCCGGGCTCAGGCCGGTGAAGGCCAGCCCCTTGGCTTCCATGGGGGCGCGGAACTCGGCCTGGTTGAACTCGTAGCGGTGCCGGTGGCGCTCGCTGATGGTCAGGCTGCGGTAGGCCTTGGCCGCCTGGCTGTCCGCGGTGAGCTGGCAGGGGTAGGCGCCCAGCCGCATGGTCCCGCCCAGCTCCTCCACGTCCACCAGTTCGCGCAGCTTGAAGATGACCCGGTGCTTGGGGTTGTCCTCGAACTCGGTGGAATCGGCGCCCTCCAGCCCGGCGACGTTGCGCCCGAACTCCACCGAAGCCATCTGCATGCCCAGGCAGATGCCGAAGAACGGCACCCGGTTCTCCCGGGCGTAGCGGATGGCCTTGATCATGCCGGCGGTGCCGCGCACGCCGAAGCCGCCGGGCACCAGCACGCCGGCGCAGTCGCCCAGCAGTTCCACCGCGTCGCCGTGCTCCAGGGCCTCGCCCTCGATCCACTTGAGGTCCACGTGGGTCTCCAGGCCGTAGCCGGCGTGGTGCAGGGCCTCGATCAGCGACTTGTAGCTCTCCTTGAACTCCACGTACTTGCCGACGATGGCGATGCGCACGCTGCCCTTGGGGTTCTGGATCCGGTGCAGCAGATCGTGCCAGGGGCTCAGGTCGGGCTGGCGGTCGCCCAGGCCGAGCAGCTCGGCCACCTTGGCGTCCAGGCCTTCCAGGTTCAGGTTCAGGGGCACCTCGTAGATGGTGCTGGCGTCCCGGCAGCTGAACACCGCGTCCGGGGTGACCGAGCAGAACAGGGAGATCTTGTCCTTGAGCGCCCGGGGGATGTCCTGGTCGGCCCGGCACACCAGCACTTCCGGCTGGATGCCCAGGGCCCGCAGCTCCTTGACGCTGTGCTGGGTGGGCTTGGACTTGAGCTCGCCGGCCGCCTTGATGTACGGCACGTAGGTCAGGTGCATGTTGATGGCGTTGCCGTGGCCCAGTTCCAGCTTGAACTGGCGGATGGCCTCCAGGAACGGCTGGGATTCGATATCGCCCACCGTGCCGCCGATCTCCACCAGCACCACGTCCACATCCTTGGCCACCTTCTTCATGGTGCCCTTGATCTCGTCGGTGATGTGCGGGATCACCTGCACGGTCTTGCCCAGGTAGTCGCCCCGGCGCTCCTTCTGGATCACCGTGTTGTAGATGCGGCCGGTGGTGATGGTGTGGTTGCGGGTGGTGGGCACCGAAGTGAAGCGCTCGTAGTGGCCCAGATCCAGGTCGGTCTCGGCGCCGTCATCGGTGACGAACACCTCCCCGTGCTGGAACGGGCTCATGGTGCCCGGATCCACGTTCAGGTACGGATCCATCTTCATGAGCGTCACCTTCAGGCCGCGGGCCTCCAGGAGCGCCCCCAGGGATGCGGCCGCGATCCCCTTGCCCAGGCTCGAAAGCACCCCCCCGGTCACGAATACGAATTTTGCCATAACTAATCTCCCCCCAGCCCAAGGCCTGCATTGACGACGATCGACATTCGAATGGTTGCGCGGCGAATCACATGGCTTCGGGCGCCTGGATGCCCAGGATGAACAGCCCCTGGCGCAGGGCCCGGGCGGTGGCCACGCACAGGGCCAGCCGGGCGTCACGCACCGCGTCGCTGTTCTCCGCCCACAGGATCGGGCAGTTGGTGTAGAAGCCGGAGAACGCCTTGGCGATGCTCAGCAGCTGCCGGGCCAGGGCGGTGCCCATGTTCTCCCGCTGCATGTTCCGGTAGGCGTCCGGCAGCCCGGCCAGCTCGAACAGCAGGGCCTGGGCCGGCGCTTCCTCCAGTCCGGCCATGCTCGCCGGCAGGGCCGTGACCGGGAACGGCAGCACCGGCGAAGCCGGGTCCGGCACGGCGGCCAACCGGGCCTGGTCCGCCCAGGCGCCGCCGGCCTTGCGCAGCACCGACAGGATGCGGGCGTGGGCGTACTGCACGTACGGCCCGGTGTCGCCGTCCAGGGCGATCACCCGGTCCCAGGTGAAGGTGATGGCCTTGACCCGGTCGTTCAGGGCGTTGAAGAACACCACGGCGCCCAGCCCCAGCATCTCGGCCACCGCGCCCTTGTCCGGCAGATCCGGGTTCTTCTCCTCGATGATGGCCCGCACCCGCGTGACCGCCTCGTCCAGCACGTCCTCCAGGAAGATGACGTTGCCCTTGCGGGTGGACATCTTGCCATCGGGCAGCGAGACCATGCCGAACGGGGTGTGCAGCATCCGGCCCTGGTACCAGGGGTCCAGCTTGGCCATGACCGCGAACAGCTGCTTGAAGTGCAGCACCTGGTCGGCGCCCACCACGTAGATGCAGCGGTCGAAGTTCCAGGTGCGCCGGCGGTACAGCGCCGCGGCGATGTCCCGGGTGGCGTAGATGCTGCTGCCGTCCCCCTTCTGCACCAGGCAGGGGGTCTGGATGCCCACGTCCTCCAGATCGATGATGCGCGCGCCGCCGTCGCCGTCCTGGAGCAGCCCGGAGGTCTCCAGCAGGTCCAGGGTGGGCGCCAGCTGGTCCTGGTAGAACGCCTCGCCCATCTCCAGGGAATCGAAGGCCACCCCCAGCCGCTCGTAGATGCGCAGGAACTCCGTGATGCTCAGCTCGCGGAACCAGGACCACAGCCGGGTCGCCTCGGGATCGCCCTCTTCCAGGCGCACGAACCAGGCCTTGGCCACGTCATGCAGGGCCGGATCCGCCTCCTCCGCCCCGTGGAACCGCACGTACAGCTGGAACAGCCGGTACAGCGGCGAGCGCAGCTTGTCCGGGACCGCCTCGGCCCAGGGGAAGTCCGCCTCCAGCCGGGGATTGTCCTGCTCCGCCCAGGCCTTGTAGGCCGCCAGCATGGTGCCGAACTGGGTGCCCCAGTCGCCCAGGTGGTTGAGCCGCATCACCGAGCACCCCAGGAAGCGGTTCACCTGGGCCAGCGAGTGGCCGATCATGGTCGAGCGCAGATGCCCGATGGTGAACAGCTTGGCGATGTTGGGCGAGCTGTACTCCACCAGCACGGTCTCGCCATGGGCCGGCGCGCTGCCGAACGGAACCGGGCCCAGCAGGGCCTCCAGCAGTACCCGGGCCCGCACCGCGGGCTGCAGCTTCAGGTTCAGGTAGGGGCCCGCGGCCACCAGCTCGGCGCCCTCCACCCGCAGCCTGCCGGCCAGGTCCTTGGCCAGCTGGACCGGATTCCCGGACAGGGCCTTGGCCGCGCGGAAGCACGGGAAGGCGAAGTCCCCCAGATCCCCGGAACGGGGCCGGTCCAGCGTGATCTCCTGCCCCGGCAACGCGGCGGCCAGGGCCTCCTGAAACAATATTTTTAAGTGCTCCATGACAATCCTTCATCCGGAAGCCTGGGGCCTCCAACCAGCATGAAGGAAGGAAGCCCCGGCGGGAAGCCCCAACTTTAGTCTTTCAACCCGTCTTTCCTCTTGATCCAAGGCATTCCTGAGCTATCATGATTGTTCGCCTCAAGGGGTGAAACCAACTGTGCACGGAAGCCCTAGAGGCAGGAGACAGGATTCATGGCCAATCACAAGTCAGCCGTCAAGAAAGCCGCCCATGATGTGGAGGCCCGCCTGCGCAATCGCGCCAATCGGTCCACCCTGAAGACCGCCATCAAGAAGTTCCTGGCGACCGTGGCGACCGGCAAGAAGGCGGAAGCCGCGACCCTGCTGCCCACCACCCTGGGCGTGGTCGACAAGGCCTGCCGCAAGGGCGTGCTGCACAAGAACGCCGCCAACCGCTACAAGAGCCGCCTGACCCTCAAGGTCAACGCGCTGGCGTAGGCCTGCATCGGCCCGGAACGGGCCAGGACACCCCAAGGCCCGGCAATCGCCGGGCCTTGGGGTGTCCTGGATGCGATTTCGGGGTAAAAAAGCCTGGAGGGTTCAGGGTTCCACGATCAGGTTGAAGTGGGAATCCCGGGGCGCGGACCTGGGGCGGGGGCGATGATGGGTTCCGAGGCCGTGGAACCCTGGAGGTCGCCGTCCGGAGCGGAGCTCGAACTGGAGCTCGAGGAAGACGACGTGGAGCCGGAGGCAGATACCGGGGCCTTGTTTTCGACCCAATAGCTCAGGCGCTTGCTCTTGTGGTCCATCAGCACGGTTTCAGCGGGCCCGATGGTGGTGGCGTTCCAGACGGAACCCCCATGGTCCATCGCGATCAATTCCAGCGGCCTCAGGGTCCAGGTCTGATCGGTGGTATTGACGATGGTCACCACCCCAGCCGCGAGATGGCCGCCCAGAAGGGCCAGGGCGGCAAGCACTGTTTTTCTAATTATCTTCATCGTTCCCATTCCCATTTCAAAAGCGAGCAGAAGCGCCCATGAGCATTTAATGCAAGGATGGAAAACAATGTTTCGATAAAATATTAATACATTATGAATTTCAATGGCCGTGGCGGAGGGCACCGGCGTGCGCCGGTCAGCGCATGGAGCCGAGGATCTTCATCTTCCGCTTCCACTCGGCCGCTTCTCGCGCCGCCATGGCCTTTTCCACCCGCTTTTCCATGCCGGCCTTGAGCCTTGCCAGTTCCTCGGGGCCCAGCAGGTCCTGGCCTGTGGCCGGGTGTTCCTCGGGCCCGGGACGGCCCAGACGCCGCCTCTCGACGGTTTCGTGGGCGACGGTCAGCCTGGCCCATTCCTGACTGATCCGCTCCTGCAGATCAGCCTCCCCCCGGGCTGTTCCGCCCCTGGAAGGGGCGGCCGGACTGCGCGCGGGAAGGGCCTTGGCCTCCACCCTGCCGTCCTGGGGCGCGATACCCTTGCCTTCACCCGCTTCCTTCGGTTCGGGGCCGTCGTTCCTTGGCCCGTCCAGGCCGCCATCGCTGGCCAGCGCCCACTCGGCCCGGAGTTCCCGAAGCCGCCCGCCGCTGGCTTCCGGGACCGGCGACGAGGACGGCAGTCCCTGGCCGAGCAGGGCCAAGGCCGCCACCTTGCGGATCTGCTGCAACGGGGAAACCGCCGCGCCGGGGTGGGATTCCGGCCCGGACCAGAGGCCGCTGGCATCCTCGTCCGGGCTGCCCTGCAGCGTCTGGATCACCGCGCTGAACCGTTCAGCGGCTTCCAGGCGGGGCAGTTCCCCTGACCCGGGCTCCGCGGACCGGGTCATGAGCGCCATCTGGGTCAAGCCACGCCGAACCAGCCAGGTGAGCCTCTCCCCCGGTTCCGGCCCCATCACCCGCAGCTCTCCCCCCCTCAGGACCGCGATCAATCCCCCCCCGGGAAGCCAGCTGAGCTGGGTGATCCCGGTCTCCGCCAGACTGGGCATCCAGGCGCCCACGGCGGGGGTCATCGGACCGCTCCCGCCCCTGCCTTGGCCGCCCGCCACAGTCCACAGGCCGCCCGAGGGCGACACGTGGCAGATCTGGTCCCCGGCTTCGGTTTGAGTGCCCGATCCGGTCCCGCGCAGGAGGGCCTGGACGAAATAGAGCCCGCCCTCGGGCGTAGGGCAAAGACACCTGGGATAATTCAGGGACGCCTGGGTCGCCCGATTTCCCGGCCCGCTGAAAGACGTCAAGGAACCGCCCCCCGCGACGGTGGTGATGCGGCTTGCGCCATGCACCAGGCCGTCGCCACCCGCCCTCAGCCGGAGGATCCTGCCCTGGCCCGGCGTTCCCAGGGGCGCGCCACTCTCGGCAATGAACAGGTCCCCCTGGGGACTGAAGGCCAGACTGCAAACGGCCTGCAGGATCCGTTCCGCGCCGGACGAACCATGCCGGCTGGGGCGTCGTCCGGTGGAGCCCCCGACCACGAGCTCGAGGCGGTCGCCGGGCCCGGCCTTCTGGACCTGCCAGACGCCATCCTTGCCCTGGCAGCTGAACACGACCGAACCATCCCGCGGACAGAAGGCGAGCGCGTTCACGTTGCCTTCCGCGATGGCGACCGTCTCGACGCGCCGCTCCACCGTCATCCTGCGAACCCGGTCCCGGTCGGCGTAGTAGAGCACCCCGCCGGGAGCGGCAACCGGGCAGGAAGCCATGCGAAGCGGCTCCGTCAGCGCGGGAAGGTGTTCCTCGAAGGCCCCTGGGCCGGGTGCCCTCCGGCCCACCAGCCACTCCCAGGTGCCATCCCAGTGGACCAGGCTGATCCGCTCCGCCTGGGACTCGGGAGCGAGAACCACCGGGATCGGGTCCGGCCAGGAGCACGCGCCGGTCCCTTTGAACTCCCTCCACCCGGCCTTGGCCAGCGCAGCCATGGGCACGGGCCACAGGAACGAGCCGATGCCAGGGCCTGGCGAAGGCAGGACACTTGAGGAGGAGGAGGAACTGGAGCAGGGCTCAGGCGCGCGCCGGGCCCCCCGGGATGCCTCGTGCGCCAGCGCGGGCAGCACAGCCAAGGCCTCCGAGGAGAACAGAACGAAACCGGCGGCGAGGGCGTAGACGGCTCTGCGGTGCGGAAAGCTTCGACAGTCGAACATTGATGCATATCTCCGAACAGAGGCAGCGGCCCCTTCTCGGGCTTTCCAGGCTCCCAGGACGGGTCAAGGGGCGGAAGCAGGGGCAGCCCCGGGCAGGTTGGCACGGCGGCATGGGCCTCCACGGGTCGAAGCCATGCGGGCCGCATGGAAGCGTGCGGAGCCTCGTTCCTTCGGGAGACAGGGGCGAAGGCGCCCATGATGATATAAGTGATAAATATAGCCAGGAGGTTCCCGAAACGCACGGCAATGCCTAAGCCAAGCGATGAACCTGATTGTGGTGCCGCATCGGCTCAGGCGGACCACTCCGCCGGGGCCGCCACCGTGGCCGATGGCACCCGGTCCCAGCGGAAGCGCGGAACCAGATCGGCCAGAGCCACCGGCTCCGGCCGCTCCAGGCAGCCCAGGCTCCAGCCCAGCCAGCCCAGGATCCGGGGTATCGGGATGCCCCGGTGGGTCAGCAGCCCCAGCCCAAGCGCCCCGTCCCGCTTGCCGAGCCGGCCCCCAGCGGAGTCGGTCACCAGGCCCAGGTGCCCATAGGCCGGCCGATCCAGGCCCAGGGCTTCCTGGAGGCGGATCTGGGTGGCGGTGACCGCCCGGAGGTCCCTGCCCCGCACCACCTCGGTGACGGCCTGGGCGCCGTCGTCCACCACCACCGCCAGATGGTAGGCGTAGCATCCGTCCCGGCGGTGCAGCAGCGGGTCGCCGGTGAGCCGGGCGGGATCGTCCGACCGGGGCCCCAGCACCCGGTCGGTCCAGGCCACGGCCCCATCCGGCAGCCGGTAACGCAGGGCATCCGGCCGCAGGAACGGCAGCGGCCGCCGTCGGCAGGTCCCCGGATAGGGCCGCAGACCGTCTTCCAGGTGCGGGGCCGAACCCAGTTGCGCCAGGTCCTTGCGGGTGCAGACGCAGGGATAGAGGCTTCCGGCCTGGAACAGGGTCTGCAGCGCCGCCTGATAGGCCCCGTGACGGCGGGACTGCCAGAGCACCGGACCGTCGCTTTCCAGGCCCAGGGCCGCAAGGTCATGCAGTTGGGCCTCGCCCAGGCTGCCCCGGCAGCGGGCGGTGTCCACGTCCTCCATGCGGATCAGCCAGCGTCCGCCCTGGGCCCGGGCCGACAGCCAGGACGCCAGGGCCGTGCGCAGGTTGCCCAGGTGCAGCTCCCCGGTGGGGGAAGGGGCGAAGCGGCCGGTACAGATCATGGGGAAAGCATAGCCCGGGACGATCGGGCGGGGGACCCCTCCGTCTATACTGGCGGAATGCGTTCCTGGCCCCCGATCTTCCGCGCCTGCCTGGCCCAGGCCGTGGCCTTCGGCTTCCTCGCCCTGCTGCTGAGGGCCGGGCTGCTGCCCCGCAGCCTGCACGGGGTCGGGGTGCTGCTGCTGCTGGGCACCCTGGCAGTGGGGATGGGCCAGGGCCTGGGGCTGGGGCGCGGCTGGCTGCCGTTCCTGCTGGGCTTTCCGTGGGTGATGCTGCTGCTGGTGCGGCACCCCCTGCCCGTCTGGATCTGGCCCCTGGCTCTGCTGGCCCTGCTGCTGGTCTACGGCGGCGGCCTGCGCACCCGGGTGCCGCTGTACAACTCCAACCGCGCCGCATGGGCGGCCCTGTTGGGCCTGCTGCCGCTCCACCCGGTGCGCATGGTGGACCTGGGCGCCGGGCTGGGCGGCCCCATGGCCTTCCTGGCCCGGGAGCGCCCGGATTCCTGGTTCCACGGGGTGGAGGCTTCGCCGTTCACCTGCGCCATCGCCTGGCTGCGCACCCTGCCCCTGCGCGGCAACTGCCGGATCCGCTGGGGCAGCCTGTGGCGGGAGGATCTGGGCGCCTACGATGTGGTCTACGCCTTCCTGTCCCCGGCGCCCATGCCGGAGCTGTGGGCCAAGGCCCTGCGGGAAATGCGCCCGGGCAGCCTGCTGATCAGCCACAGCTTCGCCGTGCCCGGCCAGGAACCGCTGCGGCGGATCCCCCTGCCCGGGCGGGCCGACGCTTGTCTGCTGGTGTGGCGGTTCTAGCCTGACTACGTATTCGTGCGTGTCCCAGACTTTCGCCCCGTTCGCTCCGGAACAGTTCGCTTCGCGAACTGCCGTAGCGTAAAGCAGGCTAAAGGGCGGGTGTGGCCT
>Ga0302279_10005925_pt1 | contig 13336 bp, 14 predicted proteins | sample III_Bog_N3_3_FD_194541 | JGI IMG/M metagenome (GOLD analysis project Ga0302279, IMG submission 194541) | Peat permafrost microbial communities from Stordalen Mire near Abisko, Sweden - III_Bog_N3_3 | ecosystem: Environmental > Terrestrial > Soil > Wetlands > Peat | place: Sweden: Abisko...
GCGAAGCTCCTGGGACATGCCGAGCGGCGTCTTCGAGAAGGCCGAACGACGCGAGCGGGAGAAGTACGAGACGATCTTGAAGATGGACGGAGAGGAGAACCCGTACCGGATTCACGAGGAGCTCGGGAACATGATGCTCCTCGACGTGACCATCGAGCGCCACAACGACAAGCTCGACTCGGTCCTCTCGAAGATCGAGGACCTCGACGCGCGGACCCGCAAGGTCGGCGTGACCGACACGAGCGGCCACTCGAACCAGGGGACGGCGTTCGTGAGGCATCTGCAGAACATGCTGGTGCTCGCCCGCGTCATCGCCCAAGGGGCGCGGAACCGCGACGAGTCGCGCGGTGCGCACTTCAAGCCCGCCTTCCCGGACCGAGACGACGCCAACTGGCAGCGCACGACGATGGCCCTCCACAAGCACGGCGGCGGTAAAGCCGGTCACGATGGCATCAACTACGTGCGCGAGCTCGACTACTCGCTCGCGGGGCAACGCGTCAACGTGACCGACGCGATCGATATCAGCCTCGTCAAGCCGCGACCCCGCAAGTACGAGACCGCCGGCGCCGCGAGCGCGGCTGCCACCGGTGACATCAAGAAGACCGACGAAGCGAAGCCCGTTCCCGAAAAGACGGCGTCCGCGTAGTACGAGGCGAGCTCCCCAATGGCAAAGACCATAACGCTGAAGGTCCAAAGGCAAGACTCGGGCGATCGCCCCGAGACGAAGCGATGGGAGGAGTTCGCGGTCGAGTGGCACCCGCGGATGAATGTCATCAGCGCGCTGATGGAGATCCGGAAAAATCCCGTAACGACCGCCGGCAAGACGGTGGCGCCCATCGTGTGGGAATCGGTCTGCCTCGAGGAGGTGTGCGGCTCGTGCACCATGCTCGTGAATGGCAAGGTGCGGCAGTCGTGCACGGCTCTCATCGACCAGATCGCGCCGAACGGCGAGACGGTCACTCTGCAGCCGATGAGCAAGTTCCCGCTCGTGCGCGATCTCGTCGTCGATCGATCGCGCATGTTCAACGATCTCAAGAAGGTCAAGGCGTGGGTCCAGCTGGACGGCACGCACGAGCTTGGCCCGGGCCCGAGGCAGTCGCAGGAGAATCAGGAGGAAGCGTATCCCCTCTCGCGCTGCATGACATGCGGGTGCTGCCTCGAGGCGTGCCCGCAGGTAAACGAGCACTCGTCGTTCATAGGCCCCGCGGCCATCAACCAGGTGCGTCTCTTCAACCTTCACCCGAGCGGCAAGATGCACGCGGCCGAGCGCCTCGAGACCATCATGGGCGAGGGGGGCATCGCGGACTGCGGCAAGGCGCAGAACTGCGTCGAGGTGTGTCCCAAGGAGATTCCGCTGGTCGATTCGATTGCCGCCATGGGGCGCGCGACGACGAAGCACCTTCTGTTCGGGTGGTTGCTCAAGTAACCCGGCGCTAGCTCATGCTGCGTCGCCTCATTTCAGCGTCCGTACTCTGCGGATTGACCCTCGGCCTCGTGTGTCTCACGTGCCTCGCGGGCTGCGGGGACGGTTCATTCCACGTCGACCGTGCGGCTGGCTTTCCCAGGTCGCCCGCCGCCACGATCTCGGTGCTCGGCGTTTATCGAGATGGTCGGCTCGCGCCCGAGGCGTGGGACGTGTTTCGCCCGCACCTCACGCCACTGTTCGGTGTGCCGGCATGCGAACCCGGTTTCCCCGACATACTGGCAAGCTCGGGCCAGCAGGTGGTCGCGGCCGTCGACGACTACAGCCGCGCCAATGGCGTCACGGACGAGCTCATGGACAAGCTCGCACCGCTCGCGAAGGGGGAGTTCATCCTGCTCCTCGTCGTCAACGGTCGCCCAGGGAAACACTCGGATAGCGACTCGACACCGACACCCACGGCGCCGACACCCTCCGGACGCGGCGGCGGGCGACGGGGCACTCCTTCGTCGGGCTCGTCGAAGACGACGACCGAAGTGCCTCAGTTCGAGGCCGTAGGGATCCTCTTTTCCACGAAAGCGCACCGCTCCGTCGGCGCCATTCGGATGAACTACGCAGGCGCCTCGATCGACGAAGCGCTCGAGATGTTCACCTCGAAGCTCGGCTCCGAGCTCCCCCAGGCGACCTGCTCCGGGTGGACCGGCGGCGTGCACCTCGACGCATCGGACATTCGGCGACTCGCAACCGAATAGCGCTCCCGGCGGGCAGGTCGGATTTCACGCGTGGCGTGACAGCGCGCGATCCTGCCAGGTAAGCATCTCGATCGCGCCCGGCCCTCGATTGAACGGGTAGTCGTGGGGCCCGACGACGACGTCGAAGTCGTGAACGACGCCCGCTGCAGCGAATGCGCTCGAGGTCGTGCGCACGGCCTCGCGAAAGTAGTCGCCGTCGCTCGTGAGGAGTCGAATCGCGAGAGCGGGGTTGGCGCGACGAGCTGCCTCCGCTCGGGCCGTCCATCGCGGCGCGTCGTGGGCGTCGATCGCCGGCTGCAGCGTTCCGACCGCACCGAAGGAGGAGGCCGAGTCGAGCCCGATCGCGAGCGAGAGGGCTCCTCCCAGGGAAACGCCGTCGATGCCCGTCGCGGCGGGGCTCGGAAGCGCCGGGGTCTCGCGGCGCAAACGAGGAAGGAGCACCGTCGTCAGGAAGCGACCGAACGCCGAGATGCCCTCGTCATCCGCGAGATCGAGATCAGGCACGTACGGGCAGGCGACGATCAGCCCGCCGAAGGGTCGCTCCGTGAGCCGGCGGTTCAAATAGGCGAGACGGATCGCGTCGACGTTTCCTTCGAAGTCGACCGGCCCGAGCGGGGGCGCCGACACGCGGTCAATCGCGCGCGACAACGCGTAGTCGCGGGGCCATCCGAGCGCGCCCTCGGCGGGGGACTTGCGCGCCTCGCCACGACCGTGGAGCGCGATGAGCACGGGGAAACGCGCGTCCGGGGCGCCATGTGTGGGGACCAGCACTGCGGTGCGCGTGGAAGGAGGCCCGTCGAAAGTCCATTCCTCGAGGCGCGTGCGCGCGTTCGGGGATAGCGCCGCGGCGGGCGAGCCGGGCGCAGGCCTCGCGGAGCCCGAAGGCGCCGGGGACGCCTCACTCCGTGTCTGACAGCGCGCGAGCATCGCCGGCAGCACCGCGGACGCGGTGAGCGCGAAGCCACGGCGAGACATCCGAGCTCTCGCGGCCGGTCCGCGCGTGGCCGTCATCGCCTCACGGATCGTCTGCAGGCGGGGGGCTCCCCGTGGCGTGCTGAACGAGCTCTGCGAGATGTGGGTCCGAGAGGACCTGCTGGCGCACGACGTCGCGCACGACGCCGAGCTGCGTGGGGCTGAGGTGTGTCAGATGCGCCGTGGCTTCCTGAACCTTGGCGTCGACGTATCCCTTCACATCGAGCGTCCCGGCGCGCACCCCTTCGAGCGCCGCGCTCGGTTTCACGCCGGTCGCGGCGGTCGCGGCTGTCACTCCAGGCGTCGCGAGCGGCGCGCGAGCGCCAATGTCGAAGCGGGGCGTGTCCGAGCCCACTGCAGGCTTGCGGATAGCTCCATCCTTCGGCGCGAGCGCCTCCGGGGGAACGCCACCCCCTTTTCCGATTCGATCGATGCCCACGCGCAGCCTCCTCTCGATGCATCCTACGGTAAATCAGTGCCGCGGGCCCGCCCCCCGCACCTCGCGTCAGTGCATGTTGCCGATCGCGTTCTTCACGGTGTCGCTCTCGCTCTTCATGACGTTCGAGAGCGTCTCGAACGTCTGGCTCTGCTGGTTCACCTGCTGCTGAAGCTGCAGATAGTAGAGGTTGCTCTGCTCGCTCTGCTGGAGCGAGGCCGCCGCCCCGCCGTCTCCGGACGACGCCGCCGTGGCGCTCGCGAGGAACGAGCCACCGAAGCCGCCGCCGGGCGCGACCACGGGACCTTCGGCGATGGCCGTGCCGAGCCCCCCCATTCCGACGGATCCTCCCACGCCGCCGAGCGGCATGCCGCCGGGGAGCGACATTGACGGCGTCATCGCGCCCGTCGCGCCGCCTCGCACGGCAAGCGCGACCGTGGAAGTGCCCGGCAGCGCGGTCATCGCCGACTCCGCTCCGCCGACGAGGCTCCCGGCGCTCGTCCCCATGACCTCCGAGAACGACGTCTTCGTCGGCGTTGGGCGCCGTTCGCTCGTCACCATCACGACATCGGAGCTCATCGCCGGGGCCTTCGCAGTCATCTTCGCGTCCATGATTTCGTTGCCTTCCGTTGGGGGGCGTTCGAGCCCATTTCTTACCCATCGGGCGGGCCGCGCGTCAGTTGCGCAGAAAGCGACCGGCTACGAACGATTTTGCTCAGCGGCCCGCCTATTTGCAGGCCTGGTCGTACTCGACGATTTTCAGGTCGACCTTGTACGGCCCGTGGCCAGCGACGAGCGGGAGCTGCTTCGTCTCGGGGGCCGTTCCACCGCCCGGTGCCACGTCCGTCTGCACGGTTACCGTGCCGCGGCTCGCCAGGGTGAGCTCGTACTTGCCGTGAGCGTCGGTCGTCGTCCGAACGGAGCCGGCGAACACCCCCGTGTCCGGTCTCGGCTTGCTCGAGTCGGCCGATCCCTGGTCGACCACCGTCCCGGTGAGCTTCCCGGTCCAGGGCGCTTCGGGCGGGGCTCCCCGCTGGAAGATCAAGACCTCGAACGTCGTGCCGGGCTCGGGCGATTCGACGACGCCGAACGCCTCGACCGAACCTGCGGCGTCGGTGGAGAGAGGGACGAGCGTCGTACCGCCCCCTGGGCTCCCGCGCTCCCAGAGGGTGTGGCCTGTCGATGGGTCGAGCTCGACGAGCGTCGTCTTCGTCTTCACAATCAGACTCCCCCGGCTCGCGATCGGGAAGCTCGCCTCGTCCCAGAGCGCGCGCCAGAGCTGACGGTTCGTCTTCGCGTCGAACGCGACGATTCCGGCGTCCCCGTACGAGCCCGAATCGAAGCGAAAGCGCGTCTTCGCGACGACCACGTCCTTCGGCTCCGGGGCGCGCGTCGGCGTGAGCTTCGCACCACCATCGCCCGCAGCGTACGGCTCGACCTTCCCGCTCGGAACATGCACCACGACTTGCGGTGACTTCTTCTCCCCCACCACGAACGCATCCCCGACGATTCCCTGTACGGACATGCACGGCTTGCCCGTCTCGACGTCGCGTCCGTGGGTCAGGTCGTGCTCGAGGATCGTAAGCGTGAGCTTGCGCCCCCCCTTGTCGGGGCAGCGTTCGAGCACGACGTCGTGGCCGAGGTGCACCACCTCGGAGATGTTCGTGAACGCGTACGGCTCCACGGTCCCGCCCGGAAGGTGAACGGCGACGGCGGCCTTGGGCCATTCGCGAATTCCGAAGAGGGCGAGATCGTCGCCCACGGCCACAGGATTCGTGCAGACGGCGCCCGTCACGATGTCTCGCCCGTGGATGAGATCATGATCCATGATCTTCAGCTTCAGCTTGTGCTGGGCGTCGCACCCGCGGAGGAGCACCTCGCCGCCGATCCGATCGATCCCGCTGAACCCTGGGAAACGCGAGAGGATTCCGAGCTCGGTCGTGGCCACTCCCGCGTCCGCCGGCGCCAGAGCGGCGGACGCGGAGGCAGCGACGGAGACGATCGCCGTGGGCGCTGGCTTCGCGCTTGTGGAGGGCGCGGGCGCGGGCGTTTGCGACGACGCGACCGCCACTGGCGAAGCGGACGGCCGCGGGGGGGCCTGCTCCTTGTCGGGCGCCTTGCACGAGACGGTAAGCCCTGCAAACGCGAGCGAAAGCGCGCTGAGGAGCGACAAACGTATGAGCTGGGACGGTGCGTGCATGGAATCGATCCTGGCGTCGTGGAGGTTCACCAGAAGCGCCACCATGGGCGCTTCGCCGTGGTCTCGGCAGGCTCGTCCGCCGGGGGAGCGGCGGAGCCTGGAGCGGGCTCGTTCTCCGACTCGCGACCTTCGCCTTCGCCCCCCTCACCTCCGGAAAGCCAGTCGGTCTCGAGCAGCTTGGCGGTATCCGGCGCAAAGAATGGAACCTTCTGAGCGACGACCGCGAGCGTCGAGCCGTAGCTGCAGTAGCCGCCGCTGGGGATCGCCCTCGCGAGAAGCCGGAGCTCGCGTCGAATCTCGGGGAGCGCGTCGGGCTCTCGCATCGCGATCTCACCGAGCACGAGCACGGCAGCAGCGGTCGTCCAGTCTGCAGGGCCGCGCACGAGGTCGATCAGGAGTTGCCGTCTGCGTGTGCCGCGCCAGCCCGGCTCCGAGCGGGCGATGAGACACGCCGCCGACACCTGCCAGCGCTGGACCCAGTCGGCCGTCATGACGTCCGTAGGAGCATCAAGAGGATGCACCATCGCGTGCGCAAAGAGCTCGAGATCGGCCGAAGACGCCGCGACGCGCGGGGCACGCTCGCCGGCCGCATCCCAGCACGTGAACAGATCCCCAGCGAGGTGTGCGACCTCGCTCACGAGCCCGCGGATCTCTTCCGGCGGGGCGGGGACGGCCTGGACCATCACCCCGTCCTCATCGCGCCAGAGCAGGGTCGTTACCTTGCCTCGAGGCAGGCGCGGGTCGGGCGTCGGCAGGGCCGCATACGTGTACGTCGCCGCCCGAGGGTCGAGCCCGGAGCCCTGATGCATCGAGAGGCACAGCCGGACAGTCGGCGACTCGAGCGCCGAGACCCCAACCTTCACGTGAGTCCCGCGCGGAATTCGTGGGTCGGCGAGCGAGTTGGTCGTCGCGTCGTTCATTGGGAGGATCGCGCCGTGACCAAGCGACGTCCGTCGTACCCAGTCATAGTCGCGGCCAAGCGCCCCAGCATCACCGCGTGCGCAGCTTGCGAGCCAATCGACGAAGATCGCGGTCTCGTCGCTCGGAGCGAGGTTCAGCCGTGCCGCACGTTCGGCCGCCTCCGTCGCCTCCGCGTAGCGGCCGGCGTCCCCCAGCGCGCGGGCCTTCTCCATCAGGTGCACCGGATCTCCCGAGCGGGCGAAGACCTCTTCGAACAGCTCGACGGCGCGCTCCGGTTTTCCCGAGGCGCGGTACGCCAAGGCAAGGACGACGCGCGCCGACGGCTCGGTCCGGGCTTCCCCCTGATCGGCCACCGCGATGGCCTCTTCGTAGCGCCCGGCGCGCCTCAGCACGCCGCTCGCAGCGGCCAGGATTGCCGGCATCGTGGCCACCTTCGCGAGCTTTGCCGCAAGGTCGGCGTACGGCAGGACCGCCGCGCGCTCACCCGGAAGGAGCTTCATCCGCCCCATTCCGACGTTCGCGCCCCCTACGAGACGCCGCGCCGCGGATATCTGCGCATCGGCCGAGAGCGATCCTCGGTCGAACCAGTCTCCGATCAGCTGGATGGTACCGAGCTGCGGCATCGCCTCGTCGACCTGCGCCACGATCGGGATCGCCCGCTCGAAGTCCTCGCGGTCTGCGTAGAGGTACGCGCGCGCGAGATGTGCCCCGGCGAACGTCTCCTTTTCGAGCAGCTTCAGCAGATCGTGCTCCGCGTGCGTTCGGCGAATGCCGGCGAGCGCCTCCTCGCTGAAGGCGTCCTCCGTCAGCGCCCCGAGGTAGTGGTGGAGCGCGTGTTTCCAGTCCCCCTCGCCTCGCGCCTTGGCAGCGATGGCGAGCTCGTCCTCGAGGCCGAGCTCGCGGGGGTGGCAGCAAGTCGTATCGCTCACGATGGGCTCCGGCGGAAAGGGCGAGGTCTCGATCGGTACCATGAGACCCGCCGCTTCGCACCGGACGACGAGGGGCTCGCGCACGACCATCCTGTCGTCGTGCGTGCCAACGCATTGGCATCGGACACGTCCAGCGGCATGCTCACGGTCATGCCTGCTCGCCCCCGCCGTACCGACAGAGAGACGCACCCCGACACGCTCCTCGCCGGACACCTCGCCCAGAATATCAAGCACCTGCGCGACACCCAGGGGCTCACCCAACAGCAGATCGCCGGGCGCTCTCAGATTCCGCGTGCGACCTGGGCGAATCTGGAGTCGGGGACGGCGAATCCGACGCTCGCGGTGCTGCACAAGGTCGCGCTCGCCTTGCAGGTATCGGTCGAGGAGCTGATCAGCGCACCGCGGTCGACCACGCGCCACATTCGCGCCGAAGCTCTGACGACGAGGCGCAGCGGCGGCGTTACCGTGCGCAAGCTGCTCCCCGACCCGATCCCTGGAATCTCCCTCGAGCGCATGCATCTGCCGCCGCGCGCGCGGATGGTGGGCGTCCCGCACAACCCTGGGACGCGCGAGTACCTCACGTGCGAGCGCGGCGTGCTGGAGCTCTTCGTCGCCGGTGAGCGCTGGGCACTCGAGGCGGGGGACGTCGTCACATTTCGCGGGGACCAGCGTCATTCGTACGCCAACGCGTCGCCCGGCGAGGACGCCATCGGCTACTCGATCGTGCTGTTTTCTGGAGGAAGCTGACGCTTCGGAGCCGTCCCCAGCACCTCCGCCGCACATCCTGGGGAGCTGTCACTCAAGGGGGTGACATGCGCGCCGGAGGGCCGTCGCTACTCTCACGTCCTGTCGCGACGGTTCGTCGCACATCACCGACGGGGAACGACGATGAACGCCAAGGCCACGGTAGGATGCTTTCTCGCAGCGGCGCTCTCGCTCGTCCCCTCGATGGCGGACGCCGACGCCAAGGCCGACCTCACCCTCTTCTCCATCTCGAAGAGCGAGAACCGCAACGAGGTCCGCTACGCGGTGCAGGTCGACAGCGAATGCCGCCCGGTGGGAGCGTCTCCGGTTCACGCCTACTGGCAGAACCTCGAACAAGGCCCGACCAACACGAGCCCGCTCCTGTGGATCGAGCAGCGGGCGTACGGGCTGTCGAGCCAGCAGATTGAGCCCGTCGGGGGTGCCGACGGCGATCGCCAGGTGCGCGTCCGTCTTCGCGCGCTCCCCGAGCGATCCATCGTGGTTCACACGGCGCGCAACGGTGGAGCCTGCGTGGCGCAGGCCACGACGACGGTCGCAGCGACGCGGGTGAGCCTCTACAACGTCTACGCGCGGCTCGGCCGGGTGTTCGGGGTCGACTCGATCACCATCAGCGGCCGTCGGGCCGACACGGGCGCTGTCGTGCGCGAGACCCTGAAGCCCTGAAACCGGGGGCGCACGTCGCATGGCGCGCCGAGCAGAAGTCGGAGCCGTTCGGGCACGCTACCCTGTGCCCCCGAAGTCCCAGATCGGCCCAATCAAGGCGTCCGGCGTCTCGAGCTGCGGGACATGCCCTGCGCCTCGCAGCAGCTGAAACGTCGCGCCCGGGATCGCGGCGGCGTAGGCACGACCGTACTCCGGGTCGACGATGCGATCGCTCTCTCCCCAGATCACCAACGTGGGCACGGTGATGCCACCGAGTCGCGGACCGAGCGTCGCGTCGAACATGGCAGGCGCGCGGCCGTAGAGCGCCAGCGCGGCGCGGTTCTTCGCCATGATCTCGGGCGGCGCCGTGGGCGCGGCTGCGATGAGCGCACGGAACTTCGTCGACTCGTGCCAGCTGAGCTCCGCGACCTGCTCCATCGTGAGGGAGAAGAAGTCCGCCATCGGATGATCGGGCACTTCGATGCCAACGGCATTGACCAGGACGATGCGGTGAATGCGCGGCGACGCGAGCAGCCCCATCTCTGCGCAGATCCAGCCGCCGATGGAGTTGCCCACGATCGTCACGTCCGTGAGGTCCTGAGACGCCAATAACGCGAGGTACGTGGCGGCCAAGCCCGCGACGCTCGTGAGGGCTTCGGGCCTGACTGTGCCCGCGAAACCAGGGTGCGTGGGTGTGAGGACGCGCGCTCGCTCGCGAGCGGCGAAGCTGTCGGCAAAGCGGGTGACGGACTGCGGACCGGCGCCGCCGTGGAGCAGCAAAAACGTGCGTCCTTCACCGCGCTCGGTCCATGTGACGTCGACAGGGCCTACGCCCTCTACGGACAGACTTCGTGTGTGCTCTACGGTCATGGCTCTCTCCCGGCGCGACGATGTCGACGCTCTATATAAGCAAGCTTATACACGCACACTGATATAAGCAAGCTGCTCTCGAAGTCGGCTAGGCTAGGGCGATGGCCATGACCCTTCAGGACATCGGGCTCTCGGTGAAGCGACTCCAGGTGCGACACCACCGCGCCGCCGACGACGCGCTCGCCTCTCTAGGCGTGAGCCTCGTGCAATGGGACGCGCTTCGTCACATGGACGAGAACCCCGGCGCCTCGCTACACGACCTCGCGCTTCTCACGTTCCAGACGGACCAATCCTTCGGCGCGCTCGCAAGCCGAATGATCGAGCGCGGCCTCATCGACCGCACCCCAGGGCCGGGGCGCGCCGTGCGTCACGCGCTCACGGACAAGGGGGGGGACGTACAGCGCGCGGGGGCACGAATCCTCGAGAAGGTGCTCACCCGGTCGTTCGCGCCGCTGTCGGCGAGTCAGCTCGCGACCTTCGGGAAGTTACTGGCGGCCTTGGTGGATCCGGAGCCACCTGAGCGAGCTCGTGGGACCGCGAAACGCGCGGCGTCGCGTAGCCGTTCGCGCTCGAAGTGAGGATTGGAGCGGTTTTCACTCGAGACACTCGACCCTCGCTACGCACAAGGATCCACCTGCTCGCACTCCCATCGGCCGTCCCCGCCTCCGTCGGTGCCTGACCAGACGCAGGCCGAGACGAAGCTCGTGCCGCAGTCACTGTCGTTCAGGCACGTATCGGCTGCGGTGTGGCAGAAGTACCCGCCGACGAAGCCGCACGCTTCTGGCGGCACGGTCGGAGAGCAATAGCCGTGGGGCCCGCAGTCGCTGTCTACGCGGCAATTGCCGGGCGTGCAGGTGTTCCCGGCTCCATAGAAATACGGGCTCCCGTGACAGACGCAGAGCTCCCCGCCTGGGCAGTCGGTGTCGACGGCGCACGCGTCGTAGTCGCACTGGCAACCCGCAATAGGGGCCGGCGCGTCGGTGTTGCATCGTCCGTTCGTCCCGCTGGTGCAATCTCCGTCCGTTGAACAGGAGAACTCGCCCCCCTGGAGCGGCGGGGTGTTGCAGTCCCCCGGGGCCGGAAGCGTCGCGCACTGAGAATCGTCGGGGCGATGGTTGAGCGGGACCCGCGTCATCGAGCTCGAATCGGGGAGAACGGCCGTCTCGCGTGGTGCGTCGCCCGGGCTGCCGCTGTCGTGGCCCGATGCCGCGTCCGGAGACGTATGTCCGTCACGCGGCTCTCCTGCATCGCGCGCTACGCCGCCGTCGGGGCCGGACGACGCGACGTCGCCTCTTCAGGATGCGACGATGAGGCCGAGACCCAGAACGCCGAGGCATTGCGAGGCGCATCGCGCAAGGAGGGCGAAGCGCGGGGTTCGGAAGCTCATGTTCCGCGGGTCTAGCAGAGGGGGTTCTGACTGCACTGGGGGAGAGTTGGCGAAGGGAATCGGAGCCGGATGCCTCGCACGAGCGCTACACACAAATCAGTAGCTTCTGGCACTCCCAACGGCCGTCACCGCCTGCGTCGACCCCCAACCAGACGCACGCCATGAGCCCGTTCGCGCCGCAGTCGCTGTCGTCCACGCACGTGTCGCCCGCGGTATGGCAGAAGTACCCGCCGACGAAGCCGCACCCTTCTGTGTACACGGTCGGTGAGCAGTAGCCCTGGGGTCCGCAGTCGCTGTCCACGCGGCAGTTGCCTGGCGTGCACGTGTTGCCGGCTCCGTAGAAGTACGGGCTCCCGTGACAAGCGCAGAGCTCGCCGCTCGGGCAGTCTGTGTCGACGGCGCACGTGTCGTAGTCGCATTCGCAACCGGCGAATGGGGCCGGCGCGAGGGTGTTGCAGCGCCCGTTCGTCCCGCTCGCGCACATTCCGTCCATCGCGCAGGTGAACTGCCCCCCATCCACGACCTGGCTCGGCGAGGCCTGGCAGTCGCCGGCGGCCGGAAGCGTCGCGCACTGGGAATCGTCCGGGCGATGGTTGAGCGGGACCCGCGTCATCGAGCTCGAATCGGGGACAGGCGCCGTATCGCGTGCTGCGTCGCCCGGGCTACCGCTGTCGTGGCCCGTTGCCGCGTCTGGCGACGCAGGTCCGTCATGCCGGTCTCCTGCATCGCGCGAGACGCCGCCGTCGGAGACGGACGCCGCGACGGCGCCTCCGCAGGATGCGACGACGAGCCCGAGGGCTAGAACGCCGACGTCGTGCGAGGCGTGTCGCGCACGGAAGACGAAGCACGGTGCTCGGAAGCTCATGTGCGACGGGTCTAGCAGAGGGCGTTGCGACGGCAATGCTTCAACCGAGCGCCTTGAGTCGGCAGCCTCCGGGCGCCCCGCCGGTCAGACGATCGGCTTCAGGACCATCCGGCCATACGCGATGAACGCCATGAGGAGGCCGAGCACGCCGCTCATGACAATCGGCGTCATCTCGCGATATTTGACGTGCACCCCGACGAACACGAGGCTCTCGATCGCCAGGACCGTGGCGGCCACGACCGTGAGCGCCGGCTGCCAGTGGAAGGCTGCGGGGACAATCAGGCCGACGGTGCAGACGAGCTCGAGGACACCGAGGGCCGTCCAGGTTGAGCGCGGCAACGCACCGAAGGAGGGGACATCCACGCTAATCTTGTCGAACATGAAGACCTTCATGTAGCCGGATGATCCGTACAGGAGCGCGGCGACGACCTGCAGGACCCAGAGCAGGATGTTCATCGTGAGAGCAGGATCTCCAAAGCCGAGCGCGGCCGCAAGCGACGCGAGAAAAGAAGGGCCCCGCCTCCATCCGGTCCACGTGCGGTCCCTTGTCCTGCGCGCGGCGCGCTGCCGCTCTCCCCGTAGCGTCCGGCGACGTCCTCCGCTCGTTCAAGGCTACTTTCATCGGCGCTCTTCGAGTGCCGAGAGCGTCTCTTCGACTGTCGAGAGACGCCCTACGCGTGCCGAGCGAGGCGATGCGAAAGGTTGATCGACGTCGAACCTCTTGCATCGGTGCTCTTCGAGTGCCGGGAGCGTCTCTTGGACTGTCGAGGGGCGCTCTTCGCATGCCTAGCGAGGCGATGCGAAAGGTTGATCGACGTCGAACCTCTCGCATCGGTGCTCTTCGAGTGTCGAGCGCGTCTCTTGGAGTCCCGAGCGAGGCGATGCGAAAGGTTGATCGATGTTGAACCTCTTGCATCGGCGCTCTTCGAATACCGAGGGCACCGCCACGAATGCCGACGGCATCGGTTCGAACCCCGAAAGCCGCGGTCGAGAAAGGCCGCGTCACGTCGCACGAAAGCGGACGGGCGAGAGCCAATCGGACGGCCCCTCTGCGGTCACCGTGCGAGCCCGCACGTGGGCGGATTGAGGGCGACGCGGGTTCGTCTCATCGTGGGCTCCTGGCGGCAGCGGTTGCGAGAGCAAGCTCGGAGGTAAGTGCCGGAGTACTAGGTGAGCG
>Ga0302279_10005927_pt1 | contig 13334 bp, 11 predicted proteins | sample III_Bog_N3_3_FD_194541 | JGI IMG/M metagenome (GOLD analysis project Ga0302279, IMG submission 194541) | Peat permafrost microbial communities from Stordalen Mire near Abisko, Sweden - III_Bog_N3_3 | ecosystem: Environmental > Terrestrial > Soil > Wetlands > Peat | place: Sweden: Abisko...
GCACTTCGATGCCGGGGCCTACGGCTCGAACTTCTTCAGCGCCGATGTCCTGCTCTCCGATGCCAACGAACCCGCGGTTAGTTCGGCCGGCGGTTCGACCGAGTTCTATGGGGTCTATCGCGGCCAGTTGAGCCCGGACCATTTCCTTGGCTTGAATACCAAGTTCGGTCCGATCTCGGCAATCAACTTCGAATGGGGTGGTGACCTGGAAACGGAGAATACCGCTTTTGCGCCAAACAAGAAAGCGATCGTGGCAGGTCCGAACTTCCATATTGCAATCCCGACCGGATTCCTGAACATCGGCGTTCATGTCTATCATGAGTGGAACCACAACGGATTCTGCACGAATGCCTGCACCAGCGGCGGCGGACCGGTCGATTTCGACACCACCGCGGAATTCGAAATCGTCTGGCTGTTGCCACTGAGCTTCACCAACCTGCCGTTGGACTTCCGCGGCTTCACCAACGTCGTGCTGCCAAAGGGCAGGGACGGGTTCGGCAACCAGACAGCGACCGAAGTGCTGGCCCGTCCGCAGATCAACCTGGATGTCGGCAAGCTGTTCTTCGACAAGCCGAACAAGGTGTACACCTACTTCCAGGTGGAACTGTGGCTGAACAAGTTCGGCAACGACGGATCGCTGAAAATCGCCGGGGTTAAACAGAACCACAGCGTGGACGAAATCTCCCCCGTATTTGGTATCGAATACCACTTCTGATCCGCGTCGCCGTTGTAGACCTCGCCCTGCTTCATCGTTATGATGAGGCAGGGCGTTTGTTTTAACCCCTGCCCCATAACAGCGCGAGTCTCCCATTCATGTGGCCCTATAATCTGATCGACTGGTCCGCGATCCTCGACTGGATCGACCTGCTGGTTCGCTGGACCCACGTGATCGCCGGCATCGCCTGGATCGGGTCCTCGTTTTATTTCATCGCCCTCGACGCGGGCCTGCAACCAAACGCCCGCCTGGATCGCCGGGTCAGTGGCGAGGCCTGGCAAGTGCACGGCGGCGGCTTCTATCAGATCCAGAAATTCACCGTCGCGCCGGAGTTCATGCCGGAACATCTGACCTGGTTCAAATGGGAGGCTTACAGCACCTGGATTTTCGGCTTCGCGCTGCTGGTGCTGTTTTATTACCTGAAGCCCGATCTGTACCTGATCGACCCCGCCGTCGCCAATATCCAGGTCTGGGACGCAGTGCCGCTGGCCGGCGGATCGCTGGTCGCGGGCTGGTTCATTTATGACCTGCTGTGCCGTTCGTGGTTTGGCCGAGACACTGCCCGCCTCGCGATCAGCGGCTGCATCCTGCTGGTCGGCATGGCGTTCTTTTACACCCACGTGTTCAGCGGCCGCGGCGCGTTCATCCAGATCGGCGCCCTTGTTGGCACGATCATGGCCGGCAACGTCCTGTTCATCATCATCCCCAACCAGCGCAAAACCGTCGCTCGGCTGATCGCCGGCGAGGAACCCGATCCGATCTGGGGCTACCAGGCGAAGCAGCGGTCGGTGCACAACAATTACCTGACCCTGCCGGTCGTCTTCACCATGCTGTCGAACCACTACGCCTTCACCTACCAGTCGCGATGGAACTGGGCGATCCTGGCATGCGTTTTCGTCTCCAGCTTCCTGGTCCGGCACTGGTTCAACACCATGCACACAGGCGCAAAACCCGACTGGTGGCTGTGGCCCGCGGCGGCCGGGCCCATTCTGGTCGCACTCGTTCTGACCCTCGCCGGTCACCAGGCGATGCCAATGGCCGCCGGTTCCGCACCGGTGACCTTCGCCGATGTCAGACACATCGTCGATCAGCGCTGCCATGTCTGCCACTCGGCTCGGCCGAAATTCCCCGGCTTCGCGGAAGCGCCGAAAGGCATCATGTTCGATACGCCGGCGCAAATCCGTCTGCACGCACCAGAAATTTTTGCCCAGGCGGTACAGACCCACACCATGCCTCTCGGCAACATCACCGAAATCACCGACCAGGAACGCAGCCAGCTCGGCGCCTGGATCGCCGCGGGTTCGAGGTTGAATTGAGCACGCAAAAATGCTCCATCGAGGCCCTGAACGCACTCGACGTCGACCGCTTTACGCAATTGCTCAGCGGCATTTTCGAGCACTCGCCCTGGGTCCCACGCGCCGCGCACAGCGCACGCCCCTTTGCGTCATTGGCAAGCTTGCATGCGACAATGGTCGCGATCGTTTCGAACGCCGATCCCGCGCAGCAGCTCGCGCTCTTGCGCGCTCACCCCGAACTGGCTCGCAAGGGCCCGCTGACGGCGGAATCGGCGGCGGAACAGGGCGGCAAGGGCCTGGACCGGCTGGCGGCCGACGAGGCGGCGTTGTTCGATGCATTGAATTCCACCTACCGGGCCCGGTTCGGATTTCCCTTCATCATCGCCGTGCGGGGCCAGCGGGACCGAACCGCGATCCTGGCGACGCTGTCGAAGCGCGTGACCCAGACGCTCGATCATGAAAGAATCACCGCACTCGCGGAGGTCGCGAAAATCGCCCGCTTCCGGCTGGAGGATCTGATCGCCGATGTCGTTTGAAACCACAGCGGGCCGGCTGACGGTGCATGCCCTCGATACGGCGCAAGGCCGTCCCGCATCCGGTCTTCCGCTCCGGCTTTATCGGCTGCAAAGCGAGGGACGCACCCATCTTGGCAGTTGGGTCACCAATTCCGACGGTCGCTGCGACGCACCGCTGCTGCAAGGCGACGCGCTCCGACCTGGCATTTATGAAGTTGAATTCGATATCGCCGGCTGGCGCAGCGATCCGGGATTCTATGATCTGATCCCGATCCGGTTCCGCGTTGCAGATCCGGCCGCACATTATCATATCCCGCTGCTGGTCTCGCCGTACGGCTATACGACCTATCGGGGCAGCTAAAGCCTTTTTCACGGTGACTTGATTCAAGGGCGGCGGATCGTGCTTCGACGTCAAGGCCGGTCATGATGGGGAGGGGCGGCGCGGCCGTCACACCAAAGGCGTGACGGCCGGTTAAACTCAGTCCGCTTCCTGGGCGCCATGCATCGCGGCCGGCAGCGGGTGGAACTCCGCAAACCGCGAGCACACGAACAGCACCACGGCAACGCCAAGGTATCCGACGGCGACCGTTGGCGAACTGCCGAACTCGATCGCGTCACCGTGGATGAAGCCAAAGAAGGTAAAGATCGTCCCGGCCAGCGCGAACGCCGCCGCTTTGTCGAATTCACGGTCGATGATGAAGACGGTGATCGCACCCAAAATAATCCCCGCCAGTGTCGCACCACCGCCCAGCGTCGCCAGCCCGTGATACAGAACGCCGACCTGCGCGAGCTTCGCGTCGCCGATTGCGGCGGCACTGGTCCCCGCGGCGCCGAGTGCATTGTCGATCTGGGTTTTGCCCCACTCCGCAATTTGCGGCAACAGCGCCAGCACGATCGCCGGTGCGTGACGGTGCGGCGACTCCTGGAATGCCTGAGACCCGATCAGCATGCCGATGTAAAGCAGGATCGGCAGAATCGCGACCACCGGAATGACCGCCATCATGACCGAGATGATGCCAAACCAGGTGAGGATCAGCACGGTAATCCCGGTCACCGCCGAATAGCCCATCCGGCCGCCCATCGCCTTCCAGCCGGGATGGCCGATATACACCGCGTTGATAAACGGATTTCCCAGCAGGCAGCCGATCAGGCTGATCACGCCGTCGGCCGTCAACACGCGCGTGGTCGGGAATGAATCACCGGCCGCTGCGGCGCTTTCGACGTTATCCAGCGCCTCGATCAGGTCGTAGATGCCGAACGGAATAGCCGTCACCAGGATCACGCCAAGGTACTTGAAGCCCCCGAAGGTGTGCGCGATCGCGGGGATCGGGAACGAGAAGCCGAAATTCGATACCGAGGCTGTGAGTTTCGCCAAGGTCAGACTGCCGTAGCCCAGGCCGACGAGGTTGGAAAGCCAGGCAATCAGTGTTCCGGCAAAGATCGCCACCAGGCCGCCCGGCACGCCGCCAAAATACTTCACGCCGCCGAACCAACTTGCCAGGATCACGGCAAAGCAGACGATGCCGATCACCGGGGTCGAAAACACCTGCGCCGCCGGGCTCATGGAGATAAACGTGATCGAGATGCCGGCCAGCGAACCAAGCAAGGCGGCGCGCGGCGTGATCTTGCGGATATAGGGGCCGATGAAACCGCCCGCCATCAGCACGAAACTCTGCACGAACACCCAGGTCAGCCCGGCTTCCCAGGCTTGCACCGGATCCTTGGTGGCGATCAGGATCGGCAGCATCACCACAAAGGTGACGACGAACATATGCGGCACGCTGATGCCCGAAGGCAATGCACAGACATCGCTGCGGCCGGTGTTTTTTGCCAGCCGCCAGGCGAGGTAGGCGTAATAGCACGTGCTCAGGCACAGCATCAGCCCCAGCGCGGGAAGAATCCGCCCGAACACCAGATCGTCCGGCATCTTCAGCACATAGCGCAGCAGTGCAGTCAAGGTCAGCACATTCACCAGGATGTTCGTGCCGAAGCCGAACAACGCATTCCAGTCCCCGGGCACCCAGAATTTGGGTTTGAATCCCGTCACAGCTCCGCTCATGTCGCGACCCCTTCTGTTATGGTTTCAGCCTTCAACCGCGGCGATCACGTCCGCAGACGAGCCGACCCAGCCGAAGATGCCGCCTTGCGCTTTGATCATCTTCAGGCCGTAGTCCTGGAAATCGGGAAAATATGAACCGACGCACTCCTCGGGCACGAAGCAGTCGTAACCACGGTCGTTTGCTTCGCGCACGGTCGTGTTGACGCAGACCTCGGTGGTGACGCCGGTCACCACCAGTTGCGTGATGCCGCGGTTCTGCAGGATGGCGTGCAGGTCGGTGGCGAAGAAGGCGCCCTTGCCGGGCTTGTCGATCACCGGCTCCCCCGCGGCGGGGTACAGTTCGGGAATGATGTCGTGGCCGGCCTCGCCGCGCACCAGGATGCGGCCCATCGGGCCGGCGTCGCCGATGCAGGTGGCGCTGCGTCCGCGGATCTTCTTGGCGGGCGGCAGGTCCGCGAGGTCGGGGCGATGGCCCTCGCGGGTGTGGATCACCATCAGCCCCGCGGCGCGCCAGGCGGCCAGCAGCCGGCGGTTGGGTTCGATCGTGCGGCGCAGTTGCGACACGTCGTTGCCCAGCATTTCGCCGAAACCGCCCGGCTCCAGGAAGTCGCGCTGCATGTCGATGATCAGCAGTGCGGCGTGCGGCGGGTCGAAGGTGAAAGGATAGGGAGCAGCCTCGATTTCGGTCATAGCGAGTCCTGCGGTCAGATATGTTCACTGGCGGCGGCGGCGTGCATCGCGTGGGCCTGAGCCGCCGCGGCGGATTCCACGCGGTTGAAGAAGGCGTTCAGCGCCACCGCGGCGACGGTCGCCAGCAGGATGCCGCTGTCCAGGATCGGTTTCAGGATTTCCGGGAAGCTGCGGAACAGGGTCGGTGCCACGAGCGGGATCATCCCGAATCCGATCGAGATCGCCACGACGAACAGGCTGTTGCGGTGGCGTGCATAATCGACTGACGACAGGATCTTGATGCCGGTCGCGGCGACCATGCCGAACATGACGACCCCGGCGCCGCCCAGCACACATTGCGGCACGGTGGCGACCACGAAGGCCAGTTTCGGGATCAGCCCCAGGATCAGCATGATGCAGCCGCCGGCGACGCAGACGAAACGGCTGCGAATGCCGGTGACGCCCACCAGGCCGACGTTCTGCGAAAACGACGAATAGGGAAAGGTATTGAACAGCCCGCCGATCAGGGTGCCCAGGCCGTCGGCGCGCAGGCCTCGGGTCAGGTCCTTCTGCGTCACCGGCTTTCCGACCATTTCGCCCAGTGCGAGGAACATGCCGGTCGATTCGATCATGACCACCACCATGACCAGGCACATCGACAGGCAGGCGACCAGGCCGAAGCGCGGGACGCCGAACTGCAGCGGATAGATCAGGGCGAACCAGGGCTGCGTGTCGAGCCCGGTGAAGCTGGGCCAGCCCAAGGCCGCGGTCACCGCATAGCCGGCGACGATGCCCAGAAGGACGGAGATGTTCTGGATGAAGCCGTGGGTATAGCGCAGCAGCAGCAGGATGATGGCCAGCACCATGCCGGCGATCAGCAGATAGCCCGGGCTGCCGAAATCCTTGAGGTTCGGCGGGCCGCCGCCAACCCAGTTGATGCCGATCCGCATCAGGGTGATGCCGATCACGGTGATGATCGATCCGGTCACCACGGCGGGGAAGAAGGGCAGCAGCCGGCTGATGAAGGGAGCGACCGCGATGCCGAAAATCCCGGCGACGATGACCGCGCCGTAGATGCCGGGCAGTCCCAGGGCCGGATCGTTGCCCATGGCCAGCATCGGCGCGACGGAGGCGAAGGTGACGCCCATCATCACCGGCAGGCGGATGCCGAAGGGGCCGGCGCCCCAGGCTTGCAGCAGGGTGGCGATTCCGCAGGCGAACAGGTCGGCGTTGATCAGCAGGGCGATCTGGTCGCGCGGCAAATGCAGCGCCCCGCCCAGGATCAGCGGGACCGCGACGGCGCCAGCATACATTACCAGCACATGTTGCAGCGCGAGCGCGATCAGTCTCGGCAACGCGATTCCGTCAACGGCCAGCATGCGCGCGCTTCGCGGCTGCGTCATTCGATCGACCCCTGTCCCAGTATTTTGGCAACAGGCCTGCAACCTATGTGCCATCGGCGGTACCGGTTCCAGTCCCGCCCGTTCGGGTGCATCTTAAGGGGATCGCAGGCCGAGCCGACGGCGGCCGAACCGTTCAAATGATCGTCAGACGATCATAAGGCTAAAAAAGTATCAGAGCCGCGCCACAATTCTGCCAAAATGCGTTGCATCGCCGCATTGTTGGTCAGGCCGCAACGGGGTGATTGACCCCGCCCGCACAAATGCCGATAACTTCATCAACGAAAGCGACATTGGGGGCACAGACCTTGATCCAGCACGACCGGTCCCATACCGCATCAATCCGTCCGGGGACCTGATCCGGTGCGCGACACGATCCGCTTCCTCCTGGGCGATCAGCCGCAAGAGTTGCGGCAGGTCAGCCCGACCCTCACGGTCCTGGAGTATCTTCGCACCCAGGCCCGCCTGACCGGCACCAAGGAGGGTTGCGCCGAGGGCGATTGCGGCGCCTGCACCGTCGTGCTGGGGGAGGCGACGCCGCAGGGGTTGCACCAGCGCGCCGTCAACGCCTGCATCATTTTCGTCCCCGCGCTGGACGGCAAACAGCTCCTGACGGTCGAGCACCTGCGCCAGCCCGATGGCGTGCTGCATCCGGTGCAGCGGGCGATGGTGGACCGTCACGCCTCGCAATGCGGCTTCTGTACGCCGGGGTTCGTCATGTCGCTGTATGCGCTGCACCAGGCCGAGGGCGCGCCGGACCGAGCGGCGGTGAATGACGCGCTGGCGGGCAACCTGTGCCGCTGCACCGGCTACCGGCCGATCGTCGATGCGGCGCTCGACTCGTGTGGCATGCCGGCACCGGACAGCACCGCGACCGTGGCGGCGCTGGGGCGGCTCGACACGGCGGAGACCTTGCATCTCATCCATGCAGGCCAGATCTACGTGGCACCCCGCTCCACCGCCGAACTCGCCGAGACCTTGCTGCAATACCCGGACGCCGAGCTGGTTGCGGGAGGCACGGATGTCGGGCTGTGGGTGACCAAGCAGCATCGCGACCTGCCGGTGCTGGTCGCGCTGGATGCGGCGGCCGACCTCGCTCTGATTGACGAAACGCCGGAGACGATCCGCATCGGCGCCGGCGCGACCTACGAAGACGCTTTGGCGGTGCTGGACGGGCATTATCCCGACCTCGGCTTGATGATCCGCCGGCTCGGGTCGCGCCAAATCCGCAATCGCGGCACGATCGGCGGCAATATCGGCAATGCGTCGCCGATCGGCGACATGCCGCCGGCGCTGATCGCCCTTGGGGCCACGGTGGTGCTGCGCCGCGGCACCCAACGCCGGGTGATGCCGCTTGAGGATTTCTTCACCGGCTACCGCCGCACCGTTCTCACCCCCGGTGAGTTCATCGAGCGCATCGATGTTCCCGCCGCGACCACCGACGCGGTGTTCCGCTGCTTCAAGGTGGCGAAGCGCTTCGACCAGGACATTTCCGCGGTCTGCGGTGCCTTCCGGCTGGTGCTGACGGGCGGGATCGTGCGGGACGTCCGCACCGGCTTCGGCGGCGTCGCCGCGACCCCCGCACGTGCCCGCAAAGCCGAGACAGCCCTGCTGGGCCAACCCTGGACAGAGGCCACTGTGCGGGCCGCCATGGCCGCGCTGGATGCCGATTTCACCCCGATCTCCGACATGCGGGCCTCCGCGTCTTACCGGCGCAGCGTGCTGCGCAATCTGCTATACAAGGTCTTTCTGGAAACCGGCGCCGACGCGCCCCGGACCAGGCTGGAGGTGCCGGCATGAACGCGATCGCTCCATCGCCGATCGGCCACGACGCGAAGCACGACAGTGCGGCCAAGCATGTCAGCGGCGAGGCCCTGTATATCGACGACCTGCCGGAACCGGCTGGCCTGCTGCACGCCTACATCCGCCTGTCGGAGCACGCTCACGCCCGCATCACCCGGCTGGACGTGACGGCGGTCGCGGGCATGCCGGGGGTGGCCGCGGTGATGACGGCGGCGGATGTGCCGGGGGTGAACGATGTCGGGCCGGCCTTGCCGGGCGATCCGATCTTCGCCGACGGGCTGGTGGAGTACCACGGCCAGTCGGTCTTCGCCGTTGCCGCCGACAGCATCGCCAGTGCGCGTCGTGCCGCCGCCGCCGCGGTGATAGAATACGAACCGCTGCCGGCGATCCTGACCATCGACCAGGCGCTGGCCGCCCAGGCCTTCGTGCTGCCGACCCAGTTCATGGCGCGCGGCGATGCCGCCGCGGCGCTGGCTCGGTCGCCGCACCGGCTGTCGGGGCGGATCGATGTCGGCGGACAGGAGCATTTCTATCTCGAAGGCCAGGTCGCCATGGCGGTTCCGGGGGAGGACGGCGATATGCTGGTCTATTCCTCCACCCAGCACCCGACGGAGGTGCAGCATCTGGTCGCTCGGTCCCTGAAACTGTCGGACCATGCGGTGGTGACCGAGACGCGGCGGATGGGCGGCGGCTTTGGCGGCAAGGAGTCGCAGGCGTCGCTGATCGCCTGCATCGCCGCGCTGCTGGCGCAACGGACGCAGCGGCCGGTGAAGCTGCGGCTGGACCGCGACGACGACATGGTGCTGACCGGCAAGCGGCACGATTTCCGCATCGACTACGATGTGGGGTTCGATGCCGATGGCCGCATCATCGGGATCGATTTTGTGCTCGCGGGCCGCTGCGGCATGTCGCCGGATTTGTCCGCCGCGATCAACGACCGGGCGATGCTGCATTGTGACAACTGCTATTATCTGGAGAACGTGAAGATCGTCTCGCATCGCTGCAAGACGCACACCGTGTCCAACACCGCCTTCCGCGGTTTTGGCGGCCCGCAGGGCATGATGGGCATCGAGCAGGTGGTGGACGAAATTGCGCGTCATCTGCGGCTCGATCCGCTGACGGTACGGCAGCGGAATTTTTACGGCAAGGCGGACCGCAACGTCACCCCGTACCACGCCACGATCGAGGACAACGTCATTCCCGAACTCGTCGCGGAACTGGCGGCGCGGTCGGGGTATGCGGAACGGCGGGCGGCGGTTGCGGCGTTCAATGCGGAGAACCCCTGGATCAAACGCGGACTGGCGCTGACACCGGTAAAGTTCGGGATTTCGTTCAACCTGGTTCAGATGAACCAGGCCGGCGCACTGGTGCATGTCTACACCGACGGCAGTGTGCAGTTGAACCACGGCGGCACCGAGATGGGGCAGGGGCTCTACACCAAGGTCGCGCAAGTGGTGGCAGCCGAGTTCGGCATCGCGCTGGACCGCGTCAAAATCACCGCGACGACGACGGCGAAGGTGCCGAATACCTCGCCCACCGCGGCATCCTCCGGCAGCGACCTGAACGGGATGGCGGCGCAGGCGGCGGCGCGCGGGATCAAGCAGCGCATGGCCGGTGTGGCGGCGGTCGCCTTTGGCGTGCCGGTGGAGGCCATCAGCTTTGCCGATGGCATGGTGCGCGGCGGCGGCCAGGAAATGACATTCCCCGCACTGGCGCGCCTGACGCACCGGTCCCGCGTGCAACTGTCGTCCACCGGTTTCTACAGCACGCCGAAAATCCACTACGACGGCGCCACCCATCGCGGCCGGCCGTTTTATTATTACGCCTACGGCGCGGCGGTGACCGAGGTGGAAGTCGATACGCTGACCGGCGAATACCGGATGCGCCGGGTCGATATCGTGCATGACTGCGGCCAGTCGCTGAACCCGGCGATCGATCTGGGCCAGATCGAGGGCGGCTTCATTCAGGGCGTGGGCTGGCTCACGTCCGAGGAGCTTTGGTGGGACGAACAGGGGCGGCTGCGCACCCATGCGCCCTCGACCTACAAAATCCCCGCCTGCGGCGACGTGCCGGCGCAGTTCAATGTCAGCCTGTTCGCCGCGGGACGTAACGCGGAGGAGACCATCTACCGATCCAAAGCTGTGGGTGAGCCGCCGCTGATGCTGGGCATTGCCGCGTTCCACGCCTTGAAGGATGCGGTCGCTTCGGTGGCCGGCGGTGCGGGGATGCGGTTCGATTCGCCGGCGACACCGGAACGGGTGCTGATGGCGATCGAACATCTGCGGGCGCAGGCGGCGGAACCGGTTGCGAAGGCGGCCGAATGATGCCGCCCTGGCTCGCAGCCTTGTCGACATTGGAACAAGCCGGCGAAGCCTCCGTGCTGGTCACCGTCATCAGCGCCCGAGGCTCCACCCCGCGCGAGGCCGGCTGCAAGATGGTGGTGACGAGCGGGGCTCTGTTCGGCACGATCGGCGGCGGCAACCTGGAATTCCAGTGCGAAGCCGAAGCCAGGCGCCTTCTGGCCCTCGGCGACACGATCCCGGTGGCCCGCGATTTCCCCCTGGGCCCGGCTTTGGGCCAGTGCTGCGGCGGCCACGTCTCGGTGTTGTTCGAGCCGATGCGACCCGGCGGCGGTCACGTCGCGCTGTTCGGTGCCGGCCATGTCGGGCGCGCTTTGGTGCGCCTGCTGGGCGAGCTGCCGGGGCGGGTGAGCTGGATCGATTCAAGGCCCGACGCATTTCCCAACCATGTGCCCGGCAATGTCCGGTGCCGCGTCTCCCAGGCACCCGAACACGAGATCGCCTCCCTGCCCGCGCGATCGGTGGTGCTGGTGATGACCCACGATCACCAGATCGATTTCGAGATTATTGCGGCAGCCCTGGCCCGCGACGATTTCGCCTGGACCGGCCTGATCGGCTCCGCGACCAAGCGGGCCCGGTTTGCCAGCCGGCTGATCCGGCGGGGCCTGAGCACAACGGCGGTCGGGCGGCTGGTCTGTCCGATCGGCGTGCCGGGCGTGGACAGCAAGGTGCCGGCTGCCATTGCGATCGCGGTTGCGGCACAAATCCTGCAACGCCACAGCGTGCGGGTGCCGGCGCGTGAAGCGGTGGCCTGCACAGGATGCGTTCGGCAAAGCGCGGAGGTGTGTTCGTGAGTAAACCGTGGAACGCCACGCCATGACCGGGGGGCCCGAAACCCACATGCGGCACGCCATCGCGCTGTCGCTGGACATGATGCGCTCCGGCAAGGGCGGCCCCTTCGGCGCGGTGGTCGTGAAGGACGGAACCCTGGTGGCGGAAGGCTTCAACCAGGTGACCTCCACCAACGACCCGACCGCCCATGCCGAGGTCGTGGCCGTCCGCAGGGCCTGCCAGGCGCTGGGAACCTACGACCTGACGGGCTGCGAGATCTACACGAGCTGCGAACCCTGCCCGATGTGCCTCAGCGCGATCTACTGGGCCCGGATCGGACATATCTATTATGCCAACGACCGTCACGACGCGGCCTCGATCGGGTTCCGTGACGATTTCCTGTATCACGAAATTCCGCTGCCGCTCGATCAGCGGTCGATCCCGACCGAACGCCTGCTGGCCGCCGAGGGACGCGCCGCGTTCGACGAATGGGACCAGAAACCCGACAAGGTGCAATACTGATCCACGCCGGTCTTGGCGCGATGCTTGCATCGCGTCGTCTCACGGATTCGTGAGACAGGAGAGAGGCAAGACCCCACGCCGGCATTTTCGTCACAGTCCGATATCAGGTCCACGGAGTACACCATGCTAAGACGTCAATTTACCCGGCTTGTTGGCGCCGGCGCGATCGCATCGACAGCGCCATCCCTCATCCGGCCCGCTTTGGCCGCCGACCCGCTGAAGGTCGGTTTCATCTATCTGGGTCCAGTCGGCGACTTTGGCTGGACCTATCAGCACGACATCGCCCGCAAGGCGGCGGTTGAGCATTTCGGCGACAAGATCAAGACGACCTTCGTGGAGAATGTGGCCGAGGGCCCCGATTCCGAGAAGGTCATCAACGATCTCGCGAACCAGGGCCACAAGCTGATTTTTGCCACGTCGTTCGGCTACATGAACTATGTGCTGAACTCGGCCAAGCGACACCCCAAGGTTTTCTATGAGCACGCGACGGGATACAAGCGCGCGGAGAATGTTTCCACCTACAATATCCGCTTCTACCAGGCGCGCTACGTGCAAGGGATCATCGCCGGCAAGCTCAGCAAGGCCGGTCTGGCTGGTTACGTCGGATCGGTGCCGGTGCCCGAAGTCGTGCAGGGCATCAATGCCTTCATGCTGGGCATGCAGTCGATCAACCCCAAGGCGCGGTTGAAATTCGTGCTGATCAACTCCTGGTACGATCCGCCGAAGGAAGGCGATGCGGCCAAGGCGCTGATCGACCAGGGCTGCGACATCATCACCCAGCACACCGACTCGCCCGCGCCATTGCAGGCCGCCGCCAGCCGCGGTGTGAAAGCCTTCGGCCAGTCCACCGACATGTCGAAGTTCGCGCCGACCACCGAACTGACCGCCAGCACCGACGTCTGGGGGCCCTATTACATCAAGCGCATCCAGGACGTGCTGGCTGGCACCTGGAAGAGCACCGACACCTGGGGTGGTTTCGACAGCGGCATGCTGGCCATGTCGCCCTTCACCAACATGCCCGATGACGTCGCCGCGCTGGCCACCGCGACCGTCGCCGATATCACGTCCGGCAAGAACAAGATTTTCGTCGGGCCGATCTCGGATCAGAGCGGCGCCGTGAAAGTGCCGGCCGGGACCACGATGGATGATGGCGCCTTGTCCGGCATGCAGTGGCTGGTCCAGGGTGTGGATGGGAAACTGAGCTAGGGGAATGATCGCGGTCCGG
>Ga0302279_10005929_pt1 | contig 13330 bp, 5 predicted proteins | sample III_Bog_N3_3_FD_194541 | JGI IMG/M metagenome (GOLD analysis project Ga0302279, IMG submission 194541) | Peat permafrost microbial communities from Stordalen Mire near Abisko, Sweden - III_Bog_N3_3 | ecosystem: Environmental > Terrestrial > Soil > Wetlands > Peat | place: Sweden: Abisko...
AGGTCACACCATCGCCTCTACCCGCGTCTTCACGCGAAGCGTCGAGAACAGCACGAAGTGCCGAAGCATCGAGAACAGCACGAAGTGCCGAAGCATCGACAACAGCACGAAGTGCCCCGGAACGCGACTACACCGCCTTAGAAAAGGTCTACTTCCGCCGCACCATCTACGCTCTTGGCTTCGAACCCAAAACCCACGCTCGCCCCGCATCCGTCACCGACGAAGACATCATCGCCCGCGCCAACGACTGCCGCCGCAGCTTTGGCCTCCCACTCCTCGAACCTCAAAAGGACCCCACCGGAACCCTCCTGGCCATCCACGAGCGCCCCGCAACCCACCGCATCGCCGTTCCCCACTCGCGCTTCAAGGCTGTTGCGGAGCAGCGCCCGCAGGGCCGCCCGGCGCCGTCTTCGGCCCTTCCGGCTCTGTCGGATCTGGCTCCGCATCTTCCGGCGGCTTCGGAATCTCCTTCACGACTGGAGACTCACCCGGCGGCGTCAGAGGCACATCCAACTGTTTCTCCGGAGCATTTCCCTCCGGAAACTTCTCGTCCGGCTTGTTCGCAATCGCTGCCCGCATGAAGTCCATCCACATCGGCAGCGCCGCCTTCGCACCCGTCTCTTTATCCCCCAGCGTCTGCCGGTTGTCGAACCCGATCCACGTCCCGCACGTCACCGACGGCGAGAACCCGATGAACCATGCGTCCGTGAAGTCGTTGGTCGTCCCCGTCTTCCCGCCCAGCGGATGCTTCAACTGAGCCGCCGCCGCGCCCGTGCCGAAGTGCGTCACCGCCTGCAGAAACTGCATCATCGTTCGCGCCGTCTCGACCGAAATCACCTCGCTCACCGTGGCCGGAGCCTCGTCCAGCGGCAGTCCGTCCGCCTGCGTCACCTTGCGGATGTAGTGCGGCTCAATCCGGATTCCATCGTTCGGAAACACGCTGTACGATTGCACCTGTTCGTACAGCGAAAGGTCCGCCGCGCCGATGGCAATCGGCAGAAACGCTGGAATGTTGCTGGTCACGCCAAACCGGTGCGCCATCGCAATCACCGTGCGGATTCCCACCTTGTCCGCCAGCTTCAGCGCGGGAATGTTGCGCGACTCGGCAAACGCATTCAGCAAAGTCATCGCGCCCTTGTAGTCGCCCTCGTAGTTGTGCGGCGTGTACGGCCCGTTCGGCGTGTAAAAACTCACCGGCCCGTCCACAATGATGTCCGTCGGCTTCGCACCCGCCTCAACCGCTGTCGCATAAACATACGGCTTGAACGACGAACCAACCTCGCGCTCCGACTGCGTAGCCCGGTTGAACTGCGACAACGCAAAATCGCGCCCGCCCACCATCGCCAACACCTCACCGCTGGCGTTGTCCACCGCCATCATCGAAGCCTGCACGCCCGAATCCTGTTCCAGCTCCGCGTGCACAATCCCGTCCGGCGAACTGCCGCCCAGCTTCACGTACACCACATCGCCCACAGAAAGGAACCCGCCCGCCTTTGGCGAAACGCTCTGCTGCGTCCACGCCCAGTCCGGCTGCGTCATCACTGCCCGCTGCGGCCCGATCTTCACCATCACCCGCGCCGGCGAAACCTCCGTCACCAGCGCGTGATAGTACCCATCCTTCGCAATCGCCTGGCTCCAGTCGGGATGCTGATATTTCTCCAGATCCAGCCCCTGGCGCACAACGTTCTGCAGATTTCCCTTCCACCCGTGCCGCCGCTCGTATGCTGCGGTTCCGTCCAGCACCGCCTTGTTCGCCACGATCTGCAAGTCGAGATCGAGCGTCGTATACACGCGTAGTCCCGCGCCATGAACCTCTTCCGGCCCGTACTGCTTCTCGAGTTGCTTCCGCACCTCTTCCACGAAGTACGGCGCGACCGAGTTTGGCGGCGGCTCAATATTCAGCCCCAGCGGAGTCGCCGCAGCCGCATCTTCCTCGGCCCGCGTGATCTTGCCGTCCTGCCGCATCTCCGCCAGCACCAGGTTGCGCCGCCGCAGCGCCCGGTCCGGATGGTTCACCGGCGAATAGTATTCCGCGCCCTTGGGCAGAGCCGCCAGCAGCGCTGCTTCCGGCAGCGTCAGCTCTTTCGCATGCTTGCTGAAGTAGTACTCTGAAGCCGCTTCAAACCCGTACGTTCCGTGCCCCAGGTAAATCTGGTTCGCATACATCTGGAAGATCTGGTCTTTGGTAAACACCCGCTCAATCTGCATCGCGAGCAGAATCTCCTGGATCTTCCGCCCATAGGTCTTCTCATTGGAGAGAAAGAGATTCCGCGCCAGCTGCATCGTCAGTGTCGACGAGCCCTGCGCCATCGAGCGCGAGTGCAGGTCGCGCCACGCTGCTCCCACCGCGCGCATCAGGTTTACGCCCCAGTTCCGCTCGAACGTCTTGTCCTCAATCGAGATCAACGCCTGCCGCAATACCGGCGGAAACTCCGTGTACGGCAGCACCACCCGCCGCTCCAAGGCAAACGAGCCGATCTCGCGCCCTTTGATGTCCAGCAGCTCTGTAGTAGTGTTCGGACGGTAGCGCACCAGGTCGTCCATCTGCGGCAGATCGATGGAGTACACCAGCATCAATCCGCACATCACCCCAAACAAGGAGGACAGCCCAAGCAATATGAGGAACGTCGCCCGCACCGCAATGTGCCGCGTCGGATACGCCGGCCCATGCAGCACATTCATCCCATCCATGCGGCCAAAAAGTCTACGCCACCACGGCGGCTTCACCCGCTCCGGAGACTCTCGCTGATCGCTGGATAAGCTCGGCACGACCCTTTCACGATAGCACGGGCCCCATCGCCTCAGCCCTGTGAATCACCGCGCGAACGCAGCATCCCACGCGGCCGCAATGTTCTCGCTGACCGCTCACCACCTACCACTGCCCACTGCTTTTAAGCTGCTTTGCTCTTCAGAATGTCGAGCGCCTTGTTCAACTGCTCGTCCACCTGAATGCTGGGCTTCTTCGCCGGCACAGGAGTTGCCGCTGGAGTCCCGGTTACCGTCGGAGCCGTAGTTGCCGCCGGAGCCGCGCTATCCGCACCCGTGCCATCGTCCAGCACTGAAGCCACCAGCACATCGGGCGTCACGCCGTCGTCCTGCAGCTTCTTGCCCGAAGGAGACTCATATTTCGCCACCGACAGAATCAGCGCCGCGCCATCCGGTAGTTCGAACGTCTTCTGCTGCGTGCCTTCGCCAAACGTCTTCTCGCCCACCACATCGGCGCGCTTGTTATCCAGCAGCGCCGCCGCCACCAACTCTGCCGGCCCGGCCGTTCCGCGATTTACCAGCACCACCAGCGGAGCCGTCGCCTGGATCGCCTTCGCCGGGTCCGCCGTAAACACTTGCTTGGGGAACTTCTGCCCTTCCAGCGTCGCAATCGTGCCGCTCCTCAGGAACATGTTGGCCAGCCGGGTCGCTTCGGTCATATCTCCCGCAGCCACGTCGCGCAGATCCAGCAGCACTTTCTTGTTGCCTGCCTTCTGCATGCCCTTCAGCTTTGCCTCGATCTCCTGAACATGATCGTGGTCCAAAATCCCCGGCTTCAGCGAGAGAATGGAGGAGTTCTCATACACCGCATCCACCAACGGCGGCACCACCGTCAGCGTTCGCCGCATCGCAATGCGGTCCGGCTCTGCTTTGTTCGGCCGCACTACGCCAACCGTCAGCGTGCTGCCCGGCGCGCCCTCCAGCATCCGCTGGATCATCGCCAGAGAAATATTATGGGTGTCCTGTCCTTCAATCGCTTCGAGGATGTCGCCATCGGCCAGACCAGCCGTGTCCGCCGAACCTCCCGGAACTACTGATACCACGGTCGCGTACCCGTACCGCTTGGAGACGTTGATCCCGACCTGAGCCTTGCCGCCCTTATCGTCTTTGAACGCCTTGTAATCCTGAGGCGTCAGATAGCTCGAATCCACGTCCAGCGACTCCAGCAAACCGCGCAGTGCCCCATTGGTGACGTCGCCGATGTTGGGGTCGGTGACGTAGTCTTCCTGGATCTTCTGCAAGACCTCGGTATAGACATTGATCTGGCGATAAGCGCCGTCCTGCCCGGTCGCAGCGCTTACGCCGCTCAAGTTCACGCCCAGGAAAACCGTGAGCACCAGGATCACCGACACCGCGAGCAGAAGGATCTTCGAAATCTTAGGCATAAGACGGAGCATCTCCACCGGCACAGGTCTGCGGAAGTCGCCGGTCACGATTAGACGCACTTCCCGGGCGATCCGATAGCCTAATGATATACCGGAGCCCAAGTCGCCGCGAAACAGGATTTGCGCGTGAAAGCTCTACCAGACATGCGCAGCAAGAATCGAAGGCGCTCCGGTCTTGCCATCGATCACGTTCACCTTCAGGACCGCTTCGACGTTTCGGTTGGAAAAGTCCGTCCCCGCCTGGTCCCGAAGCATTTGCATGTAGTGGGGGCTGGTCGCGAACTGGGCGGCGGCTTCTGATCCATTTCGCCCCACACCGGCCAGCACAACCACCCAACTACCGGTGGTCGCAGCGCGAAACCGCGCCACCAGCGCATAGTCGTCTGCACTGGAGTAGGGCAAGGCCGGATCGCGCGCCCACTGAACCCCGGGATGCTCCGCATCCACGATCGCCTCGGCATCTTCCACTGGGGCGAAATGGAAGCGCAGCGGCTGTACCAGACGCAGCGTCCATTGATTGTTGTAGGCGCCCACCAGAATCACCGGGCGCTCCCGCAGTTCTGTCAGCGGGGTGGTTGCTGCGGGCTCCAACTGGGTCGTTGCTCCGCCGTTGCGCTCCAGCAGTTGACTCAGTTGCGCGACGGCTGCAACGCTCTGCATGGAAACAAATGGGTAGTCGACGTCCTTGGTGGCCGTAGCAACACCGGATGTGTGGGTCTGCGAAAAGACCGATCCGCCAATGACTACAGTCACCGCCGACTGATCATGCAACACCGGCGTCCAGAAATCATCAAGAGGCGTTCTGCGGGGAGCCGTGGAATATCTCCAACCTGCCCCTGCGAACATAGCGATTGCAAGGGCCGCGGCCAATCCCAGCCATGCCCTGCGCGTGGTCTTTGCACGGCCCCGCGCAACCACTAAACCGTGGTGCTCGTCTACGCTGGAAACCGAAAGCGAAATGCCATCCGCCACGGCCGAGAGAGAAGCGTGGCCAGATTCCTCACCTTCCCCGTCGGCTTCGGCAAATAGGCCGGAACTGGGAATGTGGGTTGCGACATGACCTTCCGCCGCGTGGTGCGGATCGTGATCGTGTAGGAACTCGGGAACATAAGAGCCCACAGGCAGCGAGATTCGGATCCTGGGTTTATGGCCAAGTTCGTGATAGTAGAGCGACAGGCGCTTGCGAACCTCGCCGGCGGTGTACCGCACCACGGTGTCTGCATTGGTGTCGTAGGCCGGCGGGCGGTCGAAGACCTCGACGCCCAAGGTTCGTTCCTTTAAGAGGTCGGCCTCGCCAGCCAGCGTCTTTTCGACGATGTATTGCAGCAGCGCCGGGTAGCGCTTGCTGTTGCAGAAGTGTGGGCTGGCTAACACTTCCTGCAGTTCAGCGAGAACAGACTCACGATCCTGCCGGGATAGCGGGTGACCTGGTTCTCGTGCTGCGGTTGCTTTACTCATTCCGGTGCCGGAATCCTACTCGCCCTCGCCGACCATTCGCAAGGGACGTTTGACACAAGCTTCATTCGGATCACATCGAACACATTCCAGAGCAGATAGCTCCAACCGAAAGAACCAAACCGTGAGTCACTTGCCATTCGTGCTATCGGACGCAGAGGGTGAGTCTGCTTCCGCGAAAGCTTTATAGCCAGGGGAACGGATCGGTTGCAAACGGACGGCTCGGCGGATCATCCGGCCATCGGGCCAGACGAAGCCGGCCGAACGCGCTCAAGACCAGTCCCTGGCCGACAGAGGTTCTCCTTGTTTGAGTCATCACGACGGCAGTTTCTGCTAACGGCAACCATGACCACCGCAGGCGCCTTGCTCTCGGCTCCCCTTCGCGCGGTTGCGATGCAGTCCACTTCCGCGGATGGAGCAGCTGTAACCTCAAAGCGCCTGGATGCCGGATGGCAGTTCCGCCAGGGGCCGATGGACAGCATCTGGGAGATCTGGCGCACGGAGGAAGACGACCTCTGGCAGTCCACAACCCTCCCTCACTGCTTCAACGCAACTGACGCCTGCGATCCCGACCAGCCTTACTATCGCGGTCCGGGGTGGTATCGGACGCGGTTGGCTTTGCAGAATCCCTTTGCCGATGGGCGGACCATTCTCCACTTCCAGGGCGCGGGCCAGACCACCACGCTGTGGATCGGTTCCACGCTGATTGGGACGCACAAGGGCGGTTACGACGAATTTGTCTTCGATATCACTGACGCCGTCCAGCAGCTCTCGGCTGCCGATGCGAAAGGCGGAGTGCCGATCGCAGTCCTCTGCGACAATTCGCCAGACCTGGACCGTGTCCCTTCCGACCTCAGCGATTTCTGCCTGTATGGCGGCCTCTACCGCCATGTGAGCCTGGTCTACCTGCCAGCGATTGCGTTGGACGCCGTCCACGTTCTACCCACCGTTGCGGCGGATGGAAGCGCGCAGGTCTCGGTGGAGGCGAGACTCTTCAATCCCAACAGTCGCAAGCTGGCCTGCACGGTTTCGGTCGAGGTGCTGGACGCAGCCGGGCGCTCCATCCACAGCGGAACTCAAACGCTTCCCGCATGGACGGAGCAATCGGAATTAGCTACGTTCCGTGTTCTTACGCCCGAACTTTGGTCGCCGGAGACGCCGCACCTCTATCGCTGCCGCGTCACCCTGACCACGCCCGCCGGTCAGACCAGCCTCGACGAACGGTTCGGCATCCGCCAGACCGAGTTTGTGGAACATGGTCCATTCAAGCTGAACGGCAAGCGCGTGCTTCTGCGGGGCACGCAGCGCCATGCGGACCATGCCGGCGTAGCCGCGGCGATGAGCGACGACCAGGTGCGGGAAGAAATGCGGCTCATCCGCGAGATGGGCGCAAACTTCATCCGGCTTGCACATTACCAGCAGGACCGGCTGGTGCTGGACCTGTGCGACGAACTCGGGCTAATGGTGTGGGAAGAGGTTCCCTGGTGCCGTGCCGGAATCGGCAGCGAGGCCTTCCAGCAAAACGCGAAGGCCATGTTGACGCACATGATTGAGCAGCACTACAACCACCCATCGATCATCCTGTGGGGACTGGGCAACGAAGACGACTGGCCGGATGAGTATCCCAGCGTCGACCAGGCCGCCATTCGCGGGTTCATGACTGAACTGCGCGACCTGGCCCATTCGCTCGACCGCTCGCGGCTGACTTCGTTCCGGCGCTGCGACTTCGCGCGCGATATACCGGATGTCTATTCGCCGTCCATCTGGGCCGGCTGGTATAGCGGAAACTATCGCGAATATGAGCAGAGCCTCGTCACCCAGCGCGAACGCGTGAAGCGGTTCATCCACATTGAGTGGGGCGCTGACAGTCAGGCAGGCCGCCACTCGGAGGATCCCGAAGCCGTGCTGCACAAAGTTGTCACCGGCCAGGGAACTGCCGAGGTCGGGCTCGCCTACCTGAAGACTGGGGGCGCCGTTCGCGTTTCGAAGGATGGCGACTGGTCTGAGACGTATGCGTGCAATCTCTTCGACTGGCACCTAAAGACCCAGGAGAAACTCGACTGGCTTACAGGATCGGCCCAGTGGATCTTCAAGGACTTCGTCTCGCCTCTGCGCGGCGACAACTGTATTCCGCGGGTCAATCAAAAGGGCGTAGTCGAGCGCGACCTGACCAAGAAGGAGTCGTACTACGTCTTCCAGTCCTACTGGACCGAGAAGCCGATGGCGCACATTTACGGCCACACCTGGCCGATTCGCTGGGGAAAAGCTGGGGAGATGCGCGATGTGCATGTGTATTCCAACTGCGATTGCGCCGAGCTTTTTCTCAATGGCAAGTCTCTCGGCACAATGCAGCGCGACAGTCAGAACTTCCCTGCCGCGGGGCTGCGTTGGCAGGTCGCATTTACCGGCGGGGTCAACCGCCTCCACGTCATTGCAACGAAGCGACACGTCACGATCACCGATGAAATCGAGTTGACCTATCAGACCGAACCATGGGGCCAGCCCGCAGAGCTTCGTCTGCATGAAAAAGAACGCAAGGGAGAAATAATTTCCGTCGGAGCCATGCTCTACGACGCCAAGGGAGTGCCGTGTCTCGACTCCCGTAACGACGTTCGCTTCTCGCTCGCGGGGGCGGGACGGCTCGTGGACAATCTTGGAACCTCTCGAGGCTCACGCGAGCTTCAGCTTTACAACGGCCGCGCAGAAATCTCATTGACCCGCACTGGCAGGTGCACCCTCGGAATCACGTCCGAGGGCCTGCCCCCTGCATTCCTCAACCTTTCATAACAAGTTACCGCGTTCCAGAGTACGAACGAATTGCCTGCATTTCAGGAGAATCGCCATGACGCTGAATCATCCATTTGGAACTTCGAAGAATATCCTGCATACAGTGAACTTGAATCGCGCATATGCGGCTGTACTGGCGCTGGGACTATTCCTTCTCAGTGGCTCGCTGTCCGCCAGCGCCCAACTCAGCACCGCAACCATGTTCGGCACAGTCGCCGATTCGACGGGCGCGGCCATCCCGAACGCCACCCTGGTGTTCACGCAGACGCAGACGAACTTTGCGCGCCAGACGACAAGCAACGGAGAGGGCCAATATCGCGCCGAGTTCCTGCCGGTTGGGCCGTACTCAGTCAAAGTGGACTCGCCCGGATTCAAACAGATTGTGCAGACCGGCATTGTGCTGGCCGCCGCGCAGGAAGCCGCGCTGAACTTCTCTCTCCAACCCGGCGCCGAGACGACGGAGGTGACGGTTACCGCCGACTTGCCGCTGGTCAATGCGGGCAACTCGGTGCTGGGGAGCAGTATCGATAATCGGGCCGTAGACAATCTCCCGCTGGTCAATCGCGATGCAATGACGCTGGTAAACATAACGCCTGGGGTGCAGAGCGAGGCCGTGGAAAGCTCCGTCGGCTTCCCGATGTACCACGTCATCATCAATGGTTCTTCCGATAACATGGTTGGCCAGGTTTCGTACTATCTGGACGGCGGAACCAACATGACCGGCGTGCGCGATACTGGCAACGTCATCCCGAATCCCGATGCGCTGGACCAGTTCAACGTGCAGACCAACAACTTCAGCGCGGAGTATGGACGAACCGGTGCAGGCGTCGTTTCGGTGCTTACCAAGTCGGGCACGAATACGGTTCACGGATCTGTTTTCTTCTTCAACCAGGAGACCAACTTCGACGCGACGAATTACTTGCAGTCGAGCAAATCGCCTTTGCATCGGGATCGCTTTGGCGCGACTGTTGGTGGTCCGGCTCTGAGGAATAAGATCTTCTTCTTTGGCACCTACGCCGGCTACCGCGAGGTCGCTCCGGTGAACTTCAACACCATCGTGCCAGATGCGCTGCAGCGCGCGGGAAACTTCTCGGAGAATCTGCCTACCACCACGCCAGTCACCGGCCTTGGAGCTTGCGCCACTACTCTGAACGCAACGGATAAGGCCAATACCAACTACGGCGGAAAATTCTTTGTGTGCGATCCGATTACGCATCAGCCAATCGCAGGCAACCGCGCCGACCTAGATGCTAACTTCACTGCCGAGTTGGATCCGGTTGCCGCCGCTGTGCTCTCGAAGGTGGTGCCGCTCCCGTCAGCCAACCGGCCTACGCCGGACAATCGATTTATCGGCAACGAGGGACTTCCGAACCAGACAGACGAATACTTGATCAAGGGTGACTTCCAACTCTTTTCCAAGCACCGCACTACTCTCTCGTACTATCAGTCGATCGGCACGCAGGTTACTCTTCCCTCAGGAAGCAGTCTTCCGGGATGGGCGCTGAACAACTACACCTACCGACAGCAGAACGGCAACGCCAGCGATGTCTGGTCGCTTTCGTCCCGTTCCGTGAACCAGGTCTGGCTTAGCTACACTCGCATGCTTGCAGGACGAATCAGCAACCCCGGCCAGTCGCTGGCCGCCTACGGATCCGACATCAACGTGCAGGGAACGCCGTCGCTGGCGCAGATCAGCGTCGCCAGCTTCTTTACCCTGGGGAACGCCATCAGTGGACCTTTGGCGGGCGATAACCTTTACGGCATACGCGATGTCTTCAGCACGACGCGCGGCAGCCATACCATCAATGCCGGGGCGGAGCTTTACCTTGAGAAGGACCGCCTGGAGACCCTGCTGAACAACTACGGAGTCTTTGCGTTCACCAGCGCCACTGTTCCCAGCACCGCATCCGGTCAGGCAACGTATACTCGCACGGGCGTGGCCATGGCCGACTACCTGATTGGCCATCCCAATGCCATGAGCCAGGATTCCCCCGACGATGCGAATGAGAACTACTGGAACTATGGCTTCTTCGTTCAGGACGATTGGCGCGTGATTCCCAAACTCACCCTCAATCTGGGCGTGCGCTACGACGTTCAGACTGCGCCGGTCGACACCCAGAGCCGAATCGCCGTATTCGAGCCTGGGGTGCAGTCAACTGTCTCGCCAACTGCGATGCTCGGCCAACTCTTCCCCGGCGATCCTGGCGTTCCGGCCGGCGGAGTGGGCACCAACTACAACCACATCTCGCCCCGCATCGGCTTTGCCTTCGACCCCTACGGCAACGGCCACACCATCTTCCACGGAGGCGGCGGAATATTCTTCGACACCATCTCCGGCAACGAGTGGATGCTTTCGCAGAACTTCCAGCCGTTCGCGGTCCGCGAAACCAGTGCATTCACCCACGTCAGCAGCCTCCAGCACGTCTATTCGACGGACTGCCAGGATTTTGCAGGGTGCGCCTCGCCCTTCCCGTACTACTACAGCAAGACGAACCCGCGCTATGTTTCTCCGGCGTCGCTGGTTTTCGTGCAACAAGGAATGCGCTGGCCTTACAACATCCAGGCCAACTTCGGCGTGCAGCAGCAGTTCACCAACAATCTTGCGGTATCCATCAACTACGTCGGCGCATTCAGCCGCAAGATACCGTTGTTTATCGATCAGAATGCGCCGATCTACAACACCACGAATATTGCTTCGAACACAACCGGCGACGTCAACTGCCGCAGGCCGTACGACGCGATACCTTTCGCAACTGGAAGCACTACAACCTGCGCCAGCCCTGCCGTAGGCTCGAAGTATATGAGCAATGGCTACGTCGTTACCGACGGGCAGACCACCAACTACCACGGGCTGCAGGCCTCCATAGAGCAGCGTCTGAGTCATCACCTGAGCGTTAGCGGCTTCTACATCTGGAGCAAGGCACTTGCCTCCGCTTCCTTGCAGACCACCGGCAACATCGGCAACAGCGCCGGTACCGAGCCCGAGGACTACCACGACCTGGGACTGGAGCGGCAGCGTACCGACAACGACATGCGCCAACAGGTCTCAATCCACGGCGTTTGGAAACCGGACTACTTCGGCAACTTCAACCCGGTCGTTCGGACTATCCTGAACGGCTGGTCCGTCGCTGCGGTCATCTCGCTACATAGCGGGAAGCCGTTCACCATCACCAGTGGTACAGACGACAACTTCGACGGTGACACCAACGATCGCCCCAACGTTATTGCCGGTCAGACGCCCGGGCTGGTTCCATATCAACGTTCGGTACTCACCGCTTCGACGCAGAAGTGGTTCAATACCGCGGCCTATTGCAAGAACGGTGCGACCGGTTGCCCGGCGGGTGTCGGACCCTCCGGACTCGATGGCACGGTGCGAGTCAACACGCTGGATGCACCTGGCTATCGCGATGTGGACGCGTCGATCTTCCGCGACTTCAACATCTACGAGCGGGTGAAGTTCCAGTTCCGCGGCGAAGCAACCAACGTCTTCAACATGGTTAGCCTCAGTGGGCCTTCGGGCACGTTCAACAGCGGCTCCTTCGGGACCATCTCTGGCGCCTCGTCAATGCGCGTGCTTCAGCTCGGAGGACGTTTATTGTTCTAACCTCGTCTCAACAAAAAGGGCGGCGCATGATGCGCCGTCCTTTTTGTTGCTGGATGGGTGAACGGCTCACTCTCCATTGCGATGGACTGCTTCATCATAAAGCGGTAGCTTATGCAGACGGATGCGGACCAGTGGGGGGTTCGCGCCGCGGAAGTTCAGCCCACGATCGGTCTGGTCGCCATTCAGGATGCGGGTGGCGCGCCATACACCGTCAACATACTGGCCCTCTTCGGCCTCGAGAATCTCGATCTGTTGATTGGGCTCTTTCTGTAGGTCAGCAGCAGGAAGCGCAAAACTGACGCTGGCGTCGAAGCCCGTAACCAGGAACTCAAGCGGCCCAAGCTGGGCAACCATGGCACGGCCCTGGAAGGTTGCTGTTCCGGGAGGATAGGCGCCATCGGGTTGAGGAAAGCCAAAGGAGATGACCGCGTCCGCCGTGGGGAGATGAATGGATTGGCGAGCGGAACCTTTTTCTTCGACCGCGGTATAGAGTTTGCCGTCAAGATTGAGCTGAGCGATTTGTGCCTCGGGAGCATTGAACAGAGCGAAGTTCTCCGCGGGGTTGACAGACCTTATCGGAGAGGCGGCAACGATCCCTTGCGGGTTGGGTACTTCAGGCAGCTGGGTGCGATCGATGCCGAACGGGGAGAAGCCGATGGCGCCTTTGCCGAGGGCATAGAAGAAGTAGCGGCCGAATGTGGCGTCGAAGTGGCTTTCGGGAATGAAGAGCGGATTGTCGGCGCGACCATAGGCTGCGACGATGTCGCGGAAGAGGGTGAAGTCGTCGGAGTAGAAATCCGGCGCGAGGATATCGATCGCCGGAGCCGCGGCTTTCCATATTCCGATGTTGGCCTGCTGCGGTCCGCCTGAGGGATATTCCTGGCCTGCGCTCGGGCGATCGCGGTTTTCCAGTGCATGCACTGGATAGGCAAACCACACGTTGCAGTACATCGGGAGCGGGTATTCGGCTTTACCCGCAGCGGCCACTTCGTTGATGTAATGTGCGGTGGAATAGGCGGCAAAGCTCTCATCCGCATTGGGGCCAAACTCCTTCACCCAGGTGCCCGGCGAGAGGTGAAGCGAGCGGGCAAACTCCGCGGGGATATCGGCCTCAAAGGCCTTCTGCGCCGCCGGAGAGAAGTCTCGGATGGAGCCAACCGAGCCAGACTCATTCTCCACCTGCACCATGATGACGGTGTGTTCGGTTCCGTCGATCGATTTGACATGACGCATGAGCGCTGCGAACGCAAGTTTATCGGCTTCCATATTGGCGGAGGAATTGGGCGACATTACATCGAGCAGCTTGCCATAATCATTCTCTTCGCGCGGGTAG
>Ga0302279_10005937_pt1 | contig 13314 bp, 8 predicted proteins | sample III_Bog_N3_3_FD_194541 | JGI IMG/M metagenome (GOLD analysis project Ga0302279, IMG submission 194541) | Peat permafrost microbial communities from Stordalen Mire near Abisko, Sweden - III_Bog_N3_3 | ecosystem: Environmental > Terrestrial > Soil > Wetlands > Peat | place: Sweden: Abisko...
GGGCCGGTGCGCGCCTGCCGGAATTCCGCCAGGAGCGCCTCGAGGTTGGCGGCATAGGGGTTGAGATCCTGCTCGGTCACGGTTTGCCGGGTGAAGGGAGCGGGCAGGGTGGGGATGGGCTGGGTCGGCCAGGCGGCCTCGCCGGGCAAGGGCGAGGGCGGCACCGGCTTCTCCTCGATCGGGAAGAGGGGAGCGCCGGTGACGCGATCGAAGACGAAGACGTGGCCGGACTTGGTCACTTGAGCGACGGCATCGACCAGGCGGCCGTCGCGCCGGAGCGTCAGCAGATTGGGCGGGGCGGGCAGGTCCCGGTCCCAGAGGTCGTGATGGACGCATTGATAGTACCAGAGGCGCTTGCCGGTGCGGGCGTCCAAGGCGAGGAGGCAATTGGCGAACAAATCCTGCCCCAGGCGATGACCGCCCCAGAAATCGGGCGAGGCCGAGCCGGTCGGCACATAGAGGATGCCGCGCGCGCGATCGATCGCCATTCCCGCCCAGCAATTGGCCGAACCGACGTCGCTGTTCTTGTAGGCGTCCTTCGGCCACGTCTCATAGCCCTCCTCGGCGGGATAGGGAATGGTGTGGAAGACCCAAGCCAAGGTCCCGGTCCGGACGTTGAAGGCCTGGATCGAGCCGGGGGCTGCGTCCGCGTCCTCCCCCACGCGGGTCGGCATGATGAGGAGATCGCCAAAGAGCGTCCCCGGAGTGGTCGAACCGACATACTTATCCTGGGCTTGGGGCCCGAGGCCGGCCTTCAGGCTGACCCAGCCGTCGCGGCCGAATGCCGGGATGGGCTGACCGGTGGCGGGGTCGAGAGCGTAGAGGCGGGAGCCGACGGCGCAGAGGAGGCGCCGGTCCGGTCCGTCAGTCCAGAGCGCGACGCCGCGGTTGACCATTTTGGACGCATGGGTGGGATCGGTCCAGCGCCACCGCAGTTGTCCGGTGGCCCCATCCAAGGCCAGGGCCTGTCCGCCCGGCGCCGTGCAGTAGATCGTGCCGTCCACCACGATGGGGTTGCATTCGTTCTGGTCGAATTCCCCGGTGTGAAACTCCCACGCCCGCTCCAGCCGGCCGACGTTGGCCGGAGTGATGTCGGTCAAGGCCGAGTAGTGATTGCGGTCGGCCCCGCCCGAGTACTCGCTCCAGTCCGCGCCGGCGGCGGACGGGGCGGGAGCGGCGGGGAGGGCCGGGGCGAAAGTCAGGACCAGAAGCCAAGCCACGGATTTATGCATAGCCTTCGGGTGATCCTGGTTCAAATTGCTGGGGTGAAAACGAAACGAGCCGTCTTCGGCGGGGTGCTAATGATCCTGGTTATAGGCCTGGGGTCGGCGATTGCAATCTACGTGACGGCCGTGCCCGATCCGCCCAATCCCCTCGGCTACGATCCGATGGAGACCAAGACCTACCTGCGGGATCTGGAGATGTACGGCGGCAAGGCCACCGTCCTTTCCGTCCAGGTGCAGCAGTGGTTCTACGGCCTGTGGCACGGCCGCCCGCTCGCCTTCACCGTGGCCATTCTCTCCCTCCTGCTCGCCGGCCTGGTTTGGTATTTCGGCTCTTTCGATTCCTCCGGCGACGGCGTCTGAGCTTGAAACCACCGGCGCCGGGCCCTTCGTTGAGGGTCCCATGAAAATACTCCCGGCCCGAGGCTTGCTGGCAGCGCTGATCCTGGCGGGTTTTGCCCGGGGCGCCGCCCCGGCCCTGGATCTCGGCACGCGTCGCGAATTGTTTGTCGACGGGGCCCTGGTCGAACATCTCGGAGGCGGAGCGCAATTGCGCCTCCACTCTCCCACGCCGCAGGAGGTGGCGATCGTCCATGACGCCCCCTGGGAGGGCAACGACAGCCTCTTCCATTCGGTCTTTCAGGACGGCCCTCTCTACCGGATGTATTACCGCGGCTGGCAGATCAACCTCCTGCCCGATCGGCTGGATGTATCGGATGTTCCCCGGCTGTGTTATGCCGAGAGCGACGATGGGATCCACTGGCGGAAGCCGGCCTTGGGCCTGTGCGAGTTCCGGGGCTCAAAGGCGAACAACATCGTCCTGCTCGGCGGCAAACAGATGGGCGTGAATATTCGGGTCGAGGCCTCGGCCGTCTTTCGGGACGACAACCCCGCGGCCGCCCCCGCGGCCCGCTACAAGACCCTGCTCAATTCGATCGCGCCAAAGGGACTCCTGGCGTTCCAGTCCCCGGACGGGCTGCACTGGTCGCCCCTCAGCGTCACGCCCATCCTCCTGGGCCCGGGCTTCGACTCGCAGAATCTTGCCTTCTGGGACGCGGTCAGCGGCGTCTACCGGATCTATTGGCGCCCGGTGTTGGGCGAAGTCAAAGGCACGCATCGCGGCATCCGCACTGCGATCTCCCACGATTTCCTCCACTGGCAGGAGGAGGCCGACCTGCGCTACGTCGATTCTCCGGTCGAGCACCTCTACACCAACGTGATCAAGCCGTATTACCGCGCGCCCCAGATCCTGATCGGCTTCCCCACCCGCTATGTCGACCGGGGCTGGACCGACTCCACCCGGGACCTGCCCCAGCTGGAGAACCGCCAGTTGCGGGCCCGGGGCAATCAACGCTACGGGACGGCGGTGACCGAGGTGGTGATGATGGCCGGCCGAGACGGCGTGACCTTCCGCCGTTGGAACGAGGCCTTCCTCCGCCCCGGGATCGAGCGGCCCGGAACCTGGATGTATGGCCAGCATTATATGGCCTGGCAGATGGTCGAAACCAAGTCGGCCCTGGAAGGGGCGCCCAACGAGATTTCGCTCTACTCTTCCGAAGGCACTTGGATCGGCCACCAGACGACGATGCGCCGCTACACTCTGCGGCTCGACGGCTTCGTTTCCCTCGCCGCCCCCTTGTCCGGCGGGGAACTGGTCACCCGACCGGTGCGCTTTTCCGGCCGGCAGCTGGCGCTGAACTTCTCCACCTCGGCCGCCGGGAGTGTGCGGGTGGAAATCGAGGACGAATCGGGCCAGCCTTACCCGGGATTCGCGCTGGCCGACGCCCCGCTGACCTTTGGTGACTCGGTCGACCGGGTCCTGACCTGGAAGCAGGGCGCGGACTTGGGGGCCCTGGCCGGCCGCCCAATCCGGCTGCGCTTCGTGCTCCAGGACGCCGACGTCTACTCTTTCCAGTTCCGGGAGTGATCCCGACCCGCCCGATGGTCCGAAGATCGGACCATCGCTATACGCTTGAAGTCAGAATCGCGCCGGCGAGCGTTGCGGGCGCCCCTCAACCCCCGATCTCCGCCGATGAACCGCTTCGTTTTCGCCCTGGGCTTCGCTCTGCCGACGTTGGCCCCCGCCTTGGCCGCCGATCTCCCGCCTCCGGCCGCCTCCTACCTCCAACTCCATCCCCGGTCGGTCGACAGCCGGGTGTTCGAGGTTTGGCGGCATGCCGGTCGGTTCACCAAAAATCCCGACATCATCGCCCTTCCCTCCGGCCGCCTCCTCCTCGTCTACGCGGACAACGACCGCCACTGGTCCCAGGAGGAGCAGTACCTGACCCTCCTGGCGAGCGACGATCAGGGCCGCACTTGGCGCAATCTCGCGATTGTCGACCATCATGACATGCGCAAGGGCCAGGGCCGCCTGGTGACTCCGCGGCTGAGCCGGCTGCAGGATGGCCGGCTGGTCGTCTTGGTCGATCAGGACGACTTTGGGTTTTTCCACGAGGATCAGCCGCCCGGCATGCTGTGTTACTGGAGCCGGGACGACGGCGCCACCTGGACAACGGCCCAAGCGATCACGGCGATCGGCTTCGAGCCGGACCGGATGCTCGATCTGCCGGACGGCAGCCTGGGTTTTGCCGCCCAGTATATGCGCGGCGCCACCCAGGAGCTGTGCCAGGTGCTGATCACCAGCGCCGACGCCGGCAAGTCCTGGCGGGAACGCGCGGTGATCGCGAGTGACGGCTACCATCGCTTCTGCGAGGGCGGGATCGTCGTGCTCGGCGGCGGCCGGGAATTAGGCTGCGTCATGCGGGAGAACCACGGCGCCGGGATGCCGGACTACGTGGCCTTCTCCACCGACAACGGCGCGACCTGGTCGCAGCCCCAGACGCTGCCCTTCGCCTTTCACCGCCCCTATGTGAAGCAGCTGGCGGACGGGCGGGTGCTCGTGACGGGTCGCAACGTCCTCGGGCCGCTCGGCACCTTCGGCTGGGTCGGGGATCTGCGGCAAAACGCGGGCGACTACGAAATTGGGGGGCCGGCCGCGCGCTTCACCGCCGTCCTGAATCGCAACGCCTTGGAGGTCGAAAACCGTCCGGGTGAGGCCTGCCGCTACACCCTGTTTCCGCCGGAGTCCTCCCGGAGCGAAATCCTATTTTCGGCCCGGGTGAAAGTGGCGGGTCCGGCCGGCGTTCCCGTCGCCTTCCTCTCCCTCGCCCGGGTCAACGCCTCCCGCGGCCCCGTCGTCCTGGCGCTCGCCGCCGACGGCCTGAGGCTCTTGCCCCAGGGCGACACCCGAGCCTTGGCCATCGCCGGCAATCCGATCTTCGCCAAGTCCGGCGAGGATATCGATTCCCGGGCCGCGGCCGATCTGACCCGGTACCGCACGGTCGCGCTCCGGCTGCGCCGCGGGCTCATGCAGGTTCTGGTGGACGGCCAGGTCGTGTTGAACTCCTGCGTCTTCTGGGAATCCCTCCCCTTGAATGATTTTCTCAGCCAGGATCCGAGCAAGCGCACCCAATTCGGGGCGCTGGGCGAGCTCGGCCGGAGCAGCTGGCAGGAAGTCACCTATCGGGTCGACAACCCCGCCCAGCCGCCGGTGCGCTGGCACTGGCAGGCATCGGCCGGAGCCTGGCCCGACCAATACCAGCGGGACCGGCTGATCCAAATCTATGGCAATCCAGCCGTGCCCGGGCACAGCCCCGACCACGGCTACACCTCCTGGCTGACGCTGGCGGACGGTCGGATCCTGCTGGTCGACTACACCAATCGCGATGACCCGGCCGGCAAGAGCCACTTGGTCGGAGTCTACCTTCAGCCCGGCGATCTGCAGGGCCCGCGCTGATCAGGGGCCGGCCGGGGTGAGGTGGGTCGACCAGCCGCCGCCGGCGCTGAGGCCGTATTTTTCCGCAAAACTGCCCTGGTTGAGCGCGAAGGCGACATTGAGCAGGCTGTTCAGGTACAAGAGCGGCTGGCCCACGGGCACATCGCCGAACGTCCGGGCGTAGGGCAGGGTGCCGCGGTAGATCTCGCGGCCGTCGCGCTGGATCACGACCAGGAATTTCTGGCCGAAGCGGGGATGGAGCCCCTCGAACAGTTCGTCGGAGATGTTCGTCCAGATGTTGCCGTAGTGAAAATCGATAACCGGGATCGCGCCCTCGACGCCGGCGCCCTCGCGGGCGGCGTGCTGGTAGGGGAGGCGGATGACCTCGGGCGGGAGCAGCGGCCCGACTTGCTCGAAAGTGATAAGACCCGCCGCCAGCCGGGCGCCGGTGTAGACATAGACGTCGCGGCCGTGGAAGGTGTAGCTCTTCTCCGAGCCCGGCCGGCGGTTGGCCTTCTCGTCGATCCGCCGCACCGCCTCGATCCCGCCCTCCTCCGCCACCAGGGTCCAGGTGCCGTTGTCCGGCCCGACAAAATATTGGCCGGCCTTGGTTTTGAGCACGACCGAGGCGCGGGCGGTGCCGACCCCGGGATCGATCACCGAGACAAAGACGGTGCCGGCCGGCCAATACGGCACGGTCTGCTTGAGCCGATAGGCGCCCTCCCAAATGTCATAGGGGGTGTTTTCCTGGCTGAGGTCGAAAATCGGCAGCTGTGGGGCGATGCCGAAGGCGACCCCCTTCATGGCGGCAACGGCCCCATCCTTGGTGCCAAAGTCCGTCTGGATGACGAGGGCGCTGGGCGCGGCCCCGGCCCCGGGGGCGAGGGCGAGGCAGAGGAGGATGACGGAGAGCTTCACCGGCTCATCAAGGCAAAAGGCGGGCGACGGGACAAGGCTGGCGCCGGATTTTTGCAGCGGGGTGGTCTCGCCCCTCGGCGCCTAAAACAGAAAGGGCGGCCGGTGAACCGGCCGCCCTTTCGGCGTGCTGATGCTGACCGAAATCAGGGCCCGGGCGGCTGGTACAGCGTGGCGTTGTTCTGGGTCGTGACCGACGGCGTGATGCTGTTGAAGTTGCTCAGCAGGCTGAGAGCGGAGAAGCTGACGTCGCTCGTCGCCCCGGTCACGACCGCCGTCACCTGTCCGTTGAAGCTCATCCCGGTGTCGGAGAGGGTGATGTTGCCGTTGGCGTTGAAGTTCACGCCCGCCCCGAAGCTCATCGGTCCGACCGCAGTGGTGATGGCACCGCCGGAGGCGATCGTGGCCGGCCCGGCGACAATGGTGCCAGGTTCGAGCACGAGGTTGACGTTGTCGTAGAAGGTGGTGGTGCCGGTGCCGGTCTTCACTTCCAGGGCGGCGATGCTATTGTTGAGGCCCGTGAAGTTGATATGCCCGGTGCCGAAGGTCGGGGTGATGAGGAAGAGGGTGCCGCCGACCGTGACATTGCCGCTCGAGCCGTTGTCCTTGATCACGCCGTTGTTGCTGGCGGTCACGTTGGTCACCGTCAGGTTGCCGGCCACGTTGGTGCCGCCGCCCAGCTGGGTGATGGCGTCTTTGTCCGTGATGCCGGCCGCGCCGTTGGTCGTGATGGTGACGGAGCCAGGTGTGGCGGCGGAGCCGTTGAAGTCATTGCCCGTGGCGTTGAAGGTGATGGGGCCCACCGGCGCGGCCAGGGTGGTGGCGCCGCCGACGAACACCCCGGTGTTGCCGGTTTCGGTGAGGCCGCCGGTTTCGGAGGTCAGGGTTAGGTTGCCAGCGGTGCCGGTATTGATCGATTTGATCATGGCGGTGTCGAACTCCTTGATCGTCACGTTCGCGCCCGCGGGGGCGGCGGCAACGGTGGTGTCGACCGCGAGCGAGCCGTACTTATTGCCGCTTTGATTCACGGTGATGGCGCCGCCCTGGGTCGTCAGGGTGGTGGCGCCGGAGACGACGACGGTCGCGCCCGCGCCTTCCACGATCGGGATCGCCGCCGTCGCGCTGGTGTCGGCCGAGAAGGTGCCGGCCGAGACCGCGATGCTGCCGAGGGCCAGAGTCTTGCCGGCTGTGAGCTCGGCCACGTACGACGAGTTGCCCGTAGTGGTCAGGGAGATGGGCGCCTGGATCGCGTTAGTGGCGCCCACCGCGTTGAGGAACAAGGCGCCGTTGGCCGAGTTGGCCGTCAGGGTGAGGGTGCTGGTGGTGGGCAGGGTCAGAACGCTCGCGGCCGTTTCCAAGATGATGCTGTTCACGCTCGTGACCGCGACTATGCCGGTGTAGGTGGCCGGAACACTGATGCCCTGGAGGTTGACGCCGGAGCCTTCGGTGTAGGTGATGTTGCTGTTATTGGCGGCGACGCCCGTGGTGGTGGCGTTCAAGGTGATGCCGCCCAGGCTGCTCGAGGTGTTGTTGCTGACATTGATCGGGCCGTCGGAGTTGAAGGTCACGGCCCCGTAGATCGAAACCGGGCTGCTGGCCGTGTCCGCGATGGCCGCGTTCGCGCCGGTAGCGGTGAAGGTCGTGGTGCTGAGGTTGGAGTCATTGATGCCGGAACCGAGGGTGATGGAGCCGTTGGTCACGGTGACGGCGGCGGTGACGCCGGTTCCATTGACCGTCCAGTTGGAGAGGGCGACGTTGCCGGTCGGGATCGTGACCGCGACATTGCCGGTCGGAGCGGCAGCAGTGTCGGCGATGCTCAAGTTGGCCAGGGAGCCGCTGATCGTGACCGCGCTGGCGGCGCCGGTGCCGGACTGGGTGATCGAGGTCTGGCCGACGACCGGATTGGTCGTGGCGGCGATGTGGGTGGCGACCGAATTGGTCAGGCTGAAGTTATTGGCGGTCGTGAGCGTGACCGCACCCGCCAGCGCCGCCGGATTGGACGTGCCGCCGATCTGGATATTGCTCGGCGCGACGATGGTGCCGGCAGCGAGAATCGTTGCTCCTGCATTGGTGACGATGCCGGAGGGATTCGAGATCGCGGTGTTGCCCGTGCCAGTCACGGAAGAAGTCACCGACAGGGCACTGGTGGCGTTGCCCGTGTTGGTGGCTCCGAGAATGAGGGCGGAACTGCCGAAATAGGTGATGGGGCCGCCGGTATTGTTAATAGTGGTGCTAATCGGACCGGTGAAGGTGTCGGTGCCGCCGGAGGTGCCCAGAGTCACGGAATTGTTGGCCGCGGCGACCGCTTGCCCGGTGCTCGTGATCGTCGTATTTCCCGTAACCGAAATGGTTCCGGCGGCGGTCAGGATTTGCTCGGAGGCGGGGGCGATGGCGGCGGACAAATTCAGCGAAAGATTTCCGCCAAAGGAAAGGACGTCGGTGTTGGTCGCGCCGAGGGATATGCTGGTCGCACCGGCCCCGCCGTTGAGATTGGTGATCGAAACGTTGCCGGTCGCGGCGGTGCCGTTGCCAATGACCAGTGGGACGCCGTTGGTTTCGGTAAAGCTGATGCCCCCGGTGCCGCCGCCGAGCAGGACGAGGGTGTTCGCCGCATTAGTGGCGGAGTTCAGAGTGACCGTCGGGGCATTCAGAGTGAGGGTAGCGTCGCGAAGATTGGTGCTCGCCCCTTCGGTGATGGTTCCAGCCGTCGTCGCCAGGCTGAGGGTGCCGATAGAAATCGAGCCGCCCGTATTCAACGAGAGGTTTCCCGTCGTGGTGATCGTGGCGGATTCGGTAGCCCCGGGCATTGCCAGCGTGGTGAAGTTCTCCGCGCCCGTGCCATTGAATGTGAGGGTCTTGCTGCCGGCGCTGGCGGAATCGGCCGTCAAGGCAACCGTCAGGCCGGTGCCGGTTTGGACCAAAGTCGCCGGGGTGGCCGCGGTCGAACCGAAATTCTGGGTGGTAAGGTTGCCGGTGGTCGTGACCGCGAGATTGCCGGAGAGGGTCAAGTTGCCGAGCGTAAGGGTGGCGTCGGTCGTGTCAGTGAGGGTGGTGGCCCCGCCGGTCACGGTGATCGGGTTGGTGCCGAGGGACAGGCCCCCGATGTTCACGGTCCCGTCCGAGGCGCTGGCACCCGTGCCGGTCACGACGGTCGTGGCCCCGCTGGTGAAGGTGCCGGTGCCGGTGGTGACATTGCCGTTGGTGTTGCCGGTCGTCGTGATCGAGCTGGTCCCGGTGACGGCCGTGGCTCCGGTCTGGGCAAGATTGACCAAACCACCGCCCGAGGTGATGACGAGATTGCCGGGAACGGTGGTGCCGCCCGTGGCGGACAAGGTCACCGGGGCACTGTGCGCCGTGATGGTCAGATTATTGCCCACTCCGCTGACGATTTCCGTCGCGACGGTGCCGATGCTGACGCCGACCGGAGAGGCGGCGCCCAAGTCGACCACGTAAACATTGCCGGCGATCGTGCCGCCCTGAAGCGTGACGCCATTGGCCGCGAGCCGGATGTCGCCGGTGCTGCCGGCTGTGGTGATGCTGGCGCCATTCGTGACCGTGATGGCGCCGGTCGTGGCGGCCACCTGCGGGGTGGTTGTGAACACCTGCAGGTTGCCATTCTGCTCGAAGTAGGAGATGTTCTCCGGGACGGAGCTGGCGTAGAAGCCAGCCGTATTGATGATGCCAGTCGCCCCAATCGTGATGCCGTTGGGATTGAGGAGGAAGATCTTGCCGTTGGACGTGATCGAGCCGGCGATCGTAGTCGCTGCGGTTGTGCCCGTGCCGGCGACGACATTCAGGAGCGACGAGGTGGCCAGCGGCAACGTGTAGTGGATGGTGTCGGTCGGAGCGGACGTGCCGCCCTCTGCCGTGCCGTCCCAGAAGTTGCCCCAGTTCAGGACCGTGGTCGGTGCCGTGCTGGTGATGGTCAGGGTGCTCCCGACCACGCCGGGGGTCACGGTGCCGCCGGAGGCGAAGCCCACCGTCAGGTTGGCCGAGCTGCTGTCCGGCAGGGTCGCCCGCAGGGACGGCAGGACCAGGAGGGCGCTCGCCAGGAGCAAGGAGCTGGACAGGTATTTCTTAGCAATCATGGTAGGGATCAAAGGGATATTCGACAGCACGGGGCCGCGGCAGGATGTGACTGGGGAAAACCAGGCGCAAGCCGCAAATCTCCCTGTCAAAACCGCTTTTTAACGCCGGTCGAAATGCACGGTTTCCCGGTTGTCCAACCGGACCGACAAATCGATGGGATCGCCGACGCCGACCGTGCCGCGCGCGACCTGATAGGCCCAAACCTGGAAATATGTCATGGTGGCGCCGCCAAAAATGGTGGAGAGGGCGCCGTCGACGGCGTCCAACCCGCAGGAGATCTTGATCCGCCCGATTCGCGGCACATGGAAGCGGGCGTCGGTCGTGTACCAATGGCCCCCGAGATAGACTTCGCCGTAGGCGTGGAAGTCCATGTGGTTCTCCGGATCGGGAAAACCTATATCCGGCAGATGTCCAGTCACATAGCGAGTCGGCACGTTGAAGGTGCGGTTCAGGGCAATGGCGAGGTGGGCGAAGTCCCGGCAAACGCCATAGCCGCGCTGGAGGACGTCCCAGGCGGAGAGATCGGGCCGGCCGGACAGGTAGCGGTATTCAATATTGTCATGCAGCCATTGGCTGATGGCGTTGACCCGGGGCAGCCCGTGCTCGACTTGGCCGAACTTCTCCCAGGCGAAGTCGGCCAGCTTGTCCGAATCGCAATACCGGCTGGGCAGGGTGTAGCGCAGGAGATCGAGCGGGAGCTCGTCCGGCGGGAGGGCCCGGGGGGCGGGGGCCAGGTCGTGATTGTCCGGCTGGGAGAAGACGGCGACGATGGCGTCGTGGCGAAGATAGTTGGCGCCCGGCGCCAGGCGGACCCGGCAGAGGCGGTTGCCGTGGCTGTCGGTGAACGGCTCGACCGGCAAGTTGTTCCCGAGGGTCAGGCCCTCGGCCAGAACGCGGTGCCGCCGGTCCGTCCGCGGCTGGAGATTGAGGAGCAGGGAGGCGGTGCCGGTCACCTCGTAGGCCAGGCTGCACCCGATTCGCACCGTGAGGTCGAAGCGCGGGTCGGGCGTTCCGGCGGTTCCGCTCATGGCCTTCATGGTAATCGGGACGAGGAAGAATGCCAATTATTATGCCCGGGCGCAAAAAAGGCGAAGCGCCAGAGCGCTTCGCCGGAACTTCGCGGGCTCAAGCCCGGAAGGCAATTAGTACCGGCTGTTGCCGCGGGCCTGGAAGGCGCCGGCTTTGCGGTTCGGGCTGCTGAAATTGCGTCCGCCGCCGCCGCCCATTTCTTCCTTCGGGCGCGCTTCGTTGACCGTCAGCTGACGGCCGTCGAGGTCGAAGCCGTTCATCTTTTCGATGGCGGCTTTGCTTTCCTCTTCGGTCGAGAAGGTCACAAAGGCGAAGCCGCGGGGGCGGCCGGTTTCACGGTCATTGGCGATGTAAACATCGGTGACGCTGCCGAATTGGCCGAAAGCCGTGCGGAGCGCGTCTTCGGTCGTATTGAACGACATGTTACCGACATAGAGTTTGGAGTTCATGATGATGATTCGTATTCTTCGTCTGCTGTCAGCCTGTTCCCGGTAATCGGGTTTCGAATCATCCGCTGAACCTTGAAGCTCACCTGAAGACCCACCAGCCACTGTCATCTTACGCTATCTACGAGACCACCACCATCAGCGCGATCGCCGGCCATTGCAAGGACGATTCGCTTAGGCCCTTGGGCCGGATGCAGCGGGCGAGGGCCTCGTCCGCTGCGTGGAGCTTGGGTCAGAGAGGGCGCGGGCGCAGGCCGGCTTCACTCGACTGCTCCGCCTGAGCGCTCTTGCGGCGACCGCTTGGTGATGTCGGGTCGATCCTTGCCGCCTATCACGCCATCTCCCTCTATTCCATCTCCGTCCGTTCCATCGTGCCCGTCCCGACCCTGACCGTCAGCGCCCAAGCGGGCAGAACGAGTCGATTTCGGTCTCTTGACGGCCGGAATTTCTATGGCCCGGGCGAACAGGTTCGAGATGGGGACATCCAGGGCTACGGCCAAGCTGGCGATGCTCCGAATCGAGATATTCCGGACCCCCCGTTCGACGTCGGTAATATAGGTGCGGTGCAGTCCCGCTCTCCACCCCAGTTCCTCTTGGGAGATTCCTAAGCGGCGGCGGCACTCTCGAACGACAATGCCGAATCGGAGCTGGAGGTCTTCTGTGCCTTGCGCGGGGCCACGCTTTTTCATCACGCAACCCAAGTCTATCATTCAGCGAGACTTGCCGCAACAGACTATGAGTGACAAAGGAGCCCCAAAAAGTGAGACCGTTCCGGGGGGAACGCTTTAGGCTCTAATATATGAGGCCGTCTGCCTCCCCGTTTCGGGCTGCCAGCGGTCACAGGCTGCGGAACTGGCAGGCGCCTTGGCTTCGTGATCAGAACGTGGTGCGGGCCGACACAATCCAATTGTGGTTAAAAGTCGGCGTCGCCGGGTTGGTCGGATAGATTTTCGAAACCGGCGTTTGATAACCCAGCCCGACGATGAACTTGGACCGGCCATGGATGATAAAGCGGCCGAGCACGACACCGGGAGTGAGGTAGGATTGCGACCGATTGTTGCGGCTTCCGCCGGACCAGTCGGTGCGGTTGAGCTCCAGCTCCGGCCAAAAGTAGGTCGCCATATGGATCTGCGCCGTGACGTTGCTCAGGACGGCCCGGCCCGCATTGGAATAATCGTGAGTCGGAATGGATTCGCCCAGGGTCGCCTGCAGGTCAAAGAGACCCCAGCCCTTGCCGGCCGCGAGGGTGGGGGTGAACACATGGTTGCGGGTGGTGTAGACCAGGGCACCGGTCGGCAGTCCATACTGCGCGAACACGCTCACGATGTAATCGCCCGACGCCTGGTTCGCGCTCAGGAGCCGGTATTTGAGCAGGGGCCCCGCCCAGTCCGTCGTGCCCGAGGCCGGCCCGGTGCCGCGGCGCGCTTGATAGGCGGGAAGCGGAATGATGATCTCGGTCTGTGCGGTGGGGATGAGCTCGAGGCCCTTGCCGTTGTCGAAGATGTCGACTGTGCTGCCGTTTTTCAGAGTTTGGTGATTCTGGTCGTAGCGAAACTCCTGTTCGAGGCGTGGGGTGGTGGTCGCCAGGGGCGTGATCCAACTGGGCTGCGACGCTTGCGCTTCTTCCACCCGGTCGGTCCAATGGTCAAAATAGCTGACGAGCGGCGAGACTTCGTCGGCCTGGGCCGCCATCGCGGCGGCGGCGGCAAGAAGGGAGACCGCCCGCCGACAAAGGCGGGCGGAGGGCGGCCAAAGGCATTTCATGGGGCGGGGGGAAGTCCGTAGCCGAATTCGGCGAAGATCCGGCGGGCTTCCCCGCCGGTGAGAAACTCCAGGT
>Ga0302279_10005938_pt1 | contig 13313 bp, 12 predicted proteins | sample III_Bog_N3_3_FD_194541 | JGI IMG/M metagenome (GOLD analysis project Ga0302279, IMG submission 194541) | Peat permafrost microbial communities from Stordalen Mire near Abisko, Sweden - III_Bog_N3_3 | ecosystem: Environmental > Terrestrial > Soil > Wetlands > Peat | place: Sweden: Abisko...
CCAGGCTGCCCGGCAGGGGGACGGAAGTTCTGTCGGCGCAACGGGGTCGACCACGACCGCACAGACCACCGCGCCTGCGACGACAACAGCGCCCGCGACGACGCCGCCGGCTGCGACGAACCCGGCACCTGCGGTCACGACTACTACTGCGACGACAACGCCGCCCGCGACGTCATCGACATCGCCGACGGGCAATTCTGCGGCCGCGCAGTATGCGCAGCACGGCCTGACAGCGGCGCTGCAATCACTGCTCGCGGACATCAGCAACAGCCAGGTGCTCAGCAGCACCACGGGAACCGCCAGCGGTGCGTCGGGCACGACGCTGTCCGCACTGACGGCGGCATTCTCCAAGCTGATCGGCGACCTGCAACCGGGCGGCAGTACACCGGGCACGCAGACGGCGACGTCGGCCCTGGAGTCGTTCCTGACCAGCCTGCTGCAGGACCTGCAGGGCGGGGGCAGCAGCACCTCGAGCACCGTCGGCAGCACCGTCAATACCACCGCCTGATCCCGCTGCTGCCCAGCGGCTCCGCCAGCCGCGGACGCGACGCCGCGGCGTCGCGTCATCCATTTGTCACATGACTGTCCGATACTGTGCGGACGGCGGTAAAGTGTAGCTAAAAGGCAACAAAGTGGGGATCAGGCAGGGCGGGAAGAACGGGAGCCGCAGGCGGCGGTCGGAGCTGCGCGGTCCTGTGCACCAACTTGGCCCCTATGTTCTTAATTTTGCATCCATATATCAGGGTGTTATAGTACCCGGACAGTGTCCTGCCCGATAATGGGGATCTGGTGCGGGCAAATTCGGGCACGTAGCGCCGGCGCAAGACGCGCCTAAGCTGTGACGGAGTGACCCAACTGGCGTTGGGTTTTTAATACAGAAGACGCCTGCCGCCGCATCTGGACAGGAACAGAACAGGTTTTTCAAACAGGAGTTCGAGAACAGTGAATACCAAATACAAGGCTGCCCTGATCGTCGGCGCCGTTTCCGCGCTGTCGACGGCAGCGTATGCCGATAACGCTCCGACGCCCGACGGTACGCTGACCTGGTACGGCATTACGCTGTACGGCACGGTCGACGCCGGTATCCAGTACACGGCGCATGGTGCGCCGCAGAGCGACTACTTCGGTCCTGGCAGCCAGGAACTGATTGCCAAGCAGAGCGACTCGTCCGAGGCGATCATCGGCGGCAACAACCTCAGCCAGTCCAAGCTCGGCATCAAGGTCAAGGAAGACTTCGGCAACGGCTGGTCCGGTGTCGCCAAGCTCGAGTCCGCGTTCAATCCCTGGTCCGGGCAGCTGACCGACGGTCCGCGCTCACTGACGGAGAACAACGGCAAGGCCGCGGGCGTGCAGGAAGCGGCGGGCTCCTCGAGCCTCGCGGGCCAGCTGTTCGCCAGCGCCGCCTACCTTGGCATCAGCAACGCGCAGTTCGGTACACTGACCTTCGGCCGCAACACCGGCATCCTGCATGACGGCATCGCGATCTACGATCCGATGGGCACCTCGTATGCGTTCTCGCCGATCGGCAACTCGGGTGTTGCTGCCGGCGGTGGCGACACGGAAGACCGCCGTCTCGACAACTCGGTCAAGTACGATGTGCTGGTTGGCCCGCTGCACCTCGGCGCGCAGTTCCAGTCCAAGAGCGAAGCGCATCCCGGCACGGCGCAGGAGTTCGTCGTCGGCGCGTCATTCGACCACGGGTCGATCGATGCCTACTACATGCAGCGCAATGATGCGGTCTCGTTCGGCGCCTTGAGCGCCGCGCAGCTGACCAGCATCAGCCAGGTCTGCTCGGGGACCGCGGTGGCCAACATCGCCTGCGTGACCGACTACTCGAAGGCGGTCGCGGGCACCGTGTCCGACAACACGTCCTACGCGGTGATGGGCAAGTACAAGTTCGATGCCGTGAATACCACCGTGTTCGCCGGCTTCGAACAGATCAGGTACCAGAACCCGAGCGACCCGGTCGGTGCGGGCATCACGGGCCTCGGTGGCTATGTCGTCGCTGCGGTCAATGTCCAGTCCGGCGCTGACTCCACCTACCCGAACACCAAGCAGCTGACGATCAGCTGGATTGGTGCGAAGTACGCCCTGAGCCCGAAGTGGGAGATCAACGGCGCCTACTATCGTTACGACCAGAACAACTACGGCGCCACCGGCTACAAGGGCTGGACCGCGGGTTGCTCGAGCACCGCCAGCGCGCTGTGCAGCGGGTCGGAGAACTTCGTCTCCGTGGATACGATCTACCACGCTACGAAGCGCTTTGACCTTTATGCCGGTGCGATGTGGAACCAGGTCCAGGGCGGCCTGGCCGCGGGGTTTGCCTTCGCGACTGCGACGATCGATCCGACGATCGGTTTCCGCTACAACTTCTGACGCTGAAGACCTGACAACCCCGCCGCCGGTCCCCTGTCGCGGGACGGGCGGCGGGGTTTTTCTTGGCGTACCCCCGGGTGCGCTACACTGGGCGGCATGCCAGATCCCAAGGTTCGCAGCGGCCAGAAGTACCTGACTCCACAGGGCTTCACGGCGATCCGCGACGGCGTCAGGGAACGCGCGCCGGAGCCGGCGACGGATGCAGCCCCGGCCCGGCCTGCCGTGCCGAAGCCGCAATGGCTGCGCGCGCAGCTGGCAGCGGGTGCCCGCTACGGCATGGTGCGCCAGATCGTTCACGAACACCGCCTCAGCACCGTCTGCGAGGAGGCGAAATGTCCGAACATCGGCGAGTGCTGGAATGCCGGCACTGCGACAATCATGCTGATGGGCGCGGTCTGTACGCGCGCCTGCCGTTTCTGTGCGGTGGATACCGGTAATCCGCGCGGCTGGCTCGACCCCGGGGAGCCGGAGAATGTCGCCCGCTCGGTCCAGCTGATGCAGCTGAAATACGTCGTGCTGACTTCGGTCAATCGCGACGACCTGCCCGACGGCGGCGCCGCGCACTACGCGGCCGCGATCCGGGCGATCAAACGCGTCAATCCCGGCACCGCGGTCGAGGCCTTGACCCCGGACTTCCAGGGCAACTTTGCCGACGTGCATACCGTACTGGAGTCGGGCCTGGATGTATTCGCGCAGAATGTCGAGACGGTGCGCCGCCTGACGCACCCGGTGCGCGATGCGCGCGCCGGCTACGACCAGACGCTGGATGTGCTGCGCGAGGCACGCAGGTTTCGCAGCGACATCCTGACCAAGACCAGCCTGATGCTGGGACTCGGCGAGACCGAGCGGGAAATTCACGAGACCATGGCCGACCTGCGCGCGGCGGGTGTCGACCTGCTGACACTGGGCCAGTACCTGCGGCCGACGCCCAACCACCTGTCCGTCGAGCGCTACGTGTCGCCAGCCGAGTTCGATGCCTGGCGCGCGGCCGCGCTCGCGCTCGGGTTCGTCGAATGCGTCTCCGGACCGCTGGTACGTTCGAGTTACCGCGCCGAGCAGGCGCTCGCCCGCAACAACGCGGGTGTCGTCAACCAGCGCAGCGGGTGATGACCCAGGACAGCCTCGCGCCGCTGATCCGCCAGCTTGGCCTGCAGCCCTACGAGCCGGTCTGGCAGGACATGCGGCGCTTCACCGATGAGCGCGGCGAGGCAACCCGCGACGAGATCTGGTTCGTCGAACATCCGTCCATCTTCACGCTCGGCATGAACGGCAGCCGCGAGCACGTGATCGCGCCCGGCGATATTCCCGTACTGCAGATCGATCGCGGGGGGCAGGTCACCTACCACGGACCGGGGCAGCTGGTGGTCTATCCGCTGATCGACATCCGTCGCCAGAAGCTCGGCGTGCGCCAGCTGGTCGTCGCGCTGGAACGGGCCGTCATCGACTTCGCGGCCTCGCTGGGAATCACCGCGACCTGCCGGCGCGATGCGCCGGGCGTTTATGTGAACGGGGCCAAGCTGGCGAGCGTGGGCCTCAGAATCCGGCGCGGCGCGAGCTACCATGGCATCGCGCTGAATGTCAGCGTGGACCTCGAGCCGTTCAGCCGCATCAATCCCTGCGGCTACGAAGGCCTGGCCGTGACGCGACTCGCCGATCTCTGTGACCTGCGCGACGTCCCGGCGGCGGCCGCGGGACTCACGCCGCACCTGTTGCGGCAGCTTCGCTTCCTGCCGCCTCAGAGCGCCATCAGCACGGCCTTGCAGGCAGTCAGCTCGGTATAGATCGCGTCGAGCTGTTGCTGGCTCTCTGCCTGCACGACAAAGGTGATGGCGAGGAAGTTGCCGTCGCCGCTGGCGCGCTGGCGGATGCTCGCATCGCTCAGGGGACCGGCGTGGCGTTCCACGATCGGCCGCGTCAGCGCCAGCAGATCCGCATCCTGTCGGCCCATCACCTTGATGGGGAACTCAGTGGGGAATTTCAGCAGCGTTTCCCGGCTCATAGCGCTGCCGTGCCGGCGAGGGATGCGACCAGGCCTGCGAAGGCGCTATGCAGGCGCTGGAACCAGGGACCTGGCCGGCCGCTGCCGACGGCCGCGCCGTCCAGGCGCGTCACCGGCAGCACGCCGCGCGTCGACAGTGCGAGCCAGATCTCGTCGGCGCCGCGCAGCTGCGCCTCGCTGACCGCTCCATCGCGATGCGGCAGACCGAGCGCATCGGCGAGTTCCAGCACGACATCGCGTGTGGTACCCGGCAGGATGGCCTGGCCGTTCGGCGGGGTGTGGATCGCGCCCTGCGAGACGACGTGCACGGTCGTTGAGGAGCCTTCTGTCAGGTAACCGTCCTGCAGCAGGATCGTCTCGAACACGCCGGCATCGCTACCCAGTTTCTTCAGCAGCACGTTCGCCAGCAGCGCGGTGGACTTCAGGTCGCGGCGCGCCCAGCGCGTATCGGTCGCCGTGATCGCGGCGACGCCCTCGGCGAGGGCCTGCGCGGCGACGGGCTCCAGCGTCGATACATAGGCAAACAGCGTCGGCTGCAGCCCTTCCGGCCACGCATGGCTGCGGTCTCCGGCCGCACCACGGCTGACCTGCAGGTACAGATACAGATCGCCCCCGCCATTCTGGCCCACGAGTCCGAGGATGACATCGAGCCATGCCGCATGCGACAGCGGTGGCGCCATGCGGATGCCGGCAAGGCTGCGGTCGAGCCGGTCGAGATGCTGGCGCAGGCGAAACGGCCGTCCTGCATAGACCGGTATGACCTCGTAGACCGCGTCGCCGAACAGGAACGCGCGGTCCAGCGGCGAGACGCGCGCCTCCCGCAGGGGGAGGTACTCGCCGTTCAGGTAACAGATGTCGAGGGGCATAGCTGCGCCGGCGAGGTCAGTTGAACCAGAGGCGCACGGTGTCGACGAGCCGCCGCCACAGGCTGCCGGGTGGCACGTCGCGCAGCGGATGCAGGGGCGCCGTCGCAACGGTCTGGCTGCCGGCAAACACGCGCAGCTCCCCGACGGTGTCCGCAGGCTTCAACGGCGCGACCAGGCGCAGCTGGATGTCGGCGACCGGCTTCAGCGACTCGCCCTTGCCGCGCGGGACCGTGACGTACAGGTCATGCGCGACTCCGAGCTCCAGGGCCGGATCCTCGGCCTTCCACACGGTCGTCGCGGCTACGCGCTGCCCGGCCTTCGCGACCAGGCGCGTGTCGTAGAACGTGAAGCCGTAGCCGAGCAGCGTCGCGCTGGCGTTCTCGCGCGCGTGCATGCTGGTCGACCCGAGCACCACCGAGACCAGCCGCATGCCGTCACGCTGCGCCGAGGTGACGAGGCAGAAGCCGGCCGAATCGGTGTGCCCGGTCTTCAGGCCATCGACACTCGGATCCTTGCCGAGCAGGCCGTTGCGGTTCTGCTGGCGGATGCCGTTGTAATCGAACTCGTTGACCGAAAACCAGCGGTAGTATTGCGGGAAGTCGCGGATCAGCGCGATCGCCAGCAGCGACATGTCGCGGGCCGTCGTGTAATGCTGGGGCGCCGGCAGCCCCGAGCTGTTCTGGAAATGCGTGCCGGTCATGCCGAGCTTCTGCGCATTCTCGTTCATCAGCTGCACGAAGGTGTCTTCGGTGCCGCCGATCCGCTCGGCGAGCGCGATCGTCGCATCGTTGCCGGACTGCACGATCATGCCGAGGATCAGTTTCTCGACCGGCACCGGCTTGCCGACTTCGACGAACGTACGCGAGCCTTCCGAGCGCCAGGCATGCTCGCTGACCGTGACCTGTTCATCGAGCTTGAGCTTTCCGGCCGCCAGTTCCTGGAACACGATGTATGCGGTCATCAGCTTCGTCAGGCTGGCCGGCTCCATGCGGGCAACGGCCTCGCGCGCAGCGAGCACCTTGTTCGTGTGAAAGTCGACGACGATGTAGGCGCGCGCCTCCACGTCGGGTGGCGGCGGGATCGCGACGTCGGCGCAGGCGGTGCGCAGCGAGAGGAGCGACAACAGGCAGCAGGAAAGCAGCAGACGCAGCATGGCGGCGGGGGTCCCTTTCAAAAAAGGCGCAAGTGTACCGTTAATCGGGCGCGAGGTGAGCATCGTGTACCCCTGCGTTTTCCAGTGCGGCGACGACACGGTCGAACCCGGCGACATCGGGCACGGGCCCGATGCGCACCCGGTACAGCCGGCGCCCGCCCAGCAGGTTTTCACGGATGAACACATTGCCGACGCTGATCCCCTGCAGCTTCGTGACCAGCCGCTCGGCGTTCGCCGGATCGGCGAAGGCACCGGCCTGCACGAACAGGGCGGGCGAGAGCGGTGCGGCGGGCGCTGGCGGTGTTGCCGACGCCGTCGCGGTTGCTGGCTGCGGCGGCGCAACCGGATCCGGCGGCAACCCAACCGGATCCAGCGGCAGCGTAGGATCGATGGCCCGCACTTCGACCATCGCGGTGCCGTTGCGCAGCATGTCGAGCTTCGCGGCAGCCGTGTAGGACAGGTCGATGATGCGGTTGGCGATGAAGGGTCCGCGATCGTTGACGCGCACGACCACGCTGCGCCCGTTCTGTAGGTTGGTCACCCGCACGTAACAGGGCAGCGGCAGAGTCTTGTGCGCCGCGGTCATCCCGTACATGTCGTAGGGCTCGCGGGTCGAGGTGCGTACGGCATGGAAGCCGGGGCCGTACCAGGAGGCGACGCCGCGCTCGACATAGCCGCTGGCCGACGGCAACAGGACGTAGCGCTTGCCGAACTGATCATAAAACGGCGGATTGCCGTACAGGGAGCGCGGCTCGACGCGCGGCAGGGCGTCCGGCACGAGGTCCGGTGAGATCGGCGGCGCAGGGAGCGCAGCTATGGCTGTCGCCCCGGACGCAGTCGGGTAAGTGGCGGCCGATGGCGCGCGGCGCGGCGGCTCGTCCGTGCAGCCCGCCGCGACCAGGGCGATCGCGGCGCACACGCCGGACCACCCCGGCCACAATCGCCTCATGAGGCCGGGCTCGCGGCCGCCGAGGCCGCAGGCTGGGGCGAGGCAAGCGGTGTCGGCGGGGCGGGCGAATCGGGAGGCGCCTTCGGCGCTGCCGCGTCGATTGTCGCAACGCGACCCCTGAGGGCCGCGGCCAGGTCACTGACGGCCATCGCATACAGCATGCTGTGGTTGTAGCGCGTGATCACGTAGAAGTTATGGAAGCCGATGCGCCAGCGCACAGTGTCGGCATCGTCGGCGGCGATCAGCACCGCGGGCGCCGATCCCGGCAGCGTGGTCTGGAACTGCAGGCCCTTGGCCTGCAGCGAGGCCACGGTCTCGGTCATGTTCAGCGTGTGCCCCTCGAAGGCGGCCGTGACGGCAGGGTCCGCCGTTGCCTCGGCGAGGACCGGTTCGCCGGGGGTCCAGCTGTGTTCACGGAAGTAGTTCGCGACGCTCGCGAACACGTCCGGCCAGTTGGTCCACAGGTCGACGTGCCCGTCCTTGCCGGCATCCACGGCGTAGCGGCGGTAGGTCGAGGGCATGAACTGCGGCGCACCCATGGCGCCGGCATACGATCCGGTGGCCGTGAGCGGGTCGATCGAGGCCTCGCGGGTCAGCTGCAGGAACGCCTCGAGTTCATCCTGGAAGAACTTCGCCCGCGACGGGTAGTCGAAAGCGAGAGTCGCGAGCGCATCCAGCACGCGGTAGTGCCCGGTCGAGCGGCCATAGCTCGTCTCGACGCCGAGGATCGCGACGATGTATTCCGGCGGCACGCCGCTGGCCGCGCTTGCCGCGGCAAGTTCGCTGCGATGTGCGATCCAGAAATCCGCACCGTCGGCAATGCGCTTCTCGGTCAGGAAGATCGCGCGGTACTCGAACCAGAGCTTGCCGTGCTCGGCGCGGCGATCCATGGCCTCGAGTATTGACGGCTGCGTTTCGGCCGCGGCGAGGATCTCGCGCAGGCGTGCCTTCGGGATATGGTCCTGCACCGCGACGCGCGCGATGAACTGGCGCACCTCGGGGCGCCTGACGTCGAGCGCTGCGGCCCGGCAGGCGGGTGCGCACAGCAGCGCGGCAAGGACCAGCGGGAAGAACGGTCTTGGCATGATTTTCAGGATCCTATCAGGCGGCGGTGGGAGTGCAGCGCCATCAGAATGCCGAACCCGGCGAGCAGCGTCACCATCGAGGTTCCGCCATAGCTGATCAGCGGCAACGGTACGCCGACGACGGGCAGTATGCCGCTGACCATCCCGGAATTGACGAACGCGTAGACGAAGAACGACAGCGCGATCGCCCCTCCGGTCAGGCGGGCGAAGGTGTCCTGGCCCTGCATCGCTAGGTACAGCGCGCGTGCGATGACGATCCCGTACAGCGTCAGCAGCAACAGCTGGCCGAGCAGCCCGAATTCCTCGCCGATCACCGCGAATATGAAGTCCGTCGAGCGCTCGGGCAGGAACTCGAGCTGTGCCTGGCTGCCGTTCATGTAGCCCTTGCCGAACACGCCGCCGGAGCCGATCGCGATCTGGGACTGGATGATGTGATAGCCGGCGCCCAGCGGATCGTTTTCCGGGTTCAGGAACGTCAGGATGCGCTGGCGCTGGTACTCGTGGATGACATGCCACCCGGCCCAGGCCGCGCCGGCGAGCAGCGGGATCGAGATCACGATGATCAGGAACGACATCCCGGCGAGCAGCATGACGATCAGCCCGGACGCTGCGATCAGCAGCGCCGTGCCGAGGTCCGGCTGGACGACGATCATGGCGGTCGGCACCGCGATCAGCAGGGCCATGACGATGAGGTCCTTGAACGTCGGCGGCAGCGGCCGCTCATGCATGTACCAGGCGCAGATCATCGGCACCGCGAGCTTCATGATCTCCGACGGCTGGAAGCGCATGAAGCCGATGTCCAGCCAGCGCTGCGCACCCTTGCCGATGTGCCCGGTCACCGCGACGACCACCAGCAGCCCGACCCCGATCGCGTAGGCGACAGGCGCAAACAGGCGCAGATTCTGCGGCGTGGCGAGGCGGGCGAGGGCGATCATCGTGGCGACCGCAATCGCGATGTTGATCAGGTGGTGCTCGACCATCTTCAGGTTCTGACCGGAGGCGCTGTAGACGACCAGCACGCCGAGGCAGACGATCAGCGCCAGCAGCCCGGTCAGCAGGCCGTCGAGCCCCAGCAGTCGCAGCACGCGGCCGCCCGCGGAGAGCGTGCGGCGGGTCCGGGATTGTGTGAATTCCCCGAAATTCATGGGGTGTCTTCCGGCAACAGGTACGCATCGAGTACCTTGCGCGCGATCGGCGCCGCCGTCGCGCCGCCGAAGCCGCCGTTCTCGACGAGCACCGCGACGGCGATCTTCGGGTCTTCGGCGGGCGCATAGGCAATGAACCATGCGTGGTCGCGGCGACGCTCGTCAGTGATCTTGGCACGGGTGTTTTCGGTCTGCTTGATCGTGAACACCTGTGCGGTGCCGGTCTTGCCGGCGACCGCATACTTCGCGCCGTGCATGGCCTGGTAAGCAGTCGCCCCTGGCATGGTCGTCGCGCCGATCATGCCGTCATAGATCACCGACCACTGTGCGGGCGTTCCCAGGTTGACCGGCGGCAGGAAGGTCGCTTCACGCGGCGTCACCACGTCGGAGCCCGCGGCGCGCGTAGCGGTGACGAGCCGGGGTATGGCGACAGTCCTGCCGCGCTCGGCGATCTCGGCGGCGAAATGCACCTGTTGCAGCGGCGTGACCGTGATCGGTCCCTGACCGATGCCCATGCTGATCGTCTCGCCCGGGAACCACACCTGGTCGGCGGCATGCTTGAAGTTGCGCTTCTTCCACTCCGGCGATGCGTACAGGCCCGCCTTCTCCCCGGGTATGTCGATCCCGGTCAGCGAGCCATAGCCGAACGCCTTCATGAATTCGTCCATGCGGCTGATGCCCATTTTCTCCGCGACCTTGTAGAAGTACACGTCGCAGGATTCCGCGATCGCCTGGCGCATGTTGAGGGTGCCGTGATGCTTGTCGTCGCGGTACTTGTTCGAACTGCCGCGCAGCTGGAAGAATCCCGGGCAGAACTCGGTCTGTTCCGGCGTCATGACGCCGTAGACCTGCGCGCCCAGCGCGTACAGCGGCTTGACGGTAGAGCCCGGCGGGTAGGCCCCGCGCAGCGCCCGGTTCAGCAGCGGTTTGTCGATGTCGTTCTGCAGTGCATTGTAGTGTTCGACACTGAGTCCGCGTACGAAGTCATTCGGATCGAACGCGGGCGTACTGGCCATCGCGATGACATCGCCGCTGCGCGGATCCATCGCGACGACCGCACCGCGCTTGCCGGCGAGGGCCTCCTCGGCGATCTTCTGCACGCGGATGTCGAGGCCGAGCACGAGGTCGGTGCCGGCTACGGGCGCGCGCGACGACAGCTGCGGCGCGTAGTTGCCCTGCTTGTCGACGGGCCGTCCCGCCGCATTGACCAGGATCTCGCGGAAACCCGGCTTGCCGTGCAGCTGGGCCTCGTAGGCTCCCTCGACCCCGACCTTGCCGATCAGGCTGGTGCCGGCGTATTCCGTGCTGTCGATATTCTTCAGGTCCTCGTCGTTGATCGCGCTGACGTAGCCGATCGCATGCACCGCGATCTCCCGGAGCGGGTAGTAGCGCGCGAGGCGGGCGTGGATGTCGACGCCGGTGAACTTCCAGCGGTGCACCGCGAACAGCGCCATCTCGTCGTCATCGAGCTGCAGCTTGATCGGCACGCTCTCGTAGACCTTGTGCAGCTGCACGGTGCGGCGGATGCCGGCGACCTCCTCCCGGCGCAGCAGCCCGATCGCGACGAGTTCTCCGAGCGCCGCATCCACCGCCTGCATGTCGCCGACCTGTTCGCGGACGAGTTCGAGCTGGAACGCCGGCCGGTTCTCCGCCAGCACGACGCCATGGCGGTCGAGGATCAGGCCGCGGCTCGGCGGGACCGGTTCGGTGCGCACCCGGTTGCCCTGCGAGAGCTCGGCATAGTAGTCGTAGCGCAGCACCTGCAGGTAGAACAGGCGCCCGGCGACGGTCAGGAGCAGCGCGACGACGAGTACGCCGGCGACGATGCTGCGCAGCGTGAAGATCCGCTGTTCGGCCCAGTGATCCTTGATGCGGACGCGGTTGACCATCAGGCGGATCCGGAAGCGTGTCTAGCGTTCATTGAGGCGATTGAGCAGGCCCGACAGCAGCGGCCACAGCAGCGCGCCGATCGGCGGTGCGAGCCAGCGGCCGAAACTGGTCACCGGGTTGCCGGTCGCGCCGTCGATCCAGAACAGCACGAACTGGTAGCCGACCAGGAAGGCGAAGATGGTCAGCGACTGTTGCAGCACGGAAAACACGCGCACCCGCAGCCGCACCTGCATCGTCCAGGCGGCGATCAGCACCAGGGCGAACGCATGTTGACCGAGAACCATGCCCTGCACGACGTCGATGCTGAGGCCGGCGAGGAAGGCAAGCATCAGGCCGCCCGCGCGCGGTGCGCGGATCGACCAGTACAGCACGACGATCACGAGGAAATCGGGCCGCAGCACGTCGAGCGGGAAGGGGAGCGGCACGATCGCCAGGACCAGCGCGACAAGGGAGGTCAGCGCCATCGCGGAGCGCGGCAGGCGGTCGTCGCGGTTCATTTGTCGACCCAGATGAACAGCAGCTGGCGCGAGCGGTCGAGGGCCGCGGCCGGCTGCACGTCGACATCGGCGAGCGAGGCGGCCGGGTCGCGGTGGACATCGACCACGGTGCCGACCGGATAGCCTGCAGGGAAGATGCCGCCCAGGCCGCTGGTGACGAGCAGGTCACCCTTGACGATGTCGGCGGCGGTCGAGACATACGGCAGCTTCAGGTGATTGGGGTCGCCGCTGCCGACCGCGACCGTGCGCAGGCCGTTGCGGTTGACCTGGACCGGGGTCGCATGGGTCGGGTCGCTGACCAGGATCACCTCGCAGGTCAGTTCGGAGACGCGCGCGACCTGGCCGAACACGCCGCCGTCGTCGAGCACGGCCTGGCCGACGAACACGCCGTCGCGCGCTCCCTTGTCGACGACGATGCGTGCGCGGAAGGCGTCGAGGTCGATGTTCATGACGTCGCCGACGATGAACTTCTGGGAGACGCCGGCGGCATTCTCGCGCAGCGCACGGAGCTTGCGCACTTCGTTCTCCATGGCGTCGAAGCGCTGCAGCCGGAAGTGCGCCATGCGCAGTTCCTCCTCGAGCCGCGCCTTGTCGGCGCGCAGCGCATCGCGCGTCGCGAAGCTTTCGTGCAGCCAGTCCCAGCCCTCGAACGGGCTCGCCACGGCGACTTCCAGCGGATAGACCACGACCGACAGCACGCGGCGGATGCCGGTGAGCTGGTGATAGTGCCGGTCGAGGATCATCAGCCCGATCGCGACCATGCTGTATAGCACGCAGCGCAGCAGCAGCCCGGACTGCCGCCCGGAGGAATCGGTGCTGCGGAATGCGACCATGGCTACGGACTCCTGGTCGCGGGCATTACTCCAGTCCGAAAATACCGGGTCCGTGCTGTTCGGTGAGCTCGAGGATGCGGCCGCCGCCACGCGCAACGCAGGTAAGCGGATCATCTGCGACCACCACAGGCAGGCCGGTCTCTTCCATCAGCAGCTTGTCCACGTCCCGCAGCAGCGCACCCCCGCCGGTCAGGACGATGCCGCGGTCGGCTACGTCGGCCCCGAGCTCGGGAGGCGTCTGTTCCAGCGCCTGCTTGACGGCCCCGACGATGCCCTGCAGCGGTTCCTGCAGCGCCTCGAGGATCTCGTTGGAGTTCAGCGTGAAGCTGCGCGGTACGCCTTCGGAGAGGTTGCGTCCCTTGACCGAGATCTCGCGCACCTGCTGGCCGGGGTAGGCGGAGCCGATCTCCAGCTTGATGCGCTCGGCGGTGGCCTCGCCGATCAGGATGCCGTAATTGCGGCGGATGTAGTTCGTGATTGCCTCGTCGAACTTGTCGCCGCCGATGCGCACACTGGCTGC